>Ga0182041_10000870_pt1 | contig 14785 bp, 11 predicted proteins | sample flu12Cox44000178_FD_125967 | JGI IMG/M metagenome (GOLD analysis project Ga0182041, IMG submission 125967) | Lab enrichment of tropical soil microbial communities from Luquillo Experimental Forest, Puerto Rico - flux8day.12C.oxic.44.000.178 | ecosystem: Environmental > Terrestrial > Soil >...
GTCCTTACCAACCGCCCGGTGTCTTTCACCCTCTATAGCTCGACCACCCGTCACGACGAACATGGGGAGGTGGTCGATTTCGACGAAGAACAGTTCCATCGCCACGCCCCGCTCGTCACCCAGTTACGTTACGGCAAGAAGTCGCGCCAGATCGAGCTGGACGTGCACCTTCAAGCAAGCTTCACGGAGGTGGGGACACTCGAACTCTGGTGCGAGTCGCTCAAGACCCAACACCGCTGGCGTCTGCAATTCGAACTGCGTGGCGATGAGGGGCAACCGCAGCATGCAACACCAACCCCAGCGCCTGCACCGTCGGAGATTTCGGATCAGTCGCTGGAATCTGCGCGGGGCCTGGTGGAGGCGGTCTTTGGCAGGACGCACGATACTCCGGGACACGAGGCGGTGGCACCTGAGGCGCTCGTAAACAAGTTGGAAGCAACGCTTTGCCACAATAAGGATGCTTGGCCCATGGCTACCATCCGCGGGCTCTCGGATACACTCGCCGAGGTTGTCGACGGGCGAACCAAAACCCGGCGACACGAAGCTCGCTGGCTGAACCTGTTTGGTTTCTGCCTGCGGCCCGGCTTCGGCGCGCTGCTGGACGACTGGCGAATCAGTCAGGCGCGAAAGATTTATCTGGCCGGACTGGCTTTCCCCAAGGACCTTCAATGCCAGGTGGAGTGGTTGGTGCTGTGGCGTCGCGTGGCGGGGGGACTTAATGCCGGTCAACAGCGAGAGCTTTACCAAAAGTACGCGGCAGTGCTGGAAATCGGTGGAAAGAAAACAAGCGGGCGGCTTAACAGCCAGGTGGAGCACGAGGGTTGGCGCCTGCTCGCCAGTTTGGAGCATCTCCCGGCGCCCCTGCGGGCGTCGTTGGGTGAGGTGCTGCTGGCCAAGATCAAGAAAGAACCCACGGACAAGGGGTGGCTATGGTCGCTCGGCAGGCTGGGCGCGCGTATCCCCTTGTATGGCCCGCTCAACTGCGTTGTCGCCGTGGAAGCGGCTATGAAATGGCTCGAGACCCTGCTCGATCTGCCTGAATGCACGCCCGAGACGGCATCAGCGGTTGTCCAGCTCGGGTCGCGCACGGATGATCACCTGCGGGATATCGACGATGACCTGCGGCGGAGCGCCCTCGCCAGGTTGACGGCGGCGGGTATTGGAGACGAAGCAAGCCGAGGCCTTCACACCCACGTTCCGCCGGCGCAGGCTGACGCCCTCCGCATCTTCGGTGAATCTCTGCCTCAAGGCCTGCGGCTTATAGGCTAGTTTAAGAGTCGGGACACCGGCAAGTTCTCGATGCAAGCTGGTAATGGTAGTGCTCTTCCGGCGACAATCCGCCGCTCCCGTCTCCTCCCGCAAGTTTGAGCGGTCCCGCCCGGCGGCGTTGTATCGCGTTGGCTTTGCCAAGTGCTGAGTCAGGTGCTGAGCACTATTAACGTCAAGGCAAATTCTGTAAGATGGTGGGTTCGCGAGAGCGCGGCCTATGACCGCAACCAACACGGGGCTCGTCTTGCCGATTTCTAATGGAAAACGCAAGTCAGATGCTCGTGTAGTGTCCACGAATTGGGTAGACAATCTTTACCCCATGGACGGCGTATACATCCGGATTTTGCGATGTATGCGACCGTTGACACTCGCGCACATGGCGAAAAGTGGTCATGTGTGCGCCACCCGATGTTGTTATATAGCTGAGCTAGCTGGTGCACACTGCACAAGTGTGGCAAACGCGGCCTACCTCGCTCTGCTCTGCAGTAACTCGACGCGTAAGTCGTTTAGATTGAACAACTCCTCTGGCGTCGAGTTACCGCCCATTATGGGCAGCCCAACGGCTGTGAATGCTCGGGATGACATCGTTGGGCCTTTTTCAGCAGCCTGTTAGCAAGAGGAGTCCGGCATTGTCCCTAGTTTAGTTGAGCGTGACGCGTATGGACCACCCAGATAAGCCGGTGACAGCAACATCGACCAAAACCCGCGACGAGATCCGTCATCGGGTTGCCTCCAGCTCTCTCAGCAGAACCCTTTCGCTGTATGCCGTTAGCTTCTTGTTTTTGGCTGCGGTTGTTGTGGGCTTTATCTGGCACAATTTGCGGGGGGCATATCGCGACACCGTAACCTACTGGAATGCGCGGTTGTCCAGTTCCGCGGAGGATCGGGTGAGCTTTGACACCCTGTGGTTGGACGAGAGAAGGAGGGACGTCGCAGAAGTAGCGGAGGATCCCTATACTGCCCGCCTGCTGTCTGCTACGAGGGACGGGGCAACGTCTCCGTTGCAGGAGGCTCGGCGGCACGTCGGGCAGGAACTTGCAAACCTCCGGCGCGCCAAGGGATACCTTCAGGCTGTTGTCGTTGATCCGGGATGTCGAGTGGTGGCGCGGTCGAGCGCATACCAGGAAGGGACCGAGAATTTCCGTTCAGCATGCTTGTGGGTTTATCGAACGGGAAAGTTTGATATTACGGCTTCCGGAATGGAACAAGGCCACGTCCTGTTGAGCCTCGCTGCTCCAGTGTTCGCCGGTGAAGCAGCCAGTCCAGCGAGCCAGGTTCCGCGCCGTGTTTCTGGAGCAGCTATCCTGGTCGTGGAACCCTGGAAGGAAATCCTCCCCTTTGTTGCTATTGAGAGTGATCCTGCGCGAACCAGCGAAACCCTGCTGGTGTGGGATCAGGATGGCGCCGTGTTCGTTTTCTCTCCGCGCCGTAAGACCCGAGGCGAGACGTCTGTTTTTCGGAGGCCGCTGGCTGAGATGACCTTGGAGGCCCTTGTGGCCCATAAGAGTGAGGTGCCCTTCGGGGAGTATACCGACTACCGCGGGGTCAAGGTTTTCGCTGTCGCCAAGCAGATCCAGATAGCTGGTGCCAGCGTCGTCCGCAAGGTTGACCGGGATGAGGCGCTATCGGATTACCACCGACGGGCTGTGTTAGAAGCGCTGGTGGGGGCTCTCTCTATTCTCCTGTTTGGCCTGGTAATGGTTGGGCAGCATCGGAAGACTGCGATGCAAGGGCTCAGAGAGAAAGTAAGACAGCAGCGAGCCCTACTGAAACTCAGGCAGCACGCGGAGGTCTCCGAGGAGCGCTTCTCCAAGGCGTTCCATGCAAGCCCCATGGTTTGCGCGATCGCATCTTTGAAGGATGATCGATACATTGAGGTCAACAACGCTTTTGAACGGGTCTCCGGCTGGCGTCGTGACGAAATAATCGGACACACCGAAGCGGAGTTGGGGCTTTGGGCTGATCGTCAGGCTCTGCAGAGAACTTGGCAGAGGTTGAAGGCCGAAAGGCGTCTCCACAACGTAGAGGGGGTGTTTCGAACAAAAACAGGGGAACAGCGAATCGGCCTTTTCTCAGTAGAAATAATTGAATTTGAGGGCGAGCCCTGCGCCCTCGCCGTGCTCGATGATGTTACCGAGCGAAAGCGGGCGGAGGAAGAGCTGAGACAGAGCAAAGAGGAATTGCAGGATGTGACGGCCTCGATTCCGGACTACCTCTGGAGCGGGGAGGTCGACTCTGGAGGCAACTGGAAGTACCACCATTACTCATCGGTGGTCGAGAAGATTACCGGCCGGCCGCCCGAGTTTTATCTGCAGGGCCCTGATGCCTGGCTAAGCACCGTTCACCCTGAGGACCGGCCCCGAGCGCAGCAGGCTTATGAGCGGCTCCGGGCGGGGCAAGTAACGCGTGACGATCGCGAGTACCGAATTGTATTGCCAAACGGCGTAGTCCGCTGGGTTCTGGACAGCGCGAAGGTGCGACGACAGAACGGGGGCATCCGCATCGACGGCGTGGTCAGCGACATCACCGAGCGAAAGCAGGCGGAGGAGGCGCTCAGACGCCAAGCTGCATTTGACGAGTTAATGACCACGATTTTGGCCCGCTTCGCCACCTGCCACGATTGCGAAGTTGATACGAGTGTGACCGCCGCTCTACAGGAGACCGCGGAATTCATCGGGGTTGATTGCGCCTATCTCACCATGCTCTCGCCGGAGCAGGGCACATGGAGGGTCACTCACGAGTGGTGCGGGCCTGACACCTCCCCGCGCCTCCCACCTTGTCAAAACATAATACCCGGGACACGGTCATGGAGCGAAAGTCGACTTCTGGCCGACGAGGTAATTCGGGTGAACACATGGGATGACTTGCCTCCCGAAGCATTGGCGGAGCGCCGGAACTACGAGGCAGAGGGCGCCCTTTCAGTTCTCGATGTGCCGATCAAGGCCACAGAGGGACAGGTGAGGGGGTGTGTCGGATTGCACTCGAGGGCGCGACCGGTAGTCTGGTCGGACATCGATGTGGCGCATGTGAAGATGGTCGGAGACGCCATTGCCAATGTAATTGAGCGCAAGAGGGCTGAAGAGGCTTTGCGCCAGAGCGAACAGCGGTACCGCGACTTCATCTCGCACAGCAACGAAGGCGTGTGGCGTATGGAATTGGAGCAGCCCGTTCCTCTCGACCTGCCGGAGGAAGAAAGTGTAGAGAGGATTCTGCAACACGGTTACGTGGCCGAGTGCAACGAAGCGCATGTGCGCAACCTGGGGCTCTCCGCTCCCGAAGAGCTGCTGGGGAAGCGGCTTGGAGACCTGATTCCCCCCGGGGACTTGGGTAAGGAAACGATCGAGTTGTTTCGAGCTACGGTTCGCGGCGGATTTCAAGGTCGGACGGCCGAGTTTCGGGTTGTTGACAAAGCAGGTAACCCCAAATACTTGTCCAGGACAGAGACCCCTATTGTTGAGAATGGGAGCCTGGTGCGGGTCTGGGGCGTAACCCGCGACCTCACGGAACTCAAGCTTGCCGAGGAGCAGTTGCGCAAGAGCGAAAAGCGCTGGCGTGCGGTCTTCGAGAATTCCGCCGCCGGCATCGCCCTGAGTGACCCCGCCAGTACCCGATTCCTGAGCGCCAATGTCGCCTTCCAGAAAATGCTGGGTTACTCAGAGGCAGAACTGCGAGCGTTGTCGTTCCTGGACATCACCTACGAAAACGACCTGGAAGTGAGCCGCCGGCCTCTGGCCGAGCTGCGGGAGGGGAGAGGGCCATCCTTCGAAATACAGAAGCGTTACCGGCGTAAGGATGGCAGCTTGATCTGGGCCAGCGTCCACGCATCCATGGTTCCAGGCACGCGGAGCATTCCCCGGTTTCTCATGGCTATCGTGGAGAACATCACCGAGCGCAAGCGGGCGCAAGAGGAGTTGCAGCATTCCTTCGAACAGTTGCGCGCCCTTACCGCACGGCTGCAAGTTATCCGGGAAGAGGAGAGAAAGAGCGTGGCACGCGAAATCCATGATGAGCTGGGCCAAGCTTTGACCGCCATTAAGATTGACCTGGCCTCCTTGATGCGCGAGTCGCCGGCCGACGAACAACAACAGCGAAAAAGGGCCGACTCCATCCTGGAACTCGTAGACCAGACGATACAGTCGGTGCGCAGAATCTCGACAGAACTGAGGCCGGGAATCCTCGATGACCTCGGCCTCGTGGCCGCGCTGGAATGGGCGGCGGAGGAATTCCAGGCTCGCACGGGGACGAGGTGCCGGTTGGATGTCCCGGGAGATGACATTGAAATCGATCAGGAATGCGCGACGGCGATGTTCCGCATTTTCCAGGAAACTTTGACGAACGTCGCCAGGCACGCGAACGCCAGCGAGGTGGGAGTAAGGCTGGCGAAGGAGAACGGCCATCTGACGCTGGAAGTTCACGATAACGGCAGGGGCATCGGCAAAGAGCAGCTCGCAGGCGGCCGGTCGCTCGGTCTCCTGGGAATGCGTGAGAGAGCTGCCCTGTTGGGAGGGGAACTGGTCATCCTCGGCGCTCCGGAAAAGGGTACGACCGTGAGAGTGCGGATTCCAGAACCATCTCGCGCATGAGAGAGTGAGACGAGTGATCAGGGTTCTCATTGCTGACGATCATGGCATCCTGCGCCGAGGCTTGCGTGAGATCCTGATGCGGGAGCTTGAGGGTGTAGTGTGCGGCGAAGCCGAGAATGCACAGCAGGTTCTGGCCCAGGTCCAAAACCAAAACTGGGACCTCGCGATTGTCGACATCACCATGCCGGGGCGAAGCGGCCTTGACGTCCTCAGGGATCTGCAGCGGGTGCAACCCGGGCTCCCGGTGCTCGTCTTGAGCATGCATCCCGAAGACCAGTACGGTAAACGGGTACTCAAGGCCGGAGCCTCCGGTTACATGAACAAGGAAAGTGCTCCGGAGGAACTGATCAAGGCCATTCGAAAGGTGCTTGCCGGGGGGCGATATGTGAGTCCAACGCTTGCCGAGAAACTTGCCGTGGAGTGGGGCACGAACGCGGGGCGGCCCTTACATGACAACTTGTCGGATCGTGAGTTTGAGGTCCTGCGGATGATTGCCCTGGGGAAAACTGTCTCCCAGATCGCAGCGGAATTACACTTGAGCACAACGACGGTCAGCACCTATCGCGCGCGCATCCTGGAGAAGATGAATATGACGACGACAGCCGAGCTCATGCGTTATGCGTTACGCAATGATCTCGTAGACTAAGGCCCCGCCCTTAGCAGGCTGACGGAAAGGTGGTGTGGCGCGGCACCCACTTTATCGGTCCCAAGCTAGGCCGCCGGCCAACAGCGGCAACGATTCCAGGCGTCGCTCCCACGAAGCCAAAACGAGTGCCCACGGCAGCGCAGCAAGCCAAGACAACCAACTAATTGGTTGACACGCGCTGTTACGTATGCTAGCGTGGACGAACGGAGGGCGGAATGGGGAGACACTATTGGCTATTCATGTTGGTTACGGCGCTAAGCTGGTTCAATACAGGGGTCGTCTGGCTGATTCAGTTTGCCTGCTATCCACTTTGGCGGCTTGTGGGCCAGGAAGAGTTCCTGACTTATCACAATGTCTGGTGGCAGAGCACGTGGTGGGTCGTTTTTCTGCCCACTGTCCTGCTAGCCACGGGGTCAATCCTGATGCTTAGGCTGGCTCCGCCCGGCTGTACCGCGGTGGGCATTATGGACGGGCTTCGGCCTCCAACTCATCGTGCAAGTTTTGAATGCGATCTGGCTATCTCACGCAGACCAGCATACGGTCGCTTCCACGGGTGGACTAGATCTGGCAGCGTACGAAAGCCTTGTAAGCGGGAATTGGGTACGCATCGCCCTCCTCACGGCGTATGCGATCTTGAACTACTGGGCGTTCACCAGGATCCTGTGGCCACACTCGGCGTTTACACGCGGCCACTGGTTATTGGTCCTGACATCGGGGCTGGGACTCTATGCAGTCGGTAATGTGTGGCTCGTGCAATTGGTCTGCTACCGCCTGTGGCCGTCCGTAGGACGAGGCGAGGCCTTTAGGTATCACCTTGCTTGGTGGCGGAGTATTTGGGGCGTTCTGTTCGTTCCCGCGGGACTGGTATTCCTGGGCGCGATCGCATTGCTTTGGCTTCGCCCCGCCAGAGTGAGCGAGAGACAGGTCCGGCTGGGGGTCATTCTCCAAATAATTATCTATGCCTCTACGGCGGCATGGTGGGCTCCTTTGATGGCCAGATTGGTCAAACCGAACGGGGAAATGTTGCTTCGTGACTACCAACTGCTAATGAGCACGCACTGGATTCGGCTGGCGCTCATCACCGCGTATGATCACAAGCTTTTACATGCTGATTAAGAGTAAGGTCGCAGCTCAGGGGAGCGCGTCGTGAAGACCGATCTCGGGGCTCGATACAAAGCGAAGAGGTGTGGCACGGACCGCCGTGAACAATTGGTCTCGATCGCAATGAATGTTATCGCGACAAAGGGCTTCGAGGGTTTGCGGTTCCAAGCGGTAGCAAAAGAGGCTGGCATAAATAATGCCACGCTGTACTACCACTTCCAGACTAAGGAAGCGCTCATTCAAGGAGTAGTCGCCAAACTTTTCGCAGAGTTGAGGAAAACTAGGGGCTTTCCCAAAGACAAGCCGGCGACCGCCCTCCAAGAATTACGTCTGGAGTTCCAGGACCTTCGGGACCTCTTACGCACGCAGCCGAAGCTCTTTATTGTCGTCACCGAGCTTTCGCTCCGGGGCTTACGGGACCCGGCTATCGGCGCGATGGAGAAGAGACGCGACGGCCTTTGGCGAGACCACTTGTCCAGCATCATTCGGCTTGGAATCAAACAGGGTGTGTTTCGCCGGAGCATTCATGTCGGATCCGCCGTCACCTCGCTGATAGCTCAATTTAAGGGAATCGGGTACCATGCAACACTGGGCGCGCGAAAGCGCGGCGAGGTGGACGCGGCGATTGCCGAGATTGCCCGACAGGTCGAACGCTGGCTCACTTGCAAGAGTGATTAACGTCGACCTGATCCTTCCGAAAAGATTCCGTCTGTTGAGCAAGGGAGGTGTCCTAGGAGCCGCATTTGCCGCCCTGGGACTTGCTTTTCTGCTGACCCTGATGCTTCCAGCGAAAGTCACAGCTTTTGCAGGAGTCCAGGCACTCTGGTGTCTAGCCGCCGCCATGAGATTAATTCTTCGCAGCGGACAGCAGTCAGTTCTTGTGTTGGCTGCCGTGAGGCGAACGTGCACAATTTTGGAATGCCTGGGAAGCTTTGTAAGTCATTGCCAGAAAGGAGGACGAATCTGATGGGAGCGCTCACCGGTAAGGTTGCGGTCATTACGGGGAGCACAAGCGGTATCGGCGCTCGAACAGCCGAACTGTTCGTCGGGGAGGGGGCGCGTGTCGTAATTGCCGGCCGGCGTCAGCAAAGAGGCGAGAGCCTCACGCAAAAGCTGGGAGAGGCCGCGAGCTTCATACGCGCGGATGTCACAGTCGAAGCTGATGTCAAGGCTATGATCGACCATGCCGTCGACCGCTTTGGCCGACTCGATTGCCTGATGAATAATGCAGGGATGCCTTCGCATTTTGTCGCTATAGCCGACGTTGATCTGAAGCAGTTCGATGCGGTGATAGCCGTGCACCTGCGCGCCGTCCTCGCTGGGATGAAATATGCAGTGCCGGTCATGGCGGTACAGGGAACGGGCAGTATCATTAACGTCGCGAGTGTCAACGGAACGCGGGCAGGACTGGGAGGGCACTATTATTCGGCGGCAAAGGCGGCCGCCATTCACCTGACGCGTTGCGCCGCTGTCGAACTGGGCGAGAAAGGAATTCGCGTGAACAGCCTTTCCCCCGGCATGACTGTCACCGGGGCCTTCGGCAAGTACGGGGGCAGACACCTGATGAGGCGGACGAACATCCCGAATATGCCGAGGCCGCCATTGGTGCCGTTTTGCCGAGATGGCAGCCTTTGCCCCATGTTGGGCGCGCCGATGATGTCGCACAGGCGGCCTTGTTCCTGGCCAGCGATGCGTCGCGTCTGGTGACGGGACACAATTTAGTAGTGGACGGCGGCATTAGCGCAGGCTGGCCGATTGCCGCGGTCCGCCCGGACCGCGAATTGTTTTTCCGCACATTTCAGGCGAGCCGGTCGGCCAAGTCGGGTCATTAAAAACGGCAGACTTCATATGGTTCGAACTAGTTTGACCCAGGACATCCGTTTCCCGCTTCAGGCGCTCGAGATCGGTGCGAATTTCCGAGGCGTGCTGGTAGCGGACGTTCCCGTCTTTCTCCAGACCCGTACCGATAATGCGGTCCAGCTCCGCTGGAACCTCCGGATTGAGACGGGTCAGAGCAGACGGACTCTTGTGCAGGATGGCATCGAAGATAGCTCCGGATGTCTCACCGCTGAAAGGCGGAGTCGCGGTAGCCATCTCATAGAGCACTACCGCAAAGGAGAACAGATCGGTTCGTGCATGGTCTTCACCAGGTGTTTGTCGTCCGCAAGGGCAGTGGCGTAAACCGACCGCTGAACCAGCTTCAAGGGCAGAGAGTCACATTGCTCGGCACCGTGGTTTCCAAAAGCTCGCGAAGCTTTTCGTCCAGATCGGTAAAACAGTGGCCGAGGTCCTCGTGGTTGGTCATATGCCGGAAGGTCTCGCGGCTGCAGCTTGAGCGAAAAAGGCGTCAGGGCGCACGCCATCGAACTCATGACGGAGAGCAGCGCTTCGGGATGTCCCTTCTTGGTCTAGAAGAGATGGTTAAGCACAGGGAAGTAGCTGTTCACGGTGTAGAGGAGCCAGGAGTTGGCGATATCCGATGAGGCAAGGAGTCAGGAATGTCAAAAGGCAAGCCGTCCGGCAGAATGCCCCTAGCTGAATAAATAGCTACTTGACTTTCACCATCATCGACCTGCCGCGCAGGCTCTCGCCAAGCTCCTCGCTACTTCCCGAAATCGGGATGCTCACGCCGTGCACGGATACCTGGCTCCAGTAGACTTTCCACGCGCCTTGCCACCTTTGCGCACTCCCCTCGACAGTGCTTCCCGCAGGGATCGCCGTCTTCGAGTTAGGAAGGAGGTCGGCGGTGGTTCGTCCCACCACGCGCATGCGGCCCACGCCCTCAAACTCTGTGGTCTCGATGACGATAGGGATGGAGATCCCCCGGGGAACGGCCAAGGGAGCGGCCATGGCCGCGGAAAGCTGCTGTCTAAACTGATTCAAGGGGATCGTTTCCGCGCCGCCAGGAGGTTCTGCGGCAGGCTCACTGGCTTTCGTCTCGTCGCGCTCGACAGGCTTCGACGAAGGCTGAATCACTCGGTCTTCATTGGTGGTGGCGTCGCGGTAAATGCGGTAGGCACCTTGCATCATCCCCACCACCAGGCGGCGCGATGCATTTAGCCTTGCCGGTTCGAGGAACAGGAGGTAGTCCCCGCCCTCGTGAAAGCGGACGGTCCCGGCTACGTCCGAACGGATGTTGCCCACCGTGCCGCCGGGTTGTTCCACAACCACCGTTGCCGGTGCCTGGCCCTTGATGCGCTCTCCAACGACGATCGTGGTGAAGGTCACGATCTGAGTGTTGGTCTCGTTATATCGCGATTCCTGGCCGGCAACTTGCCCGCGCACGATATCGGTTGACGCCTGGACGAGCTGCTCCAAACTCATTGTGGTGGCACTCGCCCTAGCCACCCCCAACCCCGCGACGAATAGGGTAAGCAAAAAACCAATCGCGACCTGCGGATTGCCGGCTGGTATTCGTGTTTCGAGTTTAGGGTAGCGAATCCGCATCGTTCACAGTCCTTAACCGATTCCCTTGTACTTCGCCCTCTTGGTCATTCAGACTCCTCGGAGACTCCTCAACTCAGAATAAACGATTCACGCCCCCGGGCCAAGATATTGAAGTCCTCGTTGGTCTTCCCTCCGCTGAAGTCTGATGCTAGAAAACTCCAAAAAGTATATCGTCGTCTTCGTGCATCAAGCGGAGAGAGGTCCCGCGCTCGAGCCGATGGCGCCCCCACGCCTGGGTGGGAGGTCAGTTGATGTAGGCGCCTTTCCCCGGCCCTATGGAAAGTGAACTCGGTGCTACAAGGACCAAACTGACCTGCTGCGCAAACCGCTCCCCTATAGATAAGCGAAATTTCGGGGCGAATTCAATCATCCTCACGCAGGAGGCTGACCGGACAGCATTTTCCACCCTCCTGCCACTTCGGACTAGTCGGTTCACGACCCAGCCAAACCCTTGTTGACAAGGACTTTCACGACGACGCGGCGATTCTCCGCCATTCCCTTCGCCGATTCGTTCGAGGCGGCAGGGTTGGACATACCCATAGCTGCAGGCGATAGGACACGGAACAGCGGCACTCCGCAGGATTGCTGAAGATAGGCGATCACAGCGTCGGCGCGCTTATCACTCAATTGCTGGTTGTACTGAGCGTTTCCGGACGAATCCGTGTACCCTGCCACTTGGATCAAATAATGGCTGCCGATTTGCTTCGCCTGAGCCGCCAGACCTTGCAGGTCCTGCTTACCTTTTGCGTTAACCGAGGTGCCGTTTACGGCGAAATAGACGGTCGCCGAGGCCTTCACATCGTAGTCGCCAAGTTCACCGAAGCGCTTGGCCAAAGCCGCCTGATCGCTTTGGCTCTTCTGAATCTGTTCTTGGTTGGCCATGATCTTCTGCTGGTTGGCCTCGATTTGAGCGTTCTGGGCCTGGAGTTGCTGCTGCTGGGCTTGGAGCTGCTGCTGGTTGGCCTGGACCTGCTGCTGAGTTGCCGTGAGTTCCTGTGCGGTTGGTGTCAGGCCCGCCTGGATTTGGTTGGCGGTTTTGAGGTCACTGGCTTTGAACTTAACACTCTTTGCGACCAGTTGGTTGGGAGGGCCCTCTGCGTCAACGTCAACTGGAAGGCCCGGCACAAGCGCGGTGAAGCCCAAGTCGGACCTCCGAAGTCCTAACTTCCCCTTGATCGCTTGAACCTTTGTGGAGTCGTCAAGGGTTACAGTTACGTTGTTTCCCTCCTGGCTCTTGATGATCACATTGGCGCCGTCGCGCCCCACAATCAGGCCCTTGATCTCGGTCTTCTGTCCCAAGGCGGTTCCGGCGACAGTCAGCATCGAGACCGCGGCGAGCCCGCAAAGCACTAACCCTGTGACTTGTTCCCGAATCATGGTACACCTCCTCCTTTTGTGATTTTAACATCTCGGACCGGGGCAGAACTCCAGAAAGCGCCTTTGAGGACGTCGTCGACCGGCCTGCGTTGTCCAGAATCCGCAAACCCTACCATAGGCTCGGTGAGGAAAACAACAGCAGTTCACTTTTCCTCCCGGCCCCCACTCCTTGGCGCCAGTCCCTGCGGTTTCAGTCCAACGGGCTTCGACCCGATAGAGTAAACAGAAGAGACGCTCGGCGCATCATTGCTGGCCAGCGCCTCTCTGACTGAGGCATCGATGCTTCGCACGTGGAGGTCCCGCTGCGGGAAAGGAATCTCGATGCCGGCATCCCGGAGCGCCTTGGCGACGCCGCTCGTTACGTCGCTCTTGAGTTGGAACCACGTGTCTTGACCAGCCCAGAAGCGGAGTTCGAAGTTCAGCGCGCTGTCGCCAAAGCCCAGGAAAAAGGCCGCGGGCTGGGGATCGCGCATAACTCCCGGATACGATTCTGCTACCTCGACGAGCCGCTTGAGTACGGGTTCAGGATCTGTGCCGTAAGCGACACCAACCGGTATCTGCACGCACCGCCATGGCGAAGAGAGGGTCCAGTTGATAACCTGGTTCGAAAGCAGATTGCTGTTAGGCACAATCACCTCCGAACCCTGAAACGTCTGGAGGGTACTAGAGCGGGCTCCGATCCGCTTCACGTTACCGATCACTCCACCCGCCTCTACCGTATCGCCGACGCGGATGGGTCGCTCGAAGAGCAGGATCAGTCCTGAAACGAAGTTGTTAACGATATTCTGCAAGCCGAAGCCCACCCCGACGCCGAGGGCCCCGGTGACCACCGTAAACTTGTTGAGCTCTACTCCTGCATCAGTCAGAGCTACCAGGAAAACGAACAGCAAAAGCAGGTAGTAGGTGACCGTTGAGATGGCGTAGGGGAGACCACGCTGCAGGGGCAATCTCGAAAGCAGGACCTTCTGCAGCACAAAAGTGACAGCTCTGGCGAGGGCGTAGCCGAGCAGCAAGATCAGCAAAACGCTTAGTACGCCCGCAAGCGTAAAGTGGACTCTTTCGAAACCGATAGGATACTGGAGTGCGCTGGACAGGGCGCCCATCACGTTGTCATGGATGGTAAACAAATACAGCACGGCGTCCAGCCACAACAGAGACGCGCCAAAAGGCAGGAGGCGGCCGCCCCAGCGCTCGATGGTCTGGCAGCGGACTTCGGGCAGAAAGCGCCCCCAGTCGCTGTACAGGACGGTGGTCAGTATCAAAGTGAAGACGCGGACTGCGGTGTAAAGAGCGGCCCCCACAAAGGCGCCGAGCAGCGTGGCCACCCCGAGAATCTGTGACAGGGCAAGAAAGCCGAAAAGGTTGGCGACGAGGGACGCAGCCAGCAGGACGAGCCCGGCTCGGACCCCGACCACCAGCAGCCGTAGGTTCCGGCAGCTCATTTGCAGTTGGCGCACCCGAGAGGGGCGCGTGAGCCAGGCGAAAGCGACCAGGGCCGAAAAAACGATCAGCGCGAAGATCTCTCGCTTCACCACCGCCGGGAACTGGATCATTAGCTGCACGCCCTCGGCCAGGTAGACGGCCGACAGCGCGTAGAGGAAGGGCAGCAATCCTGGATTGATTAAAGGCGGAAGCAGCCGCACTGCCGGGAACAGGTAGAGCAGGTAGATGACGAAGGCGAGGCTAAATGGAGCTGCCGAAGCCTGCCCAATTGTTCCGAACAGGGCTACGAGCAGCGCCACGGAGAAGGGGCGCCCGAAGACCTCGGAGGCTTCCGCAGGAACTCCCGGTCGCGACCCGCCGCTCGAGTAACGCTTGAGTTGGAAGGCGGCCAGCAGACCCAGAAGATACAGCGCGGCGACGACGACTACCCGCCCAGCCTTCGCTCGCAGGAAGTCTCCGGCGCTCGTGAACTCGCGATTGGCGGACCGGCGGATCAGCGTGGCCATCGGCTGGTCGAGCTTGCGCACTTCGCGGGCATCCCACAAGGGATGGCTGTCCCTCTCGAGCAACCGACCGCGTAACCGTTGCTGGGCGTCGCTAATCGTAGCGATCACGGCCGAGATTTGCTGGTCCTGCTGCGAGACCTGGTTTTGAATTGTCAGGACGAGATTCAGTTGCTCGTGGGCCTGCGAGCGAACGGTCCGGATAGCTTCCAGTTCACCTCGGATGCGATTGACCACCGCCTCGATCCCCTCTGTCTTGTGGATCTCATCCCATGTGGCTTGCCACTGCACCCGCTGGTCATCGAGTTGACGAATCTGATCTTGCAGACCGGCAGCACGGGCGTTCAGACGCTTGCGCTGGGCGGTGTACTGTTGCCTCAGAGAGGTCCAGTACAGTTCTTCGTCCCGCACTTCCA
>Ga0182041_10000883_pt1 | contig 14700 bp, 11 predicted proteins | sample flu12Cox44000178_FD_125967 | JGI IMG/M metagenome (GOLD analysis project Ga0182041, IMG submission 125967) | Lab enrichment of tropical soil microbial communities from Luquillo Experimental Forest, Puerto Rico - flux8day.12C.oxic.44.000.178 | ecosystem: Environmental > Terrestrial > Soil >...
GGCATCAGCTCCGACACCGCGCTGGCGGCCTACCTGGTGCGGCCGGGTCAGCGCAGCTTCACCCTCGACGACCTGTCGCTGCGTTACCTGCGCCGTGAACTGCGAGCGGAATCCACTGAGCAACAACAGCTTTCGTTGCTCGACGACTTGGACGAGTCGGGCGGCGTGGACGAGCAAGCCGTCCAGGCCTTGACACTGCGGGCCCGGGCGGTGGTGGACCTGGCCGATGCGTTGGACGCCGAGTTGGACCGCATCGATTCCACCGCGTTGCTGGGCGAGATGGAGCTGCCGGTTCAGCACGTACTGGCGGACATGGAAAGTGCTGGCATCGCTGTCGATTTGGAGCTGCTGACCGAATTGCAAAGCCAATTCGGCGACCAGATCCGCGACGCCGCCGAGGCCGCCTTCGCCGTGATCGGTAAGCAGATCAATCTCGGCTCGCCCAAGCAGTTACAGGTGGTGTTGTTCGACGAACTCGGAATGCCGAAGACCAAGCGGACCAAAACCGGCTACACCACCGACGCCGACGCCCTGCAATCGCTGTTCGACAAGACCGGGCATCCATTCCTGCAGCACCTGCTGGCCCACCGCGATGTCACCCGGCTGAAGGTCACCGTCGACGGGCTGCTGAACTCATTGGCCGCCGACGGCCGCATCCACACCACGTTCAACCAGACAATCGCTGCGACCGGCCGGCTGTCGTCGACCGAACCGAACCTGCAGAACATCCCGATCCGCACCGACGCCGGGCGGCAGATCCGGGACGCTTTCATGGTCGGCACGGGCCCCAATGGGGCAATGGCCGAGCTGATGACCGCCGACTACAGCCAGATCGAAATGCGGATCATGGCGCACCTATCGAGAGATGAAGGCTTGATCGAAGCTTTTAACACGGGGGAGGACCTGCATTCGTTTGTCGCCTCGCGGGCATTCGGCGTGCCGATCGACGAGGTGACCGCCGAGTTGCGCCGCCGGGTCAAGGCCATGTCGTACGGGCTGGCCTACGGGTTGAGCGCCTACGGGCTGGCCGCCCAGCTGAAAATCTCCACCGAGGAGGCGAAGGTCCAGATGGACCAATACTTCGCCCGGTTCGGCGGTGTGCGCGACTACCTGATGGACGTCGTCGAGCAGGCCCGCAAGGATGGCTACACCTCGACGGTGCTGGGCCGCCGCCGCTACCTTCCCGAGCTGGACAGCAGCAATCGTCAGGTGCGGGAGGCCGCCGAGCGGGCGGCGCTCAACGCGCCCATCCAGGGCAGCGCCGCCGACATCATCAAGGTGGCAATGATCGAGGTCGATAAGGCGATCAAAGAGGCCGGACTGGCATCCCGGATGCTGCTTCAGGTGCACGACGAGCTGCTGTTCGAAATCGCGCCCGGTGAGCGAGAACAGGTCGAAGCACTGGCTCGCGAGAAGATGGGCGGGGCCTACCCGCTCGACGTCCCACTGGAGGTTTCGGTGGGTTACGGTCGCAGCTGGGACGCCGCCGCACATTGATGCGCACTCCCGAAAGCTGTTGTCAGTCAGCGGATTAGGAGTGGCTATGACGTCGCCACGGAATGACGGGGGTTCGCGTCTGCGGACCAACGTCGCCCGCGTCCACGCGATTTGCCTGTTCGTCATCACCATCGCCGCGACGACCGGATCGACGCTCGGCTGGAAGGGGCGCGGCCCGCTCAAAGTGTTGGCCAGCCAGCCTTTCGGCTACGTCGGCCTGTTCCAGGCCTATTTCTTGATGTTCCTGCTCGCGCTCGTGTGCCTGATCGGCGCCACGCGGTGGCCAAGCCGGCTGTGGAACGCCGCACTGCTGGTCGCGCACCTGGCTCCGCTGTCGATCATCGTCATCGCCAACGACGTGTTCGTTTCGAACAACTCCCAGCGCATGGCCTACACCGTCGCACTGCTCGTGCACGTGCCCCTGGCACTGCTCGAAACCTTCGCACTGCTCTGGAAAGTCTGGAAGGCGCCCCTTTTCACCAGAAGCGCCACCGCGCGGTAACCTGATCGTTGTCTGCCAGCTGGAACACCTGGTTTGTCCAGCATGTACACAGTCGAGTAACCTCGACAGGTACCCGTTTGTGCTCTAAAGCGGGTCACAACAACACCAACTGTCCCTACGACCAAAACCTGTCCGGAGCAACCCAACAACATGCCGAGTCCCGCCGTCACCTCGCCCCAAGTAGCCGTCAACGACATAGGCTCCAGCGAGGACTTTCTCGCAGCAATCGATAAAACGATCAAATACTTCAACGATGGCGACATCGTCGAAGGCACCATAGTCAAAGTTGACCGGGACGAGGTGCTCCTCGACATCGGCTACAAGACCGAAGGGGTCATCCCCGCCCGCGAGCTCTCCATCAAGCACGATGTCGACCCCAGCGAGGTCGTTTCCGTCGGCGACGAGGTCGAGGCTCTGGTTCTCACCAAGGAGGACAAAGAGGGCCGGCTCATCCTCTCCAAGAAGCGCGCGCAATACGAACGCGCCTGGGGCACCATCGAGGCGCTCAAGGAGAAGGACGAGGCCGTCAAGGGCACGGTCATCGAGGTGGTCAAGGGTGGCCTGATCCTCGACATCGGGTTGCGCGGCTTCCTGCCCGCCTCGCTAGTCGAGATGCGGCGTGTCCGCGATCTGCAGCCGTACATCGGCAAGGAGATCGAAGCCAAGATCATCGAGCTGGACAAGAACCGCAACAACGTCGTGCTGTCGCGCCGGGCTTGGCTCGAGCAGACCCAGTCCGAGGTGCGCAGCGAATTCCTGAACCAGTTGCAGAAGGGCGCGATCCGCAAGGGTGTGGTCTCGTCGATCGTCAACTTCGGCGCGTTCGTCGACCTCGGCGGTGTGGACGGTCTGGTGCACGTCTCCGAGCTGTCCTGGAAGCACATCGACCACCCGTCCGAGGTGGTCCAGGTTGGCGACGAGGTCACTGTCGAGGTGCTCGACGTCGACATGGACCGCGAGCGGGTTTCGTTGTCGCTCAAAGCGACCCAGGAAGACCCGTGGCGCCACTTCGCCCGCACGCACGCCATCGGCCAGATCGTGCCGGGCAAGGTCACCAAGCTGGTTCCGTTCGGTGCGTTCGTTCGCGTCGAGGAGGGCATCGAGGGCCTGGTGCACATCTCCGAGCTGGCTGAGCGGCACGTCGAGGTGCCCGACCAGGTGGTCGCCGTCGGCGACGACGCGATGGTCAAGGTCATCGACATCGACCTGGAGCGTCGTCGAATCTCCTTGTCGCTCAAGCAGGCTAACGAGGACTACACCGAGGAGTTCGACCCGGCGAAGTACGGCATGGCCGACAGCTACGACGAGCAGGGCAACTACATCTTCCCCGAAGGCTTCGACCCCGAAACCAACGAGTGGTTGGAGGGATTCGACAAGCAGCGCGCCGAGTGGGAAGCGCGCTACGCCGAGGCCGAGCGCCGGCACAAGATGCACACCACCCAGATGGAGAAGTTCGCCGCGGCCGATGCTGCCGAGCACGTTGGCAGCGAACCGTCGCCGGGCAACGGCGCGCCTGCGGAGAAAGCGGCGGGTGGGTCGCTGGCCAGCGACGCCCAATTGGCTGCCCTGCGGGAAAAGCTCGCCGGCAACGCATAATTCCGCTCACTGATGCTGCGCATCGGGTTGACCGGTGGCATCGGCGCCGGCAAGTCGGCGGTCTCGGCCACCTTCGCAAAGTGCGGTGCGGTCGTCGTCGACGGGGACGTCATTGCGCGCGAGGTGGTCGAACCGGGGACCGAGGGCTTGGCGTCGCTTGTCGAGGCGTTCGGCAACGACATCCTGCTTTCTAACGGATCGCTGGATCGCCCGGCGTTGGCTGCCAAGGCTTTTCGCGACGACGAGACGCGCAAGACGCTCAACGGGATCGTGCACCCGTTGGTGGGTAAGCGGCGCTCGGAGATCATCGCATCGGTATCCGACGATGCCGTTGTTGTCGAAGACATTCCGCTGCTCGTGGAATCCGGAATGGCGCCGTTGTTCCCGCTGGTTGTCGTGGTGCACGCCGACGCCGAGGTCCGCGTGAGACGTGTGGTCGAACAACGCGGCATGTCCGAGGAGGACGCCCGCGCCAGGATCGCGGCGCAGGCCGACGACGAGCAACGCCGTGCCGTGGCCGACGTCTGGCTGGACAACTCGGGAACCCAGGGGGAGTTGATGCAGCGGACCCACGACGTGTGGAACAACCGGATCTTGCCGTTCGCCCACAACATCAGCGAGCGTCAGATCGCGCGGGCACCGGCGCGGCTGGTGCCGCCCGACCCGACCTGGCCCGACCAGGCGCGGCGAATCTCGGCCCGCCTGAAGACCGCGTGCGGCCATCGGGCGTTGCGCGTCGACCACATCGGCTCGACCGCCGTTCCAGAACTCGAGGCCAAGGACGTCATCGACATCCAGATCACCGTCGAATCAGTTGCGGTCGCCGACGAACTCGCCGAGCCTCTGTTGTCGGCCGGCTACCCTCGCATCGAGCGGATCACCGAGGATGTCGCCAAATCCGATGCGCGCAGCACCGTCGAGCGCTATGACCATAGTGACGATCCGGCGTTGTGGCACAAGCGGATTCATGCCTCGGCGGATCCGGGTCGACCGACCAACGTGCATGTCCGGGTGGACGGCTGGCCCAATCAGCAATTCGCCCTGCTGTTCGTCGACTGGCTGGTGGCCAACCCCGATGTACGCGCCGGCTACCTGGCCGTCAAGCGAGAAGCCGAGCAGCGCGGGGGCGGTGACACCGCGTCCTACGTCGCCGTCAAGGAGCCTTGGTATCCCGACGCCTACCGGCGGGCATGGACGTGGGCCGACTCGACCGGATGGCGGCCTTAGCCGGGCAGCGGTGCGCCGCACTGCAGCACACCGTTCGTCGGCCCCGCGTTTCCGGGCACCGGCCGAACGACTTGATCGACCTGGGTGAAAACGTTGTCGTCGACGTCGATCTCGCAGTGCACGTTGGCCGAATACGGCCAATGAAGCACGATCTGCATCCCGGCTTGCTGCGGATCGGGCAACACCGTGTTGGCCTCGAATACGTTGCCGGGCAACGAGCTCAGGCCGGTGCTGTTCGTCTGGCCGCCGTTGATGACGAAGGTGGCCTGGCTACCGGTGGTCACCCCGTCGATCCTGGCGCGGTAGGTGATGTTGTGCAGGTCCGCCCCCGCGATCGCCGGACTTAGCTGCGAGCCAACCGCGATAACCGTCAACACCGCGACCGGCATCCACCTGTGCTTGCTGGGGCTCATAACTGCCGAGATTACTAGGACTGGCACCGTGGGCAAACCGGCGAAGTCTGTCAAGGCGATTCGTCGAGATCGTCCAGTGTGCGCTCGTCCCTGCGCTTGAACAGTAGCCAGGTTTCCCGCTCGCCCTCCCTGATCCGGGTGAGTGCGTAGGCCCCGCCCATCTTCTCGCCGTGCAGTCGAAACGAAAGATGGCCGCGCTCAAGGCCTTCAGTCATTTCGTAGATGGTCGCGTTGGTATACGTGCCGCGGTCCCAGACGATGACGCCACCGGCGCCGTAGTCGCCCGGGGGATCACACCCTCGAACGACGCGTAGTCCAGCGGGTGGTCCTCGGTGCGGCGCGCCATTCGTCTGTCCCTGGGATTTACCGACGGCCCTTGGGGTATCGCCCAGGATACGAGCACGCCGTCAATCTCGAGACGAAAGTCATAGTGGTCGCTGCGCGTCGCATGGTGCTGAATGACGAAACACGGCCCGTTAGCAGTTTCATGGTGCTTTCGCCCCCACCGTCCACGTGGCACGGGGCTCTTCCCGAAGCGGCGTTTGCGTCGGTAGTCGCTCAAGCGCATGCGAAAGGCATACCCGCGCGATGGACCGGAAAACGGAGAACTACTGGGACCCGCGCCAGGTGATCTCGATGCCGTGGGTGGCCACCCACCGGGAAAGGTCGTAGTCATTGCTTGCGAGGCCGTCGACGGCGGCCACCGCGCGCCGCACCGCGAGCTCGGCGACTTCCGGGGTCAGCAGTCCGTGGCGCACGGCGCCCAGCAGCTCGTCGACATCGGACAGCCGCGCCGCTGAGCCCGTGCGGACCTCGATGTCGAGGTAATGGTCATCGGAACGCCACACTCTTGGGCCGGGCGTGTATTCGCCCACGTCGAGGTAATAGTCGTGGTCGCGTTCGTGTCCCGGGTTGAAGTGGAAGACGGTGGCGCGCAGGCCCAACGACGGGAGCAGCCACGATTCGAGGTAATGAAACTGTGCCCGGCCCGGAGTCGGACGGGCAACGTAGAGCCCCCACGGGCGCACGACGTACTCGTCGACGGCCCGCACAATGCCCTTTGGATCGGTATTGGTGCGGGCGACCAGGTCGAACGTTTCGTGCTTCGGCGGATGGATGATGACAGCCTACGGTTCTTGACGCTCCTTAACGTCGGAGCCGGATTCTCCACCGCACAAAGCCGAAATAGAGCACGGAGAGTGCGGCCAGCATGCCCATGTCGAACAGCCAGATCTTCGACGTGTGCTCCCAGAACCGGTCGTGCGGTAGCTCCGGACCCGGCATCAGGCTCCGCAGGTCGACCGTCGACGCCGCGGCCGCATACCCCCAGCGCGCGGGCATCGCAAAGGACAGTTGGTCGAGGCCGAGCCGGCCGGTCACGGGGACCATCCCACCGCACAGCACCAGTTGCGCCATGACCGCCACCACGAACAGCGGCATGATCTGCTCGCTGGAGCGGACCAGTGACGAGATGACCAGGCCGAGCATCGCCGAGGCCACGCAGGTCCCGGCCACGGCCAGAAACAGTTCGGCGGTGGCGGCGACGTTGCCATGGCCGAACACCAGGCCGCCACGGGTGGGCGCGCTCTTACCCACCACCACGATCGCGGTGATGATCGCCGACTGCACGATCGCGAACCCGCAGAACACCGCACTCTTGGCCAGCAGGTACGCCGACGTCGACAACCCGACCGCTTGCTCGCGCTGGAAGATGGCCCGTTCGCCGACCAGATCGCGGATCGTCAGCGCGGTTCCCATGAAGGCCGCCGCGGGCAGCAGTAGGTTCAGAATCTGGACGGATTCGTCTGGAACCCCCGAGTGCGGCCCCGGAATGTGGAATCCGTTGTGGCCGGGGACCGTCAGTGACAGCGCACCCAGGATGAATGGCAAGAGCGCCAGGAATATGAAATAGGCGCGGTCCGCGACGACCAGGCGGATCTGCCGGCGCGCGATCGTCGAGATCTGGCGCCGCACGCTGGTATGCACCGGTTCGCCCAGGTCGCCCGGCTCGTCGGCCCTCTCCGGCAAAAGCTTTTGGGGTCGTTTCCGCGCCTCGAGCTGGGCCAGAAAGCGCCGGTTGGCCTCTTCGGGGTCGGCACCCACCTGAGTGAAGATCTTGGCCCAGTTGGTGGTCCCCATCGCCTCACCGATCTGGTCAGGCGGGCCGCAGTAGGCCGTCTTGCCGCCCGGTGCCACCAACAGCAGCTGATCGCAGACATCCAGGTAGGACAACATGTGGGTCACCACGATCACCACGCGACCGGCATCGGCCAACTGGCGCAGCATCGTCATGACCTGGTGGTCCAGCGCCGGGTCGAGACCCGACGTCGGCTCGTCGAGGATCAATAACGAAGGTCCGGTGAGCAATTCCAGTGCCACGGAGGCGCGCTTGCGTTGACCGCCCGACAGCTTGTCGACGCGGGTGTCGGCGTGTTTGGTCAGCTCGAGTTCGTCGAGCACCTGGGCGACCACCTTGCCGCGGTCGGCCTTGCTGGTGTCCGGCGGCAGCCGAAGTTCGGCGGCGTATCCCAGCGCCTGGTTGACCGTCAGCTGGCGGTGTACCACGTCGTCCTGCGGGACTATGCCGATCCTGCTGCGCAGTGACGCGTATTCCGCATGGATGTCGTGGCCCTCGAAGGTGACCGAGCCGGAACTGGGACGGACATAACCCGCGATCAGCCTGGCCAGCGTGGTCTTCCCGGCGCCCGAGCCGCCGATCACTGCGGTCAGCGTGCCGGGCCTGGCGGCAAGTGAGATGTCATCGAGGAGTTGCTTGCCGTTGTCGACGACGTACTTGACCCCGCGGACCTCCAGACCGCCGGTGCGCGACGCGGTCTCGCTGAGCTGGATCAGTTTTCCATCGCGAAAGACCAGGTCGACATTGCCGATCGTGACGACGTCGTCCTCGGTCAAGATCGCCGAGCCGACGCGGGTGCTGTTGACGAACGTTCCGTTGATGCTGTTGTCCCGGATCTCGGCGCCCAGCGGCGTGGGCACCAATGTCGCGTGCTGACGCGAGGCCAAGACGTCGGAGACGACGATATCGTTCTCGGCCGCGCGCCCGATCGTCATCGCGCCGGCCGTGCCCGCGGCCCACGACGAGCGCGGCGAGAGCAACTTCACAAAACGCGTCGCCAGGTTCGACACGTCGGCCGTCTTGACGTCGATCACGGTGGACTCGGCTGGCGGCGTGGACTCCAGCTGGGCCGGTGCATCGGTGTTGACCACGGTCAGCTGGTCGGGTGGCGTCCCACGAGGCGGTCGCGCCGCCGCCTGGCGCGGCCGCGAAACCGGCTGCCTCGGTGGGGGCGGGCTCGGTGGTCTGGGCGGCTGCCTGGGCGGGACCGGGCGCGGCTGTGCGCCGTTGGCTCGGCCGCGAGCAGGGTGCCTGGGTTGGCTCCCGGTCTGGCCGCGTTGCTGCGACGGCGGCACCGCGGGATTCGTCTGTTCCGGGATCACGGACCAGGCCAGAGTGGGTGGGCCGGAGTCCCGCGCCGGCCTTGACTGGGGTGGCTGGGCGGCCTGGCCCTGTTGCGGTCCGATTGCGAAGGTCAGCAGGGGCCCTCGCGGGTTCCCGACGTTGATGCTCTGGCCGTCATGAATGTCGATGACCGGCATCCGGTAGCCGTTGAGGTAGGTCCCGTTGAGCGAACCGTTGTCGATCGCCAGCCACCGGCCCTGATCAAACCGCAGTATCAGGTGCGTGCGGGATATCCGCGGATCGGCGATGCGCAGGTCGGCGTTCAGGTCACGCCCGATGACCACCTCGTGGCCTGCCGCGAAGGAACGTTGTGCCCCGTTGTGTCGAATTGTCAGGAAAGGCGGGGCGGGTCGACTCACTACTCAAGTATCGGTCTGCGCCGCGAGTGGGCTCCATGAGACTCGCCTGTGATTTTTCTTTATTTCGATTTGGCCATTCATAGCTGGCTCATAGCCCGTTGAGACGTGTCGCCCACCGAGACTCGGCATGATTCGAATGTGACAGGAGTTAAGAGATTTTCCGAGATGAAGCAACGGGCCCCGATCCCGATGCATACGCCCAGGGTGGTTCGCCCCATGTCACGTTGGGGCGCTGTCCGCAGGTAGCGCCGAGAAACTAGGGGGCAACATTTGATGGACGAACATAGGGGGACTACCCGGCGCATTGATGCCGGGCGACGGCTGCTGAGCAACCCGCGGTTGGCCCGTGAGGCCCTGCGCGCGGGCTTCCACTCGCTGCCCTCGGCGACCGTCGCGCATCTTTTTGGCCGCATCCCGCCCGTCAGCTCGACGCCGAACGCGGAGCCTTCGGTGGTGGAGGCCCACCGCGAGGCCAATGGGTCGCGTCTCGTGCTCGGCAGCGGTGCGAAATTCGCCGGCTACACCATCTTGCGCCAGCTCGGGGCCGGCGGCATGGCCGAGGTCTACCTCGCCTTGCATCCCAGGTTGCCGCGTCGCGACGTGATCAAGGTCCTCGCCGAGGCGGTCACCGCGGATCCCGAGTTCCGCGAGAGGTTCAACCGGGAGGCCGACCTCGCCGCGACGCTCTGGCACCCGCACATCGTCGGAGTCCACGATCGCGGCGAATTCGACGGTCAGCTCTGGATCTCCATGGACTACGTCGAGGGCACCGATGCCGCGCGGCTGGTCAAGGAGCGCTACCCGGACGGGATGCCGGCCCATGAGGTGTGCGACATTCTGCAAGCCGTCGCGGGCGCTCTCGACCACGCGCACGATCGCGGCTTGCTCCACCGCGACGTCAAACCCGCCAATATCCTGCTCACACACCCCGAGAACGGCGAACGCCGAATCCTGTTGGCGGACTTCGGCGTAGCGCGCCACCTCGCCAATATCAGCGGTATCACCGAGACCAACGTCGCGGTGGGAACAGTGGCGTATGCGGCACCCGAACAGCTGACGGGTTGCAACATCGACGGCCGGGCGGACCAATACGCTTTGGCCGCAACGGCTTTCCATCTGCTCACCGGTGCGCCGCCATTCCAGCACTCCAACCCGGTCGCGGTGATCAGCCAGCATTTGCATGAGGATCCGCCCCGGCTCAGCGATTATCGTCCGGATTTAGCGCGCCTCGACGCTCTGTTCCGCAAGGCGCTTGCCAAGCAACCCGAGGACAGATTCGATCGGTGTCGCGCATTCGCTGCCGCCGTCAGCGAGCAATTCGAGGGCACCCGTGACGTGGGTCGGCGCGCCCAACCCGGCGGCGCTTTGATGACGCCGCCGCGGCAGCGCGGATTCCGCGGCGTTATGGCGCTCATGCACCACAGGTTTTCGTCACGCACCCGGTGGGCGACCGCGATGCTCTGCGCGGTGCTGATCGCCATCGCGGCCACGTGGTCGGCGCTGTACTCGTTTCAGCCGGACAGTCCCCCGGGCACCCCTTCGCTGACCTCGAGGCCCTCGGACTCGGCGCCCAGCGCCGCGGCCGCTAAACCCGGGGGGCCGGTAGCCAACGGCACCTTCCGGTTGACCTTCGACCGCAGCAAGCAGACCGGCAACGGCGTCCCGATCCGCCATGACGGGGCCAACACCGCCTGGTGGGCCTTCCATTGGGTGTGCACCACCACCAACGGGTGCGCGGCCACGGGGACCCAACTCGATGACGCCGACCACCAGATCGCCAGCGCCACCGACGGCGGGCACACGGACACGCTGCATTTCATCAGTGGCTACTGGCAGGGCACTCCCCAGCAAGAGCGCGTGGGCTGCACTCAGCCGAATGGACAAGTCACAGCCACCCAGCAGGAGACCATCGCGTGGTCGTTAGCGCCGCAAGCCGACGGCTCCCTGCGCGGCACGCAAACCGAGACGGTGCTCAGCAATGAATGCGGGGCCCAGGGGGCGGTGGTCCGGGTGCCCATGGTGGCCACCCGGGTCGGTGACGCGCCCGCGGGCGTGGCCTTGGCCGATCCCAACCAACTGATCAGCACCTCGAACACGCCGTCCCAGCCGGTACTGGGCGGGTCGTGCAACGACGTCGACAAGCTCGCCTACGACCCGACCACCAACGAGCAGATCGTCTGCGAAGGCAGCACCTGGGGCAAAGCCCCCATCACGATGGGGGTGCACGCCGCCGGAGCCTCGTGCGACCGGCCGAACACGTCGGTGTTCGCCATGTCCACCTCGAACGATGGCTACCTGCTGCAGTGCGATCCGGTCACCCGGACCTGGACCCGCCCGGCCGGATAGCCTCGACGTCCGCGCACACCCATAGACGACTTTCGAATGCGATCGCACATGTGATAGCGCATTCGTGGATCGAGTGGTGGTGCTCCCGTGGTACTCGACTGACTTTCGCTGCCGGGCAGCCTGACTAAAATCCCGCCCATGCAGCTACTGCGTGTGGACACCGTTGGCGCGCAAGCGATGGCCACTCGGTGGGGCGCTTCGGTCGGCGAATTGAACGAGACGGCGGCTCCGTCGGGGCGCGGCTTGTCGTGTCAGGCCAGCGCGGCCGCCATCAGCGGCGCACACGCCGACGTCGCCGCTTTCACAGCGGCGTTGGCCACCCGGGTAGGCACCCGCGCCACCCGCGTCGCCGAAGCCGACACCCGCTACGTCGCCCATGAGGCTGACTCGGCCAACGCAATGACGGCTGTTGCCGATCGAGTGACCGGCGTCTAGCGATGTCGGTGGTCGCAGGGTTTCCCGGCCTTTCGGGGCTGTTGGGTTGGCCCACGGAACATCTCACGGATGCGGCCGACCACTGGGAGACCGTCGGCGGGCGCAGCTATGGGCTGGCGAACCAGATCTGGCGGGATGCGCTTTCGATCGATTGGCACGGCGACGGCGCCGACTCGATGCGCACTGCGACCCACGCCGACATGCTGACGACCAGCGCGGTAGCCGACCAGCTGCAAGCGGCGGCCAAAGTCGCCCGCGGCGGGGCCTCGGATCTTTACGCGGCGCGCTCGCGGCTGCGCCGTGCGGTCGAGGACGCCCGCTCGGCGGGGTTCGACGTCCGTGAAGACATGTCGGTCATCGACCGGTCCAGCGGTGGTTCGCCCGCGCAGCGGGCCACCCGGCAAGCGCAGGCACAAGCCTTCGCCGATGACATCAGCCACCGCGCCGCGGAGCTGGTCGGCGTCGATCAACAGGTTGCCGCCAAAGTCACCGCAGCGACGGCTGGAATCCGCGACACCTTCCCCCAGGACCCCGGCACGCCACGGGATCCCAAGATCGAAGCCGTCGACAACCACAGTTTCAAACAAGACCCACCGCCGCCGGGGCCGCCGGGCAATCCGTTTGCGGGCTGGACCGACGAGCAAAAAGCTCAAGTAGCGACCGAAATCGCCCACGGCCACGCTTCACTCCATTTTCCGGATATGACTCCGCGAGACCTGGCGAGGTCGGTCTACGACGCGATGAATGACCCCAATACTCGTATCGGCACCAGTATCAAATCTGGCGGATTGGCGCTGCTGCGGGATGACGGAACCGTCATTTTTATCGATCCCCATGCGCCGGATTACGGAACTGCCTTCATACCTCGGCCGCGTCCCGGCGATTCGTGGCGGACGCCGCTGGAATACTTCGAGCAGAACACCAGGGCACTGGAGCCGCTGCCGCCCCCCGCGTCGGGACGGCTACCGCCCCTGACTCCCGGCGAAATGGCGCCTCATGCGCCCGCCCCACAAGTGCCACCTGCGCCGCGGACCGGACCGCCGCCAGTGGAAGCGCCACCGATGCCGAAGCCGGTACCTCCGGCGCAGGGCGGGAAGGGACTCGTCCTTGGCGGCGGACCCGCTGCCACGCCTTTCGGACCCGGATTGGTGCCGCCCCCGCACACCGGCCATCACCACCCGCCGGTGCTCGGTGATATGGACCCTGACCCGTGGGACCACGGCGAATGATTCTCGATCGAGTGGAATCGGAATAGCGACGACCCGAGCTGCTGCGTGTGGTGCGGGGATGACGATGTCGACGGTCCTGGGGTGGATTAACCCCATAACGCGTTGCTGCCGTTGGCGAGGTTGACTGCCTTGCCATATGCCAGGCTAATCAGGGTGACCTGGCGTGCCACCGCCTCTTCACAGTTCAGGCGGATACTCCCGCTCGATTTGCTCGCGACGTACCTGTTCGACCCACCGTTTCCTGTCGTCGATCTCCTCCGCGGTGCGGGGTCGGCCGCCCTTTGGAAATAACAATTTGGCGCGTTTGATGCCGCCGATTTTGCGTTGCAAGCCGCGCAGCAAGCTCACCGCATCGGTGTCGGAATACCCGGTCACGGTCGCGAAGCCTCGGCCCGCACCGACAATTTCGCTCGCCCAGGAACATTCCGTCAGGTAAAGCACCCGCGCCCAATCTAGATCGGTCAGCGGCTCACGAGCGGTAACGGCATGGCCAAGACGAAAGGTCAGCTCGCCGAACTCGTCCCACGTCGACAAACCCAGAACCTGAAATGGAAACGGCATCACAGACGCCGCCAAAGCCCACTGTTCCAGCGCCTGCGAGATGAAGTCGCGCTCCGTCTCCGTAAGGTCGACTGCCACCACTTCAGAAGGACTTGCCATCGAACGATCCTAGGACCAGCGCCGGGACACGTGTCGGTACCCGCCTCTACCCTGGTGGCATGGCTTTCGCCACTGAGCATCCGGTAGTAGCGCATTCGGAATATCGCGCCGTCGACGAGGTCGTGCGCGCCGGCGGCCACTTCGAGGTGGTCAGCCCGCACGCCCCGGCCGGCGACCAGCCCGCCGCCATCGAGGAGCTGGAGCGGCGCGTTCGGGCGGGGGAGCGCGACGTGGTGCTCCTCGGCGCCACCGGCACCGGCAAGTCGGCCACCACCGCCTGGCTCATCGAGCGGCTGCAACGGCCCACCCTGGTGATGGCACCCAACAAGACGCTGGCCGCGCAGTTGGCCAACGAGCTGCGAGAGATGTTGCCGCACAACGCCGTCGAGTACTTCGTGTCTTACTACGACTACTACCAGCCGGAGGCCTACATCGCGCAGACCGACACCTACATCGAGAAGGACAGCTCGATCAACGACGACGTGGAGCGGCTGCGGCACTCCGCGACGTCGTCGTTGCTGTCGCGCCGCGATGTGGTGGTGGTGGCGTCGGTGTCGTGCATCTACGGCCTCGGCACACCGCAGTCCTACCTGGACCGCTCCGTCGAACTGGGGGTCGGCACCGAGGTGCCCCGCGACGGGCTGCTGCGGCTGCTGGTCGACGTGCAGTACACCCGCAACGACCTGTCGTTCACCCGCGGCTCGTTCCGCGTGCGCGGCGACACCGTGGAGATCATCCCGTCCTACGAAGAGCTGGCGGTCCGGATCGAGTTCTTCGGCGACGAGATCGAGGCGCTCTACTACCTGCACCCGCTGACCGGCGAGGTGATCCGCCAGGTCGATTCGCTGCGGATCTTCCCCGCCACCCACTATGTGGCCGGCCCGGAGCGGATGGCCCACGCGATCTCCACCATCGAGGAGGAGCTCGCCGAGCGGCTCGCCGAATTCGAGGGCCA
>Ga0182041_10000885_pt1 | contig 14687 bp, 14 predicted proteins | sample flu12Cox44000178_FD_125967 | JGI IMG/M metagenome (GOLD analysis project Ga0182041, IMG submission 125967) | Lab enrichment of tropical soil microbial communities from Luquillo Experimental Forest, Puerto Rico - flux8day.12C.oxic.44.000.178 | ecosystem: Environmental > Terrestrial > Soil >...
ATCCTCGGCCACCCGACGGGACGTATTCTGCTACACCGCGATCCATTCCCGTTCGATTTCGAACGCGTCGTGGCTGAGGCGGTGCGACGCGGAGTTTGGCTCGAGATCAATGCCAGCCCGGAGCGGCTCGATCTGAGCGGCACGCTCGTCCGCACGGCCAAATCCAAAGGAGCGCGGTTTGCGATTTCAACCGATGCGCATCACCCGAAACATCTCGAGAGCATGCGCTACGGCGTGATCACGGCACGGCGCGGCTGGCTGGGTCCCTCCGACGTGATGAACACACTGCCGGCCAAGCAGTTCGCGGCCGCCCTTCAAAACAGGATATGAAAATCGCCTCTTCCCGCGAAGTCTACAACTGCGGCTTGTTCCGTGTGACCGAAGACCGCGCCGTTGATCCGAGGCGCGGGTTCCGGATCAAACGCTCCGTCGTGCGGCATGCCGGATCCGCCGTCATGCTGGCGGTCGATCGCCGCGGGCGCATTCTCCTCGTTCATCAATACCGCCTGCCCGCGGACGGGTATTTGTGGGAACTGCCGGCCGGACGCCTCGATCCCGGCGAGAAGCCGCTTGAGGCCGCCAAGCGTGAACTTGCCGAAGAGACCGGCTACCGCGCACGCACCTGGAAGAAGCTGGTCTCCTTCCTCGCCAGTCCCGGTTACGTCGAGGAGCGAATGACCATTTTTCTGGCCACCGACCTCACCAAAGGTGAGGCCACCCCGATGGAGGACGAACGCATCGAAACCGGCTGGTTCACGCGGCGCCAAGTCACTGCCATGATTCGCACAGGCAAGCTCGAAGACGGGAAAACCATGCTCGGCTTCCTGATCTGGCAGACCGGTCTCGGCATCTGAGCGCTCCACCGGGCGTGATACAATCACACGTGATTCGGCTCTGGAGGAAATTATGTCTGGCTTTCGGTGGATGATCGCCGCCGGGTTGTGCAGTGTCAGCGCGGGTTGGCTGCTTGAGGCGGCCGGGGTCAAGATCGATCCCAAGGATTTACAAACCTTCGCCGACGCGCAGACGCTCAAGCCCGGGACCTTCCACAAAATCACTCCGGACCAACTTCCCAAGCCGTTCGCCACCAAGTCGAGCGCGAATTTCGGCCGGCTGGCTCCCCGGCCGGCCAAGGCCCTGCCGCAGGCTCCTCCGGGCTTCAAAGTCGAACTCTACGCCACTGGCCTCGATACGCCGCGTCAGATTCGCACGGCTCCCAACGGAGATCTGTTCGTCGTTGAAAGCTTTCCGGCAGCTCAAAACCCCTTTGGAGGCGCCCTCTCAAGTAACGGCGATGTCAAGATTTTTCGCGGGAACCAGGACGGCAAGCCGGCCGAGGTTTCGGTGTTTGCGACCGGCTTGACCCGGCCGTTCGGAGTCAACTTTTACCCTCCCGGTCCGAACCCGCAGTGGGTGTACGTGGGCAACACCGGCTCAATCGTGCGGTTTGCTTACCACAACGGCGACCTGAAGGCCAGCGGTCGACCCGAAACCGTGGTTTCCGATCTCAAGCCGGGCGGCAATCACTGGACTCGCGACGTCGTATTTTCCTTGGACGGCAAGCGGATGTTCGTAGCCGTCGGCTCCAATGACAACATCGACGCGAAGGGTGACAATCAGCTCCGGGCCAACATTCTCGAGTACACGCCGGACGGCAAATTCGTCGGCGTCTACGCATCCGGTATCCGCAACCCGGTCGGCCTCGGTGTGAATCCCACCACCGGCGAAGTCTGGTGTTCGGTCAACGAGCGCGATGAACTGGGAGATAACCTGGTCCCCGATTACATCACGTCGGTCAAACCGGGAGGCTTCTACGGCTGGCCCTGGTTCTACATCGGCAACAACCCGGACCCGCGCAAAAGCGGAGCTCCTTCGGAGCTGGTGGGCAAGGTGATCGTCCCCGATGTTCTGATTCAGCCCCACAGCGCCTCGCTCGGCCTGACGTTCTACGACGGCACTCAGTTCCCGAAAGAGTATCAGGGCGACCTGTTCGCGGCTGAGCACGGTTCCTGGAACCGGGCCGCCCGCTCCGGCCACGAAGTGGTCCGCGTTCCATTGGAAAAGGGTAAGGCCAGCGGCATCTATCAAGACTTCCTGACGGGCTTCTTGACGCCGGAGGGGCAGGCCTGGGGGCGGCCGGTCGGCGTGGCGGTGGCCCAGGATGGTTCTCTGTACGTTACCGACGACGGCTCCATGTCCATATGGCATGTAAGCTACGGAAAGTAGTAGCATAGGGCTCCAGCCTTGTGTGGGCGTAGAAGCGCCCTGGAAGCATGAGCGCGACTCGATCTGCGTCGATCTCGACCGCGACCGCCACCGACCATCGGCCGGCGGTGGTGGCCGGTTTTCTCGGATGGACCCTCGATGCGTTCGATTACTTCCTGGTGGTCTACTGCCTCACTGCCATCGGGCACGATTTCCACGTGTCCGATGCGGCTATGGCGCTTTCGCTGACGCTGACTCTCGCATTTCGTCCCATCGGAGCATTCTTGTTCGGGCTGATGGCGGACCGCTACGGCCGCCGCCGGCCGCTCATGCTCAACCTCATCTTCTACTCCGTTGTGGAAGTGCTTTCGGGGTTGGCGCCGAACTACGCGACATTTATGGGGTTGCGCGCGCTGTTCGGAATCGGGATGGGTGGCCAGTGGGGTGTGGCCGCATCACTCGCCATGGAAAAAGTGCCGCCACGGATTCGCGGGCTGCTTTCCGGAGTGCTTCAGCAAGGCTACGCTGCGGGCAACCTGCTCGCGGGGATCTGCTATTTCTTCCTGTTCGACCGCATCGGCTGGCGCCCGCTGTTCTTCCTCGGTGGATTGCCCGCGCTGCTGGCGGTCTTCGTGTGGTACCGCGTAAAAGAATCGGAGGTTTGGCAGAAGACTCGCAGCGAAAACTGGGGCCACCTTTTCCGCGCCATCCTTTCACACTGGAAGGTGTTGGCGTTCATCGTCGTGCTCATGACCGCGTTCAATTTCGTGTCGCACGGGACGCAGGACATGTACCCCACCTTTTTAAGGCGGCAGTGGAACTTTTCACCGCGGACGGTCGCGGTTTTGACCGGGATCTCGGCGCTCGGAGCGATTGTCGGAGGGACCCTGGTCGGCATGCTCTCGGATCGTTTCGGCCGCCGGCGGGCTATGATCTCCGCCCTGCTCGCGGGGTTGCTGGTGATCCCGATATGGGCCTTTGCTCCTTCGATCGGCCTGCTGGTCACGGGCGCCTTCCTGATGCAATTTATGGTTCAAGGCGCCTGGGGAGTGATTCCGGCGCATCTTTCGGAGCTGTCGCCGGATTCGGTGCGAGGGTTCTTGCCGGGCTTTGCCTACCAATGCGGCGTGCTGATTGCGGGAACCGTCGCCTACATCGAAGCCGTTTTTGCGACCCGCACCAGCTATTCGATCGCCATGGCCTCCACAGCCGCGACGGTGCTGGTACTGGCGGCGGTGGTCTCTTATTTCAGCCGGGAACGCCGTGGGCAGGTGTTTGGCGCCTCGACCGGTGGATGAGGCGCAAAACCGGACTCCTGGTTGCGGCTGCCCTCGTCGCGACCGCCTGCCGGTCCACATCGGAACCCGAATCGAAGACCCTCGCCGTCGGGTGGCGTCCAGCCGGCTCCTGGGCCGGTAACGGCAATGCGCAGACGGGCTCGTTTGATATTGGAAGCGGGGGGTTCCGCATCCGGTGGGAAACCAGCCATGAAACGCCTGCGGGCGCGGGTCTTTTCCGCATCACCGTTCGGAGCGGAGTCAGCGGGCGCCCCCTGATGGTGGCTGTAGAACACCGCGGCGCCGGCCACGACACGGCGTACGTGACCGACGACCCGCGCCCTTACTATCTCGAGATCCAGTCTCGCAACGTCGATTGGTCGATCCGCGTGGACGAAGCCGTGGTGGGTCCGGTCTCCGCTCCCTCGGGTGCGAAATCGCACTGACGAATCCTTGGGTATGACCTCGACACCGACCCCCAAAAAGTCATATAATTTCTCCGTTTCAGTAGTTGCGAACGTGCCGTTGCACTCAGGCGACGAGAGAGTTCCAAAAGGGTGGAGTCTGGACCCTGCCTGGCGTGCGGGAAACGTTCCGAAAGGCCCAGCCTGAACGTGCAAGCGAGATGAGGTGATCCTATGGAAGACGTGAATCATCCGGAAGCCACGCCGAGAAAATTTACGCGGCGCGACGTCATTAAGGGAGTGATCGCCGGGGGCGCGGTGTCCTCGGCCGGCTATCTGTTCCGCGCTTCCACCGTGGGGGCGCAGGTTTCGGCCCCGGGCTCGGTTGACCGCCTGATCACCCTGAACGTGAACGGCCAGCAACGGCGTGTCGACGTGATGAAACAGGAGACCCTGGCGACGACCCTCCGCTACAAGCTGGGCCTGACCGGAACCAAGTTGGGGTGCGACCGCTCCGAGTGCGGCTGCTGCACGGTGCTGCTCGACGACGTCCCGCACTACTCCTGTTCCATCCTGACGCACACGGCGCGCGACAAGAAGATCGTCACGATTGAAGGGCTCGCCGCGGCCGACGGAAAGCTGCACCCCGTGCAGCAGGGCGTCATCGAGGAACAAGGCTTCCAGTGCGCGTTTTGCATGTCCGGCTTCATCATGGCGACCGTCGGATATTTGAAGGCGAATCCGAATCCGACCCGCGCGGAGCTGGCTCACGGCATTTCCGGCAATCTATGCCGGTGCCAGGACTATGACAAAATCCTGACCGCGATGATGCGCGGCGCGGAACTCTCCAGGAGGGCGTAATCAATGGCTGCCAAAGCTCCCGATAACCAGCTTCCGACTCATCCCCCCTACAAGCTGCTCGGCCAGAACTATATCACTCCCGACCTGATTGCCAAGGTGACGGGCAAGGCGAAATACGCCGAGGACTATCGCGCCGACGGCATGCTGTTCACCAAGCTGCTGCTCAGCCCGGTGCCGCATGGACACGTGCGCCATATCGACGCCCGCGAAGCCTTGGCGATGCCGGGCGTCAAGGCCATCCTGACCGTGGATGACATGCCGAAGCCGGCCGACGCCATGACGGATCTGGGCCAGCGGATTCCCGCCAACCCCCTGGGAGAACGCGGCCTCACCAACGATCCGGTTTACCAGGGCGAGCCGATTCTGGCTGTGTGCGCGGTCGATGAGCTCACCGCAGCCGAGGCCATCGAGAAGATCACACTCGACATCGAGCGGCTGCCGCACGCGGTCGATCCGCTGGTCAGCCTCCGGCCCGGCGGGCCCAACGCGCGCGTCGAAGGCAACGTCTGGATGCGGCCGGACCCGAACACCCCGCCGCCGCAGCCGCCTCCGCACGTCGGCGAAGTGAAGTGGACCAAGGAGGATTTCGCCGAGTACAACGAAGGCAAGCTGCCCTTGGGCAAGGCGACTGAACCCGAGTGGTCGTTCGGCGACTGGGAGTCCGGGCTGAAGAACGCCCATTTGGTTTTAGACGAGACCTTCGTCACGCCCAACACCAGCCACCAGACGCTCGAGACCCGCACCGCCATGGCCTACTGGCAGAACGGCAAGGTGTACGTGCACTGCTCGACCCAGAGCACCGCACAAACCGCACCCGCGCTCGCGCGCTGGCTGGGCCTGGTGGACGCGAATGGTCGGCCCGACATAAGCAAAGTCGTGGTGATCAGCGAATACACCGGTGGCGGCTTCGGTAGCAAGATCACCAGCGCGATCTCGGCCATCATCCCGTGCATCCTTTCCCGGAAGACGGGACAGCCCGTGATGATGCGAATCAGCCGTGAGGAGGAGCATTACATCGGCCGCGCGCGGCCGAGCCTCCACGGCCGCCTCAAGGTCGGATTCTCCAAAGACGGTAAGATCACCGCGATCGACATGTTCGTGATCTGCGATAACGGTCCGTATGATCCGCAGGGCGACGCCAACCAGTCCGGCCGCATGGTCTCACTCATGTACCAGCCGCCCGCCATGCGCTGGCGAGGCCTCTCGGTATTGACGAACACGCCGCCCCGAGTGTCGCAAAGCCAGCCGGGCGGTTACCAGGGAATCGCCCTGATGGAGCCGATTCTGGCCAAAGCCTCGCGCAAGCTCGCAATCGACCAGGTGGCGCTCCACCGCATGAACGCACCCGAAGGCAAAGCGCCCATCGGACCACCCGTGGGCAAGGACAAAAAGCGGCTCTACGTCACCAGCGCTTATATTAAGGAGGCCTTGGACCGCGGCGCCGAGCAATTCCAGTGGGAAAAGCGCAAAGTGCTGCCCAAACGCAGCGGCTCCAAGGCACGCGGGATTGGCGTGGCCACCAGCTGTTTCGTTGGTGGCTCGATCGGCTTTGACGGGCTGTTCGTGATCAAGCCCGACGGCAAGGTCTACATCCAGTCTGGCATCGGCAATCTCGGCACGGCGTCGGTGAGCGACACCCATCGCGTGACCGCCGAGCTGCTGGGCGTGCCGTGGGAAAAATGCGAGGTCACTTGGGGCAGCACGGCGCGCAATCTTCCTTGGAGCTGTCCGTCGGGCGGCAGCCAGACTACGCATGCGCACACGCGGGCCGCCTACGCCGTTACGATGGACGGAATCGACAAGCTTCGGCAAATTGCCGCCAAGGATCACGGCGGCAAGCCCGAAGACTACGTGGTCGCCAACGAGCGCGTCTCCCGCAAGGGGGGCGGCGCGGGTATGACGCTCGCCCAGGCCGCCAAGCGCGCCATTGAACTCGGCGGCATCTACGACGGCCACGAACTGCCCAAAGGCATCAATCCCATGACGGTGGCTTCCGCCAAAGCACTCGCTGGCCAGGGCCTGCTCGCGGTGGCCCGCGACACCATGCCGCGCGATGGCCAGACGCACTCCTACGTGGCGGGTTTTGCGGAGGTGGAGGTCGATCTGGAAACCGGTAGGTACCGCATTCTGGACTACCTCGCAGTCGCCGACGTGGGCACGATCATTCACCCGCACGCGCTCGGCGGCCAGATTCTCGGACGATCGATGCTGGGCATCGGCCATGCGATCGGACAGAAGTGGGTGTACGACCAGCACTACGGCCTGCCTCTGGCCAAGCGGTTCCACCACAACAAGCCGCCCACGATTCTGGATGCGCCTGAGAATATGCAGTGGGCCGCGCTCGACATCCCGGATCCGGAGACGCCCATCGGGGCACGCGGCATCGGCGAACCGCCGGTGGGCGCCGGTTGCATGGCGATCCTCAACGCTCTTTCGGACGCGCTCGGAGACGAAATCTTCCGCCGTGCGCCCGTGACCTCAGACATCATTCTGGCGTCGTTGGAAGCCGGCAAGGCGGCTGGCGAACACCTGACGGCTCACATCTGAGCGGAAGGAGAAACGAATATGGCGATCATTCGCGACATTATGCCGGCCTTCGAGCTCTTTCAGCCGGCCAACACCGATGACGCGCTGGCGCTCGTCGCCAAGCACGGCAAAGACGCTTGGGTGATGGCGGGCGGCCTCGACACCTTCGACTGGTTGAAGGACCGCATCAAGCGGCCGAAAGTGGTGGTCGATCTCAGCCAGGTCAAGGAACTTGCCGGGATCCGCCCCTGGAACGGCGGGCTCGAAATCGGCGCTATGACCACGCTCACCGACGTGGTGCGCCATCCGGTGGTGCGGGAAAAGTTCAGCATCCTCGCGACCGGCGCCGAAGCCGCCGCCTCCCCGCAGATCCGCAACCAGGGCACGCTCGGCGGCAACGTCTCGCAAGACGCGCGCTGCTGGTATTATCGCGGCGGGTGGAACTGCTATCGCGCCGGCGGCAACACCTGCTACGCCGATACGCCCACGGCCATTAACCGCGAGCATGCCATTCTCGACGCCGACCGCTGTGTCGCCGTCAACCCTTCGGATTCGGCGCCGGCCCTCATCGCGCTCGACGCCCAGATGGTGATTCGCAGCTCCAAGGGCGAGCGCGTGCTGAATGCCGAAGACTACTTCGTCGGTCCGGACATCGATATCATGCATATGAACGTGCTCCGGCCCGGTGACCTGCTCACCGCCATCCGCATTCCGGCGGCCTGGGCCGGCACACACTTCTATTTTGAAAAGGTACGGGACCGCAACGTGTGGGACTTCCCGCTGGTCAACGTGGCGTCCGCAGCCGTCTTCTCGGGCGACCGGATTGAACGCATCCGGATCGCAGTCAACGGCGTGGCCGCGCGTCCTCTGCGTCTCAAGCAGGTTGAAGATGCCGTGACCGGCAAGCCGCGCAACGAAGCCACGGCCCAACTGGGCGGCCACCTTGCCATCCAGGGCGCCGAACCGCTGCGCTACAACGGCTACAAGGTTCCGCTGCTGCGCAACCTGGTGAAGCGCGCCATTCGAGGAGTGGAGGAGCCCAAATGGGTATCGTAGAGTGGGCGACCAGTCCGTGGGGGCAGAGCGTCCCCATCCATGTTTCCTTTTACCTGCTGTGGGTATCGGCGATCGCCGGCCTGCTGTTTCTGATCGGGCATGCCATCTGGCTGCGCTTTGCACGCCCGGACGAGTATGAAGAGTCGGCGCGCGCCAACGCTGCGGCGCTCGTGCCAGACAAAGTTCCGCGCCACTCGCTGGCGGCGCGCCTGTTTCACTGGATTATGGCGGCAGCTATGCTGGCGCTGTTGTTCACCGCGTTCCTGCCGAAGGTCGGTGTCGAGTTCCCCTGGGTGACGTATCACTGGATCGCCGGCTTGGTTCTGTCGGCGTCCATCGTGTTCCATGTCGTCCACGCCAGCTTTTGGCTGGATTTTTGGTCTATCTGGCCGGACCGAGCCGACCGCGAAGACGGCCTCCGCCGGCTCCGCCGCTCGCTCGGGCTGTCTGCTCCACCGCCCCGCCGATTCGCCAAATATCCGCTCGAAAACAAGATGTATCATGGCGTGATCGTCCTGGCCGGTCTCAGCGTCATGGGCACCGGGCTGCTCATGATGTTCCGCGTGCGCACGCCTTTGTTGACGCGCAATCCCTACCTGTTCGGCGACATGACATGGGGCTGGATGTACTTCCTTCACGGGCTGGCCGGCGTCGGATTGATCGCGCTCATCATGGTCCACATCTACTTCGCAATTCGTCCGGAAAAGCTGGTCATCACCAAGTCGATGATCTTCGGCACGCTGGATCGCGATTATTATCTGTCGCATCACGATCCGGCGCGGTGGGGGCCTGAAGAAACCGCCACGGAGGAAGCAGCGGCCGGCGACTGAGGAAGATGATCAACAGCCTGGCCGATCGCACGAACGCCATCGAAGAATGCTACGAGTTCATGCTGGCGTATGCCGCCCAGGGCCTGCCTGGGGATCAAGGATCCGCTTCCGGCGGGCAGTTGCGGGAATTTCTCCGGCGCGCTGTCGAAGCGCTTTCCGGGCTCGCTGACGCCTTTCGCGCGGCGGTGAAACAAGACTCACTCGAACCGGCGGAGTCCTACGAAGCTTTTCTTGCCGTATTGGACCGGGACTCCACCGACTCGCTCGCCGCGATTCAACTGGTCGAGGCCCAGCCCTCGCTTAGCTCCCAACTGATCGACAATCTCAATGCCTCCATCCACCTCCGTGCGCTGCTGACGGATCTGTTCCTGATCGACGAGATCCTCAAATCCCGTACCGCAAAAATCGAAGTTTCGCCGTAACCCGCCCCAGATCGACGGCGGGTGGCGATTCTGAGATCCTGGATAGTGGAGGGGAACATGGAAATCGACCGCAAGTCGTTTCTCGCCAGTCTGGGGGGTCGAGCCACCCTGAACAGGATGAGCGATGAAGCGAAAGCGGACGCGCTGGAAGATCAGATGCTGTTCGAGCTCAGCCAGGCCTCCGCGAGCGCTCGATCGGGCGAAGGCGGCCATGAGTTTCCGACCGCGGCCGAAGTCGACGAACAGGTCGAGACGCTGCCCTATCGCCGAGGAGTGGGAAGTCTGTTTGTCAACCCTCGGGGTAATGTGAAAAAGCTGCCTCCGATGCCGGCCACCCCGACGCTTGTCGATTTCTTCGCGCTGCGCTTCGCGGGGACCGCCAATCACGTGCTGCAAAGCGCGAATCTCGCGAAGAGAAACGGCATGTCGGAGGAAATCATTCTGGCCTGTCTGCTGCACGACACCGTGCAGGCCATGATTAAGGTGGACCATGGCTGGTGGGGCGCGCAACTCTACGAGCCGTACGTTCCTGAAAAAACCGCGTTCGCCATCCGCTATCACCAGGCGCTCCGTTTTTACGAAGACAAGGAGAACGGCTACGAGTACCCGGACCTGTATCGGCGGATGTTCGGCGTCGACTACAAGCCGGAACCGTACATTGAAGCGACCTACCAGATGGTGCGCAAGCACAAATGGTACATTTATCCGCGGCAGGTTACGATCAATGACCTGTACGCGTTCGAGCCCAACGTGAATCCCCAGCTCGAAGAGTTCACCGACATCATCGGTCGCCACTTCAAACAGCCCAAAGAAGGGCTGGGCTTCGACAACAGCCCGGTAGCGCACATGTGGCGTTCGATCATGCGGCCGGATTCGCCGCTTTAATCGCGCTCGATCCCGAAAACGTTGAGGGTCGATGGCGAATTCATCGCTCGGCGACGGTACGGGCGGAAACTCCCCGAAGTTTTGCTCCCGACACAACGCGGAGCCTCATGCTCCTAGCTAGCTCGGCAGCTTGAACGCGATCAATTCGGCGGGGAAGCCCTGCCCGGCGATGGCCAAAACCACGTATTGTTTACCATTCAGCATGTACGTCATCGGCGTACCGGTTTGCCCCGCAGGCATGTAAACCGCCCCCACTTCCTTGCCGGTCGCTTTGTCGTAGGCTCGTAGCATGGCGCCCACTTGGCCGGAAGGCGTGGTGAAGACGCCGCGCTCGCCGGCGATAATGAGGGTTTTCGTCACCAGAACGCTGAACACGCCCGGCCGCCCTGTCCGCGGAATCGTCTGCCCCTTCAGGGCCGGGTGATTGCGGATGTTGTCTGGCGTCTCGCCATGCGCGATCTGCCACACGATGTCGCCGGTATTCAGGTTGATCGCGGAGATGCTCGCGTAGGGAGGCTTGGCCAGCGGCAAGCCCTCAATGGTGAGCCCGCCACCTCCGCCTTCCCCTCCCCCTCCGCGCCCGCCGCGGCCGGAACGCGGCGCCGCGCTTCCCGCAATGTATCGCATGTCGGATCGGCCGTTTTCGGGAGGCACCAGGCCCAAGGCCGTCAATGCCTTTTGGGAGGGCAGGTAGGCGATATGGGTTTCGGGGTCAAACGCCCCGCCGGCCCAATTGGTGCCGCCGCCCGCAGTCGCCAGCGCGAGCGTCGCATAGGGACCTTCCGGCTTGCTGACCACCGGCGGTGTGAAGACCGGCCCCAACTTGTACTTGGAAACGAATTGGACGGCTTCTTCATGAAGTTGGGGAGTGAAGTCGATCAGGTCGTCCATGGTGAAGCCTTGACGGTCATAGGCAGGCGGCTTGAGCGGGAACGGCTGTGTCGGTGAATACCATTCGCCCGGCACGTCGCCTTTCTCGACCGCGCGCTCTTCCATTCCGAAAACCGGCTGGCCGTTGGTTCGATCAAAAACGTACAAAAATGCCTGCTTGGTGGGCTGCGCCACGGCCCTGACCGTTTGCCCGTTCCGTGTGATGTCGACCAGGATGGGCGCATCGGGAATGTCCATGTCCCAGATGCCGTGGTGCACCAGTTGGTAGTGCCATTTGCGCACACCGGTCTTCAAGTCGACGGCAACTACGCTCTCGCCGAACAGGCCGTTGCCCGGACGGTGCCCGCCGTAATAGTCGCCGGTCGGTAGTTCAACGGGAATGAACGCCATTCCCAGTTGCTCGTCCACACTGATCTGCCCCCACGCCCCGGTGTTGCCGGTGTAGGTGGCGGAGTCGTTTTCCCATGTGTTGTAGCCGAACTCGCCCAGTTTCGGAATGGTGTGGAAGATCCAGAGGCGCTTGCCAGTACGCACATCGAAAGCGCGCACGTATCCTTTCACGTTCGTCTTGCTGGTCGGCACGCCGCCGGGCTTGTGGGCGGCGCCTACGATGACGGTATCCCCAGCCACCACTGGCGCCGCGTGCAGCCCGATCTCGCTCGATTCCGGATCGATCTGCTGGTCGTCATCCATCTTCAGATCGACCGCACCATTGGCTCCAAAGCCGGCGATGACGGTGCCGGTTTTGGCGTTGAGCGAGATGAGGCGGTAGCCCGGCGTGACGTAGAGGATCCGCTCTTCCCGGCCGTCGCTCCAATAGGCCAGGCCACGGCCCGAAAGCTTGCGCGGCGCGACGCCGCCGCGCTTGCCCTCGTTCTCTGAGTGCACCCAGAGCAGTTCGCCAGTGGCCGCGTCCAACGCCACCACATCGCGCCGCGTTCCGGCGGTCGAATACATCACGCCGTTCGCCATGAGTGGGGTGCCCTCGAAGTTGTATTCGGGCGTGGCGCCGAGATTGTCGGTCTTGAACCGCCATGCCACCTGGAGCTGATTAAAGTTACTCGCGTTGATCTGGTCGAGCGGCGCGTAGTGCGTATTGCCGAGGTCGCCGCCGTACGTGCGCCACTCTCCATTTTTCGCTCCCGACTGCGCCAAGGCAGGCAGAGCCGCCAACAACAAAGAAGCCGCCTGGATCCGGCCGACGGCCCGCCGTGAAAACACTCGCCTCATGGTCCTCTCCTTTCGCGCTCCCTGGCGCGAGACTGGGCATGACACTTTCGTAGAATTATATTCCAAAAGAAATGGGGATGTGGCGCGGCGTCATCTGCGAAGCCGTCGCTATGTCACGCCGGCGGTTTCAGCTTCTCCTCGACGCTGCGGATCTTGTCTTCGATATTTTGGCCGCGATCGATCCGGGTGCCGAAACGCATGTTGGTCGAGATGCGCGGCACACCTTGAATATGGAGGGCCTCGTGGCACCGTTTCACGGCCGCGAAGACCTGGTCCCACTCGCCCTCCACGTTGGTGCCGTAAGCGTGCAGGCGTGTCGAGAGGCCCGCCTCCGTCAAAATCCGTTCGCACAAAGCAATCTCGGCCGACACCGAAACCCCGACTCCGAGCGGGATGATGCATACATCCGCAATCACATGCATATTTTAATTGTGCCTGCGGCCACCGTGTGCGGGTAACGCCGAAGGTGAGATTTCCGGTGCCATGATGGTTTAGCGCTTCGGAAGCTGCTCGGGCCAAAGAGCCGCAGAGCGGCGACAGGATCATTCCCGTGAGCGATCCGTTTCACGTTACCATCCTCGAAAGGCGTCTTGCAGGTTTGAAGGAAAGCACATACAATTCGGGGGGTGCTCTTGACAGTGGTCCTTCTGATTGGAAGCGCGACGCGGATGAGCGTGGCACGACGAGCGAGCTTCGGCAAACCAATGGGTTGCGGGCCCGGATCAGGATTTACGGCGGAATAGTGACCTCGCTTGAAACGATTACCGATATCGTGCGCGGCTTCGATCCGCTCGACGGATCTCTGGCGAACCCGGGGCCCTCCATCGGGGCCCTCATCGGCAGATCCGCCGACCGTATCGGCCAAGCCCGCTTCGCGCTGACCAGGGTCCTGTATCAACTGGACAAAAACGAGGGCGAAAAAACGCTCGATGGAGGGCCGCGCGGATCTGACAAACGCTTTTGGACCCGGCGCGCTCCCGGTTCGGTCGACGTTCTCGGCGACCGGCTGAGGTTGAACGCTGACCATTTCAACCCGGTGGATGCCAACTTGATTCCCACCGGCGAATTGTGCCCTGTCGCCGGCACGTCCTGCGATTTCCACAAACCGGTCGCGAGCGGAGCGCGAATCGACCAGAATGACGAGCAGTTGAAACTCGGCTGCGGCTTCGACCACAATCGGGCACTCAATCGGAATGGCGAAGGGCGGTCGCTCGCGGCGCGCGTGGAAGAGAGCGACAGCGGACGGGTGCTCGAGGTGCTTACCGGCGAGCCCGGGATTCGGTTCTATTCCGGCATCTTTCGGGATGGGTCCATCCGCGGCAAAGGCAGCCGGATGGATGGCCGGCCCCGCGGTCTTTGCCTGGAGACCGGGCATTTCCCCGACTCCCCGAATCAACCGGCGTCCGCTTCCACCGAGCGGAAGCCCCCTCAGCCTTTCCGCAGTACCACGGTCTTCCGCTTTCTGACGGCCGCGCCTGCGCCAGAGTAGGGATAGCCGCCTGATGAAATCGCTTTCAACGGCCCGGCAGTGGAGCCGCGCGGCCTGGGTGCTGGCGGTGCTTTTCGCTAGCTTGCCATTGGCCGGTCGCCTCGTTCTGGGGGCATGGGCATTCCCGGGCGCCACCGAGATCGCGTTTCTGTGCCTGATCCTCGGCACTTACCTTCATTTCCTCGGCCGAAGGCACAGCCGCACGCTCCGCGACGATGCGGCGGTTCTCGAGCGAGCCCTCGAGCTGGCCGCGAACGGCCAGACCAGCGGGGCTCTGGCCCTGCTGACCGAAACGATCCGGCGGAGTCCGCGGCTGTGGCAAGCGTACCAATACCGCGCCCAGTTGTATTCGCGTCAGAATGAATTCCTGAACGCCGCTGTTAGAGATCTTACGGAGGCGATCCACCTGGCTCCCAAGGAGCCGCATCTGTACCTGTTGCGCGGGCAAGTGCACCGTCAGCTGGGCGACGAGCGGTCGGCCCGGGCTGACTCCGAGGCGGCCGCCGCCCTTGGAGCGCGACCGGCCTAGTTGCGATCGGTATTCACCAAATGATTGCCGTCGTGCTCTACGCACGGGGCTTCTTCTAGCGCATGACCACCTGCGAGGCCAT
>Ga0182041_10000886_pt1 | contig 14687 bp, 12 predicted proteins | sample flu12Cox44000178_FD_125967 | JGI IMG/M metagenome (GOLD analysis project Ga0182041, IMG submission 125967) | Lab enrichment of tropical soil microbial communities from Luquillo Experimental Forest, Puerto Rico - flux8day.12C.oxic.44.000.178 | ecosystem: Environmental > Terrestrial > Soil >...
ACCGGCTCGCTGAACCGCCACCGGCCCCCGACTCTCTCACCGGCCCCCAGGAGTTCACCGTCCTGTACGCTTTCAACGATGACTTCGTCGATTTTGCGGCTATCGCAACCGTCCGTAGGGCTGCTGGCTATGCGGTGAAGATTGGGGCATCGGCCGTGAAGGTTACCGGATACCGAGCGACGACACTGCTATCAAACGGAGAGCATCTGGTCGAAAAGGCCGGGCTGGCAGAAAAGCGTGCGCAGGATATTGCCACACTGCTGCGGGGGTCAAGTGTTACCGGGGTGAGTGCAGATTGGAGGAAAGACCCCGAGCCTGGCGACGGGAAAACGGATCCTACCCGCCGGCGTGTGGCGATCACCGTTATTCCTTAACAGAGACCTCGAGCGCCGACCGGCCGCAGGGCCCGAACTTCGCGCCGCATGGCAAAGACCGCGCGCTGCAGCGCCGCAGCGGCCGCGTGCGGGGTGAAGCCGATTCAGCAGTCGCGCGCAGTCTCGGCCTGGATGCCTTTGCGGAGAGGCGGTTACGCTCGGCGAAGCAGGGATTCCTGTCCAAGCTGATCATTCGGCGAAGGTTGCTGCGGCTCGCCACTTCATGCGGAAGTAATCACCAGGGCAAAGGCTATGTGCTGTTTCCCGTCGATGAGAAACCGTAGAGCCGATGCAGCAAGTCGCTCGTGTGTAGAGAACGACTGTCCGGCCTCCACGCACTCAGACCTCGCGCGAGGGCGTGGCCTGTCACCCTCGGATTCAATCCTGCCGAGTTCCAACGGGCAGCGAGGGAATGTGTCTTAGGGAATTGGGCGGTCCAGGAGCCGCTGCTTGTCCATTCTCGCCGGTCAGGATCCCTTCTCGCCCGAACGCGCCGTCGGAGGTGCCGGAACCCGCTGAATGGTCGCGCAGAGGCGAAGCCTGTGCTGCCACTCACAACCCGGCCCCTCTTGACGACGGTTTGTCCTTGTTCCTTTCGGTCGTTTGGGCATAGGCTGAAAGCACCGGAACACGAGGCGGGACACTTGTGCCATCAGCGTCACGCTACAGCCAGACGGGGACCTAAATCCGGCCGCCGTTCGCCCCGTCCAACCCAGACAATACGAAGGAGGACTAGAAAATGTTTGCTCGGATGGTCACCATGCACCTGAAACCCAACATGGCAACGCAGTTCAAGCAGACCCTAGAGACCGAAGTCCTGCCAGTGCTCAAGCGACGGCAGGGTTTCCAAGATGAATTGCTACTGGTCACGCCCGATGGACGCGAAGCGGTCGGAATCAGCCTCTGGGACAACCAACAGCACGCGGAGGCGTATTCGCAGCAATCCTACTCGGAGGTTCAGAAAATCCTTTCGAAAGTGACTGATCCGTCCTTCGTGGTGAAAACCTTTGAGGTTCCCTTTGCCACTTTCCAGAAGACGGCAGTTAAAGGTGGGGGACCTTCCGCTTGACGTGGCTGTCAGGACCTCCCGAAAAATGAGCCGTAGAATCCATATCGACGCGTCGGGAGTCGCGTAGCCAAGTCTTATCGGCCGTTGGTGGTTGCCACCCTCATCATTCGTGACTCCTCAAACGGTCAGCGTAGCTAGCAACGCACCGATATCCTGCGTGTTCTCAAGCACCCAGAGCGACTGCACGACCGCATCGGTTTTCCCGCGCGGCCAGCGCCTGCCGATATTGCCGCGGAATTTGCGGTCGATGTCCGGCCTTTGCATCGGCTTACCCGCGAAGCCGGGAATGGCGTCGACCTCGCGGCTGACGCGCTGCCCATCCGCCAGAATCGCGGTGATGCGTGTTGGCACGGCGTCGCCGACGCGCGCAGTGAGCTCCGGATCTTCCGCGACCGTAATCTTCTGCATGAACGCGAGGATGCGCGGTTCCTTCAATTTCGCCGGTAGATAGCTGTCATTAGTGACGTCGCCGTCGAACATCGCGCGGGCCGTGATGTAAGGCATCGAATGATCGGCCGTGTCGCGCGTCGCGGGTGCCCACTTCTCACGATCTGTGCCGGTCTGCAGAAGCCCGCGCTTTGACGTAGCGATTTCGATGGAGGCGATTCGTCCGAGCGCCGCAGCTCTGTCGGGCACACCCATTGTTACCTCATCGGCAACAGCGGTGGCCGCAACGATCGCGGTCTGGGTGTAAACCACTGCGGGATAGGCCTTCATGCCGCATCGGTTGATGCGGAACGGATTGCCGCGGCCGCCGAATTTCCCAACGTCGATATCGGCTTCGCCCGAGACCTGCTTGAAGAGGCCGAGTCGGCCCTCGAAGATCGGCGCCGGACCGGTTAAGCCACCACGTGCCAGCATCGCGGCGAAAACTGCGTTGCGCGAGGCTTCGCCATCAGCGAGCCCCTTCCAGTCAGAGAGCACCTGCCTCCGCGTCTGACCCATCGCAATGTGGTCGTTGATTGCGAGATTGACCGCCTCGGTAAGCTTCGCTGCGTCAAGCTTCATCAGCTTGCCGGCCGCGAGCGCAACTGCCGGAAGACTGTACACCGGTGTGTCCCAGCCGCGTGCGCTCAGGTCGAGAGCGTCCACCAGGCGGCAGTCGATCTCGTAAGCGAGCGCGATCGCCGTGATGAGGTCACGGGCGCTCGCGCGCTCGGCTTCCGCAACCGCAATGCACGGAGCGATATGGTCGCTTGGATGGCTTGTCACATTGCCGGCATAGATGTCATTCAGATCGTAATACCGGCCCGCCGCGCCATTGGCGAAAGCAGCAAGGTCAGGGGAAGTCTTGCGTGTCGTGCCGATGATAGTGGCCGCCCCTCGGACGCTCTGTGCGATTTCACGGCAGACGCGCACTGGCCGCTCGTCGAAGGCGGCGATGCCGCAGCCGATCGTGTCGATGACATGGGATTTGACGCGTTCGATCGTCGCGGCACCGAGATCGTCGTAACGCAGCGCGGCCGCATACGCGGCCAGTCTTTCCGCCAACGGCGGGGCTTCGGCTGCGCGCACCCATCGCGCGAAGGCGTGCACGCCAAGTGCCGGTATGCCGGCGACAACGCCGCGGCGCGAAGCCTTCTTGCTGTCGTTTGGCTCAAACATGGTGGATGTTCCTTAGTGCCATGGCCGGGATAGTAGCACGTTTTATTGGAATACGGGTTCAGAGAATAGCCTGCGTCGCCCCGGATCGTCTTACCCGCACCGGCTTGAGTCCTGCATCTTAGCCAATCGAACTTGCGCCCTCTTCTTAAGGTGCATAGAGATGTACCGTTCAGTCTGAGCCGATGTTGAGTTTCGATTTCCATTTGGAGGCTCGGCAGCCGGCACCGCTATGCCAATCTGAGGGAGATTCCGGTTTTCCGACACCCGCAGAGCCATTGCGGCGGGGGCGATTGGAGCAACGGTACGAGTCGCTCAGATCGCGCGGCGGCAATTGCGTGCAGCCAAACTTCAAGTCCTTATCAGCGATCCATGTTCTACCGAATACCGACCGATCAACCTGGGAATGGCGGGTGTATACTTTCATCCCGAGGAGGTCTGTCATGCGCATGCTTGCATTCGCGCTCCCGGTGATTTTCGGTCTGGGACTGCTCCCCGCACCCATGCATTCTCAGCAGAAGGGCGGAGAAGAAGAAACCGGACCATACGACGTTGCCGCCAAGTGGCCCGCGCCGTTCGCTCGCTCCGGATACGTCCAGGGCTCACAGGGCGGGGTCTTCGCCGAAACGCCCAACCGGATCTTCCTGGCCAACCGAGGCGAGCTGAAGCTCCCCGACAAGCTGCCCAACAATTTCAACGGCGCGTGGGGTTCCCTTGGTCAGGCGGCGACCGGCGGCAAGCCGGAACTGCGAAACTGCATCATCGTCGTTGACGCGAACGGAAAAGTGGTCGAGTCCTGGACGCAACACGATCATCTCTTCGCGGGCGGGCGCGGCCCGCACAAGATCAAGATTAGCCCATACGATCCTCAGCGCCACGTCTGGGTGGTCGACGATGTCCGGCAGCAGATCTTCGAATTCACTAACGACGGCAAGCAGCTAGTCATGACGCTGGGCGAAGCGGGCGTTGCGGGAAACGACGACAAGCACTTTGGCCGGCCCACCGATATCGCTTGGCTGCCCGACGGCACGTTTTTCATTAGCGATGGCTATGTGAACACGCGGGTCGTAAAGTTCGACAAAAATGGCAAGTACCTGATGTCGTGGGGGACCAAGGGCAGGGGGCCCGGACAGTTCGACCTGCCGCACTCCATCGACATCGACCGCAACCGCCGCGTCTACGTGGCGGACCGGTCCAACAGCCGCATCCAGGTCTTCGACGAAAACGGCAAGTTTCTGGACCAGTGGCCGAACATTCGGCAGCCGTATCACATCATGATCACAGCCGACCAATACCTGTGGGTCGCAGACGGTGTGAGCAACAAGTTCCTCAAGTACGATCTGAACGGGAAACTATTGTACTCGTGGGGCACGTACGGCACCTTTCCAGGCGCGTTCTGGGGTGTCCATCAGTTTACCGTCGATTCGGCCGGGAATCTTTACGCGGCCGAGACCTTCGGTGGCCGCACGCAAAAATTCCGCCCCAAGCCGGGGGCCGACCGTTCGAAGCTGATTGGCGCGCCGGCTCCCCTCATGCCGAAGACGACAGACTGACTTGCGGAAGCGCTGCTAATCCGGGGGAATGGGTCGGCGTGGCATGTCCAGAGAAGCTCTAAGACTAAGTTCGATAGCCCTGGACGGTCGCGCGAAACTCTAGCCTTGCGCCAAATGAAACAGGTGAAGGTAGTAACACGCCGAACGATCCCACGCCGATCGAACGAACCCAAGCTCGAAATGGTGACATAATTTACGTCAACAAACTGTGGTTGGGACCAAGCTCTTCTACGCCGCGACCAATCACTTCTGCATGGACTACCAGGCGTGCGGGGTGAGGTACAAGAACGGTTTCCCGTAGGTGGGCGCCATCCTGAGCACGTATCCCGCGGATCGCGGCAACACCCGAGGCAGGCTCATCCCTTCGATTCGATCTCAGGACAAACTAAATGGTCGTCGACGAGACCTTCCAGGTGTACAGCGGACCGACGACCACCGATGGCGATGTGGTCTTTTACGGGACGCTGGATGGCTGGTTCAAGGCAGCGGATGAAGGGACTCCAAAAGAGCGATACAAGTTTCACGCGCCTTCGGGCATTTCAGGCAACCCGATGACATACAAGTATAAAGGAACGCAGTACGTTGCTGTATTGTCGTGCGTTGGAGGTCGTTGGAGGGTGGGCTGTCATCGGGCTCGCTGCGGGCCGACCACGGCACCGAAAGCCTCGGTGCGGTCGGCTTACCACGTCGCTTGCCGACTATCCAATCTCGGCGGAACGCTGTTGGTGTTTTCACTACAGCCTCGCGATAGCGGACCTCGATCCGGCCAATTCGGCAAATAATGTGGTGTGTACTGCTCGGGACTCGCTCGGTCCCTTGGCGCACTGGGCGGGCGCGAATTCGTTAATTAAGTTTGGCGCGAGCATTCGGCATGACGATCCGGCATTGGTCCGGCTTGCCCGAGGGCGATCGTGGCCGGTTGTTGTTCCCAAATTGGTGTATCGAGCCACCAGACGAAGCCTGACTCGAATCTGGTCTTGGCTCATGCGTACAATTTGGCCAACGGTGGCCAGCAGAGCATCTTCGCCCCGTGCTTCCGTCCGCCCAAATACCCACCCAAATGGGGGCGAATGGGCCGAAATCAGCGTTCCAGTGAGACACTGGTCTATTGAAGCCCAAAGGGAGGGCATCTTCGGCTGGCGCGGGAGCAAAAAGTCGCCAGTTCGGATCTAGGCAGCCGTACCGTCCTCTCTCGAGCATTGCGGCCGGCCTCAAAAGGCTACCTCCGCAAATCGTGCAATAGCTGCAGAGGTGAGACTGGCATCACTGACGTACCGCCCGCCGGCTTGGGTCTGATAGCTTTCCTGATGACATGATGGTCGCACCATGCCGAATTCGTGTGTTGCAAATCGTGGCTGCGTCGAGGCTGGCAGGATTTCCCTAGTTCCAGTTCCCCCGGGTCCGGTCAGCCTGCCCTCACACGATGTCCTTCAGCCCTCGTATTGCAGTACGTTCAAGCCGGAGTTCCAGTCGGAGACGTATACTAGCCCATCGGTCGTGACCAAGATATCAGCGGCCTTTGCAGCAAGGGCAACGTTGGGACGTGGATCGATCAGCTTTTTGGGTGTCGGAGGCACCCAGTAAGCGATTTCCCTTGGCGCGAATTCGTCCCTGATGTCAAAGACACGGACGCCGGCAACGTTGTAGGTCGAGAAAATCGTCTCCTCGCTTTGAAACGTGCCCGGCCGGTTTTCGTGCAGGTTATGCGGACCGAAGGTTCCCGCCCCGCAGAAGTCCCTCTCCTTCGGCGTTGGCAGAGTGGAAATCGGCACCGGGTTTTCCTCGGCCCGCAGATCCACGATGAAAGTATGAAACAGGCCCTTCGCGCATTTTTCGGCATTCGCCTCGTCGGCCACAACAGCCAGCTTTCGCCCGGGCAAGGGAAGCGGAGTGTGTGTGCCGCCTGGAAACGGCGGACACCAGTTGATGTGGGAAATCAGCTTCGGCTTCGTGGGGTCGCTGAGGTCGTGGACGGTGAAGCCACCGTCGCGCCAGGCCCCGTAGCCGCGATTGCCGGCCGTAATCATGTGATGCAGGGCCACGCGGCGGCCCGGCGCCAAGGTCGACGGCTCGCCTGCTGCGCGATTCATCCCGGGCATCCACCAGCGCCCAACAATTTCGGGCTTCGTAATGTTCTGCAGGTCGACCATACAGAGAAAGTGATCGGTGAAACCATCAAGGTGGGCGGCTGCCGTGGCGTAGCGTCCGCCTGCCCACCACAGGCGATTGATGCCAAGGCCCGGCATTTCGAGAAACGCGATTTCTCTCATCTCGGCGGGCCGCGAAATGTCGTGGACGCTGAGGCCTGATCTGAATTTCTTGCGGTTGGTGATACTATCGGCCAGAGCATTCTCGAAATAGCCGCGAATGTTGTCGTAAGACTGCATGGCCACAATGTTCGCCCCGTTGGCGAGCAGGAGCAGGTCATCGGAAACCTGCAGATGATGGGTCCGGGTAGAGTCTCCGCCCGTGAAAAAACCGACAGGTTTCAGGCCGCGCGGATCCGCCGCATCCAGGATCGTAACTCCATTGCTGAACATGTGCCCGACATAAATATGCCCACGGTTGCGCATGACCTGAACGCTGTCCGGCCGTCCGTTAAGATCGGTATAGGACAGATGCCGGAATCGTTTTCCGATGCCCTGCGGAGGAATAGCACTTTCCTGGGCGCTCGAGGGCTCGGGACCATACGCCAATGCTGCCAGACCAACCAGACCTTTCCCGCAATCGCGCCGAGTGATCGTCGTCATGTTTTCCTCCGCTTGCCAATACCCTGACAACCAGCTTACACGTCTTTCAATGTGAACTGATTCATGAACTTGCCTCGGAGGGTGGACCGCCGCTTATTCGGGAGCGGATCTAACCTTCCGCTGTTTCCGCGGACCCGGGGGCAGGGCTGTGGCAACCCGCCTTTCCGCCAGCGGTGTTTGGGGGGCGCGAGGGGCCGGCGTTCCGCCAGCGAGTGCTGCGCCGACGAGCGCTCGTGCGCTCCATTCCAGAGCGTCGATCGCCCTTCTTGGCTGTCGCCGGCAATATCTTTCATCACCACGACTGGATCAATGCCAAGCAGCAACGTAAGCGCTCTCGACAGCTTTCCGAATGTTTCGGGATCGATCTTGTCCCGCGCCGGAGCGAGCGCATGGGGAAGCACCACCAGCCCACCAATGAAGGCCGTGCTGCTGAGACGGCTGAACCGCTTGGCGGAGAAGTTCGAGCCACCGAACGTCGGCCCTCGGACCGCAGTTCGGCTACCTCAGCGAGCTGCCTGTGGGTATCGAAAACCGGCGTGTCCCTCCGACTGATTTGGCGTTGCCGGCTACGAAGCCTCGAAATTGAAATCGAGACTCAACATTGGCTCCGTCGCGGTAAACGCAAATGCGCGCTTCGACCGAGTACCATTCTGCGAATCTAGTGCCTGCTTGGGGAAAGGCGAATCCCTCAGTCTGGCGCACCCATCGCGCGCCCGCGTCCAGAGCGGACCGCCGGGCTCGCTCACGCTCGCATCCGGCTTGTATACAATATGGAGCATTCGCCCCGGGACGCTAGGATCAATGAGGTCCTATGAGACGAAGGCGTGTTGGTTGTCGCTGCGATTCTGAGCCTCATCCTCGCAATGGGGAGTCCCATCGTCGCGCAAGACGCTCGCTCAGTTTCGCGGGCGGCCGAGGGCGTGAAATTCCCTACGATCCTACACGTTCATCAGGGGACCCGCTGCGGAGCATCGCCCACAAATTCGTGGGGATCAAGGTGACTAGCGTTCAGTCGAACGTCACCGTCCCAGCCATACGCGTTCCGGACGCCGTGCGAAGTGTACCGCCGCGGTTGACGAGTTCAGTCGCAAAAGCTGGCCGGCCTCCGGGCTCGCCTTGCCGCCCCTAGCGCGGCTCCGTTGGAAGTTCCGGTTTTGAAGGGGGCGGTCGCGGCTTTGAGATTTTGGAAGGATAGAATCATGATGAAAGCCCAAGACCGTTCCCTCGGCATGCATCGCAAGATTAAGCGGCGTGACTTCGTCAACGGGATAAGCGCGACCGTCGCCGGAGCGTTCCTGCTTCCCCAGATTGCCGCCGCCCAGGAGTTCGCTCCGGAGCAGGCGCCCGACTATTATCCTCCAGCCTTGACGGGACTTCGCGGAGACCACGCAGGTTCCTTTGAAGCTGCTCACCAGTTGCGGGACACTAGCCGTGTGGATTTTTCCAGCGTGGCTCACACGAACGAGATCTACGACCTTGTAATCGTCGGTGCTGGAATCAGCGGCCTGTCCGCAGGCTATTTCTTCTCGAAGAATACTGGACCGAACTCTCGCGTTCTGATTCTTGACAACCACGACGACTTCGGCGGGCATGCGAAGCGAAACGAGTTCCGGCACAATGGCAAGCTAATGGTGATCAACGGCGGCACCTTAAATATTGAAGCGCCGCAAAGATATTTCGAGGATGCCAAGGCTTTATTCCATGATATCGGAATCGATCTGGAACGCTTTCAAGCGTCCAATAAGTCCAACCACGCACTATACCAGTCCCATGGTTTAAGAAACGCCTATTTTTTTGACAAAGAAACCTGGGGTGTAGATCGTTTGCTGGTGAATAACTATAGTGGCGGGGGCCGCGGGTTCAACGCGGAGTTCGTCGCGCAAACCCCTCTGTCCTCACGCGCTCAAAAGGATCTTCTGCGCTTGTACGACAAAGACCAGCCGGATTATCTCTCCGGTCTTTCGTCCGCTGACAAGAAAGTCCGCCTCGCCAAGATGAGTTATAGAGACTTTCTCCTGAACGTGGCAAAAGTCGACCCGGAAGTGTATTGGTTCTTCCAGCACTTCGGCGAAGGCAATTTCTGTGTAGGAGCGGACGCGACACCAGCCTTGTTTGGCTGGGAGATGGGGCAGCCGGGATTCGCAGGGCTTAAGCTTGAGCCGACGCCGAACGGTGTACTCGCGGAGTTGGCCGGCGTGCAACATGGACGTCAGGTGGAGGCCCCTGGTCCCTCGGTGCACTTCCCGGACGGGAACGCAACAGTCGCCCGCTTGTTAGTTCGGCATCTCATTCCCGAAGCTCTGCCGGGGAAGACACAGGAGGATTCAGGAGTCGCCCGCGCGAACTATGCTGCACTCGACAGGCCCGGCCAAACGGTCCGGATCCGGCTGAATAGTACCGTGCTTCACGTGAGGCACGATGGCGATGCGGCTAAGGCGAAGGAAGTGGTGATCACGTACAACCGTGGCGGGAAGCTCTACGAGGTACGGGCTAGGGGCTGCGTCATGGCTTGCTGGAATATGTTTATTCCCTACCTGATTCCAGAGCTTCCTCAGTCGCAAAAGGATGCCTTATCCTATGCCGTAAAAGGGCCAATCGTTTATACCAGTGTCGGGGTGAAGGATTGGACCGCATGGAAGAAGCTCGGTATCTCGAACGTCAACTGTCCTACGATGTACCATACCGGCTTTGCGCTTACAGAGGCAGTTTCCCTTGGCGACTTGCGACATGCGCAGTCTCCGCAGGAACCGATCGCGCTTCATCTCACCAAGGTGATGAGCGTCCCTGGGAAACCTCGCCAGGAACAGCACCGGCTGGGACGAGCTGAGCTGCTCACTACGACGTTTGAGACGTTCGAGCGTAAGGTTCGAGACCAACTTGCCCGCGTCCTCGGGCCCGGAGGCTTCGATCCTGCCCGTGACATCGTCGCGATAACTGTAAATCGCTGGCCGCACGGGTACGCCTACACATATAACAGCCTCTACGAGCCGATGGAATGGGTGTACACGAATTCCAATTCCAGACCGAACGTGATCGCCCGCCAGCCGTATGGGCTCATCGCAATCGCGAACTCCGACGCGGGGGCAAGTCCCCACACCGATACCGCGATTTGGGAGGCCCATCGCGCAGTCGGAGATGTCTTGAATCGGCGGTCGATGCCATTTCTAGCCTAAGCCTAGAAAGGGACAGGGGAAATCGCCGCACAGGCACTGGCATGGATTTCTTGGTTCGTAAACGCTTGGGCCTCTGCGCAATTTCGCCCGTCGTCGGCGGGTCGCGGTCATCATGGTCAGGATTACTGGCATCTTTGAAAACTCTTGTCATCCTCAACGTTGGCGAGCTTGCAGTCGCAATGTCCCAGGTCGAAGTCATCGGTGTTAGAAAATGTTCCCCACAAGAAATCTGAGTGCAGAGGCCACGACGTCCCACTGCACGGGCTTGGGCTACACAGGACAGCGGTCAGGATTGTCGCCGAGGCTCGAAAGCCTCCCATTTGTTCGACGTGGAAAGGGTCACCGCCGACGTTCCGGCGATAAGTAAATGCCTCCTAGAATTACACGATCCCAGGTGAAATCAGCGGTTGGGTTGGGATCAAGGAGCAGATCGAGTGTCCAATGAGCCAAACGGCTTATTTGAATTTGCGTCGTACCGGCTGAATGCAGCGAAGCGGCTCCTCACTCGCTACTGCGAGAGCCTCGTCCGGGCGCAGCCAATGACCTTCGCCATCGGCTCATCGGGGGCTGCGGTCGCGTGCTCGCCAAGACCGACCTGATATGGGTGCAAAGCAGATACGCAGGTGGCGAGAGCGAGCGGGATTGCCCCCTAGAGAGCGCGACAGCGCTATTTGTAGTTGTGAGATTCCACAATGGACTGAATCTCATTGATCACTCGATCCAGCTCGTGATCTGCGTTGTAGAAGTGGGGCGCAATCCGAATGCCGGCGTTCGGCCTATAATCGACCAGCACGTCGCGGCGCGTAAGTTCACGTTCGACTTCTTTGCCGTTCGGTACGTCGACAACCACCACGCCGCCACGAGCTCGCGGGTCGCGGCACGAGTGCACGGAAAAACCCGCTTCGTCTGCCAACTCGATCAGGCGCTGAGTCTGACGTAGCGACTTTGCGCGTATGGCTTCGACGCCAATCTGGCTGATAATCTCATAGCCCGATCGGGCCGAATACAGCGCAGGAATGTTCGGGGTTCCGTTCAAGAAGCGGAATGCATCGTCAGCAAAGTTGATCGGGCCAGGCTCAAACTCAAACGGATGTCGGTGAGCCATCCAACCTGTGACCGCGGGCCGCAGCTGTGGCCGCAGATCCGGTCGCACATACAGGTACGCTGCGCCGGGCCCACCACACAGCCATTTCACTGAACCGCCAGTCGCGAAATCCACACCCATCGCGGAAACGTCGACAGGCAAGACTCCCGCCGATTGGTAGAGGTCGGCTATTACTAGCGCTCCCATTTCGTGTGCGCGAGTGGTGATCGCGGGCAAGTCTTGAACAAACGAGCTGCGAAACGCTACATGAGAAACCGAAACGAGCTTGGTCTGTTCATCAATCGCTTCCAGCATCAACTCGAGCGGTAATGTCTTGCCGTCAGTGGAAGCAACGCGGCATACACGCGCGCCCTGCCGCTCCAGTCCATAGTAAATGTAGTCGTTCGAGGGAAAGTTCAAACCGTCCGTGACGAGCTTATTCCGAGGCCCATTCCAATCGAAGCAGGTTGTCACGATTGACTGGCAAATCGAAACGTTCTGGTGCATCACCACTTGGCCGGGCCCGGCTCCGATTATCGAGCCGATGAGATCACCCATAGTCACAGGCATCTCCCACCAACCTTCTTCCCAGACGCGAATACCCCGCGACGCCCACATTTCAGCGAACTGCTGGAGCGCTTCGGCAGTGCGACGCGGCATAGCTCCGAGTGAATGGCTGATAAGGTACGTGGTATTCTCGAGCACTGGAAACTCTTTACGCCACGCGAGAAGAGGATCGCTAGTGGTCATGGCAGTCGAGCCTCCATCGACCCTGACTGGGCTGTGCCGCAGCCGTGAAGGGGCCGCGGCCGGTAACGCTGCCAGACGATGTACGCCGGGACCCCGGTCAGCATCAGTCCCAGACCGGCAAATGCTGGCCGCGGCCGCGTAACCAGCATGTTGCCCAGAAACCAAAGCGTGATCGCCAAAAATAGGAGCGTCGTGACCGGGTAACCCCACATCCGGTAGGGGCGAGGCAAGTCAGGCCGCGTGCGCCGCAGCACTATCACCGCTACAACCATCAGACCGTAGAACACCCAGATGCCGAACAACGCATAATCGATCAGGGATTCGTATGACCCTGTCAGCAGCAGCACGGCCGACCAAGCCCCCTGCGCCCAGATCGCGAAACCGGGAGTCCCGAAACGGGGGTGCATCCTCGCGAAGCTCCGAAAAAACAGCCCGTCCGCAGCTTGTGCAAAATACACCCGCGGAATCGTCATGAAACACCCGTTGAGCGTGCCCACTATTGACAGCAGAATGATTAGCGAAACCACGGTGCCACCCGCCGCCCCAAGCGTTCGTGCGGCAGCGTCTGCGCCTACGTGTTCACTGGCTGCAATTTCGGAAACCGATAAAACTTGCATATACGCGAAGTTCGCGAGCAGATAAATTGCCGTAACCGTCAGAGTGCCAAATGTCAACGCCCTTACCATATTGCGCTTTGGGTTGCGGATCTCGCCCGCCACGAAGCTCAACTGCACCCAACCGTCGTAACCCAGCAGGCAAGCGATCAGAGCAACCCCGAAACTGCTGAGTGAAATGCTGGAAATGCCTGGCCTGGCGTAATGCTCGGCATGCGGCGCTTGAAGCAATGCAGCATCGACGATGATTAGGACGCCCACGGTCTTCGCCAGAGTAAAGCTATTCTGGACGATGGCTCCCAGCTTCACGCCGCGGTAGTTCACCCACGCGAAGACAGACAGCACTGCCAGGCTGAGTAGCTTGGAGACCAGTGGCCCAAAGGGCACCAAGTAGGAAGCGTAGATGGAAAACACCACCGACATCCAAGCTACCTGCGCACTGCGCGCCACCGTAAACAGCGACCAGCCGCATAGAAAGGCTGCCGCCGGTCCGTATGCTTCGCGAAGAAACACATACTGGCCGCCAGTCGAAGGAAATGCCGCGCCCAGTTCAGCGCACGCCAACGCTCCGAAGAATGAGATCACGCCCGCGAGTATCCACACACTCATGATCAACGGCATCGAGAGCAAGCTGCGCGCCACAAGGTTCGGAACAAGGAAAATGCCGCCGCCGATCATGATTCCCACGACTATCGCGATCGAATCGCCCAGCGAGAGCCGCCGAACAAGTTCCACCGATGAACCTGGGCCGCGGCTTGCAGGTGGGACTATTGCGATGACTTCTTCCGGTAAGTGATCCATTGCGTTGCTTCCATCGCCGGCACGGGATTGGTCAATCGTACAACGCTGCCGGCGACACACGCAATTACAGCCCGAAAATACCGATGCGCCTAATTCTGGTACGGAAGTCTCCGTAAATGATCGTCCGCCAGGTTTTCTCGTCGTGCGGGTAAGGCGCGCGTTTGCGCGAGGAAGACACGCCCCGCGCAACCCGAACCATGGCTCCAAACGATCCGTGAGCTTCTGAGGATAGGCGCCAAGCGGATGCGGACCCTCAGCCAAAATGCAGCCATCCGCCCGCCGCTCAATGACGAGACCTGGTGATCCCGCCGCACGGGGCGGAAGGCTACTCCCTCTCCTCTAAACAACTAGTCGGCCCGCCGTGTGCCGTTCATTTCACGAGCCCGGCATTGGAAGATCAAGACCTGTGCCCCTGATGGGATGAGAGAACGCGATTCATTATGTTGCCGGTCCGGGGTTCGGATCGGGCTTCGCGGTGAGATTGTCGACAGGGTGTCGCCGGCCCAGAATGCTCAGGACAATCAGACTGAGCACGGGTTCGTCATTTTGATTAAATGCTTCGAGACGGGCACGAACCAGACCACGGTCTGGCTTGGAACGGGAAGGGATGGTTTCGAGAATGGTCACACGAATGCGAATAGAGTCTCCCGGGCGCACCGGATTCGGCCAGCGAACCTCGTCTACCCCCGGAGAAGCCAAACTCGCAACGGACGAAAGGTACTGATCGACATACAGACGCATAGCGATGCCGATCGTATGCCAGCCTGAAGCAACTATACCGCCGAAGCGCCACTGCTTTGCCTTCTCCGGATCTACGTGCATGTCCTGTGGGTCGAAGCGTCGGGCGAAATCAATGATTTCCGCCTGCGTCACGGCCACGCTACCGAATTCGTAGACGCGAGGAGCCTGGTAATCCT
>Ga0182041_10000888_pt1 | contig 14682 bp, 17 predicted proteins | sample flu12Cox44000178_FD_125967 | JGI IMG/M metagenome (GOLD analysis project Ga0182041, IMG submission 125967) | Lab enrichment of tropical soil microbial communities from Luquillo Experimental Forest, Puerto Rico - flux8day.12C.oxic.44.000.178 | ecosystem: Environmental > Terrestrial > Soil >...
AAACTGGTGTCCCAGCTGAAGTCTTTGAATGGCGCGATGTCCTGGGCGAGCACCTCTTCTGCCGTGCGCTTGTAGACGCTGCCAACCACCCAGAGGCCGGAGCACAGGTGGTGAGCCCCGATCGCGGCTCTGGACTCCAGGCTGTAGGAAGCATCGTCCAGCCCCGATTTAAGGCCAGCCTGAGCTCTCGCGAAGCTGGCGCAAACAGCGCTGATGGCGAGTCCGGCAACGATCCACAGAATCGCGGAACGCTTCATGTGACCTCCGGTGCGCCCGTTAAACCGGCGCGGTGGTGCTCAGTCCTCTGGCGGCTCGCCGCTGGGAGCCATCTTCACGAGGCGTGGTTCAAACCGCGCGAGCGGCTCAACGAGGTCGCTCTGGGCGGCCAGTGCGTTCAAGGGCAGGTCGAGGGCGTCGGATTCGAGGTGGCTGCCCCACTCATCTTAGCTCTGTTGCGGACGCTCGGTCCGGGCGAGCGCTTGTGTTTTGTATAAATGCCTCTTGTCACAAGTCCATTGGACGTCTATAAGCCTGGTGAGGCAATAAGCCATGAGGCGGATGCGACAGGTGGCACTCCTGTTGGCGTTGTTCGAGAGCGGTGCCGTGGCCTGCCATAGCAGTCCCACGGGACCGAACGATGGGCCACTTGCGATTGGCCGATGGACTGGAGACGGCGCGTGCCTGTCGGTGGCAGACGCGGGCTGCAACCTCGCGGTGGGTTGCGGCCATGGTCAGTTCCCGCGGCCAACGGTCCGCGCGGACGGCACGTTCGACATCGAAGGAAGCTATCGCATCGAAGCTGGCCCGATCTCGATCGATCCCGCTCCACCGGCCCACTTTTCAGGTTCGGTCACGGGATCACGCCTATTGCTGACCGTCGTACCAACCGTTGCCTCACTCGCCCCGATGTCCTTCTCAATGGCACCGACGACAGCGGGGACATGTCCGATTCCGTGCGTGTAGCGTTCCACGGACCACTTGGAACGCGCCGGACCTCGTCCGTTTGAAATCGAAATTGGTCGCATGGCGCCACGTCTAAATGGACCTTCCCATTGTTTGCTCTCCGGAAAATAATCGACCCTTGCTCGAGCGGACCGTGCGGGCGGCGCTCCGCAAAGGTGAGCGCCGAGACGGGAGGCTGATGTGATGCTTGACGTAATGAAGCGCGCGCTTACAGCTCAGGTCTTGGCCGGCTGCGCGGCGTTCGCGAGCCTTGCCGCCGCTCAAGAGGCGGCGGCTCCGAAGAACTCGCTGAAGCTGCCGTACGCGGCGGTTCACAACCCGCAATTCATGAGCGCCGAGGAGGCAACCTTCATGAATGGCGACGATCGTGTCATCGGCCTCGTGAGCGGAAGCGTCGCGAAGGCGTTTCCCGCCGGCATTCTTGCGCAACACGGTTTGGTGCAAGATGAATCACGAAGCGGGCCGATCGCGGTCACGTGGTGAAGCTACTGCAACACGGCCCTCGTGTTCAGGGCCGAAGCCAAAGGACGGCCGCTCGTGCTCGACAACGACGGCGTCATCGCCGGCAACGAAGTCTTCAAGGATCGTGAGACGGGAAGCCGCTGGCAGCAGTCGAGCCTCGAGGCCGTTTCGGGTCCGCTGCAAGGCCAGCATCTGAAGCTGTATCCGTTTCTTCTGACGAGCTGGGACGAGTGGCGGCGCCTCCATCCCCGCACCTTGGTCTTGAAGCCGCTGCCCGGCTACGCTGATCGGATTGCAGCCACCAACGCCCTCGTCAAACGGGGAATGACCGGCGAGGGCACGGCGCCAGACGGCGTGACGTACAAAGACGAACGGCTCAAGCCCAAGACGATGGTGCTCGGTCTCGACGTGAATGATGCGAGCAAAGCTTTCCCGCTCGAAGCGCTCCGCCGTGTCGGCGTCGTCAACGACTCGCTGGGAGGTACGGCGGTGGTGATCGTGCATCAACCACGCTCTGATACGACGACGGCATTCATTGCGAAGGCTGGCGGGCGTCAGCTGACCTTCCGAGCGGCCAATGCGGATATCACGGAGCTCGTCGATCAGGAGACTGATTCGCATTGGGATGCGTATGGGAAGTGCGTCGCCGGCCGTCTGAAGGGATCGACGCTCGAGCGGCTTATTCTCGAACCGGAATATTGGTTCGCGTGGTCGGAGTTCCACCGCAACACCGCGATCTTCACGCCAGAATGAGGGCAGCCCTTGATGGAGCGTGATCATGATGACTCGAAGAGACGCCGTCGGCTCACTCGCTATCGTGGCTGACTTGCTCATAACAAGCGGCCTTGGCCACGCGCAGGATCGTGGTGCCGCCTCGACGCCCCGACAGCCGGTCTTCAAGCACGATCTTCCAAACGTCACGATGGATGACTGGGAAGTGACCGTCAGCTACGTCGACTACGCTCCGGGACGCGTCGGATCGCCGCACCGTCATCCGGGCTTCGTTCTGGCATACGTGCTGGAAGGTGCCGTGGTTGCGAAGATCTCAGGTCAGGGTCCGGAGAAGACGTACACCGCGGGACAGATGTTCTACGAGCAGCCGGGGGCGACGCACGAAGTCTCGAAAAACGCGAGCGAGACGCAGCCGGCGAAGCTCCTGGCGCTGATCTTCGCCAAAAAGGGCTCGACGCTGACGACCCCGGCAACGTGAAACATGATGACTGGCGACGCCAGCACGCCGCCGCCATGAAACGCCGCCTTCCGCCCGGTATTGTGGAAGCCATGGACGAAAGCTCGATCCTGGGAGTCCGGGCTGGAGCGCGGACTGATCATCGCTTCATTGGGATCTGGGCCGTGGTCGTCGACGGGCGCGTGTTCGCCCGGTCGTGGATGCAGAAAGCGGACGGCTGGTATCGAACATTCCTGCGCGATCCCCTCGGCGTGATTCAGGTCGGCGACCGACAGGTTCGGATTCGCGCAGTCCGCGTTCGAGGGCAGCGGATTCGCGGCCAAATCGAGCGCGCGTACGCAGACAAGTACCGGAGTCGGTCCTCTCTCAAGTACGTGCGCGGTTTCCGGACGGAGCGGCGGCGCGACACCACGATCGAGTTCGTGCCGCGGTGAGCTCGAATCACGCAGGCCCGCAAAAGAGGCGAACCCCCTCGTTGATTCCAAACGCACGAAGCTTGCATTTTTGTGAATCGCCGAGCATCGACTGATATCATGATGGTATCAACGACCAATATGTAGCCCGATGCCAGGCGCCGGCGCCGCTCAGGCTCGGGCTTCGCACTGGACGATCGCTCGGAGCATTCCTGGCGACCACCCTGGTCGCGTGCGCACTGGGTGTGCGCGCGTTTGCGGGCGACACCGCTCGAACGGTGTGGACGTTGCCTCTTTCCTCGAACACGCGTGCGCTCGTGATCTCGCCGCACCCCGATGACGCCGTTCTCGGTGCGGGCGGCCTGATTCGTCGCATCGTCGAGCGACATGGGAGCGTCGAGATCGTGGAGATGACGAGCGGCGATGCGTTTGGGAGGGGCGTGGCTACCTTCTGGCCAACGGTCGTTCCCAACCCGGGAGTTTACCGATCGTACGGCGCTCTCCGGGAGCGCGAGACTGTGCACGCGATGCGGGAGCTCGGCATCGGGCGATCGCGGATCAGGCTGCTCGGCTTTCCAGACGACGGCTTGTGCCAGCTCGCCGCGAACGGTTCAGCGCGCACGGTTTTCACATCGCCGTACACTGGTCGTGAGGGTCCACCCTCGACTGAGCGCATGATTCCTGGGACGAGATATCGCGCCGCTGACCTCGAACAAGAGCTCGAGCGAATTCTCCTGGCCTTCCGGCCCACGGTCGTCGTCGTACCGCATCCGCGAGACGAGCATCCGGACCATTGCGCCACGCATGTGCTCGCCCACAGGGCGATCGACGCGATCGACCGCGCCGTGGGCGGGGGCCTGCGCCGGCCCCAAGTGCTCCACTATCTGATCCACTATCGCGTGTGGCCCGGGGACCCCTGGCAGGAGCTGAAGCTGACTCCCGCCGAGCGCGACGCCAAGCGGCGGGCTATCGAAGCGTTTCGCACGCAGACAGCGGTCATGGCGGATTTCATGCACGAATTCGATCGGCCGGACGAGCCGTTCCTGATAGGTGAACCCCAGAGCGACGCGCCGTGCTGGTGCCGCGGCGAGAACATCCTGCGGCGCGGCTCACCGGGTGGCTTCGAACGCGGCTCACCAGGTTCACCAGGCAGTTCGAAATGAAACCCGCGTCGAGCCGCGTGAATTCGCTCGACGCGTTTCGCGGCTTGACGATCGCCGGCATGATCCTGGTGAACAATCCTGGCAATTGGAACGCGGTGTTCGCGTCTCTCGCTCATGCCGAATGGAATGGTTGCACCTTCGCCGATCTCGTCTTTCCGTGGTTTCTATTCATTCTCGGCGTCGCGATGCCATTGGCGTTCGCTCGACGGACCTCACGCGGCGACTCCAAGCGTCAACTGTACGGTCGAATCGTTCGGCGGACGGCCATTCTGATTGGCCTCGGGTTGGCGCTGAACGTCATGGCGGCCTGGCCCGTGGTGTCGGCGCTGCGCATTCCCGGTGTTCTGCAACGGATCGGCCTCGTTTATCTCGCGACCGCGCTCATCGTCCTGCATGCACCGCCGCGGAGCCGCGGCGCCATCCTCGCCGTCGTTCTGCTGGGTCATTGGTGGCTCCTCGAGGGTCAGTGGGTGCGCGCCCGTGGCTATGACTTGACGCCTGGCCACAATGTTGCCGCCGTTGTCGACCGGACGCTCCTTGGCTCACATCTTCTGAGCGCGACTGGAGATCCCGAAGGCCTGCTCGGCACCCTGCCGGCGACTGCCACCGCGCTCGCCGGAACGATCGTCGGCGAGTGGTTCCTCGTCCGGCGGACGCAGCTGATGGCTCGGCTGGTCGGACTTGGGGCGTCGTTGATGGTCGTGGGGTATGCGTGGTCGACCGTCCTCCCGCTGAACAAGTCGCTGTGGACTGGATCGTACGCGTTGCTGGCGTCAGGTGGTGCCGCGCTCGGCCTCGCGGCCTTTCACGCCGTCCTCGATCAGGGTCGTAAGCCCGGATGGACGCAGCCCCTGCTCTGGCTCGGAGCGAACCCGCTCGCCATCTACTTCGCGTCGGAGATCGTCCGGCAGGTCCTCGATCGACCCATCCTGGGATCCGGTGGTCATGTCACGCTCGCGTCCTGGCTCTTCTGGAACATCGCGCGCACTCTGGTGCCAGGTAATCTGGACGAGCGTTGGGTAGCGCTCGCGTTCGGTCTGCTCGCGGTTGCCACCTGGACGGCGTTTGCGGGCCTGCTCTACAAACGACAGGTTCGCATTCGCGTCTGAGTCACCTGCTGATCAATTGACGGTGGACTGCGCGCTTGCCCCGACCTGATTGTTGCGATCGTCGGTGGCCTGGAGGCTGATGTTGATCGACAGCCCCGAGGTCCCCGTCGGCGTAGCGAGAGTTCCGTGACTTTTCTGTGCTATTTGTGCGCGAACTGAGCCATCGAGAATGGACTGTCAAGTGGCGCGAGCACGTTTGTGATCGCGCCACTTACATTTCTCGCTCGAAGGCCTTTGGAGCCGGCAGGCAGGTGTCGACGCGACTTCTCGCTATTTCTTGGCTGCGCCCTCGGTGATCTCCAGCCGCCGGCCGCGCGTCACCTGTTCGGGCGGCGCCGGCATGGTGATCTCGAGCACGCCGTCTTTGAACGACGCCTTTGCCTGGTCCGTTATCGTGCCGTCCGGAAGTGGAATCGTCCGATAGAAGCTTCCGTAGCTGCGCTCCGCGCGATACACGCCGCCGCGTTCTTCTTCGTGTTCCTTCCGACGTTCCCCTTGGATCGTGATCGTGTCATCGGTGATGTCGACCTTGACGTCATCTTTGGTCAGCCCCGGAAGATCCGCCCGGACCACCAGCTCGTTGTTCTTCTGCGACACGTCGATCTGCGGGGACCAGGTCACGCCGCCCGCGACTGAAGATGGCCAGGCCCAACCGCGTCCAAGCCCGAATTCGCCGAACATCCGATCCATTTCGTCCGCGAAGCGGTCGAGCATCCGAAACGGGTTGGTGGCGGCAAGGTGACGCCGGGTCAACGGCTGTGACGATTGTGTCGAGATGTCGGTACGTTTCTCTGCCATAGATGCTCCTCTCTTGATCGGGTGGAATCTGATGAGGGGTGAGCGTGCAGAAGAAGCCACGAGCGCATCACTGGTCCACTTCGAGGTCGATCGTGCGACGCCCGCTCAGGAACGGCACGAACCAGCGGTCGGAAAATGCGATTATCTCTCCGGGGAGAGCCAGCGACGAAATCAAATCTCTGAAAAACAGATTCGAGCGCTCAAGCTCAGCCAGACACATAACACTCGAGGTTCGCCGATCCACCCGCAGAACTTCTGTATCATATCGGCTCGCGGACAAACGCTGAGAGGTGACCGATGGCCGAGCAGACCTCCGACACATCCATCCTTCACAAAATCCAGGGGCTCGTCCACGAGGAACAGCGCCTGTACGGCCGTAACGACCTCGCGGATCATGATGTGCTTCGTCTCGAGGAGATTCGCGTCGAGCTGGATCAGTGCTGGGACCTGCTCCGCCAGCGGCGCGCCCGCCGCGAGTTCGGCCAGAACCCGAACGAGGCGCACGCGCGTCCCGCCTCAGTGGTGGAGCGGTATGAGCAGTAGGTTCGGGCCCGGGCAGGCGAGGACGTTTCCTCATGCGTGTTGCGGCGCTCTACGACATTCACGCCAACCTTCCGGCGCTCCAAGCTGTTCTTGAACAGGTGCGCCGCGTCGGCGCCGACCAGATCGTCGTCGGAGGCGACGTGCTGCCGGGACCGATGCCGCGCGAGACGCTCGAGCGTTTGCTCGATCTCGACATCCCCGTGCATTTCATCTACGGCAACGGGGAGGTCGCCGTGCTGCACGCGATGGCCGGACGGGAGCTGGCAGGCGTCCCCGAAGTGTATCAGCCGTCGATACGGTGGACAGCCGCGCAGGTTCACGATCATCAACGCACGTTGTCTGCCTGGCCGATGACGCTCCAGCTCGAAATCCCGGGGTTAGGTGGCGTCCTCTTCTGTCACGCAACGCCGCGAAATGAGGACGAGTGCTTTACGCGGCTGACGCCGGACGATCGCCTTCTGCCGATTTTCGACGGACTCACCGCATCCGTGGTCGTTTGCGGACACACGCACATGCAGTTCGATCGGATGGTCGGCCGCACGCGGGTCGTGAACGCCGGGAGTGTCGGGATGCCGTTCGGCGAACCAGGCGCGGATTGGCTGTTGATCAGTGGCGCAGCGACGGGCCGCGGTGGCGAAGCCCCCGTCCAGATGCAGCACACCGCTTATGATTTGCCGAAGACGGCCGAGCTGATTCGGGGAACGAGTTATCCGTGGCCCGAAGACTTTGCCGCACGCTACATCTTGAACCCTCCATCGGCGGCGGACATGCTGGAGGTGTTCACACGCGTGTCGATTTGAGATCTCGGGCGGCCCGGCCCGGGACGTTTTATTCTTTCATTCCTTGGCCTGCGTGGCACGCGCGGTCGACGGCGGGACATGCCCCTTGAGCCGCATGTAGACGACGATGTTGCCGTAGTGCTCCATGTTGTGTGCGGTGTTGAACGTCAGGACCGCGCCTCGAAATTGACGCTGGCCAGATGGCCAATCAGCTCCCCGAAAGTGCGCACCTGGGGCGTTGGCTTGAAGGCGTATTCGCCGGCTGGCATGTTCTCCGCGGCCTCCGCGAGATTCCGGCGAATGGTCGCGTGCATCGACCGCTCGACCGCGGCCATGGACGGCGACAGCGCCTCCGTGTAGCTGGCGTCCGTTGTTTGGGCCGAGGCGGGCGAGGCGCTCCACGAGAGACACAACGACAGCACAATCACCTGTCTCATGCGATCGTCTCCTGCCAGGCGAGAGCTGGCCATACGGTCGACAGAAATCCGCCTCTCGGATCGACCGAAGCCCGGCTGACTGAGGATACTATTGGCTCGACTCTCGCATACAACTGCGTCCAGGTAGAGCTTTGGTGGTCGAATACTCGATCGAAGAGCACCGGCGGATGCAAGACGGCCTGGTGCGGTCGGCCCGCCAGCGCGCGACAAGTGACCGACGCGGAGCCAAACACGGGAATCGAAGGAGGAGCGACGAATGCCACGAACGGCCGCAGGAGGAAAGAAGCGGCTGACCGCCGCCAAGTTGACCGAGTATGCACGCGCGGGAGCGGAGACAGCCCTCAAGCACCTGCGCGCCGAGATCGTCGCCATCGAGCGAGCGTTCCCAGAGTTGGCGCTGCCGCAAAGAAGGCGGGCGATACGCCGATCGATGAGGCAGGCTTCGAGACGGACGAGGCGGATGTCGGCCGCTGCCCGAAAAGCGGTCTCCGAGCGTATGACGCGCTACTGGGCAGAGCGCAGAAAGGCGAAAGCCAAAATAAGCAAGTAGCATGCAACTTCACGGTTTTGGGTAAGCCCTCGTGTCGGGCGCTTACAACTCTGTGCGACAAGGTCCCTTCTTGTAACAGCAGTCGTTGTCGGAAGGTCCGTACCACAATCACATGGGGGCGCGACCTCCCGGGCGCGACCCTTGCAGCCTGACGCGCATCTTCATCCCGTGGCCGCCGTTGCGCCGAGCGTGCGAGCGCAGGCGTCCGGCGGGAGACAAGGACTCGTGATGCGCAAGGCAGGCAAAATTCTGGTCGTGGACGACTACGAACCAAACCTGCGCGGGCTAGGTCAGCTGCTCCGCACTGCGGAGTACTCAGTCACGTCCGCCAGCAGCGGGCAAGAAGCCCTCGATCTTGCCAAGCGCGAGCGTCCGGATCTCGTGCTTCTCGACGTTCTCATGCCGGGGATGTCCGGCGTCGACGTCTGTCGCGAGTTGAAACGCTCCGCGGACACGTGCCTGACGCCGGTCGTGCTCGTCAGTGGCGCCCAGGAGCGCGATACGATCCTTGCCGGCCTCGAGGCCGGCGCGGACGATTTTCTGAACAAGCCCGTCGACGCCGAGGAGCTGTACACGCGGGTTCGATCGTTGATGCGCTTGAAGCGGCTCACCGACGATCTCGAGTCAGCTGAGACGCTCTTCCTGACGCTCGGTCGCATCATCGAGGCCCGCGACCCCTACACCGAGGGCCACTGCGAGCGGCTGGCCGACTACGCCACCGCGCTCGGCGGCCGCCTCGAGCTGCGACAGGCGGACATCGACGCGCTCTACCGCGGGGCGTTTCTTCATGACATCGGCAAGATTGCGATTCCGGACCGGGTCCTGCTGAAGAGAGGCCGCCTCACCGCCAAGGAGTTCGCCTCCATGAAGCACCATCCGGCCATCGGTGACGAGCTGCTGGCGAGCGTTCGCTCATTCGATCGCGTTCGCCCCATCGTCCGGCATCACCACGAACGGATGGACGGCCGCGGATACCCTGACGGCCTGCGGGGCGATGCCGTTCCCCTCCTGGCGCAGGTCGTCAGCGTTGTGGATGTCTTCGACGCATTGACCACCGACCGCCTGTACCGCAAAGCGCTGCCGGTGCCGACGGCCTACCAGATGCTGCGTGAGAAGGCGCGCGGCGGCTGGTGTCAGATGAGCCTCGTCGACTGCTTCATCGACGCGCACCGGGCGCGCGAGGTCGAACGGGCGCGTACCCAAGTCGCGGTCTGAAACTCGCAGAATCCCTAATCACGTCTGTATTCCGTCAAGCGCCGACCGCGCCTCCCTGAGCAGCTGCCGCGCGCCGTCGAACGTCACATGCCTCACCGCGTCATCTATCTCATACCACTTCTTCGCCCGCCCCTCTGAGGACTCGGCTTCTTCGGTCGCGCGGATGAGAAAGTACCGCACGCGCACGGCCTCGCGCCCTGACTGAAACTCCAGTGGAGCGCCAATGGGCCCGACGAGCTCCCCTTCAATGCCTGCCTCTTCACGCGTTTCTCGCAGCGCGGCAGCCTCCGGCGTCTCGCCCGGCTCGATGTGTCCTTTGGGGAATATCCAGACGGTCGGATCCTTTTTGGCGCGCACCAGCAGCACCGACCACCGATCGCCGTCCCGACGGACGGCAATGCCGCCGGCCTGCTCTATGCGATTCAACGAAGGTCGCCGCCCCGTTCTTACCGGCTCCCGCCGAAGGTCGTGGCCGCGGGTTTCGTTTTCCGCTCTTCGACGAGCCGCTGAAACTCCGCATCGTCGAGGTAGACGATGTCGAGCCAGACCTGAAGCATGTCATCGACGCTGCGCTCGCCGAAGCCCACCCACATGTTCGGGTCCGGGTTCCTGCGGTTCGCGGAGGTGTTGTCGTGGATCCCGATCATGTGGAGCACGGTTCCCGCCGGCAAAAGCGGCGCTTCGTCGTCCGCGTAGACGTAGTTGATGTGCCAGTTGAAGTCGAAGTGATCCACGGAGCTGAGGATGTGCGTGCGGTTGGTGGTCGGATCGATCGCCTCGACCGTCATGCCGCGGCCACGCATGTGCATGTGCGGCTGGAACGAATCGATTCGCGCGTTGCGCGGCAATCGGAAGTAGCCATCGGTCCGCACCACCGAGTTCGGTGCCACCTCGAGCTCGTCGTTCGGGATGTTCCGGATCGCGTACGACCTGACCTGATACTTGGGAACCACGCCCTTGGGATAGAACTTGAATGCGATCGTCGTCTTGTTGCGCTGTTCCGAGCCGATCGCAAAGTAGTGCATGTCGAACCGCAGCCGTGTGCCCTTCTTGAGCAGTCGCCCGGTGTTGTCGCCGAAGATGTCGCCGTATTTTCCGACCGCGTACTCATGCAGCTGGATACCGGTCTCGGGTGTCCCTTCGGGCGGGTCCGGCTCGAGCACATAGACGACAACGTGATGGACGATCTTGGGGTTGCTCGGCTTGATCTCCATCGCCTTGATCCATCGGTCTTCTGTGAGCTCGATCACATCCGAGAACTGGTCGATCCACCAGTCCGGGCCTTTCGCATACATCACGAAGTCGTTCGGCGTCGTGACCTTCAGATCGGGTTCGCCGATGAACCACTGCGACACCGAAGGAAACGTGAGCGGTGGCGGCATGTCGGACGGGCTGCCGAGCGGCGCGCCGGCATCCGCCCAACGGGTGATGGTCGCGATCTCCCCATCACTGAGCGACCGGTCGTTCTTGTAGTGTTTGATGCCGACCGTCTTGTCGAGATGCCACGGCGGCATGTCGCGGCTCGCGACGCGTTGGCGGATCGATCGCACCCATGGACGGACCTCCTCGTAGGTCACGAGCGACATGGGCGCCGACGTCCCCGGGTGGTGGCACGACTGACACTTGGCCTGAAAGATCGGCGCGACATCCTTTGCGAACGTGATGAGCCCCCCGGGCTGCGCCCCAGCCGTTGCTGAACGACGGCCAGATCCTGAATCCCGACTCACGTCGGCGTTCTTGACCGTGACTTTCACGTGTGCGTTCGTCCAGCAGCAGTGGTAGCCGAAATTGCCCGCCGATTCGCCCGATCCATCGTCGACCACGGCCTGCAGCAAATACTCGCCGGGTTGGTCGAATGTAGCTGTCGTCTGAGCCTTGCCGCCGGTGAGCTTGGCTGGCGACGATGTGAAGGTCACGGCGCCGGGCCCGCGATATTTGGCCCACATCACGGTCATCCCGATGGGCTCACCCCGCCGCTTCGGCAGTCCGTCGTCGGTGGCATCGACGCTGAGCGTCGCCGAGGCGCCCGACTGCGCGACGACCCTTGCATCGACAACGGGAGGCGTGTTCGAGCTGATGTTCTCGCTGTTTCCGCCGCGCGTGGTCCGGCGGCGATCGATCTGCCACACAGGGTTCAGCGTGCCGGCGACGCTGAGCGCCTGACCGTGAGCCGTGAGCGTCCAGACGAGCTGCTGGTTACCGAAGTCCTTCGGCACGAGCACGCTGAACACGTCCTTGTGCCGCCGGGGCACGAACGATGTCGGTTGTCCACGATCGCCGCCAGGCTCGAACCGATTGTCCGGGCCGACGGGCAGATCGACGAGCTCCTCGTAGTTGCGGTTCATGTAGCCGAACCACATGTTGAACGAGCCGTCGGGGTTGAGGTCGAAGCCCTCATAAACGGGCGCGACGGCCTGACCCGACGCGTGACGCACGGGCATGAGCGCGGAAAGCCCGGGAGGCCCGGCGACGGGCGACGCGCCCGATTGGCCCCCGGATTGCGCCGGCGATTGGGCTCCTGATTGTGCCCCCAGTGGCACAGAGCCCGGCACGACGGCGACGAGTGACCCGAGAACGAGCGACAGGCGGAGGGCCGTGCGGATCATGCTTCCTCCCGCGATGAGAACGACCCGATTATACTTTCCCCGCCCAGGAAGTGTGGTTCAGGAGCCTCGCTACCGTCCTTTCTCCGGCAGCGCAAACACATACAGCGCATTGCCGGTCTGCGGCTCCCGCATCTCAGGAATGATCGTCCGCGGCACCAGCCGGGGGCTGCCGGCTCCGGTGGAGCCGGTCGTCACGGCAACGTACTGCCGGCCGCCCACGCTGAACGTCACGGGATAACCTTGCACCGTCGTGCCGAGGCGCGTTTGCCAAAGTGTGTCGCCGGTGCGGACATCGAAGGCCCGGAACGTCCGATCGAGATCGCCCACGAAGCCAATGCCCGCGGCTGTCGTGATTACCGACGTCAGAAACGGCGCCCGCTGCTCGTGGCTCCATATTTCCTTCATCGTCTTCACGTCATAAGCGGCGAGCTTCCCGACGTTGCCGTCGCTCCCAGGCATCTCGAAGAAACGACGGTCGGCGCCCGAGCCGCCCGAGCCGTTCGCAAGCTCGATCTTCCGGGCGGACATTTCCATGCATGATTGACTGAGCGGAATCACCAGGAGCCCACTGGCCGGGTGATAGCTCATCGCCTGCCAGTTGTGCCCGCCTTCGGTGCTCGGACATGCTTGGACCCACTTGCCCGTCTCCTGCTCGATGATGTCTGCCCGATAGGTCGGCGTTCCGTTCTTGGGGTCGATGGAGTCGAAGACGTTCTGAAAGATGGTTTCCACGTAGCCGAGGAACGTGCCGTTGCGCCGATCGAGCTTCCAGAGGATGCCGGGTTTGCCGATCGTGAACACCAGCTTCTGGTCGGCGATGTCCACGAGCACCCGCTCGAACACCTCGTCCAGATCGAGCGATTCTCCCGGCGCGTGCTGATAGTGCCACGCGAGCGTGCCGTCCTTCGGTCTGAGCGCGAGCGTCGAGCTTGTATAGAGAACGCTGTCGAACGCGCCGGTCCCGCGGCTGGCGCGCATCCAGGGTTTGGCTTGCGCGGTTCCCCAGTACGTCAGGTCCAGATCCGGATCGTAGCTCCCGGCGATCCACGTCTCGCCGCCGACGCGCAGGTTGTCGGCGAGCTTCCCCCACGTGTCGGCGCCCGGCTGGCCTCCGCGCGCGATCGTGTTGAACTTCCAGAGCTGCTTCCCCGTCGCCGGGTCGTAGCCGCTGATCCAACAGCCATCGTTGCCGTATCGATCGCACCCCACGAGGCCGTTGACGACGACGCCGTGCATCACCATGGGACCGGCGGTATTCGCGTAGCCCTTTGTGCGGTCGGCGATCGCCGTCTCCCACACGGTCTTGCCGCTGCGCGCGTCGAGCGCGACGAGCCGCGCGTCAGTGGTGGCGACGAACACTTTGTCCTGGTAGATCGCCAGGTTGCGCATCGCCGCGATGCCGATCGATGCGTTCGGTCCGACATGGTTCTCCCAGACCAGATTACCGGTGCGCGCCTCGAGCGCCTGGACGATGTTCATGGTGTTGTTGAGGTAGATCACGCCGTTGTGGACGAGCGGGCTCGGCTCGTTGCTCGGACCTTCGTTCATCGGCCAGACCCAGGCGAGCTGGAGATCCTTCACGTTCTCGCGCGTGATCTGCGTGAGCGGACTGCTGCTCCACCCGTAGTAGTTCCGCCGCGCCATCAGCCAGTCGCCGGGATCCTGATTTCGCAGCATCTCGTCTGAGACGGGAACGAAGTCTTTCAAGGCGCCCTCGACCGTCACGCCGAGCAGTCCCGGCGCCGCGCCGCCCCCGGCTGTGCCACGCCCTCCGCCCGCGCCCCCGCGGCCGACCGTCGGGCCACCGGCGCCTGCGCCACCAACGGCGGGACCTCCAGCCGCCCGGGCCGCCGCGTCACTCGTCGCTGTGACGTTGGTTCGGCCGGCCACTGCTCCGATCGGTTGAGCGCTGGCTGCATTGAGTGGTTGCGATCCGGGTTGCGCGCCGTTTGCCTGCAGGATATAGGCAGTTACAGCCAGATATTGATCCGGGCCGAGGCTGGCGCCCGCGGGCGGCATCGTGCTCTGGATGAGCTCGAAGAGGTCGCGCGTCGACCGCGTTCGCCACGCGCTCAGGAAATTGGTTCCCGCCAGCTGCGGCGCCTCATTGCGTCCCGCGAGATCGGGCATATGACAGCCTGCGCAGTTGGCGATGTACACCTGGCGACCTGCTGCTGCCTGCTCCGCCGTAAACACGCCGTTTGACGGCTGACCACTTGCCAAGGGCTGCTGATTGCCGACCGCGGAAAGCGAGGCGAGCGTCAGCCCAATACTCACGCCCCCGACGAAGGCGGCCCCCCATCCGTGACCGGCAACCGCCGACGGCAGAAAGGTCGCTGCTCTTGACATCATCGGCGCACGCCCTATCGCTTCTCCAGAAGCCAGCCCCATAAGTTTCCTTCGGGCGCCTTTTCACTGTTCAACTGAACGTAGAGGCGTCCGCCCTGAAGATCTC
>Ga0182041_10000891_pt1 | contig 14664 bp, 12 predicted proteins | sample flu12Cox44000178_FD_125967 | JGI IMG/M metagenome (GOLD analysis project Ga0182041, IMG submission 125967) | Lab enrichment of tropical soil microbial communities from Luquillo Experimental Forest, Puerto Rico - flux8day.12C.oxic.44.000.178 | ecosystem: Environmental > Terrestrial > Soil >...
ACTACACGGCTCTCGGAACTGGTGGATGTCCACACAGGCAGGACTTATTCGCCGGACGCTTTCCGAGGCGAGCCTGTAGCGGCTTTCTGCGGAATTGGAAACCCCGGGGCATTCTTCGCCGACCTGCGAGAGTGGGGGTTTTCAGTGATAGGCGAACACTCGCTCCGCGATCACTATGTTTACGCTGGCGCCGGTCTCGAAGCTCTGAACGCGTTCGCCTGCCGGTCTCACCCGACAGCCCTGATGACCACGGAGAAAGATGCCATGAATCTGCAACCCCTGAACAGGAGTGCGGAGGTCCCCATACTAGCTTGTGTGATCCGGACCGAAATTCTTGACCAGGGGGGGTTCGAGAAGGCGCTTCTCGCCCGACTCAGAGCCACCAAGGCAATGTAGAATCATCAGAGGGCGAGTGGCCAAGGGAGGCAAGAGTGTGATTGTCCGGAAGTGCTGTCTGGACGAGCCACAAAAAATCCTGGTTCGTGCCACCAACTGGCTCGGCGACTCGGTGATGTCCTTGCCGGCGCTGGAAGCTCTTCGCAGCCGCTTCCCAGAGGCGGAGATTGTGGTGCTATCTAAACCCTGGGTAAGTGAGCTGTACTGGCGGCACCCGGCTGTGACTCGTCAGATTGTCTACGATCCCAGCGCCGAGCACAGTGGCGCGAGGGGCTTCTGGAAGCTGGTCCAGCAGTTGCGGACGGAGCATTTTGACGCTGCCATTCTCTTTCAAAACGCCTTTCACGCCGCCTGGATGACCTGGTTGGCACGGATTCCTGTCCGCATCGGCTACGGCAGCGATGGACGGAGCGGTCTGCTGACGGACGCAATCCAGCCACCGCCTCCGGAAGTCTACGGACATCAAGCCTATTATTACCTGGAATTGCTCTTCCGAGCGGGACTGATCGAAAAACCGAAAACCTTGACGGAAATCTGTGTCCGGCTGGAGCGCACCGAAGAGACCTGGGCAGGAAAACACCTCGATGCACTGGGCCTCCGGGGGCCGCGCTTCCTGGTGGGACTGAACCCCGGTGCTTCGTATGGTCCCGCCAAGCGATGGTTACCGGAGCGTTTCGCAGATCTGGCGGATCGATTCATTGGTGCCTTGCACGCCGACGTGCTGATCTTCGGCTCGCGCGAGGAACGGCCACTGGCGGAGACGATTGCCAGCGAGATGGAACACACGCCGCTCATCCTGGCGGGTGAAACCACGCTGCGACAGTTCATGGCCCTGCTGGCTCGCTGCCGCCTGGTCGTCACCAACGATTCGGGTCCGATGCACTTGACTGCCGCCCTCGGCGTGCCGCTGGTGGCCATCTTCGGTTCCACCGATGAACGGACAACCGGGCCCTTGAGCCCCCGCGCACGGCTGGTGAGCCAGCATGTCTCCTGTAGCCCGTGTGGGTTGCGAGAGTGCCCGATCGATTTCCGTTGCATGACGCGGATCAGCGTTGCCGAAGTATACCGAGTCGCCTTGGAACTGGTCAAAGAGGTGAGTGCGAAGTGAAACAGCCTGCTATACTGGAGGAGCTTACCGCTGCATTTCTGAAAACACCGTCACAGGCGTGTTAACGAAGATCAGTGCCAAAAACCGTGCTTCGCTGCTAGCCATTGTGAAGCGATTTCCGCGCCAGCGCGTGGCGTTGCTCGGCGATCTGGTGGCCGACGAGTTCCTGTGCGGCGAAATCGCCCGCGTGTCTCGTGAAGCCCCGGTCTTGATCCTCAAGCAGCGCGAGAGGCGCATCGTGCCTGGAGGGGGCGCCAACGCTGCGAACAACCTCGTTGACCTTGGAGCCAATTTGATTTTGGCCGGGGTGGTAGGCGAAGACGAAGCGGGCGAAGCGCTCCTGACCTATTTCCAGCGGAAGGAGGTTGCCTTGCGCTGGGTCCTGCGGTTGCCGGGTTACCAGACTCCAACCAAATCCCGCATCCTCGGAGTGCTGGGGCATGGCCATCCGCAGCAGATTGTTCGCGTCGATCGTGAGCCCAGCACCTTAGACCGTGACACCCGACGCCGTTTGAGCGAAAGCATTGTGCCGCAACTGAACGAGGCCAGTGGAATACTGATTTCCGATTATGGCTATGGGGCTACGGATGCTGTGGAAGTAGACTTTTTGCGCCGTCGTATCGCTTGGCGTCACCACTCCAGACCCCTGACGGTTGATTCCCGTTATGACCTGCTGCGTTATTCGCACGTCACCGCCTCGACACCGAATGAGCCCGAGCTCGAGGAAACCTTCAAGCGGAGAATCGGCAACGACCTCAGTCTGCTTGACCGACTGGCGACGCGGGTCCTGAAACGGCGATCGCTCCAGGCGCTGCTGGTGACCCGAGGGCGTGAAGGAATGGTGCTTTACGAAGACGGGCGGCGGCCGCGACGCCTGCCGATTTTCGGCTCGGACCAAGTGGCCGATGTGACCGGGGCCGGCGATACCGTGATTGCCGCCTTTACCTTGGCCCTGTCCGCGGGCGCGACCTTTCTCGACGCAGCCCTGCTGGCTAATTGCGCCGGCGGCTTGGCGGTGATGAAGAGCGGAACAGCGACCGTGACAGGTCGGGAGCTCGCGGAGGCCATACGGAACGCTTGAGCGCTACCGTCATGCCTCGTAGGGATCTGGCAGCGCTGGGCGAACGACTGCGTCGCGAAGAGCGACGCATTGCCTTTGCCAACGGTTGCTTCGACCTATTGCATGTGGGGCATGTGCGTTACCTGCAAGGAGCCAGAGAGCAGGGCGACGTTCTGGTGGTGGGGGTCAACAACGACCGCTCCGTCACGGCTCTCAAGGGTCCGGGAAGGCCTCTTCTCAAGGCCGAGGCACGCTGCGAACTCGTCGCCGCCTTGGAATGCGTCGACTACGTGGTGGTGTTTGATGAGCTCAACGCTGAAAGTGTTCTGCGAGACCTCCGTCCCGATGTACATTGCAAAGGAACGGATTACTCCGTCGAGACTGTTCCCGAGCGCGAAGTCATGAAAGCTCTAGGAGGGGTTGTTCGCATCGTGGGTGATGCCAAGAGCCATTCAACCCGCGAATTGGTGGCCCGGATGGCCAAAAGAATAGTGACGAGTGACACGTGACGAGTGACAAGTGCCGAGCGACAAGCCAGAACTTTAGAGTTTGGGGTGATGAATGGTAATGGAGAAGCCAAAGACCTGGTTTTTTTTGCTCACAAGAGCGGGCCACAGTGGTCTCCGGCCTGCTTTCCGATTTGCGGAAAATGGTGAATGCGTTGCGGAAGGCGCTGTGGGCGGCGGTAAGTAAATGGTGTGCTTGCTCGTCACTCTTCCCGCCGCGCGGCGGGTCACGCGTCACTGTTGCTTTGGTGTGCCTGCTCGTCACTTGTCACTCGTCACTGTTGTTTTGCCATGCATTTTCTAATCGTTCGCCTGAGTTCGATCGGTGATATCGTCCATGCACTGCCGGCGGTGGTCGCGCTGGGGGAGGCATTCCCTCACGCTGAAATCTCCTGGGCTATCGAGCACCGCTACGCCATGCTGCTCGACGGCAACCCTTTTGTTCGCCGCCTCATCCCCCTCGACACGCTCGGCTGGCGGTCGAGGCTCGCCTCCATCTACACCCTGGAGGAGGTGGTGCGGAGCATTGTCGCGCTGCGCGAATTTCAGTTTGACGTGGCGATTGATTTCCAGGGGCTCATCAAGTCAGGACTCATTGGTTGGATCAGCCGCTCTCAGGAGCGACTGGGGTTTGCCGAAAACTGGTTGCGCGAACCGGCCGCCGGTGCCTTTTACACCCAGCGTGTTTCGCCCCGCGGCCGCAGGCACGTCATCGAAATGAATCTGGCTCTGGTCGAGCGATTGGGTGTTCCGGCGCTTCAACCGAGCGAGTGGCGGTTTCCACTGCCTCACAGCGCATCTCACGAGCAATTCGTAAGGGAAAGGCTGGCGGCACTCGGGGTCGAACAGTTTATTATCATCAACCCGGGTGGAGGTTGGATCAGCAAGCGCTGGTCGCCGGGAAACTATGCCGAGCTCCTCCGCCTTATCGAGCGGCACCATCGAGAACTCGGATGGAGAATCCTCCTCACGGGTTCGCCCGCCGAGGAAGGGCTCATCCAGGAGATCCTGGAGCGCTCGGGTTCAAAGCAGGCGACGTACTTCGCCAGTACGCTCGCGCAGTTCATAGCCCTGGCGCACCGGGCCGAGCTGTTTGTGGGCGGGGACACGGGACCGCTGCATCTGGCGGCGGCGGTCGGCACTCCCATTGTCGGCATCTATGGGCCGACGGACCGGGCGCGTAACGGCCCTTTCTCCACGACGGACATCACGCTTTCCAACAACGGGGCGATCGATCACACGCGACGCGCCCGTAAGCCGGCATTCCTTCCTGGCGTTGCAGTGGAGTCCGTGCTTGGAGCGATCCTGGAGCGGGTGGGGAGAGATCATGGATAAGGGCTACGCAGCGTGGGCGGCCCGCTGGCGCGTGCCTCTCGGCTTCACGCTGGCCGCCGCCTACTTGGTTTTCTCCCAACCGACTCGGTCAGGGCTCTTCTGGGGGGGCAGTCTCGCGCTACTCGGCGTCGCAATGCGCGGCTGGGCGGCGGGTTTCCTGGAGAAAAACCAGAGCCTGGCGACCGGCGGGCCGTACCGTTACACGCGCAACCCCCTCTACCTGGGAAGCGCCCTGACGGGCATAGGCCTCGCGACTGCGGGAGGCTCGGTAGTGATGCTGCTGGCCTTTGCCGGGCTCTTCCTGCTAGTGTATGGGCCGGTGATGCGCCGCGAGGAACACCTCCTGCGCCAGAAGTTCGGCGCCGTCTACGACGGCTACGCAGCTAGCGTCCCAAGGCTCGTCCCCGGGCGCGCGGCCGGACCGGCAGGCGGCGAGCGCTTCGACTGGGCCCGATACCGGAGAAACCACGAGTACGAGGCGGCGCTGGGATTCGCCGCCGCCCTCGTGTTTCTGGTCATGAAAATGTGGCTTCGCTGATCGGGCCGCCTTTGCGTGCCCTGAAGCGTCCAAACAAAAGTATGCGATTTCGATCCTCCACGCTTCCCATCGTCGTTCTGGCTCTTTCAGCTTCTGTCTCGCCGGCAGCGAGCCTACGCCCGCTTCCGTTTGCTCCCGTCGAGACCCTGACCTACAACCTCACTTGGTCGGTCTTTGCCGCCGGCCAGTTGGTAACGACTTTGAGCCAGTCCGGCGGGAGCGCCGGAGACCCGTACGAAATCAAGGCGGTAGCGCGCTCGCGGGGATTTGTCTCCCTCCTTTACCAGGTTCATGATGAGTTTCACTCCGTCTTTGATCCGACCAACATGTGCTCGCTGCGAATCTCGAAAAGTATCCAAGAAGGTCGGCGTCACAAGGAAACGCGGATTGTCTTCGACAGCCAGCGAAAACTCGCCATCTTTGACGAGCGCGACCTCGCCAGGCCAGGCGATCCACCCAAGCACGTTGAGACTGAGACGCCGGGCTGCGTCGCCGATCTCGTAACCGCCTTTTACTATCTGCGGGCCCAGCCTATGCAAGTAGGTCAGCAAATCCTGGTCCAAGTGAACGACGGCAACCAGACCTCCGAGGTCACGGGCTTGGTTCAGGCGCGTGAAGAGATTCAAACGCCCATGGGCCGCCGTTTTGCCTTCCGGGTTGAACCGACAGTGTTCGGCGGGCTGTACAAACGCAAAGGCCGGATGCTGATCTGGTTTTCCGACGACCCGCAGCGCCTGCCTCTGCGCATCAAGGCAGTGATCTCCGTCGGCACGATCGTCGGTGAATTGCAGTCCGCGACGCAGTCCCCCGCCAAGCCGTAGCTCACCTGTGACGCGCTAACGGGAACCCGCTATTAATAAATCGTCTTGACAACATATTTAACACGAGGTACTTTTAATGGGGCGGTAATCGTCTATCTCACCCCAGGCTCAAGGCGACGGTGCCCCAAGTCTTGGCTAAGGTGGAAGAGAGCTGCCCTTTCGTCGTAATTTTTCTGGCTACCATCCGTTGCTTGCTATGCTGAGAAGGTTTTATACTTCTTGCATGCGGAAGTAAATTAAATAGATGCAACAGAACATAACCCCGCCTAATTGGCGGCAGTCGCGCCCAGGGGAGGGGATGCCACACTTCCGGTAGGGCTGCTCTTAGGGGAGGCGAGATTTACGAGGTGCGGCTCTTAACGGCGAAGATATCTGACGCATGGACGTCGAGGTGGCCAAAGCCACCGTTAGCCATAGTGACACGACCGACTTTTGATAGAATGGGAGAGCCCTGCTATGCGGGGCGTCCAGTCTCATGGCGGAAATCGCGTCAACCGATATACCGCTTCTAGTGGTCCGTTGAGCCCGGCGTAGGCAAGGAAGCCATCGCCTCGCCGACACGGCCAGTTGTGGAGGGTCTGGTTGTCCGGCGCTAAGGGCTGGAGATTTTGACGCGTTTTGCCGCCAATGGGAGGGAACGGGAGGCAGGCACAACAGTGTTGCTGGACGAGATCCACCAATTTGCCCTGCACCTGCCAGGCAAGGCTGCTTGAGTGTCTAGCGGCCGCGATGGCATGTTCTACGGCAGAGATCGAACTCCAAATCAGCTACAAAGGGTTGCCCTACAAGCTGAACAGATCGGGCTAAGCGATTCTGCGGATTAGCCAAGGAGAGGACTCAATGAGGAATCGAATAGGTTTGGTCAAGACGCTATTGCTGCTGGTAGCCCTCACGATTCCCGCCTGGGCAAAGGACAAACCGAAGCAGAACAATCCGGCGCCGAGCCGAACGGACGCGACCGGAGGGACGCCGTCGGCGAATCCCGTCGACGCCGCCTACGTTATTGCCCCGGACGATGTACTGTCGATTGACGTGTGGAAAGAAACCGAAATTACGCGCACCGTACCCGTGCGGCCGGATGGGAAAATCTCGCTGCCCTTGCTGAACGACGTGCAAGCCGCCGGGCTCACGGCGACGGACTTGGCGTCGGTGATTGCCGAGAAGCTTAAGAAATTCATCGCTACCCCGCAAGTCACGGTGATCGTAACCACGGTCAACAGCCAGAAGATTTATATCCTTGGTGAAGTGCCCAGGGCCGGCGTATTACCATTGCTGCCCGCCATGACCGTACTACAAGCCATCTCCAGCGCCGGCGGCTTTACGCAGTACGCCAATCAAAAGGGTGTCTATGTGCTGCGCACCGAGAACGGCCAGCAGGTGAAATACCCCTTTAACTACCGGGAGGTCGTAAGGGGAGTTAACATCCAACAAAATATCACTTTGAAGCCTGGTGACACGATAGTGGTCCCCTAAGGGCATGGCAATGACGATACCCCAACGATGCTGGAAGACAATTCTGATAGCACTGATGTGTGCTTTGTCAGCGTGGGCGCAGCAGGATCAGGGTTATGAACAGGCCAACTCGCCTGCCCCGGGGACCATGACTCCAGACACCCGCCCGCTATCGGGTATCGAGAGTCTGGGTCTCGGATCACTGGCTGGAGAGCGCAGCTACGTGTCGCCTGGATTCCTGGTGTCACAGACGGCCCAGAGTAACGCCCAATTTGAACCGGGAGGTCAACCAGGATTCGGAGCCGTCGCGCTTCTGGGAGGCAACATAGCCTTGGACAGCGTGGGTCGGCGCAATCACTTTAACCTGGCTTACCAGGGGGGCGCCTTCCTCTATGAGACTGACTCGCAGCTCAACTCAACCTACCAGGTGTTTGGCTTCTCCGACTCGCTCTCCTTCCGGCGCGCCGTTTTCACGCTGACCGACCGGTTCAGTTACCTGCCGAGTCTCTACGGTGGCTTGGGCGGCTTTGCCTATGGCGGAGCTCTGAGTCTTAACGGCATTGGAACTCTTCCAGGCCTTAACACTGGATTCGTTCCCCAGCGCGGTATTTTGACGAATTCGTCCGGTTACAGCAATGTCGCACTTGCGCAGTTGGAATACAAGCCGGATGCGCGGTCATCTGTCACCCTGGCAGGCGGTTTTCAACTCCTGGACTCCAGCCAGCAAGGCTATGCCACCTTCGACAGCGTGATTGGTCAGGCCGGTTACAACCGTAATCTGACCGCCCGGGATACCATTGCTGTGTATTGCTCGATCGTGTTGTACCACTACAGGGGGACTTCTGAGGACGTCAATTCCGAGGCTGTTGGTTTCAGCTACGGCCGCCGAGTCACGAACCGGCTGGCCCTTCAAGTGTTTGGTGGTCCGGAGTTTTATGCCATCACTGTCCCTGGCCATACGCAGACATCAACTTCCGGATACGGCGGAGCCTCGCTGACCTATCATTGGCCGAGAACGCAGCTTGGCGTAAACTATTACAAGGGTGTCTCGGGTGGGTCAGGCGCGCTGAACGGAGCGAGCACCAACGCTATCTACGCGAGCATAAGTCGCCAGCTCTCAACTAAATGGTCCGGGAACCTGGGTTTCGGCTACTACTTCAATTCGGCCCTCCAGCGGCCCGGTTCTGCAGCGCCAACTCAAACGTACAACTACTGGAACGGTACGTGTAGCGTAACAAGAACCCTGGGTCGGCAGGCCAGGGTGACCGGCTTCTACACTTTTCAGACTCAGAATTCAAATCAACCCTTCACCCTTGGGGGGCACACGGGACAGAGCGTACTGAACAACATCTTCGGTTTCACTCTTAGCTACACCTTCCGGCCGATTGGAATCTGATTTTGACCCGCTCTTGGCCAGCGGTGACAAGCAACGAGGTTTGGATATGCTAGGACAACGCGAGCTCGGTTTTGACGACTACATGGCGATTCTTCGCCGACGGTTGTGGGCGCTGGTCATTCCAGCCTTTGTGGGGCCGGTACTGGCTTTTCTTGTTACCCTCTTCCTCACGCCGGACTATACATCAGAAAGCTTGATTCTGATCGAACAACCGAAGGTCCCGGAGAGTTTCGTCAAGTCGGTCGTCACCAGCGATCTGGTCGGCCGTCTGGCGACCATGGAGGAGCAGATCCTGAGCCGCACGCGCTTGCAGCCGATCATCGAGCGTTACGGCCTCTATCGGAACGAGCTGCGTCGCGGAGTCCCGATGGAAGATGTAATCGACGAGATGCGCAAAGCCATCTCGGTGACTTCGGTCGATTTCGCCAATCCGGCCACTCCAGGCACCGGGTCCAAGAAACCTGGCGGTAAGAATGAGACGGTTCCGGGATTCATCATCTCCTTCACCGGCGAAAGTCCGCGGTTGGCCCAACAAGTGTGCAGCGACCTCACTTCCATGTTCATGGAGGAGAACCTCCACCAGCGGGAACAACGGGCCCAGGGGACCACGACATTTCTCCACACTCAGTTGGAGGAAGCCAAAGCCAAGCTCGACGAGGCGGACGCGAAACTGGCGGACTTCAAACGCCGCAATATCGGCGTGCTTCCCGACGAGCAGCAGACGAACCTGCAGGTGCTCAGCTCGCTCAACACGCAACTCGCCAGCGTGACCGAAGATCTCAACCGCGCCCACCAGGAAAAGATTTACGCGGAATCGATGCTCAACCAGCAACTGGCGGCGTGGAAGGCCGCTCAGGGAGGCGCCAGCGATTCTCAGAATCAGACGCTGCAGCAGCAACTGACCAAGTTGCAGGATTATCTGGTTGCGCTTGAGGCGCACTATACCGACGATCACCCTGACGTGATAAAGACGAAGGCCGATATCGCCCAACTGCAGAAGGAGATTGAAGAGCAGGCCGGCCACAAAGACAAGCCGGAAGACAAGGCGGCTCAAGCCAAGCCATCCGAGGCTGGCGTTGAGCCAGTCTCGGTCCAGCAGTTGCGCGCGGTGATCCGCGAACAGGACGAGCGCATCCGCCAAAAGAGTGCCGATCAGGAGCGCATCCAGCATGAGATTAACTCCTATCAAGGGCGCCTTCAGATTAGCCCCGCCGTGGAACAGCAATTCAAAGACATCACGCGCGATTACCAGACGGCATTGCAGTTCTATAACGGTCTGCTGGCCAAGACCGACGAATCGCAGATGTCTACGGATTTGGAGCGCCGTCAGGAAGGCGAACAGTTCCAGGTGCTGGACTCGGCCAACCTGCCCCAGGACCCGTCCTTCCCCATCTGGTGGCAATTTGCCCTGGGAGGACTCGGGGCCGGATTGCTGATCGGCCTCGCTATCATCTTGGTTCAGGAACTGCGTGATAAAGCGATTCGCGACGAGAGGGACATCGAGTTGTATCTCGACTTGGAGACTCTGGCGCTGGTGCCTTCCATCGAGAGAAAAAACGGTAGGAAGCCGCGGATTTTCAAGCGCGGAAGGAAGCAGGAGGTCGCGCCGCAGCAGGTGGGCGCAGGTCTAGACTAACCTCTCTATGTATAAGAAGTTCTTCGGTTTGCGGGAAAGCCCGTTCAATGTAAACCCCGATCCTCGGTATCTTTTCCTGACCGAGCACACGCAGGAAGCCCTGTCCGTTCTCACCTATGGTATTCAGAACCGCAAGGGGTTCATCTTGCTGAGCGGCGAGGTGGGAACTGGTAAGACGACTTTGGTCAACAAGCTGTTGGAATGGCTGCACCGCGAAGCAATGCCCACCGCCTTCCTCTTCAACTCCCGTCTCAACGTAACCCAGTTCTTCGATTTCGTGATGGCCGATTTCGGCCTCACCTGCGAATCGCGGCTGAAAAGCCAGGTGTTGATGCGGCTCAACCATTGGCTGTTAGAACGGTACCGTGCGGGCGAGACGGCGGTGCTGATCATCGACGAGGCGCAGAATCTCTCCTTGCAACTGCTGGAAGAGATCAGACTCCTCACTAACCTTGAAACCGCCACCGAGAAGCTGCTCCAGATCGTCCTGTCGGGTCAGCCTGAGCTTGAGCTTAAGCTGAAGCGGCCCGAACTTCGCCAGCTCCGGCAGCGCATCACCCTGCGTTGCAAGACGCTTCCGCTGACCCTGCCGGAAGTCCATGGTTACATCAACCGGCGGCTCAGCATCGCGGGCGCCGATGGCCTGCCGGTTTTCACGCCGGAAGCTGTCGAGACCCTCCACAAGTACTCACGTGGGATCCCGCGCGTGATTAATCTGCTTTGTGAGCATGCCTTAATCAGCGCCTTTGCGGATCAGCAGCGGCCGGTGGCCGCTGAGACCATCGAAACCGTGGCCCGCGAGTTTGAGCTGCACGAGGTCGAGCCCGTGGCTCCGCCGGCATTGTTGACGAGCGGCGAGAGCCTGCGTGTGGTGGAAACACTTCAGAACCTCGCTACTCTCATGGACCGGTTGCGCCGGCCAGAGTGATAAATCACTGTTTATGAGGGGAAGTTATGAGCCGAATTCACGAAGCGCTGAAAAAAGCACAGGAGGAAAGGGCGACGGTCGTGCAAGCCACAGAGCAAGCGGAGTCCATGCCATCCGCAGATGAGACTGCCGAGGGCTCGGCCGCTACCACGGCGGTGATGGGTGAACCCGCGATCCGAGCGGGGTCCGACGTCTTGACTCTCCAGGCCTTGGAGGCCGGGTGTCCGCGATCAACCTGGAACCCAGATCCCGGGTCGGTGCTTTTTGCTGAATCCCAGGACCGAACTCTGGGCACAGAGGAGTTTCGCAGCTTGCGCTCCCGGCTCTATCAAATCCGGGAACGGTCGAATCAGCCCCTGCAAACGGTGCTCGTTGCCAGTGCGATGGCTGGTGAGGGCAAGACCTTTGTGGCCGTTAACCTTGCGCGAGCCATCGTGCAGCAGCGCGGTCGGCGCGTTTTGTTGATCGACACCGATCTTCGCCTCTCCCGAATGCACACTATGCTGGGAGCGTCGCTTGATCCGGGCGTTTCCGAGTACTTGCGGGGTGAAGCGGACATGTTCTCCGTTCTCCAGCGCGGAGCTCAGGAGGGGTTGGTTTTCATTGGCGGGGGCAAGACGGCATCCAACCCTGCGGAACTGATCGCATGCGGACGTCTCAAGCCTCTCATCCAGCGCCTGGCTCCGCTTTTCGATTGGATCATCCTGGACTCTCCGCCCTCGGTGCCATTGACGGACGCCAGCCTGTTGGCCGAGATTAGCGACGGTGTGATCATGGTTGTAAAGGCGGGTGAAACCCCTTACGACATTGCGCAGAAAGGCTGCCAGCAGTTTCGTGACAAACACCTGGTAGGCGTGGTGCTCAATCGGGTGGCACCGGCGGCTTCTTACAGCGCGTACTATTACAGTAGCAACGGAAGAGATAGCAAGAACAAGAAGCAGGGGTAGCTGGCATTGGTCCGTTTCTTTAACGTTTACTATCCGGTGCGCACCTTGATCCTCCTCTGTGGGGAGGCCCTGATTATTTGTGTCTCGTTCATGGTCGCGGCACTGATTCGGTTTGGGCCTGACTCGTCCCTGAAGCTCAGTTACGAAGGTGGGATCTACAAGATCGCTTTGGCTTCGGCAGTCTGTTTGCTCTGCCTGTACTACTACGATTTGTATGACTCGTTTATTTTTTCCAACCCGCGGGAGGTGCTCACACGGATCGTGCAGGTGCTGGGTGCTGCTTGTCTGATTATGGCAATCGTGTACTATCTCCTCCCCAAGGTCCGGCTGGACACCGGCTTGTTCATACCGGGAATACTACTGATAGGAATCTCCCTCGCCGCATGGCGAAAGTTATTTGTGCTTCTGAACCGCTCTTCGCGGCTTGCAAGCCGCGCCGTCGTTCTCGGTGTAGGCCCTCTTGCCGAGGCTTTGGTTCCGGAGATGGAGCACCGGCCCGAGTGGGGAGTACGGCTTGTCGGCTATGTAGGCAGAGCTGATTCCGCCATCGCTGGGAATGGACTTCGGAGACTCGGCGGAGTGGCGGACTTGGAGGCAGTAGTCGGGGGAGAGCGCGTGGATCAGATCGTGATTGCCATGAGCGAGCGTCGGGGCGCGCTTCCGGTTGAACTGCTTTTGCGCCTCAAGAGCCAGGGAGTCTTGATTCGGGATGGGGCTGAAATGTACGAGACCCTAACGGGGAAGGTGCCCCTGGAATCACTGAGGTTGAGCTGGCTGCTCTTCTCGCGGGGCTTCCGAGTGTCACGGGCTATGCTTGTTTACAAGCGCGCGACCTCGATCATTTTTTCAAGCGTGGGACTGCTCCTGGCCCTGCCGCTCATGGCCGTCATTGCAGCGGCCATCCGTCTGGACTCCAAGGGCCCAGTCCTGTTCCGCCAGCAGCGTCTGGGACTCAGGAGTACCATCTTCACCCTGAACAAGTTCAGATCGATGGTGCATGGTGCGGATGCCGACGGGATTTACAGACCAGTTCAAGAAAACGATAACAGAATCACGCGGGTGGGCCGCTGGCTGCGCCGCAGCCGCCTGGACGAACTCCCGCAACTTTGGAACGTCCTGCGGGGCGATATGTACTTCGTCGGACCACGCCCCTTCGTGCCTAATCAGGAGCGGGAATATGCCGAGAAAATCCCCTTTTACGCTCAGCGTTGGAGCGTGAGGCCAGGGGCAACGGGCTGGGCACAAGTCAATCGGGAGTATTGTGCCACCGTTGAAGACAACGTCGAGAAACTCGCGTACGACCTGTTTTACATCAAGAATATGTCGGTCGGCCTGGATCTACTGATTGTGTTCAAAACCATTAAGATCCTCTTGCTGGGCCGTGGAGGGCGCTGATGACCGCTCTCTTCTGGATCGGTGTTCTGTGGATCGGCTATGTCTATGTTGCCTACCCCCTGATCCTGGCGTTGCTTGGGAAAATACAGCGGGTTCATCCGATCATCAAGGACGACTTCCTGCCCACCGTATCGGTGCTGATCTCCGCGCGCAACGAAGAGAAGGATATCGGCTGGAAGGTTACAGAGACACTCGCTTGGGACTACGCGAGGGACCGACTGGAACTGCTCATCGCCTCCGACGCTTCCGAAGATCGCACCGAGGAAATTCTGCAAGCCATCAAAGACCCGCGGCTGAAGGTGGTTCGGATGGAGCGGCGGAGCGGCAAGGGTGTGGCCCTCAACCGGCTGGCACAAATGGCCCAGGGAGAGGTGCTCTTCTTCACCGACGCCAACGCGCATATTCCGGCTCATTGCCTCCAGCGGATGGTACGCCATTTCGCCGATGAGAGGGTGGGTTGCGTGACGGGCATGACGAGCACGCAGCCGGACGTCGACTTGGCGATTGAGAGTGGTGACCGCCTCTACCTTGGCTACGAGACGACGATAAGTCAACTGGAGAGCCAGCTCGGTTCTGTGCTGGTGTGCGACGGGGCGATCTTCTGCATTCGGCGGTCGCTGTTCCAACCGGTGTATCCTGAGCTGGCTAACGATCTGGAGCTGCCGATGCGCATCGGCGATGCCGGCTATTGGGTTCTGCATGAGCCGGCGGCCAGGGTCTTCGAAAAGGAGACAAGCTCGCCCCAGGAGGAGTTCGCGCGGAGGCGCAGAATCTGCGGACAGGGGCTGCTGGCTATGTGGAAGTTTCGCGGTACACTCCGAGGCCGGCGCGGCTGGCAGTTGGTGAGTCGTAAATTCCTTCGCTGGCTGACGCTCATTCCCCTCGTTCTCGTGCTGATCTCGAGCGCTGCGTTGGCAGGCCAGCCTTTCGCGCTGGTCCTCACACTCGAGCTCGTCTTCTACAGTTTTGCGATGGTGGGGTGGGTCCTGGCGCTCAAGGGCCGGAAGGCGGGTCAAGCATTCTCTGTTCCCTTTTTTGTGATGCTGGGCAGCGTGGCAGCCTTCGTCGGAATAGTGGACACCTGTTTGGGGCGCCGCTTCGCGGTGTGGGAGGTCCCCACACTCTCTCGGGGACGGGAGGAGAGAA
>Ga0182041_10000908_pt1 | contig 14526 bp, 13 predicted proteins | sample flu12Cox44000178_FD_125967 | JGI IMG/M metagenome (GOLD analysis project Ga0182041, IMG submission 125967) | Lab enrichment of tropical soil microbial communities from Luquillo Experimental Forest, Puerto Rico - flux8day.12C.oxic.44.000.178 | ecosystem: Environmental > Terrestrial > Soil >...
ACTACGGCGCGCGCGGCCGATTCCACCATCTGACGTACGCCGTCGACTCCAGGGAGGAGGTGCTCCGGGCGGCCGACATCTTCCTTGAGAACGGAGTGCACATCGAGACGGGACCACACAAGCATGCCATCCAGCAGACATTCTTTCTGTATGTCTACGAACCTGGAGGCAATCGCGTCGAGGTCGACAGCGCCGGTGCGCGCCTGGTTCTGGCCCCGGACTGGCCGCCGATCGTCTGGACGGAGGCAGAACGCAAGAAGGGGCAGGCTTGGGGATTGAAGACGATCGAGAGTTTCCACACCTACGGCACGCCACCGATCGAGGAGTACACGGGACCGCGTCGCGGCGACACCTAGAAATTGACACTCCCTCGACAACCGGTGTAAGTACGCATCCCGTGCCTCGTAACGTCCTTCACTGGTCTGTCTGCGGCGCCGTGATTGCGGTGGCGCTCGTGCCGCTCGGCGCGCATCATGTGATTTCGGCGAAGTTCGACAACGCGAAGACGGTGACGCTCAGCGGCGCCGTCACGCAAGTGGACTGGGCGAATCCGCACGCGCACGTCTTCATCAACGTCGCCGAGCCGGATGGCCGGGTCACCAACTGGGCAATCGAGCTGGAGAGTCCCGTCGATCTTCGGCGGGAGGGGTGGACGCGGAACGCCGTGAGCGTCGGCGATGTCGTGAGCGTGGAGGGGATTGCCGCACGCGACGGCAGCAAGCAGGCCTGGTCGCTCTCGATGACCCTCGCTCGCACAGGCCAGCGAGTCTTCTTTGCGAGGCCGGTCGCGCCGCCGGCGCCGACCCACATGCCGACGCCCCGATGGCCCGACGGTCAGCCGCGCCTCGGCGCCCTCCCCGGGGAAACGGGGTACTGGAGCAGTCCCAGCGCGACCACGCTCGTAGAGCGCGGCGTTGTCGTGCAGGCCGACGCGAACGGGCTGCTGAAGAACGTCGCCGACGCACCTCGCATCGCGCCTTTCCAGGACTGGGCGCGCGATCTGTACGTGTACCGCCAGCGCGCCTTCCTCAAAGACGATCCGATGTTTCTGAATTGTCTGCCGCCCGGCGGCCCGCGCCAGTTTCAGAACCGCTACGGCGTGCAGTTTCTGGAGCAGCGGGATCGCCGGCGGATATTCGTCATGATGGGCGGCGGCAACCGGAATTGGCGCCTGATCTACACCGACGGGCGCGAACAGAAAGGGCAAGTCCAGGGTGACGCCGACAATCCGCTCTATTTCGGCCGCGCCGTGGGCCGATGGGAGGGCGATTCGCTGGTCGTGGATACCAAGGGCTTCAACGAGCGGTTCTGGTTCGCAAATGGCGGGCTGCCGCACACCGAGCGGCTGCACCTCGTCGAGCGCTTTTCGCGCCCCGATTTCGACGCCTTGCGCTACGATGTCACGATTGATGATCCGGGTGCCTATACGCGGACGTGGGCCGCGGGCTGGACGCTCAGCTGGGTACCGGGCGAGGACATGCCGGAATATTTTTGCCAGGATAATCGACCATGACATCACGCTTCCTGACACCAGCGGTCGTCACGCTCGGAGCGCTGATCGCGCTCTGGGTCGCGCCGGTGAACGCGCATCATTCGTTCGCCGCGGAGTTCGATGCCAACAAGCCGGTCACGCTCAAGGGCGTCGTCACGCAGATCGACTGGGCCAATCCGCACGTCTGGTTCTACATCAACGTCAAGGAGGAAGACGGTACCAGGGCGCGCTGGGCGTGCGAGATGGGTGCGCCGCACCAGCTGCAGCAGCGCGGCTGGCTGCGCGACACCATGAAAGTCGGTGACGTGGTCACCGTGGTCGGCAGCCTCTCGCGAGACGGCGCGAAGCGAGCCAACGCCCGAACGGTGACGACGGCGGATGGCAAGACGCTGGGCGCCGCGTCGAGCGGCGACCCCGCCACCACTCGTCAATGATGCTCCAACGGACGCGAGCGCGATTCGCGTTCGCGCTCCTCGCCTCCGCGGTTCTTTCGCTGGCCGTGTCGGCGCAGCGACGCGGCGGAGGTCCGCCTCCGCCATCGAAACCGACGCCGCGCTGGCCCGACGGGCGCGTGAACCTTGGACCGCCGCCGGGCGAAACCGGCCTCTGGACGCCTCCCGGCATTGTTCAGCTGTCTTTGAACCCGAAGAGCGTCAATCGCGCCAATCCGATGAGTCATCTGCCGGATAACATCGCGCTCGAGGCGGTGCCGTTCCAGCCCTGGGCGCGAGCGCTGCATGCCGCCCGACAGGCGAACTTCGAACGGGACGAGCCGCACACGCGGTGCAAAGCGTCGGGGGGCCCACGCGAATTCATCACGCCGTACGGCGTCGAATTCGTGGACATCCCGGAGACCAAGCGCATCTACATTTTCGATGTCGGCGGGCCGCACACCTTCCGGACGATCTATATGGACGGCCGGCCGCACCCGGAGGACCTCGATCCCGGCTATTACGGCCACTCTGTTGGCCGCTGGGACGGCGACGCGCTCGTCGTGGACACCGTCGGCTTCAACACGAGGTTCTGGATGGACCGCGAGGGCACGCCGCATACCGATCAGCTGCACCTCGTCGAACGCTTCACCCGGACCGATTTCAATTCGCTGAAGTACGAAGCGACGATCGACGACCCTGCCGCCTACACCGCCACCTGGACGGGCGGGTTCATCATGCGGTGGAGTCCCGGCACTGAGCTGTTCGAATACATCTGCCAGGACAACAACCGTTCGCCCCAAGGCATGGTCGGCGCCGACGCGAGCCATAAGAGGATCGTGCCGTGATCCGGCGGCTGTGGGCCGTCGGCGTGCTCGTCTCGCTCGCGGTCGTCGTCGCCGCCCAGGAAGGCCACCCGCTGGTCGGAACGTGGTACGGCGACTGGGGTCCGTCGCGTCAAGAGCGGCACGACGTCACGATCGTCATGACGTGGGACGGCAGGATGATCGGCGGGACGATCGATCCCGGAGCTGACGCCGTGCCCTTCAAGACGGCGACGCTCGACTCGAGCACGTGGACGGTGCACATCGAGGCGGAGCGCCCGGCGAAGGGGGCAGGCAGCCCGGCGGTTCGCTACGTGATCGATGGCAAGCTGGCCAACCTCGGAGCGTACAACCGCACGCTCACCGGGACGTGGATGAGCGGCGCCACCAAGGGCGACTTCAAGCTGACCCGCGATTAATCGGACGTTCCCGAACGTTCCTCCAGCCTTCGGCAGGCGCGTCGAGCGATTCTCGCTGCCCGATCATGCTGACATGGATGCGGCTACACCGCGCTCTCTTTGCTGCTGCTGCCGCCGTCGGCTGCGGCGGATATTACTCAGTGACGCCTCCGATGACGACGTCGTCTCCCTCGTCAGACGAAACCGTTGTGTACGTCAACGACTTCAACGGCCCGGTCGGCTCCACGTACCCGGAGTGGTCGGCAGCGAGCTATTCGTGGACAGCGAACCAGGCAGGAACGATTGCGGCGGGTTCCGGCACCGAGACAATCACCAACGTCGACAGCTATAACTCGTCGCAGCGTTTCCTCGGTGAGCTTGGAGGACCGGTCATTCTTAAAGCGCCGCCGTATGACCGTCAGCACTTCGTGCGCGTTGATGAGGCAATCGCTCTCTCCTTGGTTGGTCTCCAGGCCCACAGTGCGCTGGCGCTCACCTTTGATCTGTACATCCTCAAATCATGGGACGGTAACAATCCCATTTATGGTCCCGATCGCTGGAGCGTGGCGATCTCCGGCGGTCCCACGTTGCTCACGACGACGTTTTCAAATAATGTCAAAACCGGAAGCGACCTAAGCTTTCAGGACTTTCCGTCGACCAACAGCGCCCCCCAGGCGGGAGCTTTCCAAACGAACCTGCTCGGATATGGCTTCTGGTTCGGTGACGCCGCCTACCACATGAGCTTCACGTTTCCGCACACAGGCAGCGCCGTGACCATTGCTTTTTCGAGCAGTCTGAATGAAGGGAAGAGTGAACAGGTGCATTCGACGCGCGATGAAAGTTGGGGCCTGGACAACGTTCGCGTCACTTCCCGGTAGACACGGCCGCGCCGCCCACCCGTCTCCAATCGCTCAGTTTACGGAACGCCGCGTCGCCAGTCGGCCCGGCAACCGGCGGAAGGCTCAGGTGAACCTCAGAAGTTTCGGGGGCGGAGCCTACCGGCACACGAAGCTTGCTGCTTCGTCTGTACTCCCAGCTCCCTTATAGGTCGCGACTTGCGGGTACGGACACAACGGGCGAGTACGGTCAACGACGCCGTTCGTCGCGTGTGACGCAACAATTTGATCGGGCGCCTGGTGATGCTCGACCCACTGTTCGAGTGCAGCGACCATATCGAATGTGTTCGGGCCTTCACCGCCGGCACAGTGCGCCATCCCAGGGGCCATGAACAACCGGTACGAACCCTGCACGCGGCTTGCGCCGCCGAGTGCCTCCAGCACTCGCGTGTAATACCGCGTGCTGTTCTCTGGTGAAATCTGCGCGTCGCTCCAGCCGTGATACTGGATCAGCTTTCCGCCACGATCGATGAACGGCTGCAGATTCGGATCCAGGGCGTTGATGATGTTGCCGTCCGTTCGGTCTGCGCGGGCGACGTCCGAGTCGAGATTGAACGCCCGCACCTCCCACGTTGGATCACCAAACACAAGAAACCGGAACTGATCGAGCCCGGTCGCTCGAGCGGACTCGGTCCACCCCATGTCGGTCCATCCCAGCTCGCTGCCCGGCGCGACACCCGCGATTTCGCGCTTCGTGTCGGGGTTGCTGATTGTCGAGTACATCAACCTCGCGGTGTCGACCTGTTCCTTCGTCAGACACCCGCCTTGACCAGCGGTTTTGCACAGCAGCGCGCTTGGATCGAACCTGCAGCGAGTCGGGTTTTCGATCAAGCCGTCCTTCACGCCGTCGAGAGCGTCGCAGGCGTCGACCACAGCGCGGTGGAGGAGCTGACGGTCTGCTGGTGACAGGCGTGCGGCATCCTTCTTCTCCAATACCTGCGCGACTCGCACGGCCTGCGCCGCGCGCCCCGTCCAATCGAGGCCCGGAGCACCGGCAATGATGCCGTCAAAGTCCGCGGGGAAACGCTGCGCTTCCTTCATCGCCTGCCGTCCGCCGGCGGAGCAGCCGTTCCAGTAAGAGAACTTCGCGCCGGTCTCGTAGTAGGTGGCGATGATCGTCTTCGAGGTCGCGGTCATTTCGTGGACCGCGCGCCAGCCGAAGTCGATCACTTTCTCCGAGTGTCCAAGCCCGAAGCTGGCGCTGTTGCCCACGTGACCGGTGTCCGTCGAGCTGGTGGCGTAGCCGCGAGTGAGCGCGGCCATCATGGCTGGATAGCCGATTGACCCGTTGAAGGCGCCATTACCGACCGCCTGGAACTTGCCGTTCCAGCCAGACGAAGGCAGCCAGAGTTCCATCTTGATGTCAGAATCGGCCGTGGGCTTCAGCGTCGCCGCGACGCGGCAGAATCTCGGTAACGTCCGCACCTGCCCGGAGCTCGAGGAAACCGGGAGCGTGAGACTCCCCGCTTCGATAGTCTGAGCCAGCGTAATCGTCGTGTTCAGCAATGCGAGGTGTGACAAGTCCGAACATGAGTCGCCGGCATCGACAGGGTGATCCGCAGTGAGTCCAGCAAGGAGAAACGCGAATGCCGTGGCGGCCAGCAGCTTCATTGGCGTTCCTTAAGAGCCGTGTCTCGCAGAGCTTACTTGTTTGGGGATTCTCCCCGCCCGCCGGGTGCCGAGCTGCCAAGGAACAGCTTCCGCCCGTCGGCGAGCGTGAGGGATCGCCCGACGGCGGTTTTCGACCGATCCTTGGCCTGGTACCCGTCAACGACGATCTCCATGCCGGGCATCAGAGCGTTTTTCGTGAATCCGAGCCTCAAGAGCGCGTTCGGGCTCCCTCCCTCGACCATCCAACTCACGACGGTGCCGTCAGTGCCCTTCACGTCGATGTGGATCCAGGAGTGGGGGTTGACCCATTCCATGATCGTCACGGTCCCACGCAGCGTGACGGGCGAATCGGCGTCGAATTCAGACGCGAACGCATGATGCGCGCGCACCGGGGCGGCGGTTGTCGCCAGAGCAAGAACGGCAGTTGCGCCGAAGAGCCCTCTCCGCATGGATGCGCTCCTACTTGGGGTCCTTCTTACTTTGCGGTGCGGCTTCCTCAGCCGCTTTCTCCACCGCGCGCGCGCCCTTGAGGTTGTTCGCCATGCCGTAATTGGCTTCGTGGCAGGCGTATTCGTAGATTGGCCCCTTGTCTCTTACCAACGGCAGTTCCCCTGACCACGGCTTGGTCCAGGTCGTCGGATCGTCGACGGTGAACTGATAACGGATGGTATTCTCGTCGATCAGCGTAAAGCGTTCCACGACGTGCAGGGTCCCGCGGGATCCGCGGAAATTTGTCTTGTCGGTGAAATTCGTCGTGTCGACAACAAGCGTGTCGCCCTCCCATCCTCCTCGCGAGTCGCCCAGCCACGCGCGGATGTTCTGGGGAAGGTGTGGAGACCCATTCAGCGGAATGATCCGGACATCGTGGATCATCTCCTGAAGAATGGCCACGGAGCCGGGCGCCTGCACGATCTGCAGGTAACTGTTGTAGCCCGGTGGCAGCATGGGCGGTCCTTCGCTCCCCCACACGAGGCAACGTTCCTGAATGGTGCGGCTCTCCGGGCCGTCGAATTCATGGCCTTTCATCAGCGCCGCGCGCTCGGCGATTCTCTGCTGGGCCTCGGGAGTGAGCGGCGGCACGCGGCCCTCCGGCCCGACGATCATCGATGTCCTGAGGCTGAAGGCCACCTGCGCCTGGCTCCGGTCCAAGCCGAACTGGGTGAATTCGTAATGCGCCTCGGTCCCGCCGCGTTGGGCGGTCGGTAGCGGCACCAGCGCCCGCTCGCGGTTCTCCGCCGCTTCTTCTTCGGTGAAGAATTCCTTCGCGCCGAGCTCCCGCGGCCGCTCAAGCGGCGTGATGGACGCGTTGGTCCAGACGCCCTGAAGGTCGGGATGCCCGTCCGGTGTTCGGGGCGGTGTCCAGGTTTGCGCGGATGCCAGCGACGACCAGGCGAGCGCGATCGCGAAAAAACCGGTTTCGAGCCTCATAGGTTGCCCTCGATCACTCTGCGCTAGCCTGTTATAGCAGACAATCAGCCGTCGAGAACATCGCAATTATGTCGGGGCGGCGCGGGGCCGGCAACCGGCTCACCGCTCGGTCGTTGCTTTTCCACAAAAGCCGTCAACATGTTCGCTCGGCGGCAGTAAGATTCCTCCACCTCAGGAGGAGCGATCCATGGCACGACACGCGACGCTGGTTCTCTTGACGGCTTTGCTGACAGCGGGAGCATCGTCGGGCACGACGGCTCAGGAGCCGGCGCGCGGGCGTGGGCCGGCCATGGCCCGCGTCACGCGTCCGCCTCTCTTCTGGAAAGAAGTATGGAAGCAGACGGCTGCCGGCGGCGAGCATCCGGTGATCCTGTCGGAGGCGCTCTCGAATCCGAACCTCGAGTTGAAGTTATACGGCTCGACCGGCAAAGAAATCCTGATGACGGGCAGCGCGCAGGACGAGAACAACCCGATTCATTTGTGGACGGGACTCTGTACGACGCCCTGCGCCGCCGCGTTGCGCGACAAGAACAGCTACGCCGACCTGACCGGCCTCGCGCGCATTCGCTGGGTGACGAAGGTCTCCGGATTCCACCAGGTGCGGCCGATCATCAAGCTGGCTGACGGGACGTGGCTGATCGGTGATCACACCGATGGATCGACAGTCGATTGGCTCCAGACCGACGTTTCACTCGCCGATGTCCGCTGGCTTCGGCTGGACATCGACGGCGTCGTGACCAAGGGCAATGTCGTCGACAAACCGGATATGAGCAAGGTGGACGAGATTGGCTTTGCCGACCTCATGCCTGGGAGCGGGCACGGTCCCGGAGGCTGGATCGATGTGGGCGCGATCGAGGTCTTTGGGAAGCCGATCCGACGATGACCACGGAGCGTAGGGCGACGCCAGCCACTCCGGCGGCGGGCCGCCGGCGAAAGGCGCGGCCGAGTCGAGGCGGCGGCCTACTTGCCCGAGAGCTCGTCGACGATCCAGCCAGCGCCGTGGATGTCGCGCGCGACGGTCAGCGCAAAGCGGATATCGGTGCTGAGCGCGCGGCCCGCCGTGTCGCTGTAGGTCCAGTCGCCCGCCATCGCCTCTTCGTTGCCGTCGAAGATCAACCCGACGATCTCGAGCGAGCGGTTCAGCGTCGCGCTGCCTGAATTCCCGCCGGTGATGTCGTTCGTGGTGACGAAATCGACCGGCAACTGGGCGTACTTCTGCTTGAAGACGGCGTCGCCGATCGACTGGCGCCACGCCTGGAGCCTCTTCGGCAGGGCGAAGTCCCCCGTGTTGCCGCGGGCTTCGGCGAGCGCGAACATGTCGCCGAACCGCGTCGTGAACGGCACTGGTTTTCCACGGCTCGTGTAGCCCGCGACTCGGCCGTAGGTCACTCGGAGCGTAAAGTTCGCGTCCGGGTAGATCGTTCCGCCCTTCCAGGCCTCCAGGCCGCGACCGAAGCGCGAACGGTTTCTCAAGAGCTTCTCGTTCAGAATCCGTACCCGCTGGCGGCGATCGGTGATCGACGGCAGCAGGTCGCGTGCGAAAACGATCGCGGGATCGGTCGACGCGGCCAACGTATCGGGCGGGGCGTCGATCAACCCCTTGCGAACGTCGAGTGACGCGATCTGGCTCGTCCCGAGAACCGCACGGGCCATCGCTCGCGGATCACGGCCGGACTCCAACCGTGCAGACAGTTTCTCTACGGCGGCAATGCGATGATGAGCGTCGAGCGCAAGCGCCTTCTCGAAACCGATCGCGAGGACGTCCTCGTCGAGCTGTTGGATGACGGGATCGTCGTTCAAGAGCTGCTCGCGGACCGACGGCCAGTTTCGCTGCTGATACTGCGGCTCGCGCTCTCGGTCCGACGGCTTCGCCCGCTCGAGCGAGAATTCGTCCAACCCCACCGCGTATCCGATGGTGTCGGGCCGCTCGAGCCAGGTGAGCGCCGCGTCGAGGGCGGCACTGGCTTCAACGTCGTTCGCGTAGACGGCGGCCTGGGCCTCGAGCACACCCCCGAACTGCTTTTTCAAATCGGGCCGTGTGTCGAGGAAGGCGCTGAAGTCTCGCTCGCGCCGCTCCCGCTCTGCGACGACGTCGGTGGCTTTCAGCGCGGCGAGCACGTCCTGCTCGTACTTGAGCGAGTTGGCCAGGCTGAAGATCTGGCTTTGCAGTGCCACCTGATACGCGGGCTTCATCGCCGCGTACTTGCGCAGCAGTCCAAGCATGGTCTCGAGATCCTCGATCTGGTCCGGAATGCCCTTGCGCAGGTTGTAGCTCGCCGAGTAACTCTCGCGGTACCGATTCGTATTCCCCGGATTGCCGGAGACGAGCGCGAAGTCGCCGTCCTTGACGCCGCCCATCGACACGTGCAGGTAGTGGTCGGGGGCGAGGGGCACATGCGCCGGATCGTATTCGCCGTGGCTGCCGTTCGCTCCGACGTATGCCCGGAGGATCGAGATGTCCGACACGTATCGCGGGAAACGGAAGTTCATCTCGTCGCCGCCGAAGTACCCGAGCTGCTTTTCCGGCGCGTAGACGAGACGGAGGTCTTTGTACTCTTCGTACGTGATCAGCAACGACCGCGCGCCGCTGTTGAAGTCGACGACGGAGCACGAGAAGTTGTCGCCTTTTTCAGTAGAGCACGCGCGCTCCAGGTCCGACCGTGCGGTCTGGCGGACGCGCTGGATCTCGGCGATCTCCATGCCGGGCTTGACGCCGGCGTTCACTTCCCCCGTGACGTCGCGCGCGGATCGCTCGACCTCGGCGCGGAACCGCTTGCAGGGCAGCTCGTCGGCCGGCGCCTTCGCCGTGAACCCGTCGTCGATCAGGTTATCGGCGCGCGCCTTGTTCTGCTCCGCGATGGTCGACGTGCGGATACAGTCGAGCGCCACGTGGTGGTTCGTCAGAATCAGCCCGTTCCCGGATGCGAAAGTGCCAGTTCCGCCGCCGCCGCCTGCCTGTATGCGGACCGGCGCGTAACGCAGTCGATCGAGGTCGGCAGACGTAAGGCGAACTCCGTATTTTTTCGCCATGGCATCGACGGGGAGCTGGTCGATGCGCCACATGCCCTCGTCGGCGAGCAGCGAGACGCCGGCCAGCGCGCAAAAGGCGGCAATGGTCCATTTCATCGGCTTCATGTGAGGCAGCATAGCCCAGAAACTCGTCTCCCGATGCCGGCCCCTAAGAGGCCCTGCTTCAGTTGGCGAGGGTAGGGACTTGCCGCCGGAGCTCGTGCTCGGGATCCCCTAGGGCCCGAGTCACGCGTGGGGAAAGGCGTGCGGTTCGAGCGCGTTCGGCCCGGCGCTCACCTGCCCGGCATCCAGATCCGCGACGCTCCGCCGCCGGCCAGAGCAAGCGTGAGCGAGTTCAGGCGCTTGACAAACGTTGCCGGGTCCTCGAGCTCGCCGCCTTCAGCGAGCAGCGCCTGATCGAACAGGATATGGCTCCAGTCGGCAAACAGCGTCAGGTCCCCTTCCTGCTTCAGCCGCAGGACGACCGGATGATCCGGATTGATCTCGAGAATGGGCTTGCTGGCCGGCAGGCGTTGGCCCGATTCGCGGAGGATTCGCTCGAGGTGCCGGCTGATTCCGCGCTCGTCGGCGACCAGACAGGCTGGCGAGTCTGTCAGCCGGTGCGTGAGCCGCACGCCGCTCGCGCGGTCCTTCAACACGTCCTGAACGCGCGCGACGAGATCCTTGTACTCCTGTTCCTTCAGTTCTTCGGTGACCGTCGACGAAGCCTCGCCCAGCTTGGTGACGTCCAGGCTGCCGTGGGCCGCCGACAGCAGCTTCGTCCCTTCGTACTCCGAGAGATGGGACACGACCCATTCGTCGATCCGGTCGGTGAGCAGCAAGACCTCGACGCCATTTTTTCTGAATACTTCCAGATGCGGGCTGTTCTTGGCGGCGGAGAAGCTGTCAGCCGTCACGTAGTAGATGGCATCCTGCCCGGGCTTGGCGCGGCCCACATAGTCGGCGAGCGACACCGCCTGATCGGCGCTGTCGGTGTGGGTCGATGCGAAACGGAGCAGCTTCGCGATGCGCTCCCGATTGGCGCCGTCCTCGATGACGCCTTCTTTGAGCACTCGGCCGAACTCGCTCCAGAACGTGCCGTACTTCTCCTGCTGATGTTCCGCCAGATCCTCGAGCAAGCCCAGCACGCGCTTGACTGACGCAGCACGGATTTGCGCCACGTCGGAAGATTGCTGCAGGATTTCCCGCGAGATATTGAGCGGCAAGTCACCCGAGTCGATAATGCCGCGGACGAATCGAAGATAGGCGGGGAGGAGCTCGTCGGCCGCATCCATGATGAACACCCGCCGAACGTACAGCTTCACACCGTGCCGCGTGTCGCGGTCCCAGAGATCGAACGGCGCACGACGCGGAATGAAGAAGAGCTGCGTGAACTCCTGACGGCCTTCCACTTTCGCATGCGCCCAGGCCAACGGCGGTTCGAAGTCATGGGCGACGTGCGTGTAGAGTTCCTGGTAGTCCTTCTCGGTGATCTCAGACTTCGGCTGAGCCCAGAGCGCTGACGCCTGGTTGACCTGTTCGTCCTCCTCCGTCGCGACTTGCGCCTTTACCGCAGGATCCCATTGCTCCTTCTTCATCAAAATGGGGAAGGTGATGTGGTCGGAGTACTTGCGGAGGATCTCCCGCAAGCGTGATCCGGATAACAGCTCGTCTTCTCCCGGCCTGAGACGCAAGGCGACGTCTGTACCCCGTGAGTCCTTCCGGACGGGCTCGATCGTGTAGTCCCCCTCGCCCCCGCTCTCCCATCGCACACCCTCGTCCGCCGGGGCCCCAGCGCGGCGAGTGAGAAGGACGACGCGCTCCGCGACTATGAAGGACGAGTAGAAGCCGACGCCGAACTGGCCGATGAGCTGAGCGTCTTTGGCGGCGTCGGCGGTCAGGCGCTCGAAGAACTCGCGCGTTCCGGACTTGGCGATGGTCCCGATGTGATCGATGACTTCCTGCCGCGTCAGGCCGACGCCGTTGTCGGACACCGTAAGCGTCCGCGCAGCCCGATCGTAGCTCACACGTATGCGGAACTCCGGATCGCCCTCAACGAGCGTGCCGTCGGCCAGGCCCTCGAACCTCAGCTTGTCGCAGGCATCGGATGCGTTCGAGACGAGCTCGCGCAGAAAGATCTCCTTGTTGCCGTACAAGGAGTGGACCATCAGATGCAGGAGCTGCTTGACTTCGGCCTGAAAACCGAGCGTTTCTTTCGGAGATGTGACGGCCATGTGGTGGATCCTTCGCAGTGGTTGCCGGCCTGGCGCGAGATTCCTACGATAGACGAACGTCACGGCGGGTTCAATGCGTCAAGATGAGCGAATCGCGCGCAGGTCTGATGCTTGACACTCGCGAAATCCATGTGTTAGGTGACAAAAGACAGACCAGATCGGGGAGGATGCTTATGAAAGTACGACCTCTGCGTGACCGAGTTCTCGTCAAGCGTGTCGAGGAGCAAGAGCAACGGATTGGCGGCATCATCATCCCGGATACCGCCAAGGAAAAACCCCAACAAGCCAAAGTGGTCGCGGTCGGCAGCGGCCGCGTGACCGACGACGGCAAGACGATTCCTCTGGAGGTGAAGGCGGATGATTATGTGCTCATCGGAAAATACGCGGGCACCGAAATCAAGCTGGATGGCGAGGAATACTTGATCGTCCGCGAGGACGAGATCCTGGGCGTGGCCGAAGGCGTGCCGGAGCTCGCCGCGGTATAGGAGGGAGCGATATGGCCGGCAAACAGATCGTCTACAACGAGGAGGCGCGCCACTCGCTCATGCGCGGCGTGAACAAGCTGGCGGATGCCGTGAAGGTGACGCTCGGCCCGAAAGGCCGCAACGTCGTGATCGACAAGAAATTCGGCGCACCGACGATCACCAAGGACGGCGTGACCGTCGCGAAGGAAATCGACGTTCCTGATCCGGTTGAGAATCTCGGCGCGCGGATGGTGCGCGAGGTGGCGACCAAGACATCGGACGTCGCCGGGGACGGCACGACGACGGCGACCGTGCTCGCCCAGGCCATCATTCGCGAAGGCGCCAAGAACGTCGCCGCGGGTGCGAACCCCATGGGCCTCAAGCGCGGCATCGAGCGGGCCGTCGAGCGGATGGTGACGGAGCTGAAAGGGCTGAGTCAGCCGGTGAAAGGCGACATGATCGCCCAGGTCGGGACTGTCTCGGCGAACACCGACGCGACCATCGGCAAGATCATCGCCGAGGCGATGGACAAGGTCGGCAAGGACGGCGTGATCACCGTCGAAGAAGCCAAGACCATCGAGACCTCGCTCGACGTCGTCGAGGGGATGCAGTTCGACCGGGGGTACCTTTCCCCCTATTTCGTGACCGATCCGGAGCGGATGGAGAGCGTGCTCGAGGATCCGCTGATCCTGATTCACGAAAAGAAGATCTCAGCGATGAAGGACCTGCTGCCGATTCTGGAGAAGATCGCGCAGACCGGCAAGGCCCTCGTGGTGATTGCCGAGGACCTCGAGGGCGAAGCGCTCGCCACGCTCGTCGTCAACAAGCTGCGGGGCACTTTGAAGGCGGCGGCCGTAAAGGCGCCTGGATACGGCGATCGGCGAAAGGCGATGCTGGAGGACATCGCGATCCTGACGGGTGGCCGAGCGATGACTGAGGATCTCGGCCTGAAGCTCGAGAACCTCAAGCTCGAGGACCTCGGCACCGCCAAACGCATGGTAATCGACAAAGACAATACGACGATCATCGAGGGGGCCGGGACCAAGAAGGCTATCGAGGGTCGGGTCAAGCAGATTCGGACGCAGGTCGAGGAGACCACCTCGGACTACGACCGCGAAAAGCTGCAGGAGCGGCTTGCGAAGCTGGTCGGCGGTGTCGCGGTGATTAAGGTGGGGGCGGCCACCGAGACGGAGATGAAGGAGAAGAAAGCGCGCGTCGAGGACGCGATGCACGCCACGAAGGCGGCCGTCGAAGAGGGGATCGTGCCGGGCGGGGGGGTGGCGCTGCTGCGGGCGTCGGCCATTCTGGAGTCGTTTGCCAAGGGCGCGGACCTCGACCACGACGAACGCCTGGGGATCGATATCGTCCGCAAGGCGTCGGAGGAGCCCACGCGCTGGATCGCCCAGAATGCCGGACTCGAAGGCTCGATCGTCGCCGCGAAGATTAAGGAAGCGAAAGACAAACACTGGGGCTTTAACGCGCAGAGCGAGGAATACGAGGATCTGGTCAAGGTCGGCGTCATCGACCCGACCAAGGTGGTGCGGACAGCGTTGACGAACGCCGCCTCAATTGCCGCGCTGCTCCTGACAACTGAGGCGCTCGTGTCAGAGCTCCCGGAGAAGAAGGAAAAAGTGCCTCCCGCGCCGGGCGCCGGCATGGACGATTATTAACGCTCGAAAATCCTGGTCGGAGATCGGGTTTTCCTGACTCGATCTCCGACTGGCCGATATGGCTCAGCG
>Ga0182041_10000927_pt1 | contig 14411 bp, 12 predicted proteins | sample flu12Cox44000178_FD_125967 | JGI IMG/M metagenome (GOLD analysis project Ga0182041, IMG submission 125967) | Lab enrichment of tropical soil microbial communities from Luquillo Experimental Forest, Puerto Rico - flux8day.12C.oxic.44.000.178 | ecosystem: Environmental > Terrestrial > Soil >...
CACAAGGAAGTCCGCTCCTCTACCCGCTTCGAGCGTCCCAAATTCATCACCCGCTCCCAGGATAAGCGCCGCCTGTCGTGTGGCGCACTCGATGGCTTGCGTCGGCATGAGGCCGGACTCAACCATGAGCTGCAGCTCGCGGTGCTCGAAGAAGCCCTGAAAACGCAGGGGCGGCCCAGAATCCGTCCCAAGAGCAACTTCGACACCTGCATCGAAGAGCGTCCTCAAGTTCTTCTTGGCCATTTCAAATCCGGCCTCGTACTTGGCGAGGTTCGGATTCGCGCGTATCTTGCCGATGAACCCCGCGCTGCGAAGCGTATCCAGCACTCCAGGCTGTAGTCCGCGCTGGAAGAAGGGATCGTCAAGCCATTTGGGCTCCTGAGGCTCCTTGGCGAAGATGAACGTGGATTCGTCACGCACCAGGGTAGGAATGTAGAAGACCCTGCGCGCTTTCATGGCAGCGATGAGGCGTGTATCTACGGCACGGTCGCGCACACTGTGTCCCAGGCCGTCGATGCCGGCATCAACGAGATCTTGCGCGTCCTCAAGGTAGAAGACGTGAGCGATAACACGCAGGTGCTGCCGATGCGCCTCATCGATAATGGCGCGATAGATCTCGGGTCTCATCTTGGGGACCCGGCCAAAATCGTCGTCAACCCAGATCTTCACAAAGTCCGGATGGTGGGCGGCGAGCTCGCGGACATCGGTGCGTGCCTCATCGGGCGTCTGCGGCCGGTAACGGTCTTCGGCATTGGGAACAGGAGGCGGGTAGCCGCCGGGGGCTCCAAATCCGCGCCCTGCGCTGTAGAGCCGCATCCCTTTTAGATTTTCGGTGCGCGCCGTCTCCCGCAGGCGGGTGTTGAGTGGCGAATCATCGCTCGAAGACTTAGCGATGGCCGCGAAGTGGTGACGAGCATCTCGGAGGCTGTAGATCAGTTCCTGGTCGGTGCCGAGAGAAAGCACCGTACCCACGCCGTACGAGAGATAGCATTCCATCTGACCGCGGATGTTCTCTTCCGAGTAATTCCGGCCGTCCTGCTCAATTCCGCGCGTTAGACCCAAGTGTCCGTGGAGGTTGATAAGAGCAGGCATGATGGTCTTTCCGCGAACGTCGACCACCGAGGCGCCCTTCGGGTACTGAACTGAGCCCTTGTCGCCTACGGCACGAATCATACCCCTTTCGATAACCAGCACGGAGTCAGCTAGGGGTGGACGTCCCGTACCGTCGATAAGCCGTGCGCCTTGAAGAACAACCGCTGTGGCACCACTCTGCGCCTGCGTTGCTACCCTGGGGGTTAGCACGGAAAGGAGGAAGGTCCAGGCAAGAAGTCTCGTTGTTCCGGCGTGTCGCATAGGTCGCGGTCTCGGCCACGACGGTTGTATATCAGGTCTCACCATGGAGTCAAGGGAAGGTCGCCGCAGTGATTTGCAGGTCGGAAACGGCAACCACCTCTTTTATAGTCCGTGTGAAAGACCTTAAGGTCTGCGATGGTCCCGCGAAGCGGGACACTGTGAGTAGCCGTACGTTTGAATGTTTGCGGCGGGCGTAATCCGAAGGGTCTGGCTCGCGACTGAGGCAAGCGGCTTCGGCGGGGAAGTGCCCTGGCGCCAGAATTGCAAACATCAAGTAGCCCATGAAGACCATGCGCAGCAGATAGAGTGTAAGCAGAGCTAGAGCGTTTTAAGAAAGGCAATCAGCGCTTGCTTGTCTTCGGCGGAAAGATTGAGACCGAAGGGGTGCCCTTTCACGGCATACGTCTTCGCGCCGTAAGGCTTGAAGCCGGTGGGAACATAGTCGTCGCGTGTGCGGCGCGGGTCGAACCAGTCTTCCAGCGTCGCACACCACCCGCTATGCCCGAACATGCCGCGATACCACACGCCTTTAAGTGATGGGACTTTGTAGTAGCCCGTGCCGCGACGGGTCTTGAGTGTCAGGTCGGGATCAGTACCGACCGAAACCGGAAGGATGTCATATTTCTGCTCGGCGCCGGGCGGCGGCGTGAAACCTTCCGCCAGAGTAAGTTTGCTGTTGGTGTAAAGCGGCGGCGTGTGGCAAATCGCGCAGCCCTCGCGCTCGAAGATTTTTAGGCCGTGGGAGTCGACCGCCTCAAACTTGTTCGGGTTCGGCGGCGGTTGCAGCGAGTAAACGTAAAGCGCCAGCGCATAAAGCTGCTCGTCAGTGTAGCGGTCAGGCTGAGTCCGGAGGGGATCCAGCTTGTCGGGGGCGGGCAGCGCCTTGAAGTCGGGGATGGCGTCGGGCACAAACCCGTCGAAGCTAGCAAGATCGTCGCCTCCCTGGTTGAGCGCTGCGTACCGCATCAGGTCCACGATGCCGCGATGCTGCTGCAAACCAGTGCGGTCCAGATAATGACGGTCCTTGACGCCGATCAGGTCCGGCACTTGAACGGGGTAGAAAGGGCTTGCTCGGTGGCGAGCCTGCACGCCGGAGGGAATGGCCTCATGGGCGGAAGCGATTTCGTCAGAAGACATCTGGAGCAGCCGGGCCTGCGGGTCAGGATTGAGCCACGGTGTGCCATACAGGCGGTAATTGCCCAGGCGCACGGACTGCACGGCCTGAGGCGGGGCCGTCCGGTAGATGAAACCGAGCGCCCGATCAAACGGGAAATTCCCTTGTGCACCCTTGATCACCGTGCCGTCCGGCATCAGCCGCGTGTGGCAGGAGGCGCACGAAAGGCTGCCGACTTCAACTTGCCCCTTCTTCCTGATGACGTAGCGATAGCCGGGCAGCGTGCCGTCCTTTGCAAACTGGGCCCCGACGGTCGCCCACCATTGGGGATTCCGCACGTCTGAGGCCGTAATGACTGCCCTGGCTCCCTGGTACCCGGTCGGCGCGTCGAACACAATCTCTCCGGCCTTTATCCACTCTGCGCCCGTCTCGAGCGGTGGACGATGGCCGGCGTCATCCCAGATGACCTGGGGCTGCAGCTGCTTCAGCCAATCCTGGTAACCCGGGGGCTCGTGGCCGGGCGCGTAAACCGGATAACTTTTGTAAATGGGCCGCACCGGAATCTTGTAGTAGTATTCGGCGGGCACGTGCTTGGGCGAGCCGATTGGATTCGCCAGCGGCACTTCGAGCGTCGCCATGGCTGCATCGTCCCAGGTCCTCGGAATCATGGGATGAATCACAGTGGGTTCCTGAGCCCGCCCGGCGGGAATCCCAGCCGCCACGCTCATCAGCGCGCAAACGAACCCTACAAGATTCTCAACCCGTACGGCCCGCATTTCGACCTCCCGAAACTCGCCCTCTGCGCATCATGCCATAACGGCGGCCAACTCTTACAGCCAAGAGCTATTTCATTGCGATGGAGTATCTGGTGGGGCGGACCCTGCGGGAGTTTATCGCTGTAGGGAAAGGCGTAGTGCCTGGGCAGGCCGCAGCAACCCCGGGGCTGCCCTTAAGCGAGGGGCCCGGGACCTGACGCTCGGGATCCGGGACTCGCGGTCCGGAATTCGGGATTCGGAATTTGGGATTCTTGATTCGCGCCTCGGCCACCCGGGCCCCGAGACTCGATCCGAGTCCCGAGTCCCTGGCCGCGTGCCACAGCCTTCTTTCTAAGGCATTGTAAGTAAATTACTTATTCTACATCTTTGATGGGATGGAACGATCAAGTTCATTCAAATTTTGCGAAAAACCGGCCATTTTTCGCTCTAAGTTGCTGAGACCGTGAGACATAGCGCGTTTGGGTTTGTTTCTCCTCGGCGTGCGATACGTTATTGATAAGAAGCATGTTAAGTCGAGTGGGTTTGTTTCTCACTCCTCCCTTTTTCTAATTTCCAATTTCTAATTTCCAGGTTTCCTTTTACCCTTTCCCCTCGAGGAGACGCGACACCCAGTCTTCTAGCCATATCTTCTCAATTATAACCTGAAAACGGTATTTGTCAAGAGGGTAATTCAAATAAACTTGCCCGCAGGAGGCCTGGCGGCGTCCGCCTGAGCGGGGCGAATATGAAATCTCTAGCCTACAGCAAGTTCAAAAAGTCTTAAAAGACGCTAGCCCCTTCGGTGTCTAAGTTCCATGTTCTTTGGGTGGTAGCCCGCTTCGAAGGGCCTGGGCGCGAGAAAAAAGAGGGAGTGAAGGCGTGGAATTCTCCTCCAAAATAGGATCCTTTGGCGCTAGCCTGGCGGGTTGCTGAAAACCCATCTTTCGCGCCACAGACATACCGAGGCACCGAGTCTGAAAAGAAATGAACTTGCTCTGTGTCTCTGCGCCACTGGGGTTAGGTCTTTTGATTCTTTCACACGACTTGGCCTTCCCGGACACTCCTATGCCTGAACCAGTGTTCGCTGCCCTAAATAGAATAACCAGACTACAGCCCTCGCCCCCTTGGGAGAGAGGGTGGCAACCCCGCAGTCGCGGGAGAGCCGGGTGAGGGGGTTCCGGTCGGCACGCTTCTTCAGCCAAATGCCCTGCTAAAAAGCGGCTCATAGCGGTGGCAAGCCCTTTGTTTATTTCCAGTCTGGAACCACAGAGGGACCGAGACGCCGAGTCCGAAAAGAAATGACTTGCTCTGTGCCTCTACGCCTCTGTGCTGATGCCGCAAGCGCGTGCCCACCCTTTGCGATAGACGCAAAGGGTGGCGCGCTGTGTGCGGGGTCGACACGCGCTGAAGGAAGTAACTATCGGCGACGGGGTGAAACTCCACTGCAGGGAGCGCGGGCTGGGAACACCCCTTATCTTCCTCCACGGGCGCTTGCAGCGAAACTGAGGATTGTGCCAGTTGAAGTCGGCCTTCTGGAACCATCTGTGGCCACCTGAGAGCTGAGGGGCACAAGAGTCTGTGTGAAAACCGAGTTGCCTCTCGTAGAGGCCGTTCCGCATGCGGGACGAGCATCTTGTGTGAAAAGAGCGTGCCGGCATGAAGGCCGCCGCTACGAAAAGCGCCGAGGGGATGGGTTTTGCACACAGACTCAGAAGCCCCCTTCTCGCCAACTGAGGCTCGGCTCTGCTTACCGGCGCCTCGCGCCGGCTCGGGGCTGCCGGGCCATGCGGATCGCGTAGCTGTACAGGTCGCCGCGACAGGCCGCTTCTTCGTAGAGGGCGGGTCGGCCTTCGGTGTCGTAGCTTGTGCGCCGCAAGGCGAGCACCGGGGATCCTTTCTTCACCTGGAGCAGCTTGCTGAGGTATCGATCGGTGACGGCCGCCTCGATGATGTTCTGGCACTCGGCGAGCCACACGCCGTGCGACTCGATGAGTCCGTAGAGCGAACCTGAGAAGTCCGCCCCGGGTCCGATGCCGAGCCGCTCCGGCAGGTCGTCTATCGTGTGCAGAACGGGAGTATCGTCGGCGTACCGGATGCGCTCGAGTCGCAAGACGCGCGTCTCGGCCCCAAGGCCGAGGGCCTGGCCGGCGCGCTCGCCCGCCGGAGCCCACCCGACGGAGACGACCCGCGTGCGCGGGCGCATGCCGCGACGCTCAAGCTCCTCGGTAAAGCTCAGCATTGCGGGCAGCGGTACTTGCAGCCGCGGCTCCGTAACGAAGGTACCCTTGCCGGTGACGCGCTCGACGAGCCCTTCGTCGACGAGTTCGTCAATCGCCTTGCGTGCCGTAGCACGGCTAACTCCAAACTCCTGCTGCACGCGCTCGTCGGTGGTGAGCAAGTCCCCCTGGGTCATCCCCCGCGTGCGCATGTCGTTGCGCAACCACGCGGCGATCTGGAAGTACAGCGGCACCGGCGTGCCGCGGTCGATCCGCGCATCACCCCGCGTTCGTGCTTGCATGACAGAGTGGCTCCTTTCCACCAGCTCGGGCGTCTGCGAGTGCCGCGGCATCTTACGACCTGCTCCCGGCCGAGGCAATCACCGAGATGCCGGCGACGAGCAGTAGGCTACCTGCCACGGCCCAGGCGGCGGCGCGCCACCCGGCGCCGCGCCACTCGCCGGTCAGGAGTCCCCAGGTGTTTGCTGTCAGCACAATTGCGGCCATGAAGACGGGCCAGCCGAGGACAAGGCCGAGCGGACCCATTCCACGAGCGCCCGCGCTATAGACGAAATTGCTGCCCGACCACAACGTCGCCATCGCCAGGACCAGACCGAGATTGGCAGCCGTGGCCTCACGGAAGCGCGCAGCGCTGCCCCGGCGGACCAACAGGAAAGCGCAGTAGGCGGCATTCACCGCGAACCCGCCCCCCAGCAGCACAGGCCAGACGGCATTCAGTGAGCGCGCCGGAGGCGTCCCCAGAGCCTCTGCGGCTCCGTATATCGGTGTGGCTTCATTCAGAGCCAGGGTCATGAAGGTGGTCCCCATGCCGGACAGCAAGCAGATGACGAGGCCAGCAGCGAAGGAGCGCTCCCCATGTTGCTGCCCTCCCGCGGCCTCGCGCAGAAGCCCAGCCCGCGCGCAAGCCGCGACGCCGGCGACGATGAGGCCGACCCCAGCGAGCGTCAGCAGGCCAGCCGTAGTGAAGAGCCGATCGCGGTGTAGCTTCACGAACGGGACTACCGCGCCCAGCGAAGACCCGGTGCCGAGGATGATTCCGAAGCCAAGCGCGAGGCCGAGACGAGTGATACCCAGGCCGAAGAGGACCGCGCTCGCACCCCACACCATCCCGTAGAGCGCCGTGCGCGTACACGACTCGGGCCCGGCCGCGCGGTAAACAGCCCCCAGACTCGGAATGGTTGCCGCCGCGACGGCTAGCGGGATAATGATCATCCCGAAAAACGACCAGATGAGCCAGGTATTCTCCCAGTCCCAGCCGTGCACTCGCTTCATAGGCGCCGCAAAGCTACCGTTCATCCCGCCGGCCAGCAATACGAGCATCAACGCCGCGTACATCAGCAGTCCTTTTGGAACGGCTCTCCCCGCAGGGCGTCGAGTGGCAGGAGGGAAAGCGAGTTCAGAATGAGATCCGCCTCCGCGAGCGCGCTCGCCGCGAAGTTGATGGTCACGGCGACAACCTGCATACCGGCGGAACATGCAGCCCGTACGCCATTGGGTGCATCCTCAACGGCGAGGCAGTCCCCAGGCGGCACGCCAACAAGTGCGCGGCCGCGAGGTACAGATCCGGTGCCGGCTTGGCGCGCGCCACGTCCTCCCCACACACGAAACGCGGAAAGGCCGACGCGAGACCCGCGGTCTGCAAGCTGAAGAGCACCTTCCTGCGTGTTCCGGATGAGGCCAGAGTGAAGGGAGCCCGGCAGGCCGCCAAATGCAAGAGCAGCCGTGGCACGCCGGGGCAGGGGTGCAATCCCTCGGATTTGACGAGACGCGCGTAGCACGTGTCCATCCGCCGCTCGATGCCGCGCGCGAGCAGCCGCACACCGGACTCTGCTTCCAGCTCCGCGAGCGTCTCCCTGTGGCTACGGCCGGAGAAACGGGCGAGGGAATCGAGCGACCGTTCGACGCCAACCTCATGCAGCGCCTGCTGCAAAGAGCACAGGCCGAGCGTCTCGCTGTCGACCAGTACCCCGTCGCAGTCGAAGACGACGGCGCGAAACGGCGCTAGTTTCATCCCACCCTCAGTGCGTTCCAACGGGGAAAGCGGTGATCCATGCCTTGGCGTTTGGCCAGTGGTCCGTGCGTAGCGTGTCGGGATTGAAACCGCGGGCGACGCCGCGGTAATAGCCGAACAATTGGAACACGAGCGTCAGCGGAATCGGGGTCAGCAGCTCGTCAATGCCACCCTCGAGGCGAATCACGTGCTCGGCGTGGGAGGCGAGCGAGTCGTTCCCCTCGAAGACGACCGCGATCGTCCCCGACTCCGCCGCCCGTGCGACCTCCAGGCAGTCGGCGATGCGCGGGTTCGTGCCCTCGTTGCCCGCGATCGCGATCGTGCAGTTGCTCGGGCCCAGGATGGAGATCACGCCGTGGTGGAAGTCACCCGGTCTGTAGGCCTTGCTGACGCAGATGCTCTCCTCTTCGATCTTGAGCGTGCCTTCGCGGGCCGAGTAGTAGTTCGGCCCCGTGCCGACGAGAAAAAAGGAGGCTGCGTCCTTGTAGCGCTCCGCGAGTGAGCGGACGGTCTCCTCCTGCGTGCTCAGGAACGCCTCGCCGATCGCCGCCGAGCGTCCGATCTGTGACCGGAGGGCGTCGATTCGCGCCGCGCTGCGGCCCAGTCGCCGTCCGAGTTCGAGCCCCAGCAGCGTTTGCATCACGATCCGCGTGCTGATCACGCTGATGCAGGGCCCACAGCCCTGGGCCGTCTCATAGCACAGATGGCGCTCGGCGAGGCGCTCGAGCGGGCTCCCGGGAGTGTTGCCGAACGCCACGGTAAGGCAACCTAGCTCGCGAGCCTTCTGCAGCGCCTCACGCGTCTCGATGCTTCCTCCGGTGCCCGAGTGCGCGACCACCACCGTATGTGGCGGGTCGACGTCCGGGAAGTAGTGGAGGAGTTCAAACGACTCCACAGCCCGGCAGCGGATGCCGGCCAGCCGCTCGACCACGAATTCGCCGTGGATCGCGGTGAAGAACGCAGACCCACAACCAGTAAAGATGATCTCCTTTGTGCCCCGGCCGACGATGGCATCAACGAGCGCATCGATGGCCGGCCCCAACGTGGCCAGAATCTCGCGCCATTGCGCGGGTTGCTTACGCACCTCCTCGACGAGCAAATACGGGTGGGCGCGGCGGACCTCCTTGGCCTCGCGGATGATATACCAAAGCGGCGTCCTTTCCACCTCACCGCGCAGCCACTCCGGCACGACTCCTCGTGCCGGCGGCTCGCTGATTCCGTGTTTCCTCATTAGCGCCTCTGCCCAGTGGGGCATGCCCTTCATAATGTCCTCCCTCACTTCCTCCTCCTCGGCCACTCAGGCCCTAGCCACTCCAGCGATGGCATCCATCCCCAGAGCCACGCCACCCAGCACGCCCGCGGCGTCCCCCAACGCCATCGGTAGGATCTCCGTGGCGTCCGGTGGCAAGTAGTCGAGCCTCTCCGCCACCTCGCGCCGGATGGCATCGAGGACACCGGGGCGGTGGGTGACGAGGCCCCCTCCCACCAGAACGAGTTCGGGGTCGAGCGCGTAGATAAGATTGGCGACGAGCACGCCGAGCTCACATATCATCCGGTCAGCCAGTCGGCGACCGAGTGGGTCGCCAGCATCGGCGGCCTCGAACACTTCGCGCAGGCCCGGCTCCTCGCCACGGGCGAGAGATTCCGTAAGCACTGAGGCCTCGCCTGCCTCGAGCGCCCAGCGCAGCTGGCACAGGATCCCGCTGTGCGAGGCGTGCTCCTCCACGATCCCTGTGTTCCCGCAGACGTGCCGAGGCCCCCAGGGATCGTGCGACATGTAGCCGAAGTGGCCGGCTGCCCAGTTGCTACCCCGCACCAGGCACCCGCGGAGGACGAGCGCACCGCCGATGCCGGTACCCACTGTGACGCCGGCGACGTCCCGGTAGCCCTGCCCCGCTCCGAAGCGCATCTCGCCGGCCAGAATCGTATTCACGTCGTTGTCACATACGACGGGGCACCCGAGCCGATCGCGCAGCCGTACGGCGAGCGGGACACCTTCAAGGAACTCCAGCTTGCTCTTGAGCCAGACAACCTTGCCGGACGCGAAGTCGATCCGCCCCGGGCAGCCGATGCCGACTGCCGCAACCCGGGCCGAGGCAGCGGCAGCGTTCGCCTGCTTCCCGATCTCGCCGGCAATGGTTTCGAGGAAGCTCTCGGCGTCGCGACAGCGACGAGTCTCAAGCACTTCGCACGAGAGCAGCCGGCCCGAGCTGTCAGCGAGACCCACCTTGATCCGCGTTCCGCCCACATCCACACCCGCAACAACGCCTTGCATCGGCGCCTCCCGTCGGCGTCTATGCTTGCCCTACGAGCGATTGTACGTACAATCGGTCATCAATATCAAGTCCCGTAGTGTGCTTGGGTATCGGGAGTCGGGCACGCTCTCTTTAAGAAGATGCCCGGCTGAAGCCGGCCTCTACGAGCGGCAAACTCGGGCTTTCACACAGACTCTTCAGCCCTGCCGAAAAGCGGCAGCAAGCTACCGCTTAGTGACAAGAATTCGCGTAATTATGTCTTGTATCAGGGCACGCCTTCAGGCGTGCCGCAACGCAGCGCCCCAATGATCGCCAAGGCCTTTAGGCCCTGAGGGATGGGGTGGCAGCGGCTAAAGCCGACCGCGTCAGACGCCAGTGGCGGCACGACTGAAGTCGTGCCCTGATACGGTAAATGTGTTGCGCGAATTCGCGTCACCAAGTACTACCGCACTCCAGAGCGCCTGCGGACGCCCAAACTCCGTTGTGGATTCCCATCTTTATTAATGCTTGACTTAGTTACTTCGTCGTACATAATGTATAATGTACTATGCGTGCTGGCCGCGGTAGGCTGAACGGCCAGGCCTGGCAGACTGCCCGTTCGTTTGTTGGCGAACAATGCGCCTTGCGCTCTTGATGACTGTGGTGGCGCTCCTGGTGGAGCCGGTTGGTTCCCAGGCACAGACGCTGGGCACGCAGACGCTGAGTCTTACGCTCAACGCTGCAGGGTTGCTCTATGGGTTTCCCAACTCCGTGACCTTATCGAAGACGGGTAGCGTGTTCAGCACCTACACCGGCACCCTCAGTATCCAGTACAAGGCGCGAACATCCTCGAGCGGCAGCGCGAGCATAACAGTAGAAGCTACTGCGGACTTCTCACCCGCAGGAGGCCCTTCAATCGCTTCCCCGCCCACCTCGGGTGATGCGCTCACCTACACATGCAGCGCGGCTACGTTAGGCAGCAACTGCTCCGGTACGCAAACCGTGAGTACTACGGCGTCAACCAACGTTGTCTCCATCGGCGCCTCGACGTGCACAGGCGGAGGCGCCCCATGCAGCACCGCCGACCCGAACACGGTGAACGTCAATTTCAGTCTCACGAATGATCCCAAGTATAAGACGGGTTCTTATGCGGCAACTCTAACCTTCACCATCAGCGCCACTTGAGAACGTCAGCATTGGAATCAATGATGAATAAAGACTTCAAGTTCGCGGCGGAACCGGACGAAATGCCAAAGTAGTACTAGCAGGCTGCTGAAAAAACCTCCGAGCATGTCATCCTGAGCGGGGCGAAAGGATCTGCTTTTTGTTTGTTTTCAATGAGGAACAGCAGATGCTTCGCTGCGCTCACCATGACAGATACCCTTTTTCAGCAGCCTGCTAGTACTTAAGGAGGAAATAAATGATGAAAAGGAGTTTAAAAGCTTGGCCATTTCTGGCGATCTTCCTGCTGGTCACCGCGTCAGTCGCGCGCGCACAGTTAGGCACCAGCACGGGGACGACGACCGTTAACGTGACCGTGGCAGCGGAGGCGGCTTTGAATATCACCAACGGCACCACAAACCTCACCTCCACCGGTACCAATTTCACGAACTACACCGGTTCGACAAGCTTGACCTATTTCATCCGGACCACCCAATCGACCGGCGCCGGCACTCTAACCCTGAAAGTAACCACCGACTTCGCTCCCACCGGTGGTCCCTCGGTCGCTACTCCGCCCACCGCCGGCGACGCATTATCCTACACCTGCACCGTCGCCGCCCCTGGGACGGCTTGCACCGGCTCGCAGACCTCTTCCACCACGGCGTCGACCTCTGTGGGTTCGTTTGGAGCCGACGCCCACTCCAATCTTGCGGGAAACGCGGCGTCCGTTTCCTGGGCCTTGACCAACGATCCTAAGTACAAAACGGGGTCGTACTCAGCAACGGTGACTTTCACCATTAGTGCAACTTAAAACTTGACCAAGGAGACTCAACCATGAAGAAGTACTTACCTCTTGCCGCACTCCTGCTCACAGCGCCTTTGGCGCACGCGCAACTGGGCACCTCCACCGTGACTTCGAACCTCAATCTGACAGTAGCTCCCGAGGCGGCCCTGACGATCCAAACCGCCAACACGAACTTAACATCGCCCGGGACGAACTTCACCGGCTATACCGGTACGACCAACTTCACCTACTTCGTCCGGACGACGAAGAGCGGGGGAAGCGGTTCCATCACCTTGCAAATCACCACCGACTTCGCCGGCGCAGGCGGCCCATCGGTCGCCAGTCCACCAACGGCTAGTGACAAGCTGAATTACAGTTGCACGGTTCCGGCCGCGGCGTCGGGGACGGTGACGCCCTGCACCGGGCCGCTCACCTCTTCCACCACGGCGGCAACCAACGTGGCCTCGTTTGGGGCTGATACGCGTTCCCCCAAGGCTGGGGTGGCATCGTCGGTCTCTTGGGACCTCTCGAATGACCCCTTGTATCAGACCGGTTCATACACCGCCGTGGTTACGTTCACCATCAGCGCTGCATAGCTCGAAAGCGATCGGGAAGGGAGGCCGTATTGCGCCAATTCATGGCCCTTGCAACGGCGGGATCGTTCGTCTTCGCTGTAGCGTTGGCGTGGGCTCAAAAGCCAACGAAAGCGCGCCAACCCTTCCCGGTCAGGTCCTCCACCCAGACTCCGCAAGCCGTGACTCCCTTCACCGTCAGCAACTTCAGCGTAACACCCGCTTCCGTCACCTTTACCTCGTCGAACCCGGACGGCAGCGTAAACGGTTCAGTTACGACCCAAGTTCAATTCAGAACGTCAGCCAATCCCGCTCACTTTACCGTCTACGCTCAAGCCGCTGCCGCGACCTTCAGCGGTTGCAACAACCCTCCCGCCGGCTCGATCAGGGCGGCTTGCTCGGCCCCGATCGGCGTCACTTGTTCGGCGTCGAGCGCTCTAACAAACTCCGGGAACGGTACGGTGGTAGCTACCGGCAATGGCAACCACAACCCTGCGCAATTTAGCGTGACTTACACGTTCACCGATGGCTGGAACTTTCAGGTAGGTGCCTCATGTTCATTAACGGTTCAATACGTCTATACCGAACCCTAGGGATTCTCGTGGGCTTGCTAACGCTCGGAGGGGCCATGCCCGCCTGGGCACAATTAGGCCTGGGGCTGGTACCGATGCGGGTTGAGTTGCGGATGGGGCCCGGGCAGCAGCACACCGGATCGCTCAAGCTGAGCAGCGAATCTGGAGAGAGGACGCGCGTTCGCGCTGAGGTCCTCGACTTCCACATCGACGACACCGCAACTCCGCAGTTCGAGCACGACCTGCCCCAGGAGGCTGCCAACTCCTGCAAGAACTGGCTGAGCTTGAACCCCATGGAGATCGAACTCGAAAAGGGTGGATTCCTGATGGCACGCTACACGCTGCGACTGCCGGCAGACGTCCCCGAAGGAAGCTACAACTGCGCCGCCGGCTTCACTACGCTGCCCCCGGCCGAGCAGGGTATCGGCATCGGCATGCGGATGGCCGTGCGCGTCGTCGCCGCTTTTTACGTCCAGGTTGGCGATCCTCCCGTCCGCGGCGTGCTCAAGGAAATGAAGCTGGAGGCGCTGCCGCCGGCCTTGGGCGCCCAGCCGGAAGGTTGGCAAGCAGTCGTCGTGCTCGAGAATGAGGGACGGATGTATTTCCGGCCCACGGGCAAGATAGAGGTCCTGGATGGCGAAGGGAAGGCGCTCGAAACCCTGGATTTTCCGTCGCTGCCCGTCTTGCGCCAGCGCGATCAGCGCTTCCTCTTCCCATTAAAGACCCGGCTCGAACCAGGCCACTACACACTTCGAGCCAATGTTGACCTCGGCACAGGGGAAATCCAGGTAGGCTCGGCGGAAGTGGCAGTCCACCCGGCGCAGCCGGCCCCGGTGGACGTAGCGCACAAGGTGGCGGAGCGGTGAACGTGCTTCGACCACTCACGCCTAACACCTTTTTCCGGAAACAGCGAAAGTCATTTGAACGCCCCCTCCATTTGGGCTCGTGGAGAAAGGGTAGGTGAAGCCGAGTGCGGGGGACATGGCGGCCGGGGTGAAGCACAATTCGGATCGGGCCGCCTTGGCGCTGGCGGCCCTCATCCTCTTTGGGTCTCGAGTGTGGGCGCAGAGCGCAGTGCCGACGGACGCGGCCCAGCCTACCGACGCGGCCGAGCGGGGAGAAGCGGCCGGGCAGGGGGAGTTGGCCTTCCAGGGTTACTATCTGGCCCAAAGCGGGCAGCCGCTGCTCCAGACCTCCGGGGCGGCTCTTAACTTCCAGGAATTCGTTCCCGGGTTCGGTCTGATCGACGGCAATGTCGAGGGTTACGGGTCGGACGGGTTCCGCGCCGGCACTAACTTCCTCGCTCTCGAACAAGTGCCGCTTTGGGGCTGGCATTGGGACTTTGTGGGAGGCGACTTCCGCTTTTCTTCGAACGTGGTGGAGAACCCCTTCCTCAACATTTACACACCCGAAATCGCCGGGCGAGGCGTACGCATCGCCGTCAAGCGCAAAGACCGCGCCTACCAGTTCTTCGCGGGCGTGGAAACGGTCCTGGTGGGACCGCGCATTCCCTTTCTCGTGACCCTGCCGCAGAACATGGTCGGCGCTACCTTGCAGCAGAAGTTGGGCAAACGGTGGGAGTTCGGCCTGCGTTATGTTCACCTCACGACCGAATCCA
>Ga0182041_10000934_pt1 | contig 14374 bp, 14 predicted proteins | sample flu12Cox44000178_FD_125967 | JGI IMG/M metagenome (GOLD analysis project Ga0182041, IMG submission 125967) | Lab enrichment of tropical soil microbial communities from Luquillo Experimental Forest, Puerto Rico - flux8day.12C.oxic.44.000.178 | ecosystem: Environmental > Terrestrial > Soil >...
GAAATCATTGCAAGCCACGACATCTACTGCAAGGAAAGAATCCGGGACGCGATGGACTCTCGGACTGGCGATACGGCTGATTGCGGCAAAGCAGACTTGACTTCCGAACGCCTGGCGAGATACAAGCGATTCGTGTCCGGCTGGATTCATCTAGCACGTCACTTCTGGAAGCCATATGACTATGTTGGCTGTAGCTTTGCTGTTATCAGCCTTGCCCCGTCCGCCCACTGCACAGGCGATAGCATTGGTTACCCTGCTCGAGGGATCCCTACGTGTCTTTCGAGGAACAACCGCGTTCCAGGGCGCGGAGGGAATGAGCATCAGGCAAGGCGACATCATCGAGAGTTCCGACCAAGGATTCGTCCAGTTGGAGTTTGGCAGCGGAGCCATCATTGCCCTTGGCCCTTCCAGCCGAATGTACATTCTTCAAGGCTCCCCGGGTGGAACGGAAGGCGAGCAGAATGTCGTTTTGGACCTGGTTATGTTGAACGGATGGTTCAAGAGTGAGTCCGCTTCCAGTAAGCACTTGTATCGATATCGAACTCCGTTACTGGCTGCTATCACGACTGGCGGTACACTGGTGGTGCGCAGTGACCCGAGCGAGTGCGATGTTTTCCTTGAATCGGGATCGATCTCTGTTGGAGAAGTGAATCCCAGTGGAGTTTCAGGCCGGGCGACGCCGGGCAAAGCAGGACAATCTTTCTCGCGCAAGAAGGGAGCATCCGCGCCGAGTCTTGCGCGCCCAAGCGGAGAATTTCTTGAAGATATGCCGCGGCCGTTTCGCGACACGCTGCCTCCTCGAATAGCTCGGTACTCGGGTCAAGCTGTCGAACCGAAAGCAGGACATCCTGTCACTTATGAAGAGATTGGGCATTGGTTGACAATCCCTTCCGCTTGGCGAAAGGGATTGCCGGAACGCTTCGCGCCGCGTTTAACTGCTCCCGACTTCCGCAAACAAATCGAACTGCATTTAAAGGAGTTCCCGGAATGGGAACCCCTCTTGCATCCGAAAAAAGACTCCGAATTTCCACAAGTGAGGAATTGAGAGATGAGACTGCTCCTGAAATTCAACCTGGTGCTCCTTCTAGTATTTGCGGTTGGACTGGTTACGACGGGCTTTGTGTGTTGGCGTTTGCTGCAGCAAAATGCCAGAGCAGAAATCATGGAGAACGCGCGAATCATGATGGAGGCCGCAATCGCCGTACGTACCTACACGGCCACGCAGATCAAACCGCTTCTCGAGACACAAATGAAGTATTCCTTTCTGCCACAATCGGTTCCGGCCTACTCCGCCAATGCGTATTTCAGCCAGTTGCAAAAAGCATTTCCGGTATATGCCTACAAAGAAGCCACGCTGAATCCGACAAACCCCGTGAATCGAGCGACAGACTGGGAGGCCGATATCATCGAGGAATTCCGGAAGTCGCGCGACAAGACAGAGATTGTCGGCCAAAGAGACACTCCGAATGGCAAAACGCTCTATATGGCGCGGCCGATGAAAGTCTCCAGTCCATGTCTGGCCTGCCATGACACCGTGGACGGGGCACCACGAACAATGGTGGAGCGGTACGGAACCGCCAACGGCTTTGGGTGGAAGCTGAATGATATCGTGACCGCTCAGGTCGTCTCCGTGCCCGTGCAATTGGCAGAACAGAGAGCCCGAGGGGTTTTCTGGACCTTTATGGTTTCTCTTGGGGCCGTCTTCGCGCTGTTCATTCTTTCCATAAACCTGCTGCTCATTACGCTGGTGGTTCGTCCTGTGAACCAGTTGTCCAGCATGGCCAATAGCGTCAGTTTAGGTAATTCGGAGATAACGGACTTTCCAGTGACAGGCAAAGATGAGATCGGCGATTTGTCGCATTCGTTCAATCGAATGGGGAGGAGCTTGGTGGAAGCTATGAAACTGCTGCGAACCTAAGGGGCGGGTGGACGAAAGGTCGAGCGGTTGCAAATGTTTCGGGAAGCATCAGGGCTCCGGAAAACCGGCATCGTTTAGGAACTTGGAGCGCTCGGGGCCCTGCTTCAAATAGCCGGCCAAGATCAAGTAGAGATCGCGCAAAGTGCCGCAGCGCTGCCCGGCCCGCTCGGCCAGAATCATCGAGATCGGACCCAGGTAAACGGCGATCAATGCTGAAGCCTTGCGAATATCCTCTAGATTCAGCCGCGAGCCTTGTGGAGCAAACGTCGCCGGTAGGTTTTCGGACCCCACAGCGACGGTTTTTGCCATTTGCAACTGCAGCGGCGACATGCGAAAGAAGTCCATCCTTTTGGCGAGGAAGGCCTGTCGATCCTGTTGCGATGAGAGCGAGGAGGCGACCTGCGCGAAGAAGTCATCGGGGTCTTTGGCCTTCGTTGCCGCCTTTTCAACGATAAATCTCGCCAGGGGCCCGATCGAAATTGCCAAATGCTTTTCAATCGCGCGAAGGTCAAGCTGCTCGCAGGTTCCTCTCTCCGCTCCGATCTCCAGGCTCGAAGCTATCACGGCCGGGCGCAGCGACGGTGATCGGGCACCGAGAGGTGAAGACAGCTGGACTGGCTTCATGCTGGCACCCGCTGCAGTCAGTCCGTCGCGTGGTTCGCCTTGAGTTGGCTCGCCGGGCTCTCGCGTGTCGCCCATAAAAACATAGTCGCGGGCAGGTTCAGCAGCGGGTTGGGCGAGCGCTTCCTCCGAGACCACGGGCGATGCGGCACGCTGTGATTCCGAACGAATGACGGGGTCCGTCGCGGGGCGTCTCCTCGAGCCAATTTCCTCAAGGAGAGCCCTGACACTGGGGTCGTCGGCTGAGAATAGCCTGGCTTCAATTGCGTCCTTCAGAAGCAGGGCGGCGTCGGTGAGCTTGCCGTCGTCGAGAAGACTGTGTGCGGTTTGGATCGTCTGGGTCTGTCGATGTTTCTTCTGTTCCCGGAACTCCAGTTCCCTTTCACCTTGGTGAAGCGCAGCGATCAACCGTGGGTCGCTGCCGAGAGTAGTAATGGTCTGGCGGGCCAGGTCGATGGCATCGGTGAGTTGTCGATGCTTCAGCATCCTCTCGAGCTCACGAACACGGTGTTTGATCAATTGCTGCTTCGCTTTTCCGGCCTGCTCGTTCTTTGCTCGCTCCACTAGAGTCTGTATTTCGGCGTTATCCGGAAATTCGGCGAGTGCCGTTTCTCCGCTCTGGATCGCCTCGGTAAAATGTCCGTGCTTGGTCATTTCGTCAATCTGGGTAGCAAGTTGTCCCAGACGGACGCGTTGCAGGACCCGAGAATGCTCCGTGCGCGCCAAAATAAGTAACTCGGCAATCTCGGCGTCCCACGGGAATTCGCGCTGCAGCTCTTTGCCTCTGACGATGGCCTCCTCGTATTTTTCTTGGGTCGTCAGATTACGCAGTTGGCGTTTTCCGTCCTTCACGCGTTGCTCGCGCTGTTGCAAGTCGCGGCCGTGGAGAGCCTGTGATCGCAGGCTCTGAGCAGTCGCATCGGAAGGGAATTGCACAAGAAAGGAGTCGAGGGAATCCAAAGCCGCCTCGAATTCTCCCGCGGTGAGCGAGTTGCGAATGCCGACCAAAAGAGCCTGGCGGCGTTGCTCGGCCTGATCCTGTCGGGCGGCATTCAGAAACTTGATGACTTCCGCGTCGCCGGGGAACTGTTCGTCTAAAGAAACGAGAAGAGAAACGCATTCGTCATATTGCAGGTTGCTCCACAAGAAACGAGCGCGCTGAAACTGAGCGTCGCGTTGTTTGCGGAGTTCTCGACTGGCCCGGTCATCCCTGAGGCGCTTGAGATGGTCACGCACCGCCTGGTTACTGGGATCGAGAGCAAGGGCTTTGTCGAGTTGAGTCTCCGCGTCCGTGAGGGCTCCAATGGCCATGAGCTCTTCGGAGGCCTGAACGGCACGCTGTATCTCGCGAGCGCGTTCCTGAGCGGACTGCGCCTGACGTAAAAGTTCCACCGCCGGCTCGTAGCAAGAATCCAACTTCAACGCGAGCTGCGCTTCCGACCTGGCCTCTTCATGGCGGCCTTCGGCGAGCAGTTTCTGGCCGTCCTCGACGTGAGCCCGCAGTTGTGGAAAGAACTTCTGCTTGCGAAGTTCCGAGTTGATCACTTCGGAGACACGTTTCGCCTGAAGGTTCGTCGAGTCCCAGTTCAGGATCTGAATAATCTCCGATCTTGCCGCAAGGAGATCTCCTTCGCGAAGGAGGCGCTCGCTGTTTTGCAACAAAATAGAAATGTCCGACTGAAGCAACCGCTGCCATACCGGCTCCAGATCCATCAGGACTGCTCCCATGCTCTGATAGCGATCTTCGACGGGCTTGGCCAACATGCGAGTGAGAATCTCCTCGACGTCCCCAGGAGTTCCTGGAGCAGCCTCTGAGATGGGGCGCGGTTCCTCGAGAACCACGTTGGACATGAGGGCCGCCGCGTTCTCGCCCCTGAATGGCCTGCGGTACGCGAGCAGCTCATAGAACATCACACCGGTAGCCCAGATGTCGGATTGTGCGTCCGCGGTTCCGCCGCGAATCAGCTGAGGAGACATATAGCTCAGCGTCCCAATGAGCAATCCCGAAGAGTGGGAGAGAGTAGTCTCGCCGAAGCGCGCGATGCCGAAATCCACCACCACTACGGAGTTATCGGGGCCGACCACCACATTTGCGGGTTTAATGTCGCGGTGGACGACGGATGGATTCTGCTTGTGCGCATAGTCTAAAGCGCGGCAAATATACACGATGAAGCCAACTCTCTGCGAAAGCGGCAAATTCGGCAGGCGGTCAATGACCTTGTCAAGGCTCTCACCGTGCAGGAACTGCATAGCGATGAAAGGCATCTCGTCTGCGTGCCCCAGCTCATAGATGGTGACAATATTGGGATGCCGCAGGTTGCCGGCAGCGCGAGCCTCCGAATAGAAGCGTTTGCGCGAAACGGAATTATCGAACAAGTCCGTGCGGAGCGTCTTCAACGCAACCGTCCGATTGATGAAGGGATCTCGCGCCTTATAAACCACACCCATCGCGCCCTGACCGAGCTTGGATAAGATCTCGAATTTGCCGATTTTCTGAATTTCGGACAAGGTATCTCCGAGAACGCAGGTTGGGTTACAAGCCAGAACCAACCTCAAAGGTCATCCTGCGAACCGTGGGGGACCTTAGATGAGATGCTTACAAAACAGTCGAAAGGTGTCAACCCGTTCTAATCACCGTAATCAGCTTGGAAGCCGCTTATCGAGCAGCTTCCACAGCGGCTCCATCCGCCCTTCGTTTGTTGACCTGCTCCCCCCTGAAGGGCTCTGATGGGAGGTTCCTACCAGCCGGAATAACTTCGCATCACCCGAAGGTTACGAACACGCTAGCAAGGCGAGCCCCGCCTTTCGAATATTCCAGGCTGCTACAGAATCTGCGTTGGGTGAGAAACTGCACTCACACAGACGAGTTTCGCTGGCGCCTTGCGGTCCTCGGGGGGAGAGGATGATGCCCGCAGGATGAGCAGTTGAGCCAACTACGTCATCGGGCGGAGCCGATCGGCGCATGTTAGTCTATAATCCTACACATTCAGCTTATGGCTGCCCCACGAACACTCGCGCCCGCTTGGTCGGTCCGGCTCGCCTTTGAGCTAAGCGCAAATGACCAGACCGCTAACGCACTGCTTGCTGGACTCACCGATGAACAGCTCAACTGGCAGTCGGCGCCGGGTTGCTGGAGCGTTGGACAGTGTCTTGAGCACCTTTGCATCGCGAATGAACTCTATATGCTGCCGATTTCCGCCGCGGTTAAAGACAAGCCAGATTCTCCGGTGGAGGAGATCACTCCAGGATGGTTCGGGCGGTGGTTTATCCGGAGGTTTGCCGAGGCATCGCCGAGCAGCAAGCGTGCTTCTGCTCCTGCCCAGATCAGGCCCGCGGCGCACGTCGACTTTTCTGTTCTCGATCGATTCCTGTCCGGCAACAAACTATGCCGCGAACTCATCATCCAAGCACGCCCCAAGAACGTGAACCGCACTCGGTTTTCGAATCCTTTTGTCCCTGGACTTCGATTCACGGTCGGTACTGGGCTCGAGATCATCGTAAACCACGAACGCCGCCATCTATTGCAGGCAGAAAGGGTCCGCGACGCGGTGAACTTCCCGCACTAGGAAGCGCTTGGGCAGCAGTTTCCTCTCACCCCTCAGTTCGACGCCTTGCTCCGCTATGATGCGAGCCTCCAACAGAACTTTGATCGCACTCTGAGCCAGCTCGAACGGGTTCAGCGGACGCGGCTCGGCCAACCGGTCCTGCCCGAACTCGAAGCGCACCCCTGGCCGTGGCAATGTTTTCTCTGGAACCCAGCCTCAGTCCGCAGCCCGTCGTGCCTATGGATGACGCGTAGAAGAAGATGTTTGATATACTCTATAAAATAGAGTACTCTAAATATGCGAGAAGCCGTGGAGTTGTTTCACTCGTATTTCGGTTTCTGCGCCAAGGAGTTCGCCGATGAAAACCGCGATTTCCATGTTCAGTCTTTCGCCCTTTCTCTCCACAACGCTGCTCCCAGCAGCATTCATGATTTCGTTCACGCCCTCGCTCTTCGCACCGCAGCCCGTTTCGAGCAGTGTCGACGCGCAGCGCGAGGCCATGCGCAAGCTTTCGTTTCTGGCCGGTCACTGGTCGGGGCGTGTCACCATCGTTCACGGACCAGGCGAAGCGCTTCATCTTACCCAGACCGAAAATGTCGAATACAAGCTTGACGGCCTCGTCCTGCTCATCGAGGGCAAAAGCACCAGCGCCGACGGTAAAGTACTGTTCAGCGCCCTAGCCACGATTGCGTTTGACGATGCCTCCCATACCTATCGCTTCCGTGCCTACAATGACGGCCGCTACCTCGACAGGGAGCTTTCGGTGCCCACTAACGGCTTTTCGTGGAGCTTTACGGCGGGACCAGCGCACATTGTGAACACCATGCACCTGACGAGCAACGGCGAGTGGGAAGAAGTCACCGAGGCGACCGTTGGCAGCAATCCTCCGCATCGCAGCGTGGACATGCTGCTTCAACATCTGCCGTGAAACGGGGAAATCAGCTGCCCGTCGCCCGGCGTGGGAGCGGTAATTTCGAGCTTCCCCAAAGGAGAACTGCCATGCAGGATCACACTACCGAGCAGGAACTGAAGGAAAGGTTAGGCATCATCGAGACTATGATCGCCGAGGGGCGCCGCAACACAGAGAGCTGGGGAGGGACGTTCGTTTTGTGGGGCGTTGTTTACTATCTTGCGCTGGCCTGGTCCGCGTGGGGTCACAGCGTGTGGGCTTGGCCGGCCACTATGTTGATCGCGGTCATTGTTACCGTTGTCGTTGCTTCCTTGAAGGCCGGCAATCATCCGGGGACCACCCTGGGCCGGGCAATCGGTTCTATCTGGATTGCTTTGGGAATTTCGATGTTTGTCCTCTTTCTAGCCCTGGGCCTGAGTGGAAGATTGACCGATCAACATCTCTTTGTGGCCGTGATATCAGCCATACTTGGCCTGGCCAACGGAGCCTCAGCCCTGATTCTTCGCTGGAAGGTTCAGCTTGCGTGCGCAGTCGTGTGGTGGGTGGCGGCTGCGGCTACGTGCTTTGGTAGCGATGCGCAGAGCATGATTGTGTTTCTGGTCGCCATCTTTCTCTGCCAGATCGTGTTCGGCATCTACGGCGTAATCGCCGAGGCGCAGGTGCGCAAACGGCGCGATCCAATTCATGCCTGATTTGCCCGAGCTCAATCCCGTAGTTCACGGCAGGCTGCGCCTTGCCCTGCTCTCGCTGCTCAGCGGCGTGGAAGAGGCGGAGTTTACATGGCTCCGCGCCAAGACTGAGGCAACGGACGGCAATCTCGGCGCGCAACTGCTCAAGCTCGAAGAAGCCGGGTACGTGGCTGTCAAAAAGAAGTTCGTGTTGCGCAAGCCGCAAACCCTCTATCGCATCACCGAAACCGGCCGCCAAGCCCTCACCGAATACGTCCAGGCATTGAAACAGTTGCTAGGTCCAGCTGTCGATGTGTAGCCCCCGCTTCATACTTGGGCCTTCGTGAGCCGCGAACGCCAGAACATCCATTCAAGTGGGAGCAGCCTACGGTCTCTCATACGCCGTTCGTCGCCAGCGATGCCATTTCGAGCATCTCGTTTTTCCTATTGACATTCTATATGTCGACTCCTATGATTCCTATAGAATTCCGATAGGAGATGCATCGTGAGGTCCGAACCGACAACTATTTTGCAGGGAACGCTGGCCATGCTGATCCTGAAATCGCTTATCGCCGGTGAGATGCATGGATTGGGAGTCTCTCGCAGAATCCAGCAGCTCACTGGCGGCACTTTTTCAGTAAAACCCGGGTCGCTCTTTCCCGCATTGCACCGAATGGAAGAAGAAGGCTGGATTTCTGCTTTTTGGGGAGACTCAGAAAACAACCGCCGGGCAAAATATTATCGATTAACGAAAGCTGGCAGGAAGCAGCTCGAAGTGGAAACCCAGAGATGGGGCCGCATTTCTTGGGCTATCGGTCAAGCTTTGGAAGCGTAGTAGAAAGAGGTTTAGCATGCCGCTTTTCGTGAAAGCTCGAAGTTTGCTTCGAAATCTCTTTTCGTCTGGCCGTCGGGATGGCGATCTGGACCAGGAGATTCACGCGCACCTCGAAATGCTGATCGAGGAAAACATCCGCGCGGGCATGCCGCCGAAGGAAGCGCAGCGGGCGGCGCGGATGGAGCTTGGCGGCGCAGAACAGGTCAAAGAACAGGTTCGCGAAGTACGGGTGGGCAACTGGCTTCACTCCGTGATCTCCGATTGTCGGTACGGTCTGCGACAACTCCGAAAGAACCCCGGCTTTACCGCTGTGGCCGTTGTGACCCTGGCAATGGCCATCGGCGCAAACGCAGTGGTTTTCGGCGTATTAAATGCGCTGATACTGCGCCCGCTGAATGTGCCTCAGGCAGAGAGCCTCTACGGACTCGAGCTCAATAAGTGGGGCTGGGAGTCATACCCTGACTATGTCGATCTGCGCGATCGCAACCGCAGTTTTGATGGTCTGGCCGCTTATAACATCGCCCAGACCGGCCTGGATACCGGTGAGAATGCCTTTCCCTCCTGGGTTTATGAAGTGAGCGGAAACTACTTCGACGTTTTGGGCATTGAGCCGTATCTCGGCCGGCTCATTCACGCGTCGGATGAGCATGGCCCGAACAGCGCTCCGTACATGGTGCTCACGTACGCGTTTTGGCACAGTCGTTTTCAGGATGATCCTGGCGTTATAGGTCGTATCGTCCAGCTGAACAAGCATCCGTTCACCATAGTCGGTGTAGCCCAGCGTGGGTTTCACGGGACGTTCTTGTTTTTCTCTCCCGATTTCTTTGTACCGATGGTGAACCAAGAGCAGGTAAGTGTAGTGGGAGCAAATGCCCTGAACACCCGCGGAACTCGTTGGATTTTTGAGTTGATAGGGCATCTGAAGACGGGCGTCACCAAGGCGCAGGCTGTTGCCGATCTGAACTCCGTTGGCTCATACCTGGAAAAGACTTACCCCAAGGACGACGCCAAAATCAGCTTTTCGTTGGTGCGTCCAAGTCTTTATGGCAACTTCCTTGGCGGTCCGATACGGGCATTTGTTACAGGATTGATGCTGCTAGCGACGCTGATTCTGCTGGCCGCCTGCACTAACCTGGGCAGCTTGTTTGCCGCACACGCCGCGGACCGTTCCCGCGAAATGGCTCTGCGGCTCGCGCTTGGAGCGGGTCGCTTGCGCATCCTGCGGCAACTGTTCACCGAAGCGGTGTTGATCTCCATAATCGGAGGCGCTGCCGGAGTATTGGGTAGCGCAGTGTTGTTGCGCTGGCTGAGCGTGTGGCAACCAGTACACAGGTATCCCATCAATGCGGTGGTGAGTCCGGACGCAACTGTTTATGGAATGGCTTTCCTGCTGACCTTAGCAAGTGGCTTCCTCTTTGGCGCCGTCCCGATAAGGCAGGTACTCCGCACCCATCCCTATGAGATCGTCAAGTCGGGCTCGATCGGCAGGGTGGGGCGGCGGATTACGGTCCGTGACCTTTTGCTTGGCGTGCAAATTGCGATCTGCGCGGTGCTGGTCACTTCTTCCATGGTTGCCGTTCGTGGACTGGTACGGTCGCTTCACAGCAACTTCGGTTTTGAGCCACGAAATGCGATGCTGATGGACACCGCTCTGGATATGGCGGGCTACTCAGGCGATCTGGTGCCCGCAATGCAAAAGCGCATGATCGCTGCGATGGAGACGATTCCTGGGGTTGAGTCTGTGGGATTGGTCAGTTGGCCGCCATTAGCTAATGGGAGCTGGAGAGAGTCGATTGTATTTACCGACGAAACGACGGATTTGACCCCATCGAATGCCGTGGCTTCACCCGTAATGTACTGCATATCCCCCGATTACCTCCATGCAGCGAGGACAGCCTTGTTGGCTGGAAGGACTTTCACATGGCATGACGATGAAAACGCGCCACGCGTAGCCTTAGTGAACCGTGAGTTTGCCAGCAGAATCTTTGGCTCCCCAACAAACGCAATGGGTCGATACTTCAAGATGCGGGATGGAGCGCGCACACAAGTTGTGGGCATTGTGGAAGACGGAAAATATAGGAACCTCACTGAAGATCCGCAGCCGGCGATCTTTCTCCCTATTCTGCAATCGCCCTGGAGTTTGACCTATATGGTAGTGCGCTCGAACCGCGAGCCTCCGCAATTGGCGGCAGCCATGAGGAGCACTCTGAGGACGCTGGATGCGGGGCTGCCTTCCTACATCCAAACCTGGAGCGAGGCACAGGACATTGCCCTGTTTGGCGCGCGTATGGCCACGGTGTCGCTGGGCGTGCTAGGCGCGATGGGCGCGATGCTGTCTATAACTGGCGTCTTTGGAATGGCGGCGTACTCCGTAAGCAAGCGGCTGAAGGAACTGGGGATTCGTATAGCACTCGGCGCTCAGCCTAAGGAGGTGTTACAGGTGGCGCTAGGACGCGCATTCAAATTACTCGCTTTTGGCTCGGCCGCAGGATTGCTCCTCGGAATTATAGCCGGCCCGGTGCTCGCGCACATTGTCTATCAGGCCACTCCGCGCGATCCGCTAGTATTGGCTGGTGTTGTTTTGACTATGGCACTGCTCGGGCTGCTGGCTACGTGGATGCCAGTGCGGCGCGCCTTGTCGGTTGATCCTTTGAGGCTGCTGCGCGAGGAGTGAACCGCGGCAGACGCTGGAATAGGTTCTCGACTCGCAAGAGGAAGCCGCGTGTTCCCACATACGTCCTCAGTCAGTTGTTGCTAACAGTCCATTCGACTTATCGAGGCGGTCTGGAGTCAATATTTCCGTGTTCCGGCCGGGTGGTCGGCAACCCTTCCTTTAACGCGATTACGGAAGAGTTGCCCGTAATCCGGTCGGGATGGCCGGACACAAGCCGACTTATCGGCACGAATTCGCAACTGTGGGCAAAATAAACCTCACGCTCACCTATTCGGCAAGGAGCGCGTTGATGTCGGCTTCGAAGACCAATGGATCGACAACTCCAGCATGGCCGATCGCGATCCGACCCTCACGGTCGACAAGAACGAGGCGCTGCGCGTCCGGCGAAGTGAGGGTATTCAAGACTGCGGTTTTAGCAGGTTCGAGATCTAGTAGGCGCAGCACGGATTTTGTGATTTTGTCGTACGTCGCCTTCTAGAAGTTGGTCGGTGCTTCATGATCGATGGCCTCCAAGCCATCGATCAAGCGTCAAAGCATTCCTTGGGGATAGTTTCAGGATTGCCCGTCATCTGCCCCAGATAGAGGAGCCTCTGGCATTCACCCCCTCGGATGGAAATCGATCTCTCGCAGGCTTTTCATCGCTTTTGACCACAGGCGCTGAAATCCGTCTGCAAGTTTCTCGGTCAATTCCTGATCTCGGACCAAGAGCGACGCAAATCGTCCTTCAGGAATAAACGGATGATCCAAGGACAACACGACCAGATCATCATCCACGACATGAAACGGATGTCCCAGTTCTCCCGAGTAACGAACACCGGTGACGGGTTCCAGCTGCGTCTTGTACCTGCGAAGAAAACTGACCAGCTTTGGAGCTGTCTGGTAGGTAAAGCCAAAAACGACCCGATGATCAACTTGTTGTTCGGTGGTGTTGCGGGAGATACGGCGAAGAATCGGAAAGCCATGTTCTGTCAGCTTTTCGATCGCAGCTAGGTCGCCATACTCCAAGTAAGACCAGACGCGTTTCTTCGCGGTCGTCAAATGCGTCAAATGACGCTTTACGTGGCTTTCAACACCTAGCGCCAAATCGACAAAGGCCTTCCGCCCCCGGATGCGCTCCCGATGAGAAGCTAACGTTTTTCTTAGCTTCTCAGTCTGCTCGGAAAACTGATCTGCCTTCTGCCGAGCAATACCGATCAGGCGATCTGCGACTTCGTCACCCGGAAGCGCGGAGTAGAGCCGAGGCCGTGTCGGCTGAATTTCCGCCAGACCCAGTCGCGCTAGTTTCTCCATTGCCAGGTAGATCTTTGAGGAAGGAACTTCCCCTTCTCGGCACAGCGTTTCGGCATCCGCTAGACCCTGGACCATAAGCGTGGCCAGAGTTTTTCGCTCGTAGAGCGTCAACCCGATTTCTTCCAGCAAGTCGAGATCCTGCCAGCGCATCCCATAGTTTTCTACTCCATAGAGTAGTTGAAAGCAAGCTGCTAGTTCCCTTAGTCTGCAAGAAGCGTTCAGGAGGACTTAATGAAGCAAAACTCGCAACTCATGCCCATGATCTCGGTTGATTCCGTGGATCAGGCACGTGCTTTTTACGTCGATCAACTCGGTTTCGGTCACATGATGGGAATGCTCGGCAAAGACGGTCAACTCGACTTTTGCACAGTCACACTCGGCGGGGCCAAGGTCATGCTGATGCGGCCACAAGAGCCCACGCAAGGAACAAGCCCAACTTCGTCCAAACGCCCTGTAGAGATCTATTTGGAAGTTTCGGATGTTGATGCGTACCACAAGGAGCTCGCTGCCAAGGGAATCAAAGTCACTTCGCCTCTGACGGATCAATGGTGGGGGGATCGCACGTTCACCGTCATGGACCCGTTCGGATATCAGATTTGGTTTTATCAAACCGTGGGTGAACCGATCCCGCCTAAGGGTGCAAAGCTCGTGTAGTCGAATTAACGAATCGGAAGAAAGGAGTAGTGGTATGAGTCAGACAACCAACGCGATGTTGAATGAACTCAGCGAAGAGGCCGTTACTACCAAGCGTGTACTCGAACGACTGCCAGCTGACAAACTATCCTGGAGACCACACGCCAAATCGATGTCGCTTGGGCAAATAGCCCTTCACGTTGCGACCATCTCGGGCAATTTGACAAAACTGACTCAACTCGATGAGTTCGACGCCTCGCAGGCCAACTTCAATCCGCCGGAACCGAAGGATTTCGTGGAGATTGATACGGCCCTCGAAGAAAGTATCCGCTCCGTGGAGGATACCTGAGCTCAATGACCGAGAAAGTCGCGGCCGCGAATTGGCGTCTTACGATGCGTGGCAAAGAACTGTTCAGCAGACCGCGGATCGCCGTGCTGCGCTCGATCATGCTGAATCACTGGTATCATCATCGCGGTCAGTTGTCGGTCTATCTTCGCGTGCTCGATGTACCAGTTCCAGTAATCTACGGGCCCAGTGCTGACGAAAACCCATTCGGATGAGACGGTACTCCGCAGCAACACGCGTGTGTGAACCATGCCTTTTGATGAAACTCTAGCTGGGCGACTTCGTCCTCTTTTCCGCGGTAAGTACTCCGTCAAAGAGAAGAGGATGTTTGGCGGATTGGCCTTCATGATCAATGGGCATATGTGCTGCGGGATCGTCGGCAAAGACCTGGTCGTTCGCACGGGACCCGACGGATTTGAGCAGGCTCTTCGTCGACCTCATGCACGTCCGATGGACTTTACCGGCCGCTCTATGAAGGGATTCGTCTACGTCGCTCCTCCCGGTTATCGCTCGGACCGCGACTTGAAATCATGGACACGGCGCGGACTCGATTTCGTCTTGGGTCAACCACCAAAATAGTTACTTGAGTAGTGCTTAAGCACCACTAATGTCAAGTGCAAGTGATTCACCCAGAAGCAATGAGCTGTACTTGGCGGTTGGTCGGCTAACAAGAAGTAATTCGGTTCCTTCCTGTTTGCTGTTTGCCCGTCAACCGGAGGAAGGCGCCGGCCGCTTGCTTCCTACAAGACGCTTTCGCGGATCAATTCAGATTGTCCACCTGAGCTGGGCATATTGGCCGTCCGCACTGTTTCTGCGGCCTGGAGTCATTGATCTCGCCCAAGCCCAGCCGCAATGTTGCCCGCTTAGTGTTCGCCAACTCAGCCAAATTCGTTACCATTCGCGCGGGCCACCGGCTGTCCTAGGAAAAGAAGGC
>Ga0182041_10000945_pt1 | contig 14320 bp, 11 predicted proteins | sample flu12Cox44000178_FD_125967 | JGI IMG/M metagenome (GOLD analysis project Ga0182041, IMG submission 125967) | Lab enrichment of tropical soil microbial communities from Luquillo Experimental Forest, Puerto Rico - flux8day.12C.oxic.44.000.178 | ecosystem: Environmental > Terrestrial > Soil >...
GCCCGCTTCCGAGCCGCTGCTCCCGGATATATTGGCCGTCCGAAACCTCACGTGGTCATACGCCCGAGGTTACGGTGGGGGGCCCCGCCTGCGTTAATTTATTACCCGTACTTTGATCTCCCGTACGTGGCAGTTGGAACTCCCCCATTCTATCTTGCAGGTCTTGCAGGAAAGAGAGACAGCTGCTGGGCTTGGGACGGATACCAGTGGCTGAACTTCTGCTCAGGATTTTACCCCGGGTATTAGTTGGATTGCCTATCGTTTCCTGATCTGCCAGTGACGGAAACGAAAAGATCACGGGCCGGTCCTCGCGAAAGGACCGGCCCGTATGCTTTTGTGCAGCCCTGCCACGTCGATTTGCACAGGTCGAGATTGGGCGCTAGAGACGGGACGGATTGTTCGTCTAGCCCCCGAGCTAAGTGCTGTCCCTGCCCAGATATTGCATAACAGCCGGGGTCGCCAGTGTTTTCAGCGGCTTAGTATTCGCGCGACAGTCATTTGTTGTCGCCTAAGCTCGCGCGTGTGCGCGCTGTTTTTTCGGTGAGGATCGAGAACGACGACCAGTACTTTCTTTGCTGCGACCTGGCTCCTCTGGGACAATACTTGGTGTATAGGACGTCCTGGTTTGCTGCATGATGGCTTGACGCTGCCTCGTGGCGAATTCACCGAGTTTCACGAGAGCTGCGGCTATGATCATTAGTGGGAGTCCGCCGCCGACAATCCCGGCAGCAATTTTGATCGAAAGTGGATCTGTGATGCGGATGGCATGGCAAAAAAGATCAATGAGTTTTTCCATCTGTCATTCTCCGTGAGGCGGGTGAACAGGTTCGAGCCTGCGGGATTCACGACGCACCTACGCAGGAAGCTTAGTAGCCTCGGCTTCGGAGTTATATTGGCCTTCGGTGCAACTGCGGCTACGCCACGATCGAAAGCACCCCCGCATGGCAAGCTGTTAGCGTCAACTGTACAGGGAACCGGTCACATGTCGAAAATCACTGCGTTTCTGAAAGACGAGGTTGGAGCCACCGCTATCGAATACGGCCTGATCGCCGCCGGCATCTCGGTCGTGATTATTGCAACGCGATTGGGACGAACTTGAACGGCAAGTTCGATAGCATCATCTCGACTCAATTGAAGTAAGTTTTTGATCGCAGACAACTTTGTGAGTGGCGAAGGCCGCGCGTGATTGGACACCACGCGCGGCCCGCTCTTATGAGGTATCTATCAACTGCACTCCGGGTGGCCCGAAAAATTTCACGGTTTGCGGAAGATTTGCCTGCGATTACAGTGTGATAGCGCCTTCCGTCAAAATGTTCGATATTTGGTGACGGTTCCGTCTGTCATCGAACGGGCATATTGTTCGCGTGAGTCGCTAGGGAATCACGGGGATTTCACGATCATGCAGCAACTACGCTTCCTGCTGGCTGTTGCGGCAACGTTAGCCCTCAGCGGGGCACATTCAGCGCGGGCCGAGTCACGTCCCGCTGAAACCTGCGCCCGCGCGATGTTCCGTGTCGTCGTCGACGTAGGACACACCGAGAAAGCGTTCGGCGCGACAAGCGCACGCGGCCTTACTGAATTTTCTTTCAATCTGAACCTTGCCAAACGCATCGACCAGGACCTGCTTGCAGCCGGATTTCGACGCAGCGTGCTGCTGATCAGCGAAGGTCGATCTTGGCCAGCATTGGCCGAGCGCATCAAACGCGCCAATGCTCTGCGCGCCGACCTTTTTCTGTCGATCCATCACGACTCCGTGCCGGACAAGTTTTTGGAAACTTGGGAGTTCGAGGGCGTGAAGCGCGGCTACAGCGATCGCTTCAGTGGCCATTCCATTTTTATCTCGTACGACAACAGCGATCTCCCCGGCAGTTTGTTGTTTGGCAGAATGCTCGGCCAACAGTTGAAAGAGCGCGGACTGCATTACACACCGCACTACACGCAGCGGTTCATGGGCCATCGCCAGCGGCTCTTGGTCGATGCACAGGTGGGCGTCTACCGCTATGACCAGTTGCTCGTGCTTCGGGACACAGATATGCCCGCCGTGCTGCTTGAAGCGGGCTCGATCATCAACCGTGACGAGGAGTTGCGGATGGGCACGGCCGAACATCAAAAGCTGATCAGCGCCGCCGTGACTGATGCGGTCGCGTCTTTCTGTAAGGGGCGTCAGCCGCGCACCCCGCCGGTTGTGGCGACCAGCGCCCGCCAGGGAACGAAACAGGCGACCGGGCCCGCCGCAGCGTCTCCGGGCCGGACAGTCAAGTAACGCTGAGCCGTCCCGCACTCGGGTTCGTCGATATTTATGACGCAAATGGTTGGTCGAAGTCGTACCCGACAATCCATGGTTTAGTAGGTCAAACTGATCGTTAAATCCTTTGCGTGATCCTCACCGCATGCGCGGATTTGCCTGGTTTTGTGTTCTGTTCGGCGCAGCGACTTAGCTGGACTCAGCCTACTGCGATGGTCGATATGTGCGCGCCACCGTACAAATGTTCACGGAAATGGCGTTGCACATGAAACTGATCGGCTGAATCAGACAGTCGTGTCGGTGCGCCTGCGAAGGCCGCCAGCAAGGTTGGCCTCACGTTTCAATTTTAAGCTGACGCCACACTGTCTCTTTGTCTCTTTCTGAGACAGTCCGCCTGACGATGCCAAAAACGTGATACAGCATCGTCATATTGGAATGATACGGTATCGGTTTCTGGGTGGGGATGCCCCACATGGCTCAACCGACCAATCCGCGTTCCGATTTTGGTGCGGGCCAGCTAGTGCTCATCGGTGCGCAACGATTGTGCTGCTAGTATTTGCCTGGACTTACGTCGGGTAACGCGCGTGGGACGAACATAGACACAAAAACGGTGCCCGCTAAGGGATTGGCGAGCGTATGCAGGTGTTTGTTTGTCCAAACGCTGCGCGCTGTAGCGACATTGCTTAAACAAAATTGCCAGCAGCTAATCGGCCAACCTTTCCTGGGTTTGGCTATGTCGGATACGCGACGCGCGACTTGGAAAGAGCGTTATCAACACCGGCAGTACTACAAGTATCAGAAATGGTGCGAACGTCATTCCGCTCACCACTACGATGGCCAACGGCTTCTGAACTTGCGAACCGATCCCGGTTGATACCGCAGCTGGCAAAAGGCCGACCCCGGCGATGACGCAGGTCATCAGAACGGGGCGTATCTTGAGCGCGCAGGTCTGCACGATTGCTTGCATTTGATTCATCCCGCCACGGACGAGAAGATTGTATTGCGAAAGGACGACAATGCCGTTCATGACGGATATGCCGAAAAGCGCGATGAACCCGATCGCCGCCGATACGCTGAACGGCACACCGGTAATGTAGAGGCCAAAAAGGCCGCCAATCACCGCCATCGGAATGACGCTCATCGTAAGCAGCGTGTCGATCAGGGATCCGAAATTGATCCACAACAGCAACGCAATGAGTCCGAGCGTTATGGGGACGACGACTCTGAGCCTGCCGATTGCCTCCTGAAGATTGCCGAATTCACCCACCCATTCCAGACGGGAGCCGGCCGGCAGCACAACTTGCTGCGCAATTTTTTTCTGCGCCTCCGCAATCGCGCTGCCGAGATCTCGATCGCGTACGCTGAATTTGATGGGAAGGTAACGCTGTTGCTGCTCGCGGTAGATGTAGGCCGCACCGGAAACGACATCCACGGTCGCAACTTCGCTCAACGGAATTTGCACCGGCCCCTTTTCGCCCGAAATTGCAACTGGGATATCGCGAATGGCCTCCGGACTCTGCCGGTAGCGTGGGGCAAGCCTTACGATGATTGGGAAATGCTGATCGCTGTTGGGTACATACAGCTCTCCGGCAGAGTCGCCTCCGATGGCACTGCGAACCGTTGAATTGATATCACCGGGCGTAAGTCCGTATCGGCCGGCGCGAGCACGATCGATATCGATCTGCACGGTGGGCTGGCCCAGCGAGGTAAAAACTGCAAGATCGGTGATCCCGCGCACGCCTGCCAGCACGCTTTTGATCTGGTTTGCCGTTTTTGTCAGAGCCTCGAGGTCGTCCCCGAACAGTTTGATCGAGTTCTCACCTTTCACGCCCGAGACGGCCTCGGAAACGTTGTCCTGCAGGTACTGCGAGAAGTTGAATTCGACTCCGAGGAATTCGTCCTGGAGTTTGGCCAGCATTTCGTTGGTCAGTTGTTCCTTGCTCATGCCCTTGGGCCAGGCCGACGCCGGTTTCAGGGGCGCAAAAAACTCCGCATTGAAGAACCCGGTGGCGTCCGTGCCATCGTCCGGACGACCATGCTGCGAGACCACGCTTTCCACTTCAGGGAAATTGCCGATGATTGTCCGCATCTGGTTGACGTAGTTGTTCCCCTCTTCCAGCGAGATGGTCGATGGCAGTGTCGCTCTGATCCAGAGATTGCCTTCCTCGAGCTTTGGCAGAAATTCAAGCCCGAGAAGGCGGACGATCAAGACAGCAACACAGAGCAACAGCGCCGCGCCCGCCAGAACCCAGGATTTTCTGCGCAGCGCAAATAGCAGGACGGGACCATAGAACCTGCTGATGACCTGCATGAGCCGTGTCTCAGCCTCTTCGACGTGCTCCGGCATCAATATCGCAGCGAAGGCCGGCGTTATCGTGAAAGTCGCGATCAGGCCTCCAGCGATAGCGTAGGCGTATGTCTTCGCCATCGGGCCGAAAATATGACCTTCCACACCGCTCAACGTGAAGAGCGGAATAAAGCCGGCGATGATGATCCCGGCCGCAAAAAGGATGGGACGATTGACCTCGATCGCCCCGTGAAACAGCGCAAGCAGCTTGCCGCGCAGATCGCTCCCTTGCGCCTGATAGGGCATGGTAGCCTGGAAGGCGAGTTCGTCGCGCGTCGCGAGCCGCCGAAACATGCTCTCGACCATGATGACTGTCGCATCCACAACCAGACCAAAATCAATGGCCCCTACGGACAACAGGTTCGCGGACTCTCCCCGCAGCACCATAATTCCAATGGCAAAGGACAAGGCAAAAGGCACGGTCGCGCCCACAATCAGGGCGCTGCGGAAGTCGCCGAGGAAGAGCCATTGCACGGCGAAGATCAGCGCGATCCCGAGCAGCATATTGTGAAGCACGGTCCGCGTCGTCGTATCGATGAGATCCTTGCGGTCATAGATGCGCTTGATCCTCACCCCCGGAGGAAGGACGCTCGAATTGTTGATGCTTTCCACCTCACGTTCGACCCGCTCAATGGTCGGAGTGCTTTGTTCTCCGCGGCGCATCAAAACGACGCCTTGAACGATATCGTCATCACCATTCATGCCCGCGATGCCAAGCCGCGGTTTCGCTCCGACTTTCACGATGGCGATATCGCTGACCAGAACAGGAAAGCCGCCATTCTGCGCCAACATCGTGTTCTTGAGATCGTCCTCGCTGCGAATTAGCCCGACTCCACGCACCACCGCCGACTGCGAGCCGATATCGATCGTGTTGCCGCCGACGTTGATATTGCTGCTGCTGAGCGTCTGGATCACCTGGGGCAGAGTGAGCTTGGAGGCGATCAGCTTGTTCAGGTCAATCTCGACCTCATATTGTCGGGTCTTGCCGCCCCAACCGGTGACGTCAATCACGCCCGGTACGGCGCGAAACCGCCGCTGCAGAATCCAGTCCTGCAGGGTCTTCAGATCGGTCACGCTGTAGCCCAGCGGACCGACAAGCCGGTAGCGGTAGATTTCTCCTATAGGACTGACCGGCGATATTTGCGGCTGCGCGCCGTTCAACAACGGAGGCAGCTGCGAAAGACGGTTCAGCACCTGCTGGAGCGCCTGCTCGTAGGTGAAGTCGAAACTGAATTGCAGCTTTATGTCCGACAGGCCGTAAAGCGAAATTGTCCGGATCGTCCTGAGGTTTGGTAGCCCGGCCGTCTGCGTCTCGATCGGGATCGTGATGTAGCGCTCGATTTCTTCCGCAGAAAGACCGGCGCTTTGTGTGATGACGTCCACCATCGGTGGCGTCGGGTCTGGGTAGGCCTCGATATTCAACTGCAAGAACGCAGATAGACCGCCGATGAGCGTGGCCGTGAAAAGGACGACCATAATGACGCGCTGTTTCAGTGCGAACGCGATGAGACCGTTCATGAAAATGTGGTTCTGGAAATCACTGTTGCGCTGGCTTTACCGCCGTTCGCACGCGTCTACCATCTAAACGCGCGCGTAAAAAGCATCAATTTCCTAAACGGAACATTAAATCGCGGTGCGAACCGGCCAAAAAGAGACCGATCAATGCGCCCTTGGGGGCAGGAGAGCCGACGGCGGAGTCGTTCATTTCGACAAGAGCACGACATGGGAGCGGAAACTCAAAGAAGTCCCAACAGTTATCTTTCCGATGGAAAACACTCGCCTTCCCAGGCCTGCACGCCGACAAACACGAACCCTTCGCGCTGCTAAATGGCTGCGGCATGTTATCCAGCCATCATGTTCGGAACTGTAAACTTTGCGATCGCTGATATTATCGATTCGTCAGGCCTGAGGGTCAGGAGGGGCGCTCGATGGAGCTCATCATCATCCTATTGCTTATTGGCGTCATCGGCTGGGTCATATGGCGGGCACGGGCCGGTGCCCGCGCCGAAAAAATGGCGGCCCTGGATGACGCGTGGCGGATGGTGCTAAGTGACCCCAACTATGAACGCAGACGCCAGCAAGAGGAACACAAACTGAACGAGGCGCGCGGCCGCAGGTAACGGTCGTGAGCACCCGGCGCGGTTAGCACGCCTGAGCGATTTGGCCGGCCGAGGTCCCTAGGTGGAGCAGTTCTTCCAACAAGGCACGGAGCTGCGTGGCCGTGAATGGTTTTTGCAGCACCGGCACCTTTTCATGGCGCGGTTCCACCAGATAGTCGTAGCCGGTCACGAAGGCGAACGGCACACCCGAGCCGAGTAAATGATCGGCGGTAACGGCGTGGTATTGCCCACCGATATTGATGTCTAAAAGAACGGCATCGTAGTTGCGCTTTCCGAACTCCCTACTCGCCATGGCCATGGTATGGGCCACACCGGAAACGCGATAACCGATCTCCCGTGTCATTTCCTCGATCATCAGGGCAATAAGCAATTCATCCTCGATGATCAGTATGCGGGCAGGCTGAATAAGGCCGGAAACCTGGCGGACGACATGACGTCCACTTGGTCCTGTCGAACGTTGATGGTGACGCAGCATGGGGTCCACCGCAGCGGATTTGTCTGCTTGATCCACGAAAACGCGCCAACTGAAGCCAAGTTCCGCGCTACGGAGTCGTACTTTTTTGATATCCGGCGCAGCAGGATCGCCAGCGCGGCCAAGCCCGTACACCCCCCGTATACTGTGATCGTCAGTTGGCAAGGCTAAATGTGCGGGAGCTAGTTTGCGACGGGTGCCGCCTTAACTTTTGTCTCTGCTGTCTCGCGTTTGGACTCCCCGAAGAGCGGCGCGCTTTCTAGATCGGAGCGCAGTTCGTCGAGCGAAACTCCCAGCGGTACAATTTCGCGCTTCGGTGATATTTCGCTCGCGATTCTGTTGAACCGACGCCGCCAGGGCACTTCAATGAGGTTATAGGTGCACCAAGCAGCACCGATCATGGCGGCAATGAAAACCCCGACCACTGCGTCCATCCACCAAGGGTTGGCGAAAAAGTCCGCCTCCCAACTGCCAACGGCGTTCTTACTGATCAACTTGGCGCCGATTCGAACGCCATTGTTGACCATCGCGATGATGATCTGGTGGGTCAAATAGATCGAATATGACAAAAGTCCGATAATTGTGATCGCTCGGGCCTTCAGCAGGCGAGACACGATCCCCTGCTCCGCCGCAAAGGCCCAGATCGCAACCGCGAACACAAATGGAGCAAGCATTTGCCATCGCGACCCAGGTGCAAGCGCCACGAACAATGCGATAGCGATCACGCAGGCAAACTCAAATACGGAAGCCGTCCTTTGTCCGCGGAGCGACGGCATGCCTTCGGCGACCGCAATGCGATAGATGACGTAACCGATGAAAAAGCCATACATGGACCGGAACAGTCCGAATTGGGCAGAGGTGTCGATATTCTTCTGCGAGAATACCATCAGATCGACCGCACCGACCGCAGCAAGCGCGAGGGCGACGGAGATCCGGCCCCACGGGGCCAGCAAAAAAGCTATGCCGAACATCAGGTTCGTCAGAAATTCCGCGCCGATGCTCCAGCTTGGCGTATTCCAGGTGACGGTGTCGTGAAGACCGAAGGAATGCAGAAACAGGAGATTCGTGAGGAACGAGTAAGGCGTGTTGTTCGGATTGCTGGTGACTTCGATATCGGCTCCCATGCCACGCGCCATGTATTTAATGAGCGCTGCGCCGAGGACGAACATAAGAAGCGCGAAATGCAGCGGCCAGAGCCGGCCGAACCGGCGAATCACGAATGCAACCAGATCATTCCGCGTAGACAATTTCCCTGCGTAGGCGTGCGCAATGACAAAGCCGCTCAGCACAAAAAAGAAGTCGACGAATAGCCAGGAGCCGCGCACAAAGGATGCGCCTTGGAAATGCCATTGCAGCGGAAAGTGAAACAGCGCGACCAGAATAGCGCAGATCCCGCGCCAACTATCCAGCACGACATACCGTTCGGCGGCTGGAGCCGCGGACGTTTTTGACTGCATTAAACTCACAGGAACGAACTCCCCATGGGGAGGGTACCGCGGCGGCGCACTGGGGTTCAAGGCGGCATCATTTCACGCAATTGGTGCAAACCTTTTCAGCACAAGCGGAGGTATCCACCTGCGCCCGTTCTTTTTTGGGCGATTTCGTGCAAAACGATCTAGCCTTCGAAAATAGCCACCTCGGCCAATACGAAGAAAGCTGGCCTCTGTTCGAATGGCGCCGGATGATGCGATTCGGTCACTTGACCGTAACAGCGCGACTCCGGCCATAGTAAACCACGCTGAGACGTTCGCCGATTTCAACGACACAGCCGCCCTGATTGCGGAGTTGGATCTCGTAATTTCGGTCGATTGCGTCATATCCCGTCTGGCGGGGGCAATGGGCAAACCAGTCTGGATCCTCCTCGCACCCACGCGGATTTCAGGTATTTGCGCGACCCTGACGACAATCCTTGGCACCCAACGGCGTTTTTTTGCTCCGTCAGCGAACGGAAGACTACGGGCGATATTGATCTCCTGCAGCCAAAACTCACCTAGCTCCTACGCCTGACCTAGGCCGGGGATTCGGGGTCAATGAGTCCAGGCGTCACGGCGCTTGAAGGAAAAATTGTCCGCGTAAGACATGATGGGTCTTTTCAACGGTACGGTCTCAGTTACCTGGTAAGGGATCCCCCGGCGCTCGCAATAGGCAATCGCCGCTTCCTTGCTGTCGAAGTGCAGGCGCAGCTGCTGGCGCATGTCGCCGGACGAGGTCCAGCCCATCAGCGGCTCGACCTGCCGCGGTGCTTCGGGTTCAAAATCGAGCACCCAGGCCTTGGTATTGGCAAAGCCTGACTGCATTGCAGTCTTGGACGGTTTGTAGATCCGTGCGGGCATCGTCGAAAACCGGATGGAACCAGGGTGGCGTCTGTATAATGCGTCGGACGTACGATGGCAACGAATGGTCGTTCGCCAAGCTGACGAGAAGCCGTTGGTGTCCGCAGGGGATATATTGGCGTTCGCCACGTACTCCGATTAGTACGGGCGAGCGCTGTTTTTCCGGGTCTGCCTTTGCTCCGCGGATCCAATGGCGAAGTACGGGCTCGGAGTGCAAAAGCCTCTGTTGCCTGCCAAAATATTGCCTCTGCGGTAGCAGTCTTCGAAGGAGCGATACTGGCAGTCCCAATACACGCTTCCTTTGCCGATCTCGATCATCGCGCACCACGGAGCCTGTGCGCCTTCCGCGTGTTTTGGGCAGAAGTTTACCGATGCAAGACCAGCCGCAGCCACCAAAATCGCGCGTATCATCATCTTTCAAACTCCATGCAGTGCTTAGTAAGACACCAAGGAGGTTGTCGCTATTCCATTATATTCGTGGCCGCTCTCCATCTGTTGGTAGTTGCTTCACCACAACTGTAGAGGCAACCACCCATGTTACGATCGTGTTGGGATGATCGCTGCGGCCGCAGGGGGCCAGTAAAAAGTGGCCCCGAACATCAGATTGGTCAAAAACTCCGCGCAGATGCTCCAGCTCCAGGTGCAGGCAAATAACCAGGATTTTTTTGCATTTGATGCATTATCGAGCCGTCGCGAGGTGCGCTCTCGCTCGAAGAATTGCAATGAACTAGCGAATATCTATCTTGCCAACACGCACAAGTTGACACTCTTCAATTGAGCGCTACTGCCAATCCCAATACAAATCCCTCATGATTACGGCCCACCAGGACCTGGGCCTTTGCCGTCTGTAGATTGAAGGACATAAAAGCTACAGCCGCGCGGACATCAAAAATCAAGGGCGTTATAGTAACTTCTCTATGCTCATGCTGGTAAGTCCTTAATATTCTCCGCGCGACGTTACGCATCGAAGAACCAAATTGGTTGCGTCGGCCAATCAAACGCATGGCCGACCTAGACGTGTTTGACCAAATATCGAAGAAGACGTCCTCGAAGAGCTAACGAGTACCACGCGAGATCGTGTTCGCTGCGGACGATTGCTGGCATCTCACACGTGGAATAGAGCGCAAGTTTCAAACATGTATTAGCTGGACTAGGTGCTTGAGTATGTCCGACTGGGAGTTGCGAAGGGACCATTATTTTCCCAAGCTACGCCGGAGGCGTCATTTGCCCATGGTATCAGAAACATGAAGCCTTTTCATACGAACACTACGCGTGAAGAACGACAAGAATGGTTTGCGCAAACGCCACATTGGGATCGAGTACCGGCCTCGGTCATTGATTCAATTCTTGATGGGATTCCCGATAACGCCATGCTTGACGCATTCGTCCTAACCTCCATGGAACAGAATTTGGTGCCTAGCTACGAGTCGCTTGGTCGCCAGTCTACAGTACCAGCTATCATCCGCGCTCAAGTTTCACACATCCTTTGCCTAACGGGGAATCGGGCAATCGGCTTGCTGGCGAGGGGGTTGGAATTGAACGATGCAGATGGTGCTGAAAAGGCTTACCAATTAGTGATGAATGCTTTTGAACCTGCCATCGCTTTGGCGAAAAATCAGGTCGTCGCGTACGCGGGGATTTCGGCTGCTTACGGAATGGTCAGCAGGCGCTCAGAAAGCCACGAATATGCCAAACGCGGATTAGCTGAGTTGGCGGAAATGCGCCGTCTCGCTCCAAACGTCGATCGCAATCGAGTCTTTCCTCCCGAGGCCCTGGACCAAATGGAGCAGCATTTGCGAAGTCTGCTTGCTTGGTGAAGTCATCGAGCACAGTGGGGGCAAGCTTATCGCGTAGATTAGAATAGGAAAAAACATTTGCCGAGCGACGCAAGCCATCGGTGCAGTAAATTGTTCCGAGAGGCTAGTGGGAAACGACGTTGCAGTGTGACGGTAACGACGATAAAGAGAAAGCCAATAGAGTTGATTGGCTAAAATACGAGGCACGATAAATGAAGAAACAAAAATGAAAGTAAACGAACAGCATGTCGTCGTTTGATCAAGCGTCGCAAGCAATAAAAAGAGGGAACTGGAAAGAGGCCGAAGCCATCTGTCGAGGAATACTCGCGCAGACTCCAAAAGATTTCGACGCTCTGCATATGTTGGCCGTCATCTGTTCTCAAAACGGTCAATATGATGAGAGCGAACGGTTATTTCGGCAAACGATATCCTTGGACCCGAATTTCCCACCCTGCTTACATAATTATGGAATATTGCTTGCGAAACAAAAGAAGTATACCGCCGCTATAACACAATTTGACAAAGCTCTAGTGCTCTTTCCAAACTTTTTTCCAGCTCACTGCGACCGCGGTTCTGCGCTTAAAGAGATTGGTCGATTCGATGAAGCTCTAGCAAGTCTCAATAAAGCAGCAGGCCTCGCTCCCAACATTCCCATGGTTTGGTACAATCGAGGGAACGTCTTTTTCAAGAAAAATGATCATCATGCAGCACTCAATGAATATGACTGCGCCATCAAAATCGATCCATCCTATGTCGACGCTTGGCTTGGTCGTGGCAATGTTCTTACCAATCTCAAGCGCTATGAAGATGCGCTTGCTGCGTACGACAGGGCCCTCGCGCTTAAAGCTGATACCGGCGAAGTTTGGCTCGGTCGCGCCAATGCCTTTATAGGCCTAAGACGCTACAGCGAAGGCCTTGCTGCGTATGATGAAGCGCTCAGACTCAAGCCTGAGTTAGCGGAAGCGTGGCTCGGTCGCGGCAATGCCTTTGCTGGTCTTAGGGAATATGACGAAGCGTTTGTTGCTTTTGACCAGGCACTCGCACTCAAACCTGATTTCGCGGAAGTTTGGCTCGGTCGCGCCAACGTCTTTGCCGGCCTAAAGCGCTACAGCGAAGGCCTTGCTGCTTACAACGAGGCACTCACACTCAAGCCTGAGCTAGCGGAAGCATGGCTTGGCCGTGGCAATGTCTATAAAGATCTCAGGCGCTATGAAGAAGCGTTTGCTGCCTATGACAAGGCACTCGACCTCAAATCTAATTTAGCGGAAGCGTCGCTTGCCCGTGGCGATGCGTGTAGCGATCTCAAACGATATGACGAAGCTTTCGCTGCGTACGACAACGCACTTGCGCTAAAACCTGATCTAGCGGAAGCATTGCTTGGTCGCGGTAATGTCCTCAGTGATCTTAAGCGCTATGATGAATCGCTTATTGCATACGATAAGGCCCTGGCGCTCAAGCCCGAGATGGCGGCAGCATGGCTTGGTCATGGAAATGTCTTCAACTATCTCGGACGATACGAGGAAGCTTTCGCCGATTACGATAAGGCTCTCGCGCTCAAGCCTGAGTTAGCGGAAGCATTCGTTGGTTTTGGCAGCGCCTTTAACGATCTCAGGCGCTACGATGAAGCCCTCGCCGCTTACGACAAAGCACTTGCACTAAGGCCTAATTTAACCGAAGCATTGCTTGGTCGTGGCAATATCTTTGCCGATCTCAAGCGCCATGATGAAGCCTTCGCGGCTTACGATGAGGCACTCGATCTCAAGCCTGATTTAGCGGAAGCATGGCTCGGACGCGGAAATGTGTTTGCCGATCTCAAGCGCTCCAACGAAGCCTTCGCGGCTTACGACAAGGCACTCGCACTCAAGCCTGATTTGGCGGCAGCATGGCTTGGTCGCGGCAATGTCTTTAAAGATCTCAAGCGCTATGACGACGCCTTTACTGCCTACGACAAGGCAATTGCACTCAACCCGAATTTAGCGGAAGCGCATTGCAATGTAGGACTGACCAGATTGGCTTTGGGCGATACAGAACATGGCTGGGAAAAATATGAATATCGATGGGGTACCAAACGGATGCGGGGTTGGGAGCGCAATTTCTCGCAACCTTTATGGTTAGGTGACAGCGATATAGAAAACAGAACTATCCTAATTCATGCAGAGCAAGGGTTGGGCGATACATTGATGGCTTGCCGCTATGCACCAATACTCGCCTCCCTAGGAGCAAGGGTTATTGCCGAAGTGCAGCCGTCGTTAAAGTCATTGCTCGAAAATCTCGATGGCATTTCCCAGCTCGTTGCTAAAGGAGAACCCATTCCGCCATTCGATGTGCATTGTCCAATTATGAGCTTGCCTTTAGCGTTCAAGACAACGTTGCAGACAATCCCGGCTAAAGTTCCATATCTGACAGTGTCGGAAAATGTAATCAAGAAGTGGCGTGCCAAATTAAGGGGAACGGACATAAAAGTTGGGATCGCGTGGGCAGGCAATCCGAATCATGTTCAGGATCTTGATCGCTCGATTCCTTTGAAAAACCTTCTGCCGATTCTTGGCGTTAAAGGCACAAGATATTTTAGCCTTCAGAAAGATTTTCGTCACGGCGAGAAACAAATGTTGGATATCAATTCCCAAATAGCGAGACTGGATCCAGAAATAAATGATTTTCAAGATACGGCGGCGATTATGATGTCGTTGGATTTGGTGATTTCCTGCGACACATCCATCGTTCACCTTGCCGGCGCCTTGGGTAAACCAGCTTGGGTGCTGTTGCCGTTTAACCCTGATTGGCGATGGCTGTTGGACCGCAGTGACTCGCCGTGGTATCCGACAGCACGCTTGTTCAGACAGACAACCAGAGGCGAATGGTCAACAGTTATCGATGATGTCTGTGCGGAATTAGTGAAACTGGTATCACAGGTTTCTCGCGCCGGAGAGTTGAGCGGAGCCGTCCGCGAGAGCAGCGGACCCATTTGATGCGGTGTGACCGTACGGAAAGATCGGCTGCCTGCGCC
>Ga0182041_10000951_pt1 | contig 14284 bp, 15 predicted proteins | sample flu12Cox44000178_FD_125967 | JGI IMG/M metagenome (GOLD analysis project Ga0182041, IMG submission 125967) | Lab enrichment of tropical soil microbial communities from Luquillo Experimental Forest, Puerto Rico - flux8day.12C.oxic.44.000.178 | ecosystem: Environmental > Terrestrial > Soil >...
CGCACCTGGGCGAGTGGCTGATCAACCTCGGCGAGGCCGCCGAGTACATGTTCGACCACAACATCTTCCAGGAGAACCTGGTCGGCGTTGACTTCTGCGAGAAGATGGTCTCCGAGACCAACCCGAGCGTGCTTTCGCTGGCGGAGAAGACCCCGGCGCCGCACGCCGACGCGCACGGGTACCGGACGATCGCCGACATCATGCGGTCGCTCAACCCGTTCAGCGGTGAGTTCTACCGGGAAGCGCTACAGGTCAGCCGCTGGACGCGAGAGATGTTCTGCCTCATGGAAGGCAGGCACGTGCACCCGTCCACCCTGTACCCGGGTGGCATCGGGACCACCGCAACGGTCCAGTTGATGACGGACTACATGACGCGACTGATGCGCTATGTCGAGTTCATGAAGAAGGTCGTGCCCATGCACGACGACCTGTTCGACTTCTTCTACGAGGCGCTACCCGGTTACGAGAAGGTCGGTCTGCGCCGAACGCTGCTCGGCTGCTGGGGCTCCTTCCAGGACCCCGAGGTATGCAACTTCCAATACAAGGACATGGAGCGTTGGGGTAACGCGATGTTCGTCACCCCCGGCGTGGTGGTTGACGGCAACCTGGTGACCCACTCGCTGGTGGACATCAACCTCGGCATCCGGATCCTCTTGGGCAGTTCGTATTACGACGACTGGACCGACCAGGAGATGTTCGTCAAGACCGATCCGCTGGGCAACGCTATTGACCGGCGCCACCCGTGGAACCAGCACACCAACCCGCACCCGCAGAAGCGGGACATGGACGGCGGCAAGTACAGCTGGGTGATGTCGCCACGCTGGTTCGACGGCAAGGACCACCTGGCGCTGGACACCGGCGGCGGACCCCTCGCCCGGTTATGGGCGACCGCCTTGGCTGGCTTGGTCGACATCGGCTACGTCAAGGCGACGGGCAACAGTGTGAAAATCAACTTCCCCAAGACCGCGTTGAAGGGTCCGGTCGAATTCGAATGGAAGGTGCCCCAGCACGGCAGCAACACGATCGAGCGCGACCGGGCACGCACCTATTTCCAGGCCTACGCGGCAGCGTGCGCGCTGCACTTCTGCGAGCAGGCGCTGGGGGAAATCCGGGCGGGGCGCACCAAGACCTGGGAGAAGTTCGAGGTGCCCGACGAGGCCATCGGCTGCGGCTTCACCGAGGCGGTCCGCGGCGTGCTCAGTCACCACATGGTGATTCGGGACGGCAAGATCGCCAACTACCACCCGTACCCACCCACCCCGTGGAATGCCAACCCGCGCGACAGCTACGGCACGCCGGGCCCCTACGAGGACGCGGTGATGGGTCAGCCGATCTTCGAGGAGAACAGCCGGGACAACTTCAAGGGCATCGACATCATGCGCACGGTGCGCAGCTTCGACCCGTGCCTGCCCTGCGGCGTACACATGTACCTCGGGAAGGGCAAGACCCTCGAAAGACTGCACACACCAACGCAGTCGCCCGTCGGGGAGTGACATGGCGGATCGCCCGGAAACCCCCGAGAACGACACGCAATGGCGTACAGCGGGCGATCGGATCCAGACACTTCTGGATTCCTGCGCGGCAGGCGGGGCCGCCGCGTATGAACGCGCCCAGCAGTTGGTCCGCGAGGTCGTCGGCCTTTACGGGGCCGCGCTCGAACACATCATGTCCGAGTTGGATCAACATGCTGGGCAAGACCCTCGCCTGATAGAGCGGCTGGCCACCGACGACCTGGTGGCCAGCCTGCTCCTGGTCCACGGCCTGCACCCGCACGACGTGCACCGGCGGGTGTCCGACGCGCTGGACCGGGTCCGCCCTTACCTCGGCTCCCACGGTGGCGACGTCGATCTGCTCGAGGTGGCGGACGGGCCCGACGGAGCCGTGCTGCGGCTGGCGTTCAAAGGCAGCTGCAAGAGCTGCCCGTCGTCGGCCGTCACGTTAGAGCTGGCGGTCGAAGACGCGGTCCGGGCGGCCGCGCCGGAGATCTCCTCGATCGAGGTGGTAACGGCCGAACCCAAGAGCGGCCCGAGCGTGATTCCCACCGAATCGCTGCTGGCGCACGTGCATTCGAATGGGCACGGGACGACCACGTGGCATCCGGCGCCCGAGCTGGCAGAGCTCGGGCGCGGCGAAGTCGCCGGTTTCGTCATCGCCGAGACCACGATCCTGGCGTGCCGCGTCGACGACCAGACGTTCGCCTACCGCGACCATTGCCCGGTTTGTGACGACTCGCTGGCCGGTTCGGAATTGCACGGTCCGCTGCTGCGCTGTCCGCGCTGTGAGACGGATTTCGACGCCGTGCATGCCGGAGCCGGTGTGCCCGCGGGGTCGGGACACCACCTGGACCCGATTCCGCTCTTGACCCGCGACGGACTGCTGTCGGTGGCACTGCGCGACGACGCGATAGGGGCCTCGGCATGACCAGTCCGTATGACGTGCTGGCGCGGATCAGAAGCGACCGGCAGGCCCCCGAGGCGGCCGGCGAACGGTGCGAAATGTGCTCGGAGGCGATTGCCGACGAGCACCAGCATGTGGTGAACGTGGCCGGCCGGCAGTTGATGTGCGTTTGCCGGGCGTGTTATCTACTGTTCACCGACAACAACGCCGAGCTGCGCTATCGGGCGGTGCCCGACCGCTATCTGGCGTTTGACGACTTCGCGCTCGACCGCCGCGCGTGGGAGGCATTGCAGATCCCGGTCGGCATGGCCTTCTTCTTCACCAACTCCGCGCTCGGGCGCACCGTCGCGTTCTATCCCGGCCCCGCCGGGGCATGCGAATCCCAACTGGATCTGGAAGCCTGGAACGCCATCGCCGGCGCCGACCCGCGGGTGGGCCTGCTGGCCGACGATGTTGAGGCGCTGCTGGTGAGAGTCCCCCAGCACGATGAAGCCGAAAACGCCCAGCCGCAAACCTATCTCGTCCCGATCGACACCTGCTACGAGTTCGTCGGACGGCTGCGCCTGCTCTGGCGGGGGTTCGACGGTGGCCAGGAGGCTCGGGCGTTCATCGACGGCTTCTTTTCAGACATCCAAGCCCGCGCCAAAAAAACGCCGCCCGGGACGCCGCCATGACCGAACAGCACGTGGACGTGAACTTTGCGGTTCTCGACGTGGCGCCCGAACCGTACGCCGTCAGCCCCGTGCTGACCGCGCGCGTCGGGATCGCCACTGGCGGAGACGACCCGGTGCACGCGATCGCGCTGCGCTGCCAGGTCCGGATCGAGCCGCTGCGGCGTTCCTACTCCGACGCCGAAGCCGCCGGGCTGCTCGACCTGTTCGGGCCCCGCGAACGCTGGGCCCAGACCCAACGCACGTTCCTCTGGCAGCATTGCACCGCGATGGTGCCGGGCTTCGCCGGCAACACGACGGTGGCCCTTCCGCTGGATTGCACCTACGACTTCGAGGTCGCCGCCGCCAAGTACCTGCACGCGTTGCGCGAAGGTGCGCTGCCGCTCCAGTTCCTTTTCAGCGGAACGATTTTCGTCAAGGCCGAACGCGGTTTCTCCGTGCAGCAGGTGCCGTGGGACTGCGAGTATCGCTACGACATGCCGGTTACGGTCTGGCAAGAGCTGATCGCGCAGCACTATCCGAACACCGGTTGGGTGCGGCTGAGCCACGAAACCATAACGGCGCTGGCCGCCTACAAGTCGGCGCAAGGGCTGCTCGACTTCGACCACGCGGTCACCTCGCTGCTGGACACCGACCGGGAGACGGCGCAATGACCTCCACCTGGGACCGCGCCCGCGCCGTCGCCGACGCCGTGCTCTACGAGGGCTATCTCCTCTACCCGTACCGCGGGACGTCGAGCAAGAATCAATCACGTTGGCAGTTCGGCGTTTTGGGCCCGCACGGCGCCGCGGACGCGGGCCTCGGCGAAGACGACACCCTCGCGGCGGACTTTCTGGTCGAGGGGGCTCAGGCGATAACCCTGGTGGTGCGGTTCCTGCAGTTGCAGCGCCGCAGCGCCGAGCGCGAGTTCACCCATGGCGAATTCGAGCCCGTCGACGAGCTGATCACCCCGGCCGGGTCTTGGCTGACCTGGGATGAGGCGGTCGGATGTGAGCTGTCCTTCGGCCCCCTCGCATTCGATGACCTGCCCCGGACGCTACCGGTGCTGGCAGACGCGGCAACCGACGTTGAGCTCCTCGCCGGCGGTCGGCTGGTCCGCGAACGGCAGGAGGTGCGTGGCGCCCTGACCGTCGCCAGCGAGCCGGACGGCGACCTGCGCCGGGTCTCGGTACGGGTCAGCAACGTCGGCGCCAGCGTCGACGGCGGGGCCGACGACAAAGATTCGGTGATCGCACGGTCCATGATCGGAACCCACATCATCGCCGAGGTGGTCGGCGGTCAGTTCGTTTCGTTGCTCGAGCCGCCGCCGGACGCCACCGATGCGGTGTCCCGGTGCAGACGGCACCGCTGCTTCCCCGTGCTGGCGGGCCCCATCGGCACCCAGGACATCCTGTTGATCTCGCCGATCATTCTCTACGATCACCCGGAGGTTGCCGAACAGAGCAACACCGCCCTGTATGACTGCACGGAGATCGACGAGATCCTCACCCTGCGCGTGATGACAATGACCGACGAGGAGAAGGCCCAGGCCCGGGCCACCGACCCGCGGGCCGCACGGATCGTCGACCAGTGCGACGCCATGTCGCCCGAGGCGATGGCGCGCCTGCACGGTGTGCTGCGTGATCCGCACGCGCTCAACACTCCGGCGGGGCTGGTCCCGGAGATTCCTGAGGGAGTTGACTGGTGGGATCCGTTGGCCGACAACGCCGTTCGCCCGGAAATCGACGCGGTACTGGTGAACGGAGTCCGGGTCGCCCGCGGCAGCCTGGTCCGGTTGCGGCCGAGGCGCAACGCCGACGCGCAGGACATCTTCGTCGCGGGCAAGACCGCCCGCGTCACGTCGGTGCATGAGGATGTGGAGGGCAGAAAGCACGTCGGGGTGGTCGTCGACGATGACCCCGCAGCCGAACTGCATGATTGGTACGGCCGCTATCTGTACTTCTCGCCCGACGAAATAGAGCCGCTCGAAGCTGAGCAACCCGTAAACCCCTGAAAGGAGTTCGAAATGGAAGTCTTGGGTTGGTTATTCCTTATCATCGTCGCGGTTTTGGTGTTGGTCGGGGTTGGGCTCGGACTGGTGTCGCTGCCCGACGCCCGCCGCTACCTGAAACTGAGGCGGATGTAATCAACCGGACAGCCTAATGACAGCGCGCATCCTGGTAGCCGGGATCGGCAACATCTTCTTGGGCGACGACGGATTCGGCTCGGAGGTAGTCCGCAACGCCGGAATCCGGCAGGACGATCCGAGTGTCCGGGTCATCGACTACGGCATCAGGGGCATGCACCTGGCCTACGACCTGCTCGAGGAATGGGACTCGCTGGTCCTCGTCGACGCGGTACCCAGCCGCGGCAACCCCGGTATGTTGCACGTCTTCCAGGCCGACCCCGAAGACGTACCCGCGGCCGACCGTGAATCCGGTTTCACGACAACCGGTGTCGACGCTCACGGCATGGATCCGGCCGCGGTGTTCGCCAGCCTGCGGGCGCTGGGCGGCAGCCCGCCCTACACGGTCGTCGTCGGCTGCGAGGCGGGCAGCGTCGAGGAAGGCATCGGGCTCACCGAGCCCGTGGCCAAGGCCGTCCCGCGGGCCGCGCGGGCGGTCGAGGAAATCGTCGCGGCGTTGCGGACGCCTACGGCCGCAAAGGGGCAACCAGCGTTGCGAGGGGACTGCTGAGCCATGTGCCTTGGGATTCCCGGTCAAGTGATCCGGATGCTGGACGGTTACGAGGGACAGCTCGCGCTCGTCGACGTGACCGGCGAGCAGCGCAAGGTCAACGTCGGCATGCTGCCGGAAGAGACGTTCGCGCCCGGTGACTGGATCATCATCCACATGGGCTTCGCCGTCGAGAAGACGGACCGCGCCGGGGCGGAGCAGGCGATGGCCGGCCTCGAGCTGATGGGTAGGGGACGCACCGATCCGACGGTCGGCCCGGGGGGCGGTTGAGATGACCGAGTCCCCCCTGATGCTGCGGTCCGACGTCCGGCAGCACTTCACCGTAACCGGTGTCGTTCAGGGGGTTGGCTTTCGTCCTTTCGTCCACCGCATCGCCAGCGAGCTGGGCCTTTCGGGGTTCGTCGGCAACGATTCGGGTGCGGTCTTCGTCGAGGTGCAGGGCGAACGCGCCCGCGTAGACGAATTCGGTCGTCGGCTTCGTTCCGAGGCCCCGCCGCTGGCGCGGATCAGTGCGGTCTCGGTTATTGACCTCACCGCCGACCGCGCGTGCGCACCCGAGTTCCGGATCGTGGAGAGCCGGACGCTCACCGGGGCCAAGACACCCAGGACACCCATCCCGCCCGATATCGCGGTGTGCGACGACTGTGTCTCCGAGCTGTTCGACCCGCGCGACCGGCGTTACCGGCACCCGTTCGTGACGTGCACAAATTGTGGGCCGCGGTTCACCATCATCCGCGAGTTGCCGTATGACCGTCCGGCCACCACCATGTCGACCTTCGCCATGTGCGAGCGGTGCGCGGCCGAATACCACGATCCGGCGAATCGCCGGTTCCACGCGCAGCCGATCGCCTGTCCCGACTGCGGGCCGTCGCTGTTCTTCCGGACGCGGGCCGGAAAGGTAAACGGATCGGATGCCGCACTGGCCGCCACCCAACGCGCTCTGGCCGCGGGCGAGGTGGTCGCCATCAAGGGCATCGGCGGTTACCACCTGGCCTGCACCGCCGATGACGAGGCCGTGGTCGCCGCGCTGCGGGCGCGAAAGGCCCGGGGCGCCAAGCCCTTCGCCATGCTGGTCCGGGATCTCGAGGTCGCTCGCCGCTACGCCTACGTCGACGACGCCGAGGCCGCGGTGCTGTCGAGTCCCGCACGCCCGATCGTGCTGCTGCGGCGGCGCCCCCGAAATATAAGCGCGCCCGTCGCCGACGCGGTCGCGCCCGGCAGCCCGCTCCTCGGGCTGATGCTGCCGTACTCCCCCATCCACCACCTGCTGCTGGCGCCCGTCCCCGGCGCCGCCGAGCGGGTACCCGACACGCTGGTGCTCACCAGCGCGAACCGTTCCGACGAACCCATCTGCTTCACCGACGACGATGCCGCCGAACGGCTTTCGGCGCTCTGCGATGCGGTCCTCGAGCACAACCGGCCAATCCACGTGCCGTGCGACGACTCGGTGGTGCGCGTCGTCAGGGACCGGGAAGGGGCCCGGGAACTGCCGATCCGCCGATCCCGCGGATATGCGCCGCTACCGGTCGATATCGGGCGGGCCGGCCCGGCCGTACTGGCCGTGGGCGGGGAGCTGAAGAACACGTTCTGTCTTACCGACGGCTCGCGCGCCTACATGTCCGGTCACATCGGCGACATGGCCACCTGGGAGACGCTGCGCGCGTTCGAACGCGCGGTGGACCAGCTCAGCGAAATACGCGGCACGCCGGCGCGAATGGCCGCCGATCTGCATCCCGGATACCACACCCGAAGCTGGGCGGAGCGCCATGCGGGCGACCTGCCGCTGGATCTGGTCCAGCATCATCACGCGCATGTGGTCTCGCTGCTGGCCGAGCACGGGCGCATCGGTGAACCCATCGTCGGAGTCTCCTTCGACGGAACCGGCTATGGCTGCGACCAGACCATCTGGGGCGGAGAGGTTCTCGCTCTCGGCACCGACAGCCACCGATTCGTTCGCGTCGGCCACCTGTTACCTGTACCGCTGCCTGGAGGCGACGCCGCGGTGCGCAACCCGTGGCGGATGGCGCTCTCCCAGTTGTGGATGGCCGGCATTGACTGGACCCCGGACCTGGCGCCGGTCGCCGCCGCAACCGAAGGCGAATTGCGCCTGACCCGTTCGCAATTGGAGAGCGGCGCCGGATGCGTGCCGTGTTCGAGCATGGGCCGGCTGTTCGACGCCGTCGCCTCCCTGCTCGGGGTGCGCCACCGGATCGACTACGAAGGCCAGGCCGCCATCGAGCTCGAGGCGCTCGCGGAGTCGGCCTTGGAAAATTTGGGAAATCTTGGGATCGGGCCGTCGCTGCCACTTACCGTGCGGGCCGACGGGGTGATCGATCCCGCCACCATGGTGCAAGCGCTGGTGGCGGCCCTGTACGCCGGCACGTTGCCGGCGCCGCTGGCCGCGGCGTTCCACGAGGCCGTCGTGGACGCCGTCGCCAAGGTGGTCTCCCGGGTGGCCGGCGGGGTCAGACTCGTGGGCCTCACCGGCGGCGTGTTCCAGAACGTGCTGCTGCTGCGCGCTTGCCGTCAGCGATTGCAGCTGGCGGGATTCGAGGTGCTGACCCACCACACCGTGCCGCCCAACGATGGCGGGCTCGCACTGGGTCAGGCGGCGATCTCGATGCTGACGGGTTTGGAAGAGGGCTGGAGGGAGGATGAGTTATGACTCCGGCATCTGACACGGTTCTCAATCGCGGGCTGGGCGCCGAATTGGCCGAGGACTTGGCCGCCACCGCGTTCACGCTGGCCAAGCGTTTCGCCGCGGGCGCGACCATGTGGTCGATCGCGCCGTCGTGGGAGCCGCACGCGCTGCACATCGCGGTCGAGTTCGTGCACCCGGTGATCATGGGCAAACGGGCATTGCCCGCGGTGGCACTGACGGGGCCCGACCTGGTGGATCTCGTGCGGGTGTCGGTGCGGCCCGGCGACATCGTCGTCGCGGTGTCCGGCGCGGACGAACCCGACGTGCGCTCGGTGATGCGTCGCGGCCCGGCGTGGGGCGCGACCACGATCTGGATCGGCAGTGGTGAGCGGCCCGCGGCCGGAATGGCCGACCACGTGCTCTGGCTCGACGACCCCGATCCCCGGATCCCGGCGACCGGCGGCTTCGTGCTGTTCTATCACCTGCTGTGGGAGCTGACCCATGTCTGCTTCGAGCACTCGGGTTTGCTGAAACCCGAATGCTCCGAGGAAGTTTGCGTCACGTGCAGCGACGAGGGTCGCCTGGGCGAGGTGGTGAGCGCGTCGAAAAACGGGCAGGCCCCGGTGCGCACGGCGCGGGGCGTCGAGACGGTGGTGACCGCACTTGTCGACCCGGTCGACGCCGGCGAGCTGATCCTGGTGCACGCCGGCACGGCGATCAGCCGGGTCGACGACGAAAAGGAGGGTCGCTCATGAGTGACGAACCGACCAACTTCCTCTATCCGTTCATCGACGCCGAAGAGGAGGACCCCAAATCGCTGCTCGCAGACCTGGCCGCGTCGGCGCAGGCAAAAGCGGCCGAGAGCCTGGCGCTGCGGCGCTCCACGCTGGAAGCCAACGCCGACCTGCTGGAGCGGGCCGCCACCGAGATGGCTCAGCGCTTTGCTGCGGGCGGACGGTTGTTCACCTTCGGAAACGGCGGCAGCTGCACCGATTCCACCACCTTGGCGAGGTTGTTCGCCCGGCCGCCTTTAGGCGCGCCTGGAAAAACCCTGCCCGCGTGGTCGTTGACCGCCGATCAAGCCATCCTGACCGCGCTGGGCAACGACGTCGGCTTCGAGCTGGTGTTCGCCCGCCAGCTGATCGCCCGCGCAAAGGCCGGCGACATCGCGATCGCGATGTCGACCAGCGGCAATTCGCCCAACCTGCTCACCGCGCTGGCCGAGGCGCGCCAGCGGGGCCTGTACACCATCGGTTTCGCCGGCTACGACGGCGGCGCCTTCGCCAACGACCCGAACGTGGACGCCTGCTTCGTCGTTCGTTCGCAAAGCGTGCACCGGATCCAGGAATCCCAAGCGCTCCTGGGCTATCGGCTGTGGTTGGCGGTGCATGAACGTCTCGGCGATCAAGGTTTGGGGGCCGCATGAGCAAGTCAGCGGGTGAATACCTGTCGTCGGGACCGCGGTTCGCCGAGGGCGAGGTCATCGAGCGGATCGAGTCGTTCCGCAGGCGCCGCCCCCGGTTGCTCGACGACCACGTCACCCTGGCGCACGGGGCCGGCGGGAAGGCCTCCGCGGCGCTGGTGGATGCGGTGTTCATGGAGGCCTTCCGCAACCCGCTGCTCGAGTCGCTGGGCGACGGCGCGGTCCTGACGTTGCCCGGCGGCGAGCGGCTGGCCATGTCCACGGATTCATTCGTGGTGCAGCCCAGGCGTTTTCCCGGCGGCTCGATCGGCGAACTCGCCGTCCACGGCACCTGCAACGACCTGGCGATGGCCGGTGCCGTCCCGTCCTGGATCGCGGCGGCGTTCGTGCTCGAAGAGGGCTTTCCCATCGCCGAATTGAAGGAGATCGTCGCCGACATGGCGACCGCTGCCACGAACGCGGGTGTGCAGATCGTCACCGGCGACACCAAGGTGGTGCCCAAGGGCGCCGCCGACGGCCTGTTTGTGACCACCACCGGGGCCGGTGTCATTCCCGCCGGGCGCACGCTGTCGGCGGGGTCCGTGCGCGCCGGTGACAAGGTGCTGTTGTCGGGGTCGATGGGCGATCACGGCATGGCCGTCATGCTCGCCCGCGGCGACCTGGCCATCGAGGCCGACATCGCGTCCGACACCGCCTCGGTCAGCCCGCTCGTGGAACTGCTGATGGCGGCCGCCCCCTCCACCCGGTGGCTGCGGGACGCGACCCGGGGCGGGGTCGGCACGGTGTGCAACGAACTCGCCCAGGCGTGCGGCCTGGGGGTGTTGCTCGAGGAGGAGCGACTACCCGTGCGGCCCATGGTCAATGGCGCCTGTGAGCTGCTCGGCATCGATCCCCTTTACGTCGCCAACGAGGGCAAGTTCGTCGCCGTCGTCGCGCCGGAGGAGGCCGAGGCCGGGCTGGCCGCGGTGCGGTCGCATCCCCTGGGCGCCGATGCGGCCGAGGTCGGGGAAATCGTCACCGAACCGGCGGAAAGCGTGGTGCTGCGCACCGGGTTCGGCGGAACGCGGATCGTCGACATGCTCGTCGGAGACCCGCTGCCACGGATCTGCTGAAACGCCCTCGTTAGAGAAAGAGGAGAAACGCGAATGTGTCTGGGGATTCCCGGCCGGATCGTCGAAATCACCGATCCCGCAAACTATTTGGCAAAGGTTGACGTCAGTGGTGTGCAGCGCACGATCAGCGTGCGGCTGCTCGAGGACGACATGCCCCAGCCCGACGACTGGGTGCTCGTCCACGTCGGGTTCGCCATGGCCAAGATCGACGAGACCGAGGCGTTGCTCACCCTGGCCGCCATCCAGAAACTCGGTGACGCGTATACCACCGAAATGCAAGCCTTCGACTCGTCGGCCATCGTCTAAAAGGGGAAAGCGCACATGAAATTCGTTGACGAGTTCCGTGATCCCGCCGCGGCCCGCAAGCTGCTGGGCGCCATCGAGCACCTCGCGGGTGACGGCGGCGGAGAGTTCAAGTTCATGGAGGTGTGCGGCGGGCACACCCATACCATCTACCGGCACGGCATCGAACACCTGCTGCCCGACAATGTCGAACTGGTGCACGGCCCGGGCTGCCCGGTCTGCGTGATACCGATGGGCCGCATCGACGACGCGATGTGGTTGGCCGGCCAACCCGACGTCGTCTTCACCTGCTTCGGCGACATGATGCGGGTGCCCGGGTCCAACGGCAGCCTGCTGGATGCCAAGGCGCGCGGTGCCGACGTGCGGTTCGTCTACTCGCCACTGGACGCGCTGAAGATCGCGATCGACAACCCCGACAAGCAGGTGGTGTTTTTCGCCATCGGCTTCGAAACCACCGCACCGTCGACGGCGGTGACGCTGGTGCGGGCACGCGAATTGGGCCTGCCCAATTTCAGCGTGTTCTGCAACCACGTGACGATCGTGCCGCCGATCAAGGCCATTCTCGAGTCGCCGGATCTGCGGCTCTCGGGCTTCATCGGCCCCGGGCACGTGTCGACGGTGGTGGGCAACCGGCCCTACCGGTTCGTGCCGGACGTGTACCGAAAGCCGTTGGTGGTGGCGGGATTCGAGCCGCTGGACATCCTGGCGGCGGTCGCGATGCTGCTGCGCCAGATACGCGAGGGCCGGTGCGAGGTGGAAAACCAGTACAAGCGGGTGGTGCCCGAGCACGGCAATCCGGCCGCGCTGGCGCTGATGGGCAAGGTGTTCGCGTTGCGCCCGCACTTCGAATGGCGTGGGCTGGGGTTCATCTCGCAGAGCGCGCTGCGGCTGCACGACGATTTCGCGGAGTTCGACGCCGAGCTGCGGTTCGCGATGCCCGGCGTGCGGGTCGCCGACCCGAAGGCCTGCCAGTGCGGTGAGGTGCTCAAGGGGGTGCTCAAGCCTTGGGAATGCAAGGTTTTCGGCACCGCGTGCACCCCGGAAACCCCGATCGGAACGTGCATGGTGTCCCCCGAGGGGGCGTGTGCCGCCTACTACAACTTCGGCCGCATGCACCGCGATGCCGCCAAGCTGGTGGGGCGCGCTTGAGCGACAGCGTGATCCAGCGCGGTGTCGAGATGTTCGCCCGCTACGCGTATGCCCCCAATGCGCTGGGCTACTGCGGGCCCCCGCTGGGGGCCACCCTGCGTGACGGTTCGGTCGACGCGGTGCGCAGCGCGGCGACCAGGTTTTCCGGGGCGTGGCCGTACCTGCGGGTGCTGTCCCGGCTGACCGGCATCGCCGACCCACTGGATTATCGGCTCGTCGAGTCGTATTGGCTCGGCGGCGGCGTCGGCGCCGGCCTGGACCCGCAAGACTTCTTCGACGCGTTGCTGGCCATCATCGGCCCGCAAGCGGGCCGTTACTGGTCGCACCTCACCGCGGGCCTCGCCCGCGAGGCCGCCGCCAACCACTGTTTCCACGTGTTCGGCGTGTATCCGTGGACGCGGTTCTTGGGACGGGGCATGGATGAACACCCGCTGAGCGTGCTCGACAACTGCCGGATCACCTGGGGGACAGTCGTTTCCCGCACCGGCGACGACGTCGAGGTCAGCTGTCAGCGGCTGGTGTGGGACGGCCAGGCGCTGACGCTGTCCGAACCCGCGACGCGTCCGCTCGACGTCTGGGCCGACGGGTACAGCGCGGTGCCCGGTGTCGCCGTCGGCGACGAGGTCGCCGTGCACTGGGGCCGGCTGTGCGGGCGCCTGTCACCGGAGCAGATCCGCGCGCTCGCCGACAGCACGGACCGTCAGCTCCGGGTGACCAGTCAACGGCTCGCGCACGTCTAGTCCAAGGGAGTGAACCGGATCGCGACCAGGTGGTTCTGCTCGACGGCCTCGGTGAAGTCTTCGAGCGTCGGCATGTGCCGATCGCGGAACTTCATCGCCATCATGCGCTGTGCGTTCTTGACGCCCTTGCTCTCGGCGAAGCGCCGGTAGAGATCGGCGACAGCGGCAGGGTCTTGGATGAGTTCGCCGCGCATGCTCGTCGTCTTTCCGTCGTACAAGACCTGGGCGGTCGCACCGTCGCGAAAGTTCCGGGTCCAGGCAGCGTCGCTCAGGGCATACAGATCCTTGTCGATCTGGTAGGCGCTCAGCGGAAATGAGTACCTCCGCCCTGTCTTGCGTCCGTTGAAGCTCATCACCATCAGCTGCCTGCGCGCGGCGCCCATTACCGGAGTGCGCAGCAGGAACCGCATGATCGGGTTGACGACTTTTTGTACTGCGCGCGGTGGGAACGAGAGCGTGATCGCATGCGGCTGTTCTGTCATGGCGCCACCGTAGAACACTGGCTGGCGCACGTTTCATTTCGTGCCAGACTTACCGTCGTGCCCGGTTCCATCTGCGACGTGCTGCCCGCCGCAGCCGCGCTGCTGGGGGTCCCGGATGCGATCGACAAGCTGGCGTTGGCGGATTGGGCCGGCGATCGGGTCGATCGCGTCGCGCTCGTGCTGGTGGACGGAATGGGCTGGCACCTGTTGCCGGAGTTGGCCGCCAGTGCGCCGCTGCTCGCCTCCGTCGTGGCCGGCGACACCGGACAGCTCAGCGAGCTCAGCTGCACCTTTCCGTCGACCACGCCGAGCAGCCTGGTGTCCCTCGGTACCGGAGCCCAGGCCGGCGAGCACGGCATCCTGGGTTTCACGCTCAACGTGCCCGGCACCGACAGGGTGCTCAACCACATCCGGTGGCGCGACGACCCGCCCCACACCGAATGGCAGCCGCTGCCAACCTGGTTCGGGCGGCTGCAACAAGCCGGCGTCGATGCGCGCGCCGTGCTGCCGGCCCCCTTCATGGGCAGCGGACTGACCGACGCGGCGTACCGCGGCGCCCGCTTTCGCCCAACACACAAGACAGACGACTACGCCCGGGAGCTGGCCGACGAGCTGCACGGTGGGCCGGGCCTGGTCTATGGGTATACGGCTGGTCTGGACACCGCCGCCCATGTGTTCGGTATCGGATCGC
>Ga0182041_10000954_pt1 | contig 14276 bp, 13 predicted proteins | sample flu12Cox44000178_FD_125967 | JGI IMG/M metagenome (GOLD analysis project Ga0182041, IMG submission 125967) | Lab enrichment of tropical soil microbial communities from Luquillo Experimental Forest, Puerto Rico - flux8day.12C.oxic.44.000.178 | ecosystem: Environmental > Terrestrial > Soil >...
AAGGCACCGATACCGCGACGGCTCCAGATTCCGTACTGCAGAAGTGGAATGCCCTTCTGAGCGCAAATCTCCACTGCCTTGGCGATAAGGGCATTAGTCGGGGCTTTATCTCGCTCTGAAATACGAGAAATGATCTGCATGAGGCTGGACCACCCAGGCTGATGAACGAGTTTCACGAAGCCAACGAGTTGGTCCTCAAGGAATGCCCCGATGAACTCGCTGCGGTCAAGATAGGTGGCGTGAGCGCGTCTGAGAGTTTCAAGATCCTTTCCAAAATGCTTGAATCGTTTTCCTTGCCGAATGGGGTTTTCGTCATAAATCGACTTGATTTCCCGGACTAGCTCATCATCAAGAATCATAGTCCGCAAAGCCACGCCCTTCTTTTGCGCCTTACGGATCATGTTTCGCGTCTTGTCATTGATTTGACGTTTCCACCAATGCTCATAGTTCTCGATCGGAAGAACAGCTAGGGTATCCCACTCCAGGTGGTATGTGTACTTTGGCTCCGGTTCGGCAATCCGTTGTACAAATGTGAGAAGATCGACCCGAAGCCCGACTGCCGAGATAGCTTTGCCGAGCCGATCCGGATCGTCGACAAAATCATAACCTTCGTTACTCAATTGAGCAATTCGCCTGAACCGTCCATCGATGGAAACCGCAAGGCCGTCAATAAGTGCCTGTTGCATATCGTCTTCTCTTAAAGCACGACGCCAATTGCAGATGGCTCGGCGTGGTCGTACCAGGAATTACAGGCCGCACTTCGTCTTGATCAGACGTGGTACCCGCCATGGCCACTCTTAGGCCGTTCGAATTGGTTTCCATTGCGGTTGCCAGAGATGCTCTAGATCGTCAAGCAGTTGGAAGCAAGCGCTTTAGCCGGGCCACGACGCGCCGATCGACGACAGCGGCCACATAGAGCCAGCCCTCGGCCGTCCAAACATACGTGATATCCTACAACTCCAAACGACCGACCCGCAGCAGTCGACCCGCGATGCGAATTTCCTTGCCGCATACCCTAACTCTTTCTGACATTTTCTACTTGTCCTAGCTGTGTGCTGAAGACTCGACCTCTCGCTGGTGTTCGCTACCATCTCGCGTTGCTTAGCAAGAGACAAGCCAAGACGGGCAAGCCGCCGACTGATATGCTCTCGCCTAACACCTTACTAAAGTACTTCACGAAGACAACCCGCTCTGTACGTGTATAATACTGGGATGGCGGGGTCCATCGGCTGTTCAGGGTAGGTGCGCTCACGCCGTCTCCGTGGCCGCACCCTTTCGAATTCGCTTCGATTGCGTTTGCCAGACATGCTCTTAGGTCGTCAAGCCAATCGAAGCAAGCGCTTCAGGCGCGCCATCTGCTCTGCTCGGTGAAACGAAACCAGTTCCGACGAAACTGGCCTGCGCACTCCCCTTGCCATTGCCCAAAAGTAGCCGAGGATCAGGAACACCCCCCCAAGTACCAAGGGTTTCGACTTCATTTGAAAGATTCCGCGCAAGACCTGCCACAGCGGGTGCCCGCCGACATAGTAGTCCTCCTGGCCGTGCCGAAACCGTGCCATCAACGGATTCCAGTTGGCGGTACCCATTTTCCGATGGTGAAAGCAAGTCTTCTCCAGAAACGTCCGCGTCTGCCAGCCCTTCATTCGAGCGGTTGTGACCGCAATCCAATCAATACCCCCGCCTTTGATTGGAGTATAACCGCCTACTTCTTCAAAGCACTGGCGCCGGAACATCTGGCAGGCGCCTGAAACGTGCTGGAGATCGGCAAACTGGTGGGCATAGGTGTGATTTTGCGGCTGGCTCGAATCCTCGATGAACGGCGTGCCTGCAACCCCGAGTCGGGGCATCTCTGCAAACCTGCCGACCAGGAACTCATAATAGTCCGGGCCGAAGGTGATGTCGGCATCGAGATTACCAATGAGGTCAAAATTCCTCGACTTCAAGTGATCATAACCGGTGTTAAAGCAGACTGCCTTAGCGGCGAAACTGCGGTCGCGATGCTCAGGCATTCGCAGCAACTCGATCCAGGCGTGCTCTTTGGCGAACTGGCCGACGATTTCATCTGTACCATCGGCCGATCCGTCGCTCACAATGATCCACTTCGACGGTAGATGGGTCTGTGAGACCACCGACCGAATGGCCCCCTCAATGAGACCCCGTTCATTGCGCGCAGCCGTAACAAGGACATAAGTCAACTGGGAACCAGTCATTCTCATTCTCTGCTATCGCTCAATTCTCTATTTTGGCCAAAAGGGTAGCCAAGGCCTTGTACATGGTCGCCTGGCCCCAATGAATGTAGGGCGTCTTTGCCTTGATTATCGGGTATTGCCGAAAGTAAAAATAACCCTGCCGATCCTGCATGTTGTCAATGGTCCACTCCGCGACCTTTAGCGAAAGCTCCAGACAGGACACATCGTCGTCAGAGCAAAAGGCCAAGGTCTCGATTGCCTGCGCGGCGCATTGGATGTCAATCGGGTACGTCCCATCGTGGTAGTAGCGCGGTACACCATCCGGCTCGAAGAACACCTTCTTAAAATAGCGCAGCCCCGTCCGAAAATGATCCAGATAGGTACCCTCGCCGGTGCTATCGATGTAGCGCTTAAGACTGTCCAAGTTGTAGCCCGTATGGAAGCTGTCAATCCAACGATACTTGGGATCTTCGCCATACCACCATGAACCGTCATCATGCTGCCTGCTGCAGGAGTAATGCATCGCGCTGCGCGCTACGTCCAACAGTGCCTCGTCCGCGGTATGTTTCCACGTACTCGCGAGCATCGCAGCGCCCAGCATGTTCGAGTTGTGGATCGAGGTCTGGGCAAACGGAACATAGCTCAAGCACGCGCCGCTGGAAGTCTGTTCTCTAGGCAGCTTCAAGATCCAAGAGGAGACGCCACGCGCCACCTCTAAAAAGCGACCATCTCCGGTCTGTTCGTATGCTTCCGCGAACGCCTGACCAATCAGACTCGTCCAGACTATGATCGGGGAACCTGCGGGATTGATTCCGCTGCGCGTAATGAAGTCGAAATGATTGCCCCAGGAATATCCAGCATGGCCCCGAGCTTTGTTGGCTATGAGCCAATTCAGGCACGCCACGGCCTTGGCCTTGCAGGCTGCATCCTGCGTGGTCTTGTACCTTAACCAATAGCCCCAAGCCATATAACCGCGACCTTTGGTGGAATCCATGGGCTTGATGCCTGCGAGCGGCCGCAGGTTGACGGGAGACTTCCAAATCAGCTGCAGAAGCACACGTTCGGCAAACCGGTTTCCAAGAGCCAACGGGCGCAAGAATGAATTCAAGCCATCGCCGGGGTCGTATCCTTTGTAATCGTGCGCCTCTACCCAGGCACCGAGTTTGGTGATACTGTCTTCGAGTTTCTTCCTGAATTGGATTGTGACGTTTGCGCGAGCCATGAATTACGAATCAACAGGATGTTTGCTTGAATTCTTCATAGCCCTTGACCCCTTTGCTCAAATCAGGCGGCAATGGTCGGTCTTCAGACCAGTCCAAACAGCGTAGCCAGGCACCATCCATTTCTTGATATCGGAATCCGGACTCGGGGCACGTCAGAACGCCATCTGTCCCGGGTTTCAGTACGTGGCCGTGGCGGCTCATCCAGCCCGTTCTTCGCGCCGGGTTGCCAACGACTAGCCCGTAATCTGGAACATCCTTCGTTACGACAGCTCCAGCCCCCACAAAGGCATACCGACCGATGGTTATGCCGCACACAATGGTGGCATTGGCGCCTATGGTCGCTCCGCGTCTGATGAGCGTCTTTTCGTACAGACTGTGACGGTTCACTTGGGCGCGTGGATTGGTTATATTCGTTAGCACGCAGGAGGGACCCAGAAAAACGTCGTCCTCAATCTCCACCTGTGTGTAGATCGATACGTTGTTCTGGACTTTGACCTGGTTACCGATGGTGGCGCCTCTATCAACATTCACGTTCTGCCCAAGTATGCACCGCTCTCCAATCTTGGCGCCTTTCATTATGTGGCAGAAGTGCCAGATCTTACTGCCCTTGCCGATTATGGCCCCGTCATCCACCACGGCAGTGGGATGCACAAAATACGCCGCAGCCGGTTGACCGAGGCCAAGCAGAGAAGCTTGAGCTCCAGTAAGCGACAATCCCGTTGCGGACGGCGCTTTCGTTGACTGAGAATCCGGCGACGCAAGTGGATTGACGGCATCGCCCTCTGCGTCGAGGCTGCGCTGAGCGGCCTGAAGTATGCTGAGCACACGAAGCCCTTCATGCCCGTCAGTACGCGGGATCCGGCGCTCGCGACAGCATTCGACGAAGTGCAAACATTCATTGGCAAGTGGTTCGGATTCAGGTGGCAACACGGCCTCGCCCTTAACTTTGTTTGCCGTGGGCACTTGGCCGTTCATCCAGGTGATGGGCTGGCGATAGACCATCAACTTCTCTGCCCAGGGCTTGGTGTCATCGAATACAGCCAGGCCGGAGGAACCCACCACGGTCATTTTCTGCTCTTTGAATGGGTTCAGCCAAGTTACGAACACGTGCGCTCGAACACCGTTCGCAAACCGGACGGCAGTCAAAGTCGTATCAGCCACATGCTGATTCAAATAGGCACCCCCGGTGCAACGTACCTGATCGGGCAATTGGCCGCCTGCGAGGGAAAGAATTACTGATATGTCATGAGGCGCGAAGCTCCACAAGGCGTTTTCCTCGCGCCGAATCTGTCCTAGGTTCAGTCTGTTGGATGTAATGTAGTGGAGCTTTCCAAGGTCTCCGCTAGCCAGAAGTGAATGCAGTGCACACACGCACGGATGGTATTGGAGCAAATGTCCCACCATAAGAACCTTGCCGAGCTTTGCCGCCAGGCGGACCAATTCTTCGCCCTCGCACTCATTCAGGCAAAGTGGCTTTTCTACGAATACGTCTTTGCCGGCCCCAAGAGCGGCCTTGGTTAGCGCGTAATGCGTGGACGCCGGCGCCGCAATGGCGATCGCATCGACATCCAAGCTAGCAATGGCGTCCTCAAATCGCTCCGATATCGCGATCCCGGATGCGATTTGCGTTGCCATGGCACGGGCGGCCTCCGCTGGATCGCAGACCATCTCCAAGTGGCCTAATAGATTGAAATTACGAACCAAGTTCCTGCCCCAGTGCCCGCAACCGAGGACCGCGATTCTTGGTTTCATGATCTTCCCCTGTCGATCTTGCAGGCACATTCCCCACGGCTCAAACCTTAGCGAGCGCGCCGACCACCGTGTCATGATCTGATTCGGACAGGAATGGGTGCATTGGCAGACTTAACACCTCGCGTGATGCTTTTTCCGATTCTGGAAAATCACCCAACGAGTAGCCGAGGCTGGAAAAAACAGGTTGCTCGTGTAGGCACTTCGGATAATAGATCGCGGAGGGAATGCCCACCGCTTGGAGCCGTCCTGCGACCTTGTCACGGTCCGGAACTCGGATCGTGTACTGGGCATAGACATGGGTATTGCCTGGAGCCACCCAAGGAACAATACAGGGCGATCTAATAGAGGAGGAATAGCGCGCGCCTATGCGGCCACGCTCCTGCACTTCCCAGTCAAAGTGGCGGAACTTGGCCAGCAAAACAGCAGCCTGCAGCGTGTCGAAGCGGCCGTTCATTCCCAGAAACGGATGCTGATGGCGCTTCAGACCACCGTGAGCGCGAATTGCCCTCATTCTCTCGGCCAGCGAATCGTCATTGGTGAACAACGCCCCACCATCGCCGAAACAACCAAGCGGTTTGGCTGGGAAAAAACTGGTACTTCCGATGGTCGTAACGGAACAGCTGCGCCGCCCTCGCTGAGTCGCGCCGAAGCTCTGGGCTCCATCTTCAATGACCGGCAAACCATGCCGAGCGGCAATGGCATTGATACGATCGTAATCCGGCATCTGCCCAAACAAGCTCACGGATAAAAGCGCCTTGGTCCGAGAGGTAATGGCCGCCTCGATCAAGTCCACATTCAGGTTGTATGTGGCCGGCTCGATATCCACAAAAACAGGCTTAGCACCAACAAGGCCAATCACCTCCGCCGAGCTGATCCATGTGAATGGAACGGTAATGACTTCAGCACCGGCTCCAATGTTCAATGCGCGCAGGGCGATCTCCAGACTATCGGTCCCACTCGCTACAGTGATGCAATGATCGACACCGACATAGGCACCCAAAGCCTGCTCCAATTCAGCAATTTCTGGGCCCATGATAAAGCTGCAACGATCCAGAACGCGTTGCATGCGCTCGTCAATTTCCGCTTTGTAGCGACGATACTGTTCTTTCAGATCGATGAATTCCATTCGACAATGTGTCCTGACGTTAGATGCTTCCACTTCTTCCAAAAGTTTCCCGACCTGGTGCAGCTGACCAAAGCATCCCAGTGTCCTGATTCAGAAGTTTTTCCCCACTCATCAAATTGATCGCCACTGCCGGTTTCCCCATGGATCATACCCTCTGAATCAGGCACACATGATCCTTTCTCGATCAGGACACCAGTGCTTTGCCTGTCCTTCCAAACCATAGGTGGTGCAAGCCGCTCTCGCCTCAGGTCACTGACGACCTGCAAGCTCATTCAATAAGGCTATGTACTTCTGCTTTTCGCGACTCCATACGAATTTCTCACGCAGCACCACAGCGCGTTGTTGATATCGACGAAGAAGTTCTGGGCTCACGGCCAGACGATCGAGGAGCGTCCGGAGCGATTCAACGTTCCCGGGTTCGTAAAACAGGCAATCGTCCTCCCCGAAGTAATAGTCAACGGCTGTGTTGCGGACCGTTATCGATGGAATGCCCATGGATAGATACTCCAGCAACTTCAGCGGCAGGGCATACTTGGTTATTGAGGAAATCTCCATCGGTACCAAGCCAAGATTGCAGTCCGCCAACATACGAGGAATTTCTTCCACCGGGTACATTCGATTGTCGAACCGCACAACTTGGCTCAGGCGTAGTGATTCGATCAATTGATTGAGTTGCACGCTGAAGTCGCCCTCGCCGATGATCTTCACTGTGATCTGGTCCTGGTGCTGCATTCCTGCCAGCGCATGCATTGCGTCGCGCAGCCCGTATCGCTCCAAAATGGTACCATGGAAAGCAAGGCGAAGCCTTCCATCAATTTGCGAGGGACTTCGCGGCGTGAACAATTCGTCGTCCGCAAAGTTTGCGATGACCTTAATGGACGCCGAAGACATTTGGTGCTGCTTGACAAGAACATGGTCCTTGATCGGATCGTGAACAGTGATGACTTGGTCGGCAAATGACGCACTAATTTGCTGCTCCCATAGAAGAAGCTTGTAGGGCAAACCATTTTCTTCTTTCTGGAACTTGGAAGCAAAGGTATTTGGCATTGGATCGTGAATATCCAGAATGACCTTGGCGCCCATCATCTTTGGCAGCAATGCGCAGAAGACGAAGAAATCGGGCATGTTGTTCACGTGCACGACCCGGTAGCGCTTCTCAAGCTGCAACCACGTAATTTTAAGGAGGCATCGGAAGAAGAACTCAAGGTATGAAAGCATATACGAAAACACTCCGCCACCTCGATATCGCGTCTGAGCCAGATGAATCAGCCGAACACCTCTAATAAGCTCCTGAGGTGGGTCGCCAGGGCGGCTAAGGGCGATGAAGTCAACATCGAAACCTGCGCTTAGAGCAGCTTCTGCTTCACGAATTACTCGGGGATCGGTCTGATAATTCGTGTAAGCAATCATCAGTACACAGATGCGATTTGCCGCACGACTCATTCTAGCATCCTGGTGTCGAGCGAACGCAGCAAGCGTTTCAAATCTTCGGACAACGACGGTTCGGCCAATACGTTCTCCGGATGGATGAGCAACACGATATCCAAGACATTTGCTTGGGTGCACAGCCAATCGATCGTAAACCTCCGGGTGTCTCTCCATGCCGGTTCCAGCCAGAATGCTGAGGGGTACGCAAGAAAACCCGTCTCGTCCTCCGAAGGCCGGATTGACGGGTCTTCCAGGTTCCCCAGGAACAGCTTCATCCCGCTTTGTTGCGCCCAATGAATGTAATTGGCGGGCTCATATGGCGCATAGTGATGAAACCCGTACCTTGCTTTGCCGGAGCCATGTTTTGAAACGGCCACTACCGGCCTGCCAATATGCCGCTCCAACATCGACTTCTCGTTCGCGAAGGAGTCGAAGGAACGGGAGTTTTCAAGATGAAGCCCGATCTCGTGCCCCCCTGCCTCAATCAGGTGTAGGATCGATTCAGATGGCAAGGTGCAGCGGCGAAAGAAGATGTACGCTCGAGCCCGCACCCCGTTTAGCATTTGTAGGATAATCTTGAGCTCCCGCAGGTATCCAAAGCTTTCGACCCTAGGAAAGTAGATGTCGGAAGCCAACCTGCTGAGCGCATGCCGCAAGAATGGCCCTCTTCCGAACGGTCGGTCCACGTCAATGCGAACAATCAGCGCCATCGATTAGAGGATGACAGGTTGCGTAACTGTTTACGAGAGATGTCTGCATTGAAGATTCCAACGACGACAACAAAGATTCCAACTGAAGCGGGCGTCCGATTGCGTCATTCGGTTCGGCACACCCAGATCCGTATCGGCCACGACGCGGGCAATTGCACCCAGGCTCAAGGGATCGAAGAACTTCACACTCTCGTTCAGGCTGAGCTCATCGGCGAGCGCCATCAGCTGGCGTTTGCTGCTTCCGTCGCCATAGATGTGAAATCGGGCGTCAGGCAGCTTGCGCTTCAGGGTCGCAAAGGCGCGGATTGCGATATCCAGCCCCCGGTTCCACTGCAGCCCGCCGTGACAAGGGTATCTCATAACATATCCTTTCCGCGTTAGGACTATGGTGCCCGCAAATAATTCGGATGTCAGTATATCAAACGGTATATTCACAGCTCACGCTCATTGCCGATAATCTTTGTTTTACTAAAAAATTGATCTTTCAACCCCACGCGCGCGCGATGCGGTCAGGCGGCGGTCCAGGCGGGGGCGCGCTTAATGGAAATGGTTCATTCAAAGCGTATGGCCGCTCGTTAAGAAGAGAATTCCTCAAGCGAGGCTGCAACTGGTGAAGTTTACGACGAGTTGATGGCGTGAGGGGGTTGAGTAATTCTCTGGCGAGCGAGCAACGCGGCGACTCAATGTGGTAACTTGCGCACACTGCAGCGCGTGAAAGTCGGGAAGTCGCTGGATTCGAGAAAGCATGTGGTCCCCTGTGGCCCGGCGCACTTACTTGGCAAGGTCTCCGGGGGAACAAAAAAGACGGCGCCCCTTTCCTTTTGCGCCGCCCGAACGGGCAAGGATGGTCCTGTAAAGAAGTGTTGAATTGATGCTCGGGAAAATTCCAAAGCGGATTCTGTTTCGTTCGCGGCTTAACCAGGTCGTCGACATGAAGCCGAATTAAAACCCGATCGAAGTGGTCCTGCCGACGGGGCCACCTCGGAGTAGATAGCGATCGGAGGCAATGGCGCCACAGGCCTCGTTAGAAACTTTGTCTGGTGTCGCGCGTTTGAGATCACACTTTGAGATAAAATGTGGTAAGTTCACTTAGACCAAAGACAATTAAATGCAAGCTCCGTCCGCGACTACGCGACAACTGATCAATGACGCAAAGGCCTGCCGCCTATTTCAGCCCGCGACCGCGATCGCTTGAGTGAAATTGGTGACAAGCAAATGACCCAATCGAATAATGGCTCGCGACTCACCGTCCCGGCCTCAAGTGAGGTGCGGAAGCCGCGGATCTGTATGCCCACTTTCAGAAATTTGAATCGTAGCGCCTATCGGTGCAGCCTCTACGAAGCACAGGACCTTCTTGTACAGATAGACGACGTCGACTTGATCTATGTCGAGCCTAGCCGTTGTTTTCGGTTTATGGAGACCTGGCAAAGAAGGCTCATCTATCGGGATGTGTCAAAGCGATTGGCCTATGTGAACCCAGGGCTTAAGCCAGTCACGCTCACGAGAGAGTATGATTTATTCATTGCGGTATGTCAAAATTACTGGGATCTTCTCTACATTAATGCCATTACCAATTGGGAAAGCCACTGCAAGACTAGCGTATGCTGGTTTGACGAGCTATGGGTAGTAGATTTACCGCGCGCCAAGTACTGGCTCGGTGCACTCAAGCGGTTCGATCACATATTCATTGGCTGTAGTGGCACGACCGGACCGTTGTCAGACGCAATTAGCCAGACCTGCCGTTGGCTTCCCGGTGCGGTTGACGCTGTCCTATTCAGCCCTTATCCAAATCCGCCGCGCCGCGCAGTTGACGTCTACAGCATTGGGCGAAGGTGGGATGGTATTCATCGAGAGCTCGTTCGGGAGGCGGCGCATGGAGATATGTTTTACATGTACGACACGTTTGTCGAGATGGCCGAGATGAAGGTGCATGATTTTCAGCAACACCGCAGTATGCTTGCGAACCTGGCAAAGCGAAGCCGGTATTTCTTGGTGGCTCCTGCCAAGATGGACTGTCCGGAAGAAACTCAGGGTCAAGTCGAACTTGGTTATCGCTATTTTGAGGGAGCTGCCGCGGGGGCGGTGATGATCGGCCAAGCACCGAGCTGTGAAGCGTTCCGAGAAATATTCCCGTGGCCCGACGTTGTCACTCCAATACAAACCGATGGGTCTGACATCATCCCGACCCTTGCCGCTCTCGATTCGGATCGGGCGACAGTCGCGGCGATCGGTAGACGAAACGCAGCAGAGGCGCTATTGCGTCACGATTGGGTGTATCGATGGCGGGAAATCTTGCGCGCGGCCGGCATTGAGCCGTCGCCGCGGCTCCTTGCACGGGAACGTTACCTGAAAGACTTGGCTGATCTCGCCTTCGATGCGGCCAAGACCTGATAAATTCACGCAGCGCCGAGAGACTGGCCCAACTTTAGAACTGGAAGCAATGCGTGACGTGTCCTTCCTGAGGATTGGGAAATCGGGAACTATGCGTTTGGTGCGGCAGCGGGACACCCGTTTCTGGATGCGATCATAAAGAACTGTGTCCAAGCCCAGCAACATCCCGAGTGGGTGGAACCGATGCTGAAATCGATTCCCCGAAATCTTTCGCAGCGAGTTCTTCGTGTTCGATACGACCGGTCCCGGGCTTGTGTCCCGGACACTGGCAGAGTATCCGGATGATCGCGATCCCGTGAAAGTACTATTCCCGGAGGACGTCTGCGACCCGAACAGCTGGCGCTGCTTCGGGGCTTATGGCGTTCACCTCCAAAGCGGCACGTGGCGCAGCGCAAGGGCTTCGTGCGTAGCCGCCACATAGATTGTGGGAGGCAACGACAAGAAGAGCACAGATGAAAGAAAGCCTCAAGCGCGGCGGAAAAAGATCATTGGAATTCAAGAGATCACCGTCATGCATTCTCTCAGCAGCGTCCGGCGCGACGACCGCTGGACCTCGGCCATGACCACGTCTATGTCGACCAACAAGAACCCTCGCATTGGTCTTGCACGGCGCACAAGTGACAGCGCCGATCCGGGCCGTTGACGCCGCCCACGAGGCCGCCCACGTGCCTGGCATAGCAGGAATCATCGGCAAGTCAGGCGTCGAGCAAGCAGATGTCGAGAGAATGACGCGATGGATGGTGCACGACCCATCCTACGTCTCAGGCACGTACGCCAACGACGATGTGGGACTTTGCGTCGGCTGGGTCAGTCACGGTGGATCGTTTTCCGGCCGCACGCCGCTCTGGAATGAACGCCGCGATGTTTGTCTCATATTCTCGGGCGAGGACTTCACGGCCACCGACGAAGCACTGCAGTGCGGCGAACGTGAGTTTGGGGCAGAGAGTGCGACGTACCTCACCGCGCTTTACGAGGCACAGGGGCTGAACTTCATTGAGAGGTTGAACGGATGGTTCAGCGGATTGCTGGTCGATCTGCGCAAAAGGTTGGCGGTACTCTTCAACGACCGCTACGGCCTCGGCAGGGTCTACTATCACGAAACTCCGGAGCGATTTTATTTTTCGTCCGAGGCCAAATCGCTTCTTGCAGTTATGCCGACCCTGCGGCGACTTGATCCTCGCGCGATCGCAGAAACCTTTGCCTGCGGCAGTGTCCTTCAGGATAGGACGCTTTTTGCCGGCATCTCGCTGCTCCCGCCGGGGTCAAGTTGGTCCTTCGGTTCGAATGGAGACATCTGCAAAAGAACGTACTTCAGTCCGCAATCGTGGGAACGACAGTCGACGATGGGCGAGGTCGAATTCTATGCCCGCCTGAAGGAGACATTTGCTCGAATCCTTCCCAAATACCTCCGCGGGACCAATTCGATTGCCATGTCTCTGACCGGTGGTCTGGACGGTCGTATGATCATGGCCTGGGCCAAACCGGCGCCTGGCGCCCTGCCCTGCTACACCTTCGGCGGTCCCTATCGCGAGTGTGCCGATGTAATGCTGGCGCGTCGGATTGCTATGCTTTGCGGACAGTCTCATCGAACGATTCCTATAGCTTCCGACTTCCTTACCAACTTTCCGAGTTTGGCCGAAAAGGCGGTATTCATTTCCGACGGCACGATGGATGTGACGGGGGCCGTCGAGCTGTATGCAAATCGCATCGCCAGGCAGATCGCTCCCATTCGCCTGACCGGCAATTATGGCTCTGAAATCCTCAGGGGCAATGTTGCGTTCAGGTCGGGGAAGTTGACGGAAGCCCTGCTGGACCCCGGATTCGCGGCGTTGGTACGAACTGCTGATGCGACGTACCAAGCAGAGCGCAGCGGCCACCCCCTGTCATTCATCGCGTTCAAGCAGATGCCCTGGCACCACTATGCGCGGCTCGCGGTCGAGCAATCGCAACTTACGCTTCGTTCACCTTATCTCGACAACGATCTCGTCGCGCTGATGTACCGCGCTCCTTCCAAACTATTTTCGAGCAAGGAGCCCTTCTTGCGGCTGATCCATGAGCGGAATCCCTTTTTAGCCAAGATTCCGACGGATCGCGGTCTGGTTTATCGTGAGGCTCCGATTTTCGGGAAGGCTCGTGAGTTCTGCGCGGAACTCACCGTGAAGGCTGAATACGCCTACGATTACGGGATGCCGCAGCGGCTCGCAGGGCTCGATCACTTGCTAGCGTCGCTCCATCTCGAGAGGCTGTTTTTGGGAAGGCATAAATTCTACCACTTCCGCGTGTGGTATCGCGACCAACTCTCGCATTACCTGAAGGATATATTGCTCGATTTGCGCGCGCGGCATAGACCCTACCTTCAGGGACAAGTTCTAGTACGTATGGTCGACGCCCACACGAAGGGATGGCAAAACTGGACTCGAGAGATTCACCGCGTGTTATCCCTCGAACTGCTCCAAAGGCAATTGATCGAGCGATGGTAGACACAGCGTGCACAATAGATGCAACTCCTATCCCACGCGCTGTCAAGGGCTCTCGAGACGATGATGGGAGTTGGGATACGAGACAATTTTCCGTAGTCGCAACAGTAGTGTTTCTGCTGGCGGTCAGCGTTAGCCTCGCGATGGGGTGCGACCGCTACAGAATTGCGGGCAAGGTGTACACGCTAACCTTTTCGTGGAGCAAGATTTGCTTGGCGAGCGCTCCGGTACATTCAAGCCGCGGTTCCATTGCAGCGCGAGGCGAGGACTGCAGCCGTGATCAGTTGGTAGAGCAGTCGGTCCGTTTTGACTTCGATAGATAGCTCGAGAGGACCCAGCCCTATGCGGTCTTGTACGAGCTGAGACGCAGGCGCTCGATCGGATCTCACATGCCAGGCCTAGCCACTGTCGTCTGTCTGCTGTTCATCGTCTATCTGCTCTGGACCGATCTCAGGCGGCCTGACAGTCCGTCTACAGCGTTATGGGTGCCCGTGGCCTGGATGTTTCTGGCCGGCTCGCGATACGTGTCGTCCTGGCTAAATGTCGCTCCAAGCTTTGAGTCCGCCGACGACTATGCCGAGGGCAGCCCACTCGACCGCGCCGTCTTCTTCGCCCTCATCGTGGCAGGAATTGTGATCCTTGCAAGAAGAAAGATCGACTGGCCAAGATTGTTCCTCAACAATAAGTGGATCGTCCTCTACCTCCTGTACTGCTTGGCCAGCATGGCCTGGAGCGATGAGCCTTTTCTTCTCATGAAACGATGGGTCAAGGATTTGGGGAATCCGATCATGGCGCTCGTGATCCTGACAGAGGGGCGCCCTTATGAGGCGGTCGGGGTCGTCCTTCGGCGTCTCGCCTTCCTGCTGCTACCGTTGTCCGTCCTGTTCATCAAATATTACCCCGAGCTGGGGAGAGGTTATAAACCCGATGGTTCGCCGATGTTCACGGGAGTGGGCCATCAGAAAAATGATCTGGGGTTG
>Ga0182041_10000957_pt1 | contig 14266 bp, 12 predicted proteins | sample flu12Cox44000178_FD_125967 | JGI IMG/M metagenome (GOLD analysis project Ga0182041, IMG submission 125967) | Lab enrichment of tropical soil microbial communities from Luquillo Experimental Forest, Puerto Rico - flux8day.12C.oxic.44.000.178 | ecosystem: Environmental > Terrestrial > Soil >...
ACAAACTGTTTTTAAACTCTTCTTTCAAAGAGCAGCGGAATTCCGCCGTCGCTTCGCTATGGCGCGACCTTACCCGCGTTGCGGACATGCCGTAGCTCGAAGAGCGAAGGTGGTGTCCGGCGGCAGCCGGGGAATTCGCTGCCGGAGCCTGCTTCCTGGATCCCTTCGTGTCCTCTGTGCCTTTGTGGTGAAATTCCTTCGTGACCTCGTCATTGCCTCCGAGGTCACCCCGACCGCTAAAATGGAATACGTTCGGTAGCTGCGCGCAGCCTTTCGTAAAGGGGCACCAGACCGTCCGGTATAATTCTACTTCCCCCAATCACGGTCATGAAATTATGATCGCCGTACCACCGGGGCACAATATGCAGGTGCAGATGTTCCGCCACCCCTGCGCCTGCAGCTATTCCAACATTCCAGCCGATATTAAACCCCTGCGCCTTAACGACATCTTCAAGCAACCGCTCGGCATAACTTGCCAGGTCCAGAAGCTCGATTTTCTCGCCATCGGTCAACTCTGAAAATCGTGACACCACCCGATAAGGAACCGCCATCAAATGGCCCGCTGTGTACGGATACAGATTCATCATCAGGAAAGCCAGCTTTCTTCGGCAAACGACAAAGTGCTCGGCATCATTTGCGGCTTCACCGGCTTCCCGCAAAAATTCCGGTCTCTTCTCGCGGTGGTAATATTCGACCCGCCAGGGGGCCCAGAGAGTTTCAAGCCAGGTGTTCAACTCACTCACAGCCACAGTATTTATCACAGAGTGCGGGCAGGAGCACGAAGGAATAGTTCGAGGCTGCAGTCCCGGGTTCGGAGTTCGGGGTTCGGGGTTCTGATTTCTGATTTCTGATTTCTGTCTTCTGTCTTCTGATTGCGATTGCTTCCTCGACGCGCTATTTACTTTGGGTAGTTGGCCAATACATTTCTTCCCTCATGCCTTTCTCCCTCGGAATAGATTTCGGGACTCGAATCGGTGATGCCACTACTGACGCCAATCACCCCAAGCCAAGCAGTAACCAGGAGAGTCAAATTCTGGGCGCGATCGAGCACGAGAGGACGATTTTTAAGATTTAGCGCCACAAGTCAATGGAACAACGAGAACAAAATCCCCGTCGCACCTAGCAAAACGGGCTAACTAACCATCCGCCATGTATCTCCCCCTTGGAACCTATTCACCTGAAATCAGACTCGGTCTGGTTTCTGCATCTCGGAACTGTTTTCCGCGCAGCCTGTCGGAGGAACGCACCGTTCGACTTCTCGAAAGCTGCAAGAAGGCAGGGATAACGCCTTTTGTGCCGCAGGGCGAAGCCCGCATCATCGAAACGAGAAATCACGCAGCCGATGCCGCACGGCAGCTTAAGGAAGCGGGCTGTGACGCGGTTGTCTTCTATCTCGGCAATTTTTCGCCGGAGATAGAGGATGCTAGCTTCGTCAAGGCGTTCGACGGTCCGGTCATGATCCTGGCTGCGGCGGAGGAATCGGGCGCTTCTCTGCTCGAAAAACGCGGCGACGCGCTCTGCGGGCTTCTCTCTGCAGCCTTGGCCGTCAGCAAACGAAATCTCTTGAATCGTGTCCACCTGCCGGAATCCCCTGTGGTAAGCGCCGAGGAAGCCGTTCGGGAAATCGATCATTTTATCAAGGTGGCAAGAGTTGTTAAAGGGATCCGAAACGCGACGATCGGACTTTTTGGTCCGCGTCCGCGCGATTTCGAGACATGCAACTACAATCTCGCGTCGGTCAATTCTATCGGGGTTGAGGTTGAAGAGTTGGGACTCTTCGATCTGCAAAATGAAATCAAACGAATTAAGGAAAAGGGTGAGCCGACGGAAGATATCAAGGCGGATATGAAACACGAGATGCCGAGTATCCCTGATGAAGATTTTGCTTCGCGTCTCTCTGTTTACGAAAGAGCCATCAAGAATTTCCGCGACCGGTTAAAGCTATCAGGTGCGGCGACTCAATGCTGGTCTGAACAGGAGATGAGTCTCAAACACGTTCCCTGCTTTATCAACGGACGAATGGCGCAGGGTGGTTTCCCGATCGCGTGCGAGAACGATTGTTATTCGCTCATTTCAGAGCTTCTAGCCCAATATGCATCGGACGGCACAGTGGGAATTCTGGATATTAATCATAGCATTCCAAAAGACCTGCACGAGAGCCTTAAGCATTACCCGATTAAAGACATGGTTGGCATGTTTCACTGCGGCAATGCATCCACGCGGCTGCTGAAAAATCCGGAAATGAAATATCAGGTCATTATGAAGCGGATGATGGAGCCCGATTCTCCGCCCGATATCACCCGAGGGACCATCGAGGGCCAATTTATCGGTTCTCCTATTACGGTTGTGCAGGTTCACGGCGCCGGGGACAGGATGGCAGCGTATCTGATCGAGGGACATTTCCTCGACCTCGACCCGAAGACGTTTGGCTGCACCGGCACCGCCTACCTCCCGGGGTTCAACCGCTTTTATCGCCATGTTCTACTTGGACGTTTCCACCATCATGCTTCGGTAGCCTTTTCCCATTGCGCTGCGGTATTATTTGACGCATTCAAGTTGCTAGGCTTCGCTGAGATCTACACACCGGCGCCGGATTGTGTGCCTTATCCCGGGGAAAACATATTCCGAAATGGATTTATTTTGGCACACAATTAAATTGCTTCCGTATGTCCTATCGCGAAATCAAAGCCGAGTGCCACGAGGCAAACTTACTTCTGCCGAAATACAAGCTGGCTGAACTCACTTTTGGCAATGTGAGCGTACGAGATCCCGCGCAAGGCGTATTCGCCATCAAACCAAGCGGAGTCGACTATTCGCGGCTCGCGATTGATGACATGGTGATTGTCGATTTGGACGGCAAAGTCGTTGAAGGTTCCTTACGCCCCTCGTCGGATACTCCCACGCATCGACGCCTGTTCCAGGCTTTTGCAGGCATCCGCTCGATCGTTCATAGCCACTCCCGAAACGCTACGGCTTTCGCCCAAGCCGGGATTGGAATACCCTGCTTTGGAACAACTCACGCCGATTATTTTTTCGGCGAAATCCCTGTCACGCGGAGAATGACGGAAGAAGAGATAAACTCGGGATACGAGTTTGAAACGGCCAACGTGATCATCGAGCGTTTCAGGGATCTCGATGCAGATCAGGTACCGGCGGTGCTCGTACACTGCCATGGAGTATTCGCCTGGGGGTCAAGTGGAAAAAAGGCCGTTGAGAATGCCCTGGCACTGGAGATCGTTGCGCAGATGGCACTAAAAACCATCCAGATAAATTCAAGCGCTCGCCCAATCGACCGGTATCTGCTGGAAAAACATTTCCTGCGTAAACATGGAAAGACCGCCTACTATGGCCAAAGCGAGGTAGAGTTGGATCTCAAGGTCGTTTGTGACAACAAGGATCGGTAAAGGCTTGGAGGGCTGGTTCGGGGTTCGGAGTTCGGGGTTCGGAGTTGGGTCTTTCTGTCTTCTGATGTGCAGGTCGCAGCGGCTGCGCGCGCCGAAGCACTCGGGCTTGAAAAACGACCGGAATATGTCACCTGTGACACATGGTCAAAAGAGCCAAGGATTCAATTTCAATCAGGGAGTTGCACGAAAAGACCGGCGAGTTAGTCCGCCGAGCTGGTGCCTCGCATAAGCCTTTGCCGGTTACCGACCACGGCAAAGTCGTGGCTTTGCTGGTTGCGCCGGCTGCAGTGCCTTTAAGGAAGCGGCCTAAGCGCGTCATATTACCTGAATATCGCAAGCTGATCCTCGAGACTCCGCAAAAGGGTGATGTGCTCGAAAATCTTGATGCCGTGCGAGGTGACCGTTGATCTTTTGCGATACATCGGCGCTGGCGAAATACTACGTTGACGAAAACGGATCTACAGGCTTGCGATCCCGGTTGGATTCCGAAGACGCAGTGATAGCCAGCGAGCTTGCGCGCGTTGAATTGATGAGTGTCTTTCACCGCCGGATGCGTGAGCGGGACTGGACTCGAGAACAATTTCAAACGGCTGCAAATCAGCTAAGCCGAGATGATACCGCCCGGTATTGGACTTGGTTGCCGCTCAGCAGCTTCATTATCGGCGCGGCGAGCCAATTGTATCTGTCGCTTCCTGCAAGCGTGTTCTTGCGTGCAAGTGACTGCCTGCACTTGGTCACGGCGCTGCATCATGGTTTTGAGGAAGTCTGCACATTGGATCGCCGCCAACAACAGGCCGTGCAAGTGCTCGGTCTCACTGTCGTCAAACTATGATCATGACTCCACAACACCATCAAATGCTTTCAATGGTATTCTTTGCTGAGGAGCGCACCAGTGCCTCCAGAACTTTATATTGTTCAACCGTCAAACGCGGCTCGCCGGAGGCTCGCCCTACCGACCGCAAGCCACGGAGAAGTCGCATGGTAGGTACGAAGCTCTGCTGAGCCGCCGCCATCTTCGGGTGGAAGAGGAACGGGCCGTACTGAAAAAGGAGAATTTGAATGCGATTCGGTGCAAGTACGTTCATTTGGGTTTCGCCTTTCTCGAACAAAACGCTAGGTATTTCACTTTCACTTGTGCGAAAATGACCGCGGCACTCCCGGCACGGGCCACGTGGAATAGAAAGAGGTCGCTTCAGCGCTCCGCGAAATGCGCCCGAATAAACCACGGCGTCAGTCGGAACACGAACTCTATTCCTTCGGTACTATTTTTAAGCGCCCGTCATCCTGGTCCAAACGCCGCCGGCTTTTGCACTTTCGACCGCGGTTGCGATAAACGCCATCCCTTCAACCCCATCATCGACCGTCGGGAAGTCGCAATCGGGAGGGATGGGCTGGCCGTTAACTTCCGCTTCTATGGCTCGCGCTGCCTCGACGTAAATATTCGCGAAAGCCTCAATAAAAGCTTCCGGATGGCCAAATGGAAGACGGGTGAACCGTTTTGCGACGGCAGTGACATATTCATTGCCACGCCGATAGATGCGCCGTGGTTTGTCACCGTACTTTACGACTAAATCGTTAGGATCTTCCTGATGCCATTCCAGCGACCCTTTCGCGCCATACACCCTGATGCTCAAGTCGTTCTCTTCGCCAACCGAAATTTGCGAAGCGCATAAAACACCCTTGGCCCCGCCCTTGTAGCGAATGAGCAAATTCGCATCGTCTTCGAGCTGACGTCCTTTTACGAACGAGGTGAACTCGGCGCAAAGCTCCTCGATCTGCAGACCTGTAATGTATCGACCTAGATTTTCGGCGTGAGTTCCGATATCGCCGAGACACCCTGCGGCGCCGGCTTGCTGCGGGTCCGTGCGCCAGGACGCTTGTTTCTGTCCCTCTGCGTCGATTGGTTTGATGAGCCAGCCTTGCGGGTATTCGGCCACTACCTTTAATATCTCGCCTAGTTCGCCGCTGCGAACGAGCTCACGCGCTTCCTTGACCATCGGGTAGCCTGTGTAGTTGTGTGTTAGGGCAAACACCTTGCCCGTCTTCCGAACCACGTCTTGCAGTGCACGTGCTTCATCCAGATCAAAGGCAAGCGGTTTATCGCAGACGACATTAAACCCGGCTTCCAGGAACGCCTTGGCCACCGGCACGTGCGTCCGGTTTGGAGTCACAACCGAGACGAAGTTGATCCGTTCATCAGCGGGCAATCGGCCTTCTTCGGTGGCCATGGTGCGGTAATCCGGATAAACCCGTTTGGGATCCAGGAGCAAGTCTTCGCCGGAGAGTTTCGCTTTCTGCGGGTTTGAGGAGAATGCGCCTGCGACCAGTTCGATTTTTCCGTCGAGCCGCATCGCCATGCGATGAACTCCACCGATGAATGCGTCCCGGCCACCGCCTACCATGCCGGCAAATAATTTTCGTCTCATAGAGTTAAGGGGGATTTGCGATCATTTACGTGACCTGGCGACCATCGCTGCCAGGATGATGATAACTCCGCGTGCGATCAATTGCTAGCCAATCCAGTCCGGAGAGGTAGCGATCCAGGAACTCGATCTACCTCTCTCGAATGGGAACTCGTCCTCTCTCGAATCCGTTCCAAGGCACGTGAAATGGTAGGGCGAGCCTCTCGGCGAGCCGCGTTTGCACCCACTGACGGCTCAGCAGGAGCGGTTCGACTGAGCTCGCCGAAGTCTTCGCCCAATCGCTGCCGGATGACGGCGCATATCTAAATTGATACATAACCGATCCGGCAGCCGCCGGACAGCCGCAGGCCCATTTTCATCGCAACCCTCCGGGTCGCGGCCGGTTGGCTGTTTTTCCGCGTTGCTCGGTCCTCACGTATCCATTTAGATATGCTCGTCGCTCGCGCCTTGAAAAACAGCCAACTAACCCGGCAGTGGCCGGGCGAAAGGCATGCTTATTTCGGGGACAGGACATTAGCGCCCAGCTATCGCCCCGCGCTCGCCTCGGTGCGAGATCAGTTTCTGAAGAACGATAAACACCAAAAGCAGCGCCCCGATCACAATCTTGGTCCACCAACTGTTAAGCGTCCCATTAAAAATAATGATTTGCTGGATCAGCCCAAGGATGAGGACGCCCATGAGCGTGCCGGGTATGAAGCCAACTCCACCGGTCAAGAGCGTGCCTCCAATCACCACCGACGCAATTGCGTCTAGCTCCAAGCCTACAAAGGAAGCAGGGTTGCCCGACTGCATATAAAAGGTTGCGACAACGCCGCCCAAAGCAGAAAAGCATCCGGCAAGCGCATAGGTTGTGATTTTGGTTCGGCCAATCGGCAATCCCATGAGACGAGCGGAGTTTTCGTTCGATCCGATCGCATACACATTCCGCCCGAACCGCGTGAAGCTTGCGAGGAGAGTACCGACGATAACGGAGGCCAGGAAACACATCGCGGTAAACGGCAATACTGCTTTGGGAGCCACTAAAATCGAGAGTTGCGGCAGAACTTGGCTGTAAAACGGATGATCGATCCCGATGGACTCGGGGTTGATCACAAAACCCAAGCCACGCAAGCAAAAGAGACCGGCAAGCGTAACCAGAAAGGGAGGTAAGTCAAAAAAGTAGATTAAGCAACCCATCACCGCCCCGGAAACAGTTCCAACGCTGACCGCGATTCCCATGGCCACGAAAGGATCGCATCCGACCTGAAGAAGCTTGGCAATCAATATCCCGACAAAAGCCACCATGGAGCCGACCGAGAGGTCAATTCCTCCCGATAAAATCACGAACGACTCCCCGACGGCCGCCACTCCGACGAACGCGCTGTCGTTTAAAAGATTTACGAGCACACGGGGGGTCCCGAAATTCGGGTACAGCTGAGATCCGGTGCCGAAGACGGCCAGCAGGACGACAGCGGTCGCCAGAAGCGGAATGTACTTAGGATTCACGCGAATCATGTGGCGTCACCGTAGAAAGGTTTTGGGGCGTCCTGGAGGCCAGCGGTTTGAGAATCCTTCCAGGCGGCCGAACAGATCGAGAGAGTCGTGCTCGGAATGATTCGCTTTGAAACAGGCAAACCGCGATAATAACGAGAGCTTTCGGCACAGGTGAAATATCGGAGCTCACATTCCTGGCGTACAGGGTGGTGGTAAGCGTCTGAATAAATAGCCCGCCGACCACTGCGCCGATCAAATAGAAGCGGCCACCCTGCAGCGAAGTGCCTCCGACCACGACGGCCAGGATTGCATCCAACTCCAGATACAGGCCAATGTTGTTTGCGTCCGCGCTTTTGATATTCGAACATGCGACCAACCCGGCCAGGCCGGCACAAAGCCCGGAGAATGTGTATACCAGAAATTTGACCTGCCTGGCGTTGATCCCGGAATACCGGCTGGCCTCGTCATTGTCGCCTACTGACTCAATAAAGAGCCCGAGGGCTGTGCGCCGGACCAGAAAAAAGGCGAGCAGCAGCATCAGCAGAACCAGAGTAAGGGTGAAAGGCAAGCCGAAGAGGTGACCGTTGCCGAGGTAGACCATCGTTGGATCAAGAAAGTTAATGATCTGCCCTTCGGTGATCAGCTGTGCGACACCGCGGCCGGCCACCATCAGGACGAGCGTTGCTACGATCGGCTGGATGCCGAATCCTGCGACCAGCATCCCGTTCCAGGCTCCAGCCAGAACCGAAACGACGAGTGCAATAGCGATGGCGACGCCGGCGGGCTGGTGCTCGGTTACCAACAGGCGGGATGAAACCGCTGCGGCGATGGCCATTACAGCACCGACCGAGAGATCAACCCCGCCGGTGGCGATCACCAAAACCATGCCGAGCGATAGAAGCATGACTTTCGCTCCCTGATTTAGCACATCGATTCGAGAGCCGTACAAATGGCCGTCGAGCAACTGGATATGGAAGAATCCTGGCGTAAAAAATTGGTTGAAAAGCAGGAGCAGCCCAAGCGCACCAACCGTCCAGAAAATTCTTTTGCCGCGCAGAAAGAAGAGAATTGAGCCAAAGACAATCCAGAACAGCAGGTCAGAAATCCAGTCGATCATGCAGCCGGACGCTCCAGATTGTGAGTTGCGATGGAGTGCATGATGGCCTCTGCGGAAATCTCTCCCTCTGTCAATTCATCCACTTTCCGCCGATCGCGTAGAACCACTACCCTTTGACTTTGCCGGACCACTTCTTCCAGCTCCGAACTGATGAAGAGCACGCCAAGGCCTTCTTGCCGAAGGGATTGGATCAGTTTCTCGACCTCGGCCTTCGCTCCGACATCGATTCCCCGGGTAGGTTCATCAAGAACAAACAACCTCGGCTCGGTCGCCAACCAGCGCGCAAGTAGGACCTTTTGCTGATTCCCACCGCTCAGGTTGCGGATTACCTGCTCCCGATTCGGCGTCTTGATATCAAGCGCATGGATGAAGCGGTCGGCGAGTTTTTCCTGCTCGGCAACCGGCAAGCGTCTCCAGCTTCCCCGGCTCGCCTGTAGCGCCAAAACAATATTCTCCCGCACGGTAAGATTTGGAATGATCCCGGCGACTTTGCGATCCTCGGGAGTCAACGCGATCCCGCAACGGATCGCTGCCCGTGGCGAATTGAATCTCACGGCTTGGTAGCCAATCCGAATCGTGCCCTGATCCGGCCGGTCAACTCCAAAGAGCAGTCTCGCGGTTTCGGTTCGTCCTGAACCAAGGAGACCAGCCAGGCCGACCACTTCTCCAGACCGGACGTCCAGGTCGAGAGGCTGCAGAAAGCCCTTTCTACCTAGGCCCCGCGCTTCCAGTATGGGTGCTTCCGAACGAATCGATGCGGTGCTTGCACGCTTTTGCTCCAACGCTTCCACTTGCTGAACGGCTTTGCCAATCATATGAGAAACAAGGTTGATCCGCGGAAGATCCTTGGTCGCAAAACAGCCCACTCGGCATCCGTTCCGTAACACGGTGATCGAATCCGAAATCTCGTAAACCTGATCGAGAAAATGAGTAATGAAGATAATTCCGAGCCCGCCATCCCGAAGTTTCCGAAGTTTTTTGAACAACTCTTCGACCTCCATCCTATCCAGGCTGGAGGTAGGCTCATCCAGAATCAGCAGCTTAGCCGAGATATCAAGCGCGCGGGCAATCGCGACCAGTTGCTGAATAGCGATTGAATAGGAGGAAAGCTGCCGGCTGACGTCAAGGGAAAGGTCGAGCCGTGCTAGAGCAGCTCGCGCTCTTCTAGCGATTGCACCCCAACGAATGATTCCAAAGCAGGTCGGCTGGCGCCCGAGACAGATGTTTTCGGCAACGGACAAGTGTGGGATAAGATTAACTTCCTGATACACCGTGCTGATACCAAGCGACTCAGCCTCGCCCGGCGACCTCGGGGCGATGAGCTGACCTTCCAATCGGCTTTCTCCCAAGTCGCGCGGGAACACGCCCGTCAACACCTTGATCAGAGTGCTTTTCCCGGCGCCGTTCTCACCCATAAGAGCGTGGATTTCGCCCGGCTGCAGCGCGAAGTCGACTGCATCCAACGCCTTGACCCCTGGAAAACCTTTAGTGAGACCGATAATCTCTAGGAGCGGGGTAGCCACGGGGTGACCTTAGAAGAGAATTCGGGCGCCCTGTCTCTCCTAAGAGCGCCCGCTTCGAATCCTTGAAAAGCAAAACTGATTGCAGATGAGTCGAGTCTTGTGTCCGAACATTAATCATCAGGCCATTTTGCTTTTCAAGGATTCTATCGCGAGGCCGCCTTGCTCAACCGATCTCGTCGGTTTGAGGCGCGGCCTCGCCAGAACAGCCAATGGAAGAATGGTTAGGGTTAGTATTGTCTCTTTGGTAGTTCTGCGGCCGCTTGCGATTGCTCGTAGACACCCTCCTGGCTGACGACGCGCTTAGGAATTTCCTGTTTGTTTGCTACTTTCTCAATCAGGTCAAACAACTGCGGCCCGAGAAGCGGATTGCACTCAACCGTGACATTCAGCTTGCCATCCTTCATCGCTTCGAAAGCTCCCCGGACACCGTCGATTGAGACGATTTTTATATCCTGACCGGGTTTGATACCGGCTTCTTCCATGGCTTGAATGGCTCCGAGGGCCATGTCGTCATTATGAGCAAACAGCACGTTAATCTCTTTGGCATTTGGCGACTTCAAAAACGCCTCCATAACCTCTTTGCCTTTCGCCCGGGTAAAGTCGCCGCTCTGAGACATGATGATTTTCATATCGGGATACTTAGCCAAAACTTCCTCGAATCCCTTTTTCCGATCAATTGCAGGAGCTGATCCAACGGTACCGACCAACTCGGCAATGTTGGCTTTGCCACCGGTCAGCTTCGCCACCGCGTTGGCTGCACGCCGCCCCTCTTCCACGAAATCGGAGCCCAGGAAAGTAACGTAGAGGCTCGGGTCGGAAACTTTGACGGCGCGATCAGACAGGACGACCGGAATTCCGGCCTTTTTTGCTTCTTGCAAGACCGGCTCGAAACCGGTTTCGACGACGGGTGAAAATGCGATCACGTCCACTCCTTGAGCAATAAAGGATCGTATCGCCTTGATCTGATTTTCCTCCTTTTGCTGGGCATCAGAAAAACGGAGATCAATTCCACGTTTTTGCGCTTCGGATTTGATTGACTCGGTGTTGGCGGTGCGCCAACCACTTTCGGCGCCGACCTGGGCAAAGCCGACCACTAGCTTTTTCTGAGCGGTGCCAGCAGCTGGCGATTGAGCGGCGTCAGCAGCTGGAGCTTGGGGTTGAGTGAGCGCGAACAGGGCTGGAAAAGCCAACAAGAGAAGGCTGAATCTATAAGTAGAAGTTATTTTCATATTCCGGGGGCTGCATTTGATGGTCCCGGCTGGAACAGACCGGACCGTGGTAAGCAATCCGATCTGTTTCTGGAGCCGTGAGCAGCGGTCACAAAATCGAGGCCAAATTTTCATCGATACAGCAAATTAAGCGTGATTCCGTGACCGCTCACGTCTAGTAGTGCTTTAAGCTCTGGTTTGCAAGCGAAAAGTACCTAGCCTGAGCCCCACTTCCCTTTTCTAACCCACCCCTATCCAATCTTCCCATGCGGTTTACCCCCAAAAAAAAGAACCTGACTATCCACGACGTCGCCGCTCTGACCGGGGTTTCTTACCAAACCGTTTCCCGAGTCATTAACGGAATGCCGGAGGTATCAGCCGCAACTCGCGCACGGATCCAACAGGTTCTCGCCGAAGTCGGGTTCCGACCCAACATGACTGCCCGGCAGCTCGCCAGCAAGCGTTCCACCACCGTCGGACTAGTCACCTTTGCCACTAGCTTTTACGGCCCTTCCCAGATCATGGTGCATAGCGAGCAGGCTTCCAAAGAACTCGGTTTGAGCTTCATGTTCAGCGGCATTGTCGAACACAGCACTCAATACATCAGGCGAGCCGTGAACGAACTTTGCGCGCATCAGGTCTGTGGCATCCTCATTCATTTGCCTTGGGAAGTGGACTTGCGCGAGCTTCACGACGTGTGTCGAAATGTGCCACTGATAGCCGTCGATTCCGATTTCGGATTCGAGTGTCCTTCTGTCTTCATCAACCAGGAGCTCGGTTCGCGTGAGGCGACTCGTCATTTGCTTCGGCTCGGTCACAGGAAAATCGCCCATCTCCGCGGGCCCGTTCCTTGGCGGGCAGCCAAACTTCGCTCTATTGGTTGGAAAAAAGAACTGAAGGCGGCGCGTCTCCCTCTGGGACCGGTTGTTGACGGTGATTGGACCGCTGAATCTGGCTTCGAAGCGGCCCGGAAGCTTATCTCCGATCATTGGGGAAAATTCACCGCGGTCGTTGTTGCCAACGATCAAATGGCCTTAGGAGCAATCCGAGCTTTTGAGGAAAACTCCATCCGTATCCCGCAGAACATTTCCCTGGTAGGCTTCGACGACATCCCTGAAGCAGGTTTTTTCCGCCCGCCTTTGTCGACGATTAAACAGGATTTCGCCGCCCTTGGCCGGTTAAGCGTTCAATGTCTGATGGAACAGGTAGATCCCACCTGCACAACTTCGCCCACTCGTACGATTCAACCATACCTTATTGAGCGAGAAAGCGCCGCGAAACCTGGCTAGCCGACATTAGCCTGTGACGGCGCGGCGGTAGGGTCCGTCTGCGTCGTTGTTCGTTCGTTACGTATCGCAGCGGATATGCTCCTCACTCACGCCTCGCATCCAGACCCTTTTGAAGCGAACGATATGCCTCCTACTTATGACTCGATGCACTAGCTGGTCTGAAGCGCGGATTCACCCTGTGGCGAGTGATAGACATTGGCGGCCACGAAATCGCGGATCGCCCCCAGGATGCGATTATCGACATCATGCTGGGTCTCCCCACCTGCCATCAATTGACTCTTGGACACAAGCAATGAATGGTCGCCACCTTCGACAACGTAGAGTTCGTTTGTTGTTTTCATTTCCCGTCGAACGCACTCCAGCATCTCCAACGGGCAAAGCCGGTCGCGCGTTCCCTGCACGAAGAGAATGGGTGTTGCCAATCCACGAAGCACGTCCGCCCGCAATTTTGACCGGTTGCCCCCAGCGCAGAGCGGGTAACCAAGGCAAATGACAGCAGACACAACTTCTTCGAGCGCAAGATGGCACCCGACCCGCGCCCCGAGACTTTTTCCGATCAGAACCGCCGGCCCACTGTGGTTCTGCCGGGCTTGAACCAGCGCTTCGCGATGGGCCTCTATGAGCTTCGCGAGCGGATCGGGGCGCTTCCGTCGTTCCTGCATATAAGGATAGTCGAAAAGGGAAACGGCACCGATCGCCTCCAGCCTCTTGGCCCAAGCTTGCATCCACGGGTGCCCGGAGGATGCACCGGCCCCATGAGCAAATACAATGATCGGTCTTTCCATACCCATTCTAGCCCGCTATCCCTTTTGGTCAGGTTTGGTCCTCAATTCCTCTAACATCTGGTTTGCCAGCTGCGGACCTTTGCCGCTCTCTTCATGCTTGAAATACACAAACGCGTGACTCCAGCGCTCCTTTTGCGCCTCAATGAATTCCACCCATCGAACGATGTCGGCTTTCTGATAATCTTCCCGCCGCAGCCGGAGATAACCAAAGTCGGCACTCACGATGCTGGGAACAACAAAATCGCTGCTCTCTGCAATGCAAAGAGCGGCGTTGCTCCGCTGTAGATGAGCGAAAATCTCGTCATCAAACCACGATGAATGCCGAAACTAGAAGGCGGCTCGGATTCCGGCCGGCAACCCTTCGAGGAATTCGTGCAAGAGCGCCGAATCCTTTTTGAAGTTCGGCGGAAGCTGGAACAAGACCGGCCCAAGCTTTGAGCCGAGCCGTGAGACGACGCGTTGGAAAACATCGAGAAGTTCCGCACAGTCCCGCAGCCTCGCCACATGGGTAACCTTCTGCGGCGCCTTCAGTCCGAATCGAAAGCGTTCCGGAGTTGCACTGTCCCAGCCTTCAATGGTTTTGCTGTTTGGGATTCGATAGAAAGTATAATTGATCTCGCTTGTTGAAAACCGCTCCGCGTAGAAAGGCAGCATCTTCGCGGTAGGAAATTTCTCCGGATAAAACGTCCCGCGCCATTCGGGATATTGGAACCCGGAAGTGCCGATCCAGCAGGTCATTTGGGACGATACAGTAGAGAACAAACGTCCGCCAGAATCCTTGAAAAGCAAAATCGATTGCAAATGAGTCAAGGTTTTCCGTTTCGTGCATCGATGATCAAATGGGTCCTGCTTTTCAAGGATTCTCTGAGCGGGACCGTGGAACGGGTAAAGTTACCGGATTCCCACACCAATTGTAAATGCATGCACAGATCCAAACCAAGCGCTGCCCGCCTCGAAGAATTGCCTGGACTTTTACCCTCAACAAATTCCGGTTCCGCATTAGCGAGGCCGCTTCACCCAACCGATGCTGCTTCCACCCGGCCT
>Ga0182041_10000966_pt1 | contig 14224 bp, 12 predicted proteins | sample flu12Cox44000178_FD_125967 | JGI IMG/M metagenome (GOLD analysis project Ga0182041, IMG submission 125967) | Lab enrichment of tropical soil microbial communities from Luquillo Experimental Forest, Puerto Rico - flux8day.12C.oxic.44.000.178 | ecosystem: Environmental > Terrestrial > Soil >...
CACGGCGGCGGTGGTGGCGGTGTCGGCGGGGCGCCGGGGGCGGGGTCGCAGCACCCGCAGGCGCCGGAAACGCCGCAAACTTCTGCCCCGCCCGCCACCCAGAGCACGCAGCCGCCGGCCACACACAGCACCCAGGCGCCGGCCACGCAGAGCACCGAAGCGCCGACCACGCAGAGCACCCAGGCGCCGACCACACACAGCACTCAGACGTCTGCCCCCGAAAGCACGCACCCATCGTGGACGCGCAGCAGCGAGCCGCCGACGTCGCAAACCACGCAGCCGGGCGGACAAAGCACCTCGCCGAGTGCGCAAACCACCGCACCGGCCAGCGGGCAGACGACGGCGCCGTCCAACCGGGAAGCGCGCCCGGTCCTCAATCCTCCGAGCACCCAGGCTCCGCACCCGGCCTACATTCCGCGCCGGGACCTGGTCACCGCGAGCGCGCAAGTCGGCGGGCCCTCAGGTCGGGGCCCGGGGGATGTGAATGTCCAATTCGTCATCGTGGGCCGCGGTGCGCCACCTCCGCCGCCGGAGCGGGCATGGGGCTGGAACGACGGCCCGGCTCCCCGGCACGCGCCGCCCGGCTGGTACGGCCCGCCGCCTGCCGGTGGATGGGACGGCCCGCCGCCTCCCGGAGGCTGGAACCGACCATGGGTGGACCGGCCGGACCGCGACTGGGATCATGGGCGGGACGATTTCGGCGCGTTCGGCTATAACACGTTTACCGTCTTCCCGGTCTTCAACTGGTATTACGGCGGCTGGGGCTTCTGGTACTTCGGTGTTTGGGTCCCGCTCTACTGACGGCGCCGCGCACGTCCTGACGCGTTACTGCGGGTTGGTCGCCAGGTAGTCTCCGACCGGAATCGGTGACGCCGCGGCGTATCCAATGGGTAGCAGCACCTCGCCGGCGGTCGTGTTGTAGTACACGTCCCACCGGTAGTAGCCGGCGAACGCAGCGGGATCGGCGGCCATCAGCGCGGCGTACTGGTCGACCGCCTCCACGTATTGGTGCGCGTGGTTGTACCCGTAGATGGCGTGATCATGATCGTTGGCAAAGCCGTTAGCGGCGAGGAAGCGGCCGGCCGCCATGATGCTGTCCCGGGGCGAGTTGACGTCGCCGCCCTGGCCATAGGTGGCGAATGTCGACGGCAAGAACTGCATCGGGCCTTGCGCGCCGGCGGTGCTTACGCCGTTGATGCTGCCGAACCGGGTCTCGATCAGGTTGATCGCGGCCAGGTAGTTCCAGCCGACGCCGGACTCCGACTCCGCCGCGTGGTAGTAGCTCAGGAGTTCGCCCGCCGGAGCTGGCGGCTCGATGCGCCACGGGGGCAGCGTGTCCTTCGGGTACGTCATCGCGGTGAGTTGCCGACGGGCGTCGACATTGCGGTCGTAGACGTCGAGTAACTCCGGCGGGATTTGCGGCCGCGTGATCCCATCCCATCCCGGATGCCGCCCGATGGCGTGGTAGGCCGCCTGCTGGCGGCGCGCGGCCGCGGTCAGGGCCGGCTCGGGCGTCGACGGGTCACGCAGGGCACGCTCGTCGGCGACAAGGTCTTTGGCCAACTGCGCGGGGTCTGACGCCAGCTGAGGCTGCGCGCCCTCGGGCGGGCTCGGCGCTGCGGGCACTGTCCATGATGCGAGCCGCGTGGCGCGCGCCGTCGTTGCGGTTGGTGCGATCGGCGCCCCAGCCGTTGGCCGGCTCGCCGACGGTGTGCATCCGACGATTGCGAACACGATCGCGCCGAGGACGCTTGCGACGGCCGGCCGGAGGGGAACAGCGACTGCGCGACTGAGGCTCACTGTGTGCACTTTCGTCGATTTCCAGAAGTCCGGCGGCTACTGGCCGGCTGGTCCGAGTCTTTCGTATCGGACCCTATGACATCAATGCGATGACGGCTATCAGCCGGGCAGTTCCGCTTCCGGGTCTAGGCTGGCGCGCCTTGCTCGACCTCCGTTGGTCCTGCGTTTTGCGCCATTTGGCTGGGCGGCGCGTACGCACGGCGATGGTTGAGCAGCTGGCGGTGTGCATTCTGGCCGATCAACGTCGCCACCTCGGTGAGCACTGCACGCCGGTCGCGCCGCTGGCGCAGGAGTCGCCCCGCCGAGCTGAGGAGCCGCGCCGGGCTCAATATTTGCGAGGGCTTCTCGCGGTGCGTGAACAGGTCGAGGAACCGCCCGATGTCGCCTTTCGCATGCATGTCACCGACCATCTGCGGCAGCACCGCCGGCATCCGCCCGGCCTTGCCGAAGTCACTGGCGAACCAGTAATGCTCGGCGAACTCGCGGTCGCGCCACTGTCCCCAGCGCGCCAAACGGGCGTCCTGGGCGTCGCCGGAACCGTTCAGCCCCTCAATGATCGCCGACACGAGCGCGTCGACCTGCGCGAAAGCATCGCCGATCCCGCGCCCCGGAGAGGGATCCTTAAAATGGCCGGCGTCACCGACGAGCACCCAGCCCGGCCCGCACGGCTGCCGGAAGAAGCCTGCCCAGTGCAACATCCCGAAGAACTTGCCCACCCGCGCAGCGCCCGCCAGCGCATTGGCCACCGGCTCGCAGCTGCGGGCGTGCTCCATGAAGCTGTTCTCGAGGTCGGCGCGGAACCGGGCGAGCTCGCCCATCTCGGGGACCACAATCACCTGGTAAAGGCCGTTGTCGCACGGAGTTGCGATCACGAACCGCTCGTCCCAGCGGTGCAACACGTGCGTCGGCTCTTGGCCCGCATTCACGCCCTCGAAAAACGCCCAGTACGCGAATCGTTCATTGGGGACGACGTTGTACTTGCGGGACGAGACGAGGTTCGCAACCGTCGAGTTGCGCCCGTCGGCGCCGACGACAAGGGGGGCGCGCAGTTCGCCCCGGCTACCGTTGGCGCCGATGCGCACGCCGCAGACCCGGCCATTGTCCTGCACGAGTCCGGTGACCTCCGTCGACATTCGCACCTGCGCACCCGACTCCTCGGCGGCCTGGACGAGAATCGGGTCGAGCACAAAACGCCGGATCGACATGGTGCCGCCGACGTCGCCCGCACATTGGCGCCACTCCGCTGAAAATCGGAAACCGTCTGTTCGAGCGTCCACCCGGGTCATGACGGGGGCGCCGGTCGCGCGCAGTTGGTCGGTGACCCCGAGACGGTCCAGGAACGCCAGCGCGTCGGCCTCGAAGATGTGCGTCGAGAGGGTGTCGCGCGGAAAAGTCGCGCGCTCCACCAGCGCGACTTTCACCCCCTGCCGGGCCAGCAGCGCCGCCAGCGGTGAGCCGGCACACCGAGCACCGACGATTACGACATCAAAACTCTCGGTCAACTCCGTCTGCTCCCCGAATCCCCATTCGCATGCAGGCAGGCCGCTCGGCGGGCTCAGTCGAGCCTATGTCGAAAGATATGGGAATTCGGGCGATTTAGGGAGCATCTTGTGTGTATACATAGGTCGGGACTCTGGGGCGTTTCGCGGGCGTCAATCGGGCGTTTCAGCGATATTCGCCTCTTTTCGGGCGCAGGGCTCCATGATGGCTAGTACGCGATAGCACCGGGGTAGTTGATGTCATTTGTGCTAGTGGCGCCGGACATGTTGGCGACGGCGGCGGCGGATGCAGCGCAGATCGGTTCGGCGGTGACGGCCGGCAATCTGGCCGCAGCCATTCCGACGACTGACGTGGCGGCAGCTGGCGCCGATGAGGTCTCGGCGGCCATTGCCGCGCTGTTTGGCTCGCACGCCCGGCAGTACCAGGCGGCGGCGGCGCAGGCGGCGACGTATTACGAGCAGTTTGTGGGCAACCTGAGCGCGGCCGCGGCATCGTATGCGGGTGCGGAGGCGACCATCGCCACGTCGATGCAGGGCGCGTTCGACCCGGTTATCAACGGCAGTACCGGCGCCGCCGGTCAGGTCAGCGCGGGTGGCACAGGCAGCACGGGCAAGCCGATCGTCATCGAGTTCGTGCGGCACGGGGAGTCGGTGGCCAACGCGGGGAACCTGATCGACACGACCGTGCCCGGGACCGTACTCACTCCGCTCGGTGTGAATCAAGCCAACACCATCGCCAAAGTGCTTGCGCCGCAGGGTCCCTACGCCGGGATCTACGCGTCGCAGTTGATCAGGACGCAGTTGACCGCCGCGCCGTTGGCCGGTCAGCTTGGGATGAACGTGGGGATACTGCCCGGGCTCAACGAGATCAATGCCGGCCTTTTCAGCGGCTTACCGGAGATCGGCCCCGCGGGCCTCCTATATCTAGTAGCCCCGGTCGCGTGGACGCTCGGATTCCCCATCGTGCCGATGCTGGCCCCGGGCGCCGTCCCGATCAACGGGGTGGAGTTCGACCAGGGCTTTACCAGCGCGCTTCAAACGATGTATGCCGGCGCCATGATGAACCCGGTCGTGGCCTCGAACGGCCATATCACCGATGTCGCTTTCTCGAGCGAATTTGCGATCGAGGTCGGGACGATGATGAACGTCAACAATCCCGATCCGTTGCTCATGTTCACCCACCCGCTGCCCAACGGAGGGATTGTCGTGGTGCAGGGCGATCCCCAGGATGGCTGGACGCTGGTCAGTTGGGACGGGACGCCCGTGCCGCCCGCGACGTTGCCGACCAAGCTGTTCGTCGACGTACGCAACCTGATCACGGCGCCGCAATTTGCGGCCTGGGACATTTGGCAATCCCTCCACACCGGTGATCCGACGACGATCGCGAGCGCGGTCGGGAACGGTGCCGAGCAGGTCGGCGCGGCGACGGTCCACTTCCCCCTCGCGGTGACCCGGGACTTGGTCGACGCTGTGCGCGGCACCAGCATTCATGGCCTGTCGACCGAGCTGACTAGCCAGCTTCCTTGACAGTGGAGGAAACGTTCTTGAGAGCTATGGCGACAATCGCCGCGGGCACCCTGGCGGGCCTGACGCTGTTCGGCTCGGGCATCGCCCGCGCCGACGCAGGCCAGGAGCAGGAGGCCTGCCAGCTGATGGACGATCCGACGGGGCACGACCTGGGTTACGCGCCAGCCGAATACGCCTTCATGGTGCTGCGCGAAAAGATGTCGGCCGAGACCGCGAGGAATGTCATGTCCCTGGCGGCCCAGCAGTACTGCCCGAATCACATCACCGACCTACCGGCCAGCTGGCGGTAGGAGGGTTCATTCACGTTTGGCTTGGATTCCGGACACTCCAAATGTCCCGCTCGAAGCTAAGTTAGGCAGAAGGACCGGAACTCGCACGGGGAAGGGAATCAACTATGTTCGGTTATCGAGTGCCCGCACCTGATGAGGCGATGCTCATCTCGGGCGGCAAACAGTCGGCTGAGGGCGGCGGCCAGTTCCGCGTCGTCACCGGCCACGGGGCTTGGGTCATGCCCCTATTCCGCAAGGTGCGGTTCCTGAGTCTGGAAACCCACAAGGTGGAGATCACCGAGAAATGCTTTACCACTCATGGCATTCCGGTGAATGTCTCTGCGGTGGTGGCGTTCAAGGTGGCCAACACTCCCAATGCGATTACGGCTGCGGCCCAGCGGTTCCTGAATGACCAGAAGAAGGGTCAGATGGAGGATCTCACTCAGAAGATCTTCGTCGGTCACCTCCGGGGCATGATCGGTCGGCTCACGATTGAAGACATCATCCGGGCGCGCGAGAAGCTGACCGAAGAGGTGCTCACCGGCTCCCAGAACGAGATGAGCGTCATGGGTCTGACGGTGGACTCTCTGCAGATCGAGGCTTTCGACGACTGCGAATCCAACTACATCGCCAACATGGCCAAGCCCCAGATGGCCGCTCTGGAGCAGCAGGCCGCCATCGCCCAGGCCCAAGCCGATCAAGCGTCTCAGGCTGCCCGGCAGGAGTCGTTGCGTAACCAGGCCCAGCAGGAGCGCGACACCGAGATCGCCAGGGCTAAGTACAAGGCCGAGATTGACAAGGCCGAGCAGGAGGCCGCCCAGGCGGGCCCGCTGGCACAGGCCGAGGCTCAGCAGAAAGTCATCGAGACGCAGCGCGAGCTGGCCGAGCGCAATGCCGAGTTGCGCGAGCATCAGTTGGTGGCCGAGGTGATCAAACCCGCTGAGGCGGAGGCGAAGCGGGTACGCATCCAGGCCGATGCCGAAGCCAGCGCCGCCGAGGCCAACGCCAAGCGGATCGAGTGGGAGACCACCGCTGCGGCGAAGAAGACCAAGGTCACCGCGGAAGCCACCGCCGAGGCCCAGCGGGTGACGGCCGCCGCCGCGGCCGACGCGACCAGGCTTGACGGTCAGGCCAAGGCCGACGCCAAGAAGGCCGATGCCGAAGGTGTGGAGGCACAGCGTCTGGCCGAGGCCAAGGGCCAGCGCGCCATGGCCGATGCCATGGCTGCCAATGAGGGCGCCCAGCTCAAGCTCAAAGAGATCGAGGTCCAGCCCGCAATCGCAGCGGCGATCGCCGACGGTCTCAATATCAGTGGCGCCAAGCTGACGATCCTCAATGGCGCCGAAGGGTTGACTCAGATGCTGGCTTCGGTGGTGCCGCTCGTCCAAGGGATAATGGAGTCTTTCCGTAGTCCCGTCGAGTACAAGGGCGTGCGGGACAGCGCGGCGACATTAGGCGCCAATGGAATGCCGTCCACACCGGCGACCCAGAAATAGTACGGCGGCCTTCAGCCGCGGCTGACGATCTTGACCATCGTGCGGGCCAGCGGCTGCGCCAGCCGTGGCGAAAGTCGGTGCAGCAGATAGGGAGCCAGGACCTGCGACGGTGGTGAAACGACGACCCCGCGGGGTCGCGCGATGGCTTTCAGCACGTCCGCGGCGACGGCATCCGGCGACACACCGTGCTTGTCGTAGAAGGCGATGATCTTCCGTTGGTCGGCGCCCAGCTGGCCGCGCATGATTCCGTCCCGGACGATGGGCGTACTGATGATCCCGGGGCACAGAGCGATGACGCGAATGCCTCGCGGGCGCAGCTCGGCGTCGAGTGACTCGCTCATCCCCACCACGCCGAACTTGGAGGCACAGTACGGAGCCATTTTCGCGATCGGGAAGAGCCCGGCCATGGACGCGGTGTTGACGATCGTTGCCGGGTGCCCCTGCTCGAGCATCCGCGGCACGAACGCCTGCACGCCGTAGGCGACGCCGAGCAGGTTCACCCCGATCACCCGCTGCCAATCCTCGACAGTGGTCTGTTCGATGTCACCGCCATGGCCGATGCCGGCGTTGTTGTGCAGAATATCGACGCGTCCCCCGTCATCGAAGACCGCCTTGGCCAGCGCCTCGACCTCTTCCGGCAGGGTCACGTCAATCGCGTGATCGACTGCGCCGCCACCGATCTCGCGGGCAACCGCTGCGGCTGCGTCACCGTTGATGTCTGCGACATGGACCTTGGCGCCGTGCCGGGCGAGCAGCCGCGCGGTCGATGCGCCGATCCCCGATCCGGCGCCGGTCACGACCGCGGTCTTTCCCGTGAGGTTGATGTTCTTTGCCACGGTGATCTCCTCTACGCGGTGGCGCGCGATTCGATTCGAATCACGTTGCAGCTCTTGGTGATCGGAAGGTTACGGCGTTGACGCGGGGTGAAATTTCGGCTTTGAGGGAACCGAGGGAACCCCGAACGTGTGCTGGGGACAGTACGCCTGGATGGCAGCTCCGGTGAAGTAGGCAGCTTCGTTCGTTGGCCAGTTGGTGGCGGCGGTGACTTTGGCGATCACATCCGCGTTGCTGGTGTTGGGGTCGTCGTTGAGGGTGCCGCAGACGACGGTTTTCGCGACCTGGATCGCTCTGTCGGGTGCGCCGTAATTGATCCCGGAGCTTTGAAGGTTGGCTACGAACGCGTCGTCGGTGGCGTCCGCATAAGCCGGCGCTGCCAACCCTATGGCGAGGACCATCAGCGCTATGGCTCTTACCACCATGACACCCTCCTAGTGCATGCCGGCCCGGGTTCGCGCGGCGCGGGCCCGATACCTCAACTCTTTTCTAGACTCCTTTGTAGATCATTCACCGACTCGCCGACTCCTCGGAACTGAAATATCAAGCATCAGCCGACGTCGTTCACTAAACGGAGCCCTGTCAGGATTGAACTGTTGAACCGATCCTGGTGAGTAAGTCGAAGTGGCGCTGACCTGGGGAATGAAATGGCCGGTGACTCCATGGGATTCCGCCAGTTTGCGTCATGCCGACCTCAAGACCTAAGTCCGACCGTCGCGCCCGCGTGGCGGTTGGCCCAGTCGAGCGCATAGTCGGCCACCCCTTCCCAGCCGGGGGCGCCGGCCGTGAAGTGTGGGCGTCCCGCGAACTCCTTGTAGTCCACGATGGCCTTCGATTTGCCGAGCCGCTTTGCGGCCTCCCTGCTCACCGAGGCCGGCACCGTATGGTCCCGACCGTTGCCCAGCACGAGCAGCGGCGGGCGGTCGTCCATGTGGAAGTCGACCTTGGTGACCGCGCGCGGATTGAAGTTGGCTAAACCCGCCTGGAAGAGGACCCGGCCGGGACCGGGAACGTAGTAGCGCTCGTAGGCGGCCTCGGCGTCCGCGTCGTTCATTGTGTTCGTGAACCTGAAGCGGAACTGCTTGGCCGTCAATGGAACGGTCTTCTTCCTGTTTGCCGGGTTGCGCAGCGCCGGCCAGACGGTGCGAATCTGCGCCGGCGGCAAGCGCAGTACGCCCTTCACCTGCGCAGGCGAGATCGCGACCCCGGCCGCACCGAGGCCGCGGTCGAGCAGCAATTCGGTGATCAGGCCGCCGAAGGAGTGCCCCATGATCACCGGCGGGGTGTCGAGGCCCCGGATGATGGAGTCGTAGTGGTCGACGACCTCGGTGACGCCCAGGCCGTTCATGACGGACGGGTCGCGACGGAGGGCCTCGAGCTCGCGCTCCATGCCGGGCCAGGCCGGCGCGAGGACCTCGTGGCCGCGCTGCTCGAAACGCGCCTTCCAGCCCTCCCAGCTGCGCGGGGTGAGCCAGAGGCCGTGGACAAGGACGATGGGCGAATTCATGCTTGGATTCCTTTCGACTGTTGTGTTCACGTGGTGTGCGACCCTGAGTTGCCGGCGATTGGAAGTGCGGACACTGATCCCGATCCAGATCGCATTGGATGAGAATCGCGCGTCGAAGCGGCGCCTCGCACCCTTGACGGCGCGTGGTCGGTACCCCGGTGTGCGTAGTTTCGAAGCCCTGAGTGAGGCCAACCCCGGCATCCTTCTCGGCGGTGAGCAGGTTCGTGGTGGCGGTGCGGAAGAACTCGATCGCCGTGTTATCGAAGATCGGCGAGTTCGACACGTCGACGACCACTGAGGCGCCGACGAAAACCTCCGGCAGACCCTCGCCCGTGAGGGAGTGCCGCGGCGAATCAGGGCGGGCACGATCCTGAGAGAACCGGTAAGGTCTCCACTGCAAACAGACGTGGTGGGGCCTATGTCGATTCAACCTGGGGGGCAACGTCTCCGCGGTCGCGACAGCGAATGCGAGACGCTCCGGGCGCTGATATCGACTGTTCGATCAGGTAGCAGCCAGGTGCTGGTGCTGCGTGGAGAGGCCGGTGTCGGCAAGACCGCATTGCTGGAGTACGTGTCAGAGCTGGCGTCAGGGTTCCACGGTGTCGAGGTGGCGGGAGTGCAGTCCGAAATGGAGCTCGCTTTCGCCGGGCTCCAGCAGCTGTGCGCACCGCTGCTCCACCACCTGGATGAGTTGCCGGAACCTCAGCGTGAGGCGCTGAACGTCGCCTTCGGTCGTGGCGCCGGAGCGACTCCGGACCGATTTCTCGTCGGATTGGCCGTGCTCAGCCTGATCGCGGCCGCCGCCAACGATCAACCTTTGCTCTGCGTCATCGACGACGCGCAATGGCTCGACCAGGTTTCGCTTCAGACCGTGGCCTTCGTCGCGCGCCGGTTGTTGGCCGAGCCCGTCGCCGTCGTGTTCACGGCACGCGATGCGGGCGCAGCGGCGCTGGCAGGACTACCCGAGCTGGTGATCCGGGGCCTGCGAGACGGCGACGCTCGCGAACTGCTGGAATCGGTGATGGTTGGGGGCATCGACCCGCGGGTGCGTGACCGCATCGTCGCCGAGACCCGCGGCATTCCCCTGGCCATCCTCGAGGTGCCGCGAAGCGTCTCTGCGATCGAATTGGCCGGCGGATTCTGGATCTCGGGTAAGCGCTCGTCGACCGCGGCGATCGAGGACGGCTTCGTCAGCCGGATCCGGTCCCTACCCGAGCCGACCCAGCGACTCCTGTTGCTCGCCGCGGCCGAGCCGGTGGGCGATGCCACGCTGTTTCTGCGTGCGGCAGCTCAGCTCGCCATCCCGGTCGACGCACTGGCACCGGCCGAAGCCGCGGGAATGATCGAATTCGGTCCGCGGATGCACTTTCACCACCCATTGATGCGCTCAGCCGCCTACCGCGCGGCCGATCTGACCGACCGCAGGGCCGTTCATCGGGCGTTGGCCGACGCGACCGATCCGGAGTCGGACGCTGACCGCAGGGCATGGCACGCCGCCAATGCGGCAGCAGGGCCTGACGATGCGGTGGCCGCCGAGCTGGAAAGCTCAGCCGGCCGCGCCCAGAGCCGCGGCGGTATAGCCGCCGCGGCCGCATTCCTTGAGCGCGCAACCACTTTGACCACGGATCCCACCCACCGTGGCGCCCGGGCGCTCGCTGCTGCCCAGGCTAAACGGGACGCCGCAGCGCCGTCGGCGGCATACGAGCTCCTCGCAATCGCTGAACTCGCACCACTTTCCGACCTTCAATGCGCCCAGGTTGTCCGATTGCGAGCCCAGATGGATTTCGTCCGCAGCCGCGGAGGGGACAGTAGTGCGCCACGGGTGAGTGCTACCGCGCGGCAACTCCTCGACGCCGCCAAACAACTGGAAGACCTCGACAACCACGCCGCCATTGAGGCATATGCAGAGACGATCGCAGCCATGCTCTACGCAGGGCGACTCGGCGAACCTGGCGCGCTCGAGGATGCGGCCAAAGCCGCTCGCTCCGCACTCAGCCGGTTAGTGGAAGCGCCACGGACAGTCGACTTGATGCTGAAAGGCATGGCGGAAAGGCTTCTCGACGGCGCGACTGCGGGCGCCGCGCCGCTTCGCGTCGCGCTCGACGCGATGTGCGAATTGGCGGAAAAGAACGATCCGCAAGTTCGGCGCTGGATGGTGCCCGCGTTCCCCATCCTGCAGGAATCCGCGGCGCATGAGCTTTGGGACGAAGGGGCCGTCGAGCTGTTGTCCACTGCCGCGGTGCGCCAGGCACGCGCCGCCGGTGCACTGGACGTGCTTCCCCGGGCGCTCGTGTACCGGGCCGGCGTCCACCTGCTTGCTGGCGAATTCACAACGGCGGCAACGCTTATCGAAGAGGCGAACGGGATCTCCGCGTCGACCGACCACTTCACGCCAGTCAGGTATCATTCGCTGCTGCTGACCGCCTGGCGCGGTGATTCCAGCGAGGCGGTCAAGCTGATCGACGCGGCAGCTGCCGACGGCATCTCACGAGGTGAAGGCCGCATACAGGGCCTCACCGGGTACGCAGCCGCGGTTCTGTACAACGGGTTGGGTCGATATGAACAGGCTCTCGAGGCCGCCCGCGAGGCCTGCCAATACGAGGATCTGGGCTTCCATGGGTGGTGTCTGTTCGAACTGATCGAAGCCGCGGCGCGCGCCGGTGACGGCGAAACCGCCGCATCGGCGCTGGGGAGGTTCGAGGAAACCGACGGCGCGGCCGAAACGGACTGGCGCCGTGGCACTGTGGCGAATGCGCGCGCCTTGGTGGCCGACGGCGATCACGCCGACGAGCTGTACCGCGAGGCCATCGAACACTTGGGGCGCACCCGAGTGGTCGTGCACCTCGCGCGGACCCGATTGCACTACGGAGAGTGGCTGCGTCGGGCCAAGAGGCGGGTCGATGCGCGCGGTCAGCTCACCGAGGCCCATCAGATGTTCACCCGGATGGGCGCTCGCGGCTTCGCCGAGCGCGCCCGGCGCGAACTAGTCGCCACCGGCGAAAAGGTGCGTGCAAAGCACCACGGCTCTGGCGGCGATCTGACAGCCCAGGAGGCGCAGATCGCACGGCTGGCGGGAGACGGTCTGACGAACCAGGAGATCGGCGCGCAGCTGTTCATCAGCACACACACGGTTGAATGGCACCTGCGGAAGGTTTTCGTCAAGCTCGGTATCACGTCACGCAGGCAGCTCCGCACCGTGTCATGGGCGAGCTAGCTTTACGGTCAGCCGCGCCTCGATGTCGACGAGCTTGCTGTGCGCCGGAGCAGGTGCGAACTCATCCCAATTGCGGACTACGAACTTCCAAGGGTTCGCTTCCCGCCAGGCAACCGACAGGCTGAGTGCGACAGTCCCGAACGGATCCCCAAAGGAAGGCAGGCGATAGTGGACGTCTATGAGGCGGTTACGACTCGACGGGCCGTGCGTGGCTTCATCGACAAGGAGGTTCCGAGGGAGGTGCTCGAGCGCGTGCTGTCGGCCGCGGCTTGGGCGCCGTCCGGATCGAACATTCAGCCGTGGAACATCTACGTCGTGACCGGTGCACCGCTGGCCGAACTCAAGAAGCGCGCCGTTGGGCGGGTGGCCAACAGCGTTCTCTGGGACGAGCGGGAATACGTGATGTACCCGCCCGCAATGAAGTCCCCATACCGCGATCGCCGATCGGCCTTCGGCCACGAGCGCTACAGCGCGCTCGGCATCGCCCGCGAGGATTGGGAGGCGCGCCAGCGAGCCGCCATCGCCAACTGGGACTGTTTCGGTGCGCCCGCCGCCCTGTTCTGCTACATCGACCGCGACTTGGGAGTGGCCCAGTGGGCCGACCTTGGGATGTACCTGCAGAGCGTCATGCTGCTCTTGCGTGCCGAGGGGCTGCACAGCTGCCCGCAGATGGCGTGGTCGCAGGTTCACAACACCGTCGCCGAGATCGTGTCACCTCCCCACGAGCTCATGCTCTTCTGCGGCATGTCGATCGGATACGAAGACGTCACCGTCGACTACATCCGGACTGGCCGGGCACCGCTCGACGAGACGGTCACGTTTGTTCACGGTTAGCCTGGAATCCGGACCCCCGAAAGGCCGCCACCATGACCACGACAACCTGGCGCGATATTGCCGACCACCTCACGTCGCGGCAGGTCGATGAGCTAGAGCGCTGGGAGGCGTTGGGCGACGAGCCAGCCGCGCTGTTGCTGTTCGCCCGCGAGTATGCGTTGGGCAACCAAACCCGTGTGTTCGTCAGCGTCGAACAGCACATCGGTGGCGTTCGCTTGCGCGTCTGCGAGCGAGAACAGCCTGACGGTTCCGCGGAGCGGTGGGTCGAACTGTCGGCTCGTGACGTGCGGCTTAGCGATGACCAGATCGACAAGCTGCGCGCGGCATTGCTCGATTCCCGAGGCTGAGGTCAGTGGTGCCGAACGCGTGGTGGGTATCACCGCGCCTGGCGCGTCTTGCCGGTGAGCTATTGGATCCAGGCTTTCGTCGCCGTCGTCGTGATCGACTGGCTGAACCGTCTGGTGAGCGCTACCGAAGCGCCTGACCAAACAGTTCACCAGGGACTACGGACTACGGACTACCAAGGGTTCGCCTCGCCTGCACAACTGCGAGTCTGATCTCGACAGCCCGCACGGGCTTTCACCAATGTGAACGCGATCGCGGCAACTGGAGGTTCGTCATGACGCAGTCGGGGCGACTTCGCGGTCGAAGCGCACCGCGTAACCCATTGCCCGGCAATGGAATTGACAGGAGTGTCCGATGTCGAAAAACTATGACCCCCAATGGGAAAACGCAATCACGGTCGTTCAGGAAGTTCAGCCGCCGTTCATCCCCGAGGGCGCACATGCCATGACCATTGTCGTCGAATTTGCGCCGGGCAGTGGGGGCGCCCCGCCGCATCGGCACCCGCACGGCCCTGCCTTCGGCTACGTGCTGGAAGGCGAGATGCTGTTCGAGCTGGAGGGCGAGCCACCGCGAGTCGTCCGCGCGGGTGAAGCGTTCTGGGAACCCGGTGGCGACCCCATCCACTACTCCGACGCTAACAACCGTGACGACACCAAGCTCCGCTACCTCGTGACGATGCTCTGCGTTCCTGGCAAGCCGATGCTGGTTCTTGTCGATGAAGAGGAATTGGAGGCACGTAAGCACCTGCGTATACCAGCGGAATCAAACAGCCTCACATAGGCAGGAGGAGACAAAAATGAACTTGGACAACGCCTTACGCGCCGGTACGTCCGACGAGTTGGTTCCGTCGCGCTATGCGCTGCGGGTCGGCGACATTGACGTGTTGGTGATCAGCGATG
>Ga0182041_10000978_pt1 | contig 14166 bp, 10 predicted proteins | sample flu12Cox44000178_FD_125967 | JGI IMG/M metagenome (GOLD analysis project Ga0182041, IMG submission 125967) | Lab enrichment of tropical soil microbial communities from Luquillo Experimental Forest, Puerto Rico - flux8day.12C.oxic.44.000.178 | ecosystem: Environmental > Terrestrial > Soil >...
CTGCCGCGGTCGATCGGGCCCATCCATTTCGTCGGGATCGGCGGGATCGGGATGAGCGGCATTGCCGAGGTACTGCACAACCTTGGCTATCGGGTTCAAGGCAGCGACTTGGCCGACAGCGCCAATGTCCGGCGCCTCGTCGATCTCGGGATCCCCGTCGCGGTCGGTCACGAGGCCGAGAATTTGGGCGCTGCCGAAGTCGTCGTGATCTCCTCTGCCGTCAAGCCGGACAACGCCGAGGTCATCGCGGCGCGGGTCAAACGACTGCCGGTGGTGCGCCGCGCCGAAATGTTGGGCGAGTTGATGCGGCTCAAATGGTCGCTGGCGATCGCCGGAACCCACGGCAAAACGACGACGACGTCGATGATCGGTGCACTGCTCGAGACCGCCCAGCTCGATCCGACCGTGATCAATGGCGGGATCATCAATGCCTACGGCACCAATACTCGGTTGGGGGCCGGCGATTGGATGGTCGTCGAGGCCGACGAGAGCGACGGAACCTTCACCCGTCTGCCGGCTACCATTGCCATCGTCACCAATATCGACCCCGAGCACCTCGATTTTTACGGGAGCTTCGATTCGCTTCGCCAAGCTTTCGAGGACTTTGTCGGCAACATTCCGTTCTACGGCTTCGCTACGCTGTGTATCGATCATCCCGTCGTGCAGGGAATGATCCCGAAGCTCTCGGACCGGCGTGTCCTGACCTATGGGTTCAGCCCGCAGGCCGATATCAGGGCTACCGATGTCAGCCTCAGGCGGGACGGCGCGTGCTTCGACATCATCATCTCGGACAGCCTGTCGGACCGCGGGCGGACGATCCCCAATCTTTTCCTGCCGATGTTCGGGCGGCACAATGTGCAGAACTCGCTCGCCGCTGCGGCGGTCGCTGAAGCAATGGCGCTCGGCGATGAGGCATTGCGATCCACGTTGCGCAACTTCAAGGGGGTCAAACGGCGGTTTACCAAGACCGGTCAATGGAACGGGGTCACCGTGATTGACGACTATGGTCACCATCCCGTCGAGATCGCGGCGGTGCTCAAGGCCGCTCGTGCCATCGCCGACGGCAGGGTAATCGCCGTCGTGCAGCCGCACCGCTTCACTCGGCTCGCGAACCTCTTCGACGACTTCTGCACTTGCTTCAACGACGCGGACATCGTTTTGGTGGCCGATGTCTATGCGGCGGGCGAGCCTCCAATAGAAGACGTGAGCCGGGATGCTCTTGTTGCGGGATTGATCGAGCACGGGCATCGCCAGGTCCGTCCGCTGCCGGATCCGAGCGAACTCGCTCCGATCGTTCGAGATCTGGCACAGCCCGGGGATCTGGTCATCTGCCTGGGAGCTGGTTCGATCACCAGCTGGGCGAACAGCTTGCCGGGTGATCTCGCCGCTCTGCGGTCTGCGAGTCGCGTTGCATGATAAGAAGCCGCCGGTCCAATTTGATAGGGATGCTGCCGCCTGTCCGCGGGCCGCTAACCACGAATTCGGCGGTAGGAAAGCAAAGTTGGTTCGGGGTTGGCGGACCGGCGGAGATATTGTTCCGGCCTGCCGACGCTGCTGATCTCGCCGTGTTTCTCTCGGCTCTTCCGCCAGAGATACCGATAACCGTCGTCGGGGTTGGCTCAAACGTGCTGGTGCGCGACGGCGGAATTTCCGGTGTCGTGGTCCGCTTGGGGCGAGGATTTGCAGGTATCCAGATCGAGCACGACGAAGTGCGCGCCGGTGCGGCAGTCCTCGACCGTATCGTGGCGTTTGCGGCAGCCGATGCAGGGATCGGCGGCTTTGAGTTTCTATCGGGTATCCCAGGCTCGATCGGCGGCAGCCTCCGGATGAATGCGGGAGCCTATGGCCGGGAAATCGAAGACCTGCTCGTGTCGGTAACCGCACTCAGCCGCAGCGGCAAAACGCTCACAATCGATAACGCGGGAATGGGGTTTTCCTACCGCCACAGCGATACCGACCCCGGCTGGATCTTTATCGAGGCGCGGTTGCGGGGCGCTCGCGACGATCCTGCAGAGATCGCCTCCCGGCTGGCCGAAATCCGGGTCACGCGCGAGGCGACCCAACCAGTGCGTGCCCGCACGGGCGGATCGACATTCAAAAATCCACCAGGCGACAGCGCATGGCGCTTGATCGATGCCGCCGGTTGCCGCGGTCTCGTTTGCGGTGGTGCAATGGTTTCGGAGAAGCACACCAATTTTCTGATCAACACCGGGAGCGCAACGGCGGCCGATCTCGAAGGACTCGGCGAAGAGGTTAGGCGACGGGTCTACGAGACCTCCGGCATCGTGCTGGAGTGGGAGATCGAGCGCATCGGCTGCTCAATCCCCGGGAGAAAATATCGATTGCAGGACGACCCTTCTCTCAGTCAAGAGGGGCATCCCGGGGTGGCCCAGAGGGCCAGGACTTGGATCAACACCGGCCTATCCGAATGATCATAAGTGCGTGGTGGGCTCGCGTCCCCGAGCGGCCGGCCCTCGCGGGCCGTCCCGGGGATTGCCCACGCCCCGGAATGACCACCCCTTTTGCGGGGTGAGGTAATGCAGGGCGAGAGGGGATGTTGACCAAGAGCGTTGTCGTGGTGATGGGGGGGTGGTCGCCGGAGCGCGAGGTTTCGCTGTCGACGGGGCGCGAATGCGCTAAGGCGCTGGTAGACTGCGGCTACACGGTGCGGGTCTTTGACGTAAGCCGCGATCTGCCAGGGTTGCTTCGAGCGTTGGATCCTCGCCCTGATGTCATCTTCAACGCATTGCACGGAGTGGGCGGGGAAGACGGTACGGTGCAGGGTATTTTCGAAATGCTGGCTGTTCCGTACACCCATTCCGGTGTGCTCGCCTCGGCGATGGCGATGCACAAGCCTACGGCCAAGGCGATCTTCCGCGATGCCGGCCTACCGGTTGTGGAAGGGCGGGTCGCTTCCCCCGACGAGGTTGCCGAGTGCGATCCGATGCCGGCTCCCTTCGTCGTCAAGCCAGTGAATCAAGGATCGAGCGTCGGAGTGCGCATCGTACGGGTCCACGATAATTCTTGGCGCGAAGAGGTGGGCGAATGGTGCTTCGGCGGCGACATGCTCATCGAGCGCTTTGTCCCGGGGCGAGAGCTGACAGTCGCGGTAATGGGGGATCGGGCTTTGGGCGTTTGTGAAATCATCCCGCGCGGCACCTTTTATGACTACACCGCCAAATATGCGATGGGTGGGTCGGATCACCTGATCCCCGCCCCCATTCCGCACACAATTTATGAAAAGGCACTCGAGATCGGTCTGCGCGCCCATCGAGCCCTCGGGTGCCGCGGGGTGAGCCGCGCCGACCTGCGCTATGATGATACGCCGGGCGGAGGAGACGGGCTTTACCTGCTCGAGGTTAATACCCAGCCAGGAATGACCCGAACTTCGCTAGTCCCTGACATCGCGCGGCATGTCGGAATCAGTTTCGACGAGCTGGTCGCCTGGATGGTGGAGAACGCTGGGTGCAACGGGTGAAGGGGTCATCTGCGCGCCGGCGCCGGCCGAGCCCCGCGAGTATTCTGCTTCGGCGGTTCGGCCTTTGGGTCGGAGTTCCGGTTCTGCTCGCGGGTGGGCTTTATGGCGGCGTTCAATGGAGCCGTTCGCCGCCGGGACAATCGGCGTTGCAATATGCTGCCGACCGAATGCTCGACTGCACCGCGCGATTCGGCCTCGTCGTGAATGATGTCCGGGTCGAGGGGCGCGAAACGACCGATCCCGAGACCATCTTGACGGCGCTCGGTGCCGGGCCCGGCACTCCGATTCTCGCAGTGAGCCCGAAGCGAGCGAAGGAGCAGCTCGAGGCTCTCCCCTGGGTCGGCTCAGCGGTGGTCGAGCGGAGGCTTCCAGATACTCTTTACGTCCGTCTCGTCGAACGCAAGCCGTTGGCGCTTTGGCAGCATAGCGGCAAAATTGAGCTTATTGATCGCGAGGGTGCCGTTATTCCTGTCAGCCACCTAGACCGCTTTGCAAAGCTGCCATTGGTCGTCGGCGACAACGCAGCGAGCCATGCGGCCGAACTTCTCGACATCCTGGCGACTGAACCCGATTTAGCCGCGCGTGTCAGTGCCGCGATCCGTGTCGGCGACCGCCGCTGGAATCTCCGAATCGACAATGCGATCGACGTTCTCCTTCCCGCCGATTCGCCGGCCAGCGCGTGGGCGCAACTCGCCAATCTCGAGCGCTCGAGTGCCATCCTGAAACGGGATGTCCAGGTGGTCGATGTGCGTCTTCCCGACCGCCTCGTCGTGCGGGTCAACCCGGAGGCACCCAAAGAAGCGCCACCATCAAAAAAAGGACGCCTCTCGGCGAAGAGCACATGAGCACGACTGAGGAAGCGCCGCCTCGCGCCAAAAAAGCGGTAAACCGGTCTTCGCCGACCGGAACCGACGGTCAGGCAAGGCTCCGCAAGCCGGCGATCCGGCAACGCGGCAGCCTGATTTCGGCGCTTGATATCGGCACGACAAAGATCTGCTGTTTCATCGCACGGGTCGAGGACGACCAGCCGCGCGTACTCGGTATTGGCCATCAGATCTCGCGCGGTGTGCGCAATGGCACGATCATTGATCTCGAAGCAGCGAGTACCTCGGTTCTGAACGCGGTACACGCCGCCGAAGAGATGGCGGGGGAGACGATCGAGCGCGTCGCGGCAAACCTGTCCGGCGGCTTCTCCGCGTCACGCATCATCAGGGCGGAAATTGGCATTACCGCGCGAGAGATCAGTGATGCCGATATGCGGCGGGTCCTCGAGCACGGCTACCTGATGCGTGAGCCGGGAGATCGTCAGGTCATCCATTCAGTCCCGGTCGGCTTCTCGGTTGACGACAGTCGCGGCATACGGGATCCCCGCGGGATGCTCGGCGAGCGGCTCGGCGTCAACATGCATGTCGTGACCGCGAGTGCGGCAAGTGTGCGAAATCACACATCTGCTATCGGGCGCTCGCATCTGGAAGTCGAGGCGCTCGTTGTCAGCTCCTATGCCTCCGGCCTGTCTTGTCTGGTCGAAGACGAGATTGGTCTCGGCGTGACTGTGATTGATATGGGGGGTGGGACGACGACGATCGGGGTGTTCTTTGATGGGAACCTGATTTTTGCCGATTATGTCCCTGTCGGCGGGGGGCACGTCACTAATGACATCGCCCGCGGTCTCTCGACCTCGATTGCTGACGCTGAGCGTATGAAGACGTTGTTCGGCAGCGCGATGTCATCAAGTACCGACGAACGCGAGATCATCGCCGTCCCGCAAATCGGCGAAGAGGATGATGGTCACGTCAATCATGTGCCCAAATCTCTGCTCGTCGGGATCATTGCCCCGCGAATCGAAGAGATCTTCGAGCTCGTTCGCAATCGTCTGGAAGCAAGCGGCTTCGACCGGATTGCGGGCCGCCGGGTTGTGCTAACCGGCGGTGCCTGTCAGCTGCATGGAGCGCGAGAATTTGCCGGATTGATCCTCGACAAGCAGGTCCGGATGGGACGGCCGCAACGCATCACCGGCTTGGCCGAGGCGACCGGCGGGCCCGCGTTTGCGACCACGGCCGGACTTCTCCATTTCGCCCTATCGGAACGAGCAGAGGAGTCCCGTGCGAGACACGATTTGGTAAGCACGCCGCGAGGCGTCTTCGGGCGCTTCGGCCATTGGCTGAGGGTAAATTTTTGAGGCACATTTCTAGTATTGCTCGCCCGGCCACAGCTTGAGCCAGCGAGGGGGGAGCCCGGACCAGACCGGTATCGTAAAGGCAGCGCTGCAGTGGGGGACAACAGCATGATCAATCTGAGCATCCCAAGGGACGAGCACGAGATGAAGCCCCGCATTACGGTTGTTGGGGTCGGCGGCGCCGGGGGCAACGCCGTCAACAACATGATTCGCTCGAATTTAATCGGGTGCGAGTTCGTCGTCTGCAACACCGACGCGCAGGCGCTGCAGCAATCGAGTGCGCCCCACAAGCTCCAGCTCGGCGTCGGCGTCACGCGGGGGTTGGGGGCGGGGTCGCGACCCGATGTCGGCCGCGCTGCAGCGGAGGAGGCGCTTGACGACATCCTCGATGCGATGAACGGCTCCAATATGGTGTTCATCACCGCCGGAATGGGCGGCGGGACCGGCACTGGAGGAGCGCCGGTGATCGCGCGGATCGCACGCGAATCAGGGATTCTGACCGTTGGTGTGGTGACCAAGCCCTTTCATTTCGAGGGCACCCATCGCATGCGAATTGCCGAGGCAGGTATCGAGGAACTCCAGAAGTTCGTCGACACGTTGATCATCATTCCCAATCAGAACTTGTTCCGCGTCGCCAACGAGCGGACGACCTTCGCGGACGCGTTCAAAATGGCCGATGACGTGCTTCACTCCGGTGTGCGCGGTGTCACCGATCTTATGGTCATGCCGGGCCTCATCAATCTCGATTTCGCCGATATTCGCACTGTGATGGGCGAAATGGGCAAGGCCATGATGGGCACGGGCGAGGCAGAAGGTGAGAAGCGGGCAACCGACGCAGCCGAGGCCGCAATTTCGAATCCACTCCTCGAAGACGTGTCGATGAGGGGTGCCAAAGGCGTGCTGATCAATATCACCGGAGGCCTCGATATGACTTTATTCGAGGTCGACGAGGCGGCGAATCGTATCCGCGAGGAGGTCGATCCCGAGGCCAACATCATTTTTGGTTCGACCTTCGACGACAAGCTCGAAGGGAAGATGCGGATCTCAGTGGTCGCCACCGGGATAGACGCCGATGCCCTCTCCCAACCACGGCCGACGATCAGCCTGGTCAGTAACCGTGAAGGGGCTAGTCTGCCGCGGGAGGCAACGACTGGTGGGTACACGCAACCGGTCCTCACGCAGAATGCCGCGCACCCACCTAAACAGGCGCCGCGGCCCGAACTCGACAACACCCCCCTGCCGCAGGCGGCAGAAGCGGCCGAGAACGCCGCTATGCGAAACGGCGCGTTCATCGCACCAAAGGCGGTCGATGTTGGGGCGGCTCGTCCGGCTGCCCTGACCCAACCAGCGGTTCCTCCCGCCGCTTCGAAGGAGGCCGCCCCGAGACCAAAGGGCCGGGTCCCGAGCCTGATCGAGCGTGTCACCGGCGTCGGCCGCGCCCGGGTTAGTCCACCTGAGCCGTTACTACCCCCCGCGCAACCGGCCAAGCCAGCCGTCCAGTCGGCTACACAGCCCCGGCTTGCGCCGCTCGAGCCCGATGACAGGCCAAATCTGAGCAAGGAAGACGATCTGCTCGATATTCCCGCTTTCTTGCGGCGCCAAGCGAATTGAGTGATCGCGCCGGCCGGACCGGGCCCTTCAATTGCATCTTCTATCGCGTCATCGCAGTCTACGGCGGAGACACGGCAAGCTCTTGCGCTCTGGCCAGATTAAAGTCGGTCCGCCGGTCAGAATTACCAGGCGACTCCTGGCTATAACCCTGTTCAAGGCTGAATATCATGCAACAATCCGCAACAAAGAGTGATTTGAGAGGAAGTTGGCGCGACGGTAGCGTTTTGTTGGTTTGGGGATCACTTCCGAGAAGTCTATCGAGTGATGGGGGATACAGCAGCGACGTTCCAACGGACGCTGAAAACCGTGATCGGGTGCCGGGGGGTCGGGCTTCATTCGGGCCAAAAGGTCGCGATGAGGCTGTGTCCGGCCCCCCCGCACACGGGAATTATATTCCGGCGCACTGATGCGGGGGTCGAGATCCCAGCCCATTGGGCCAACACGATCCAATCGCCCCTCTGCACGATGCTGTGGGACGGCGAGGGGATCCGAATCGGGACAGTCGAACATCTGATGGCGGCTCTCGCCGGGGCAGAGATCGACAACGCGATCGTCGAACTCGACGGTCCCGAAGTGCCGATTATGGACGGGAGTTCCGCGCCGTTCTTGTTTCTGCTCGAATGCGCTGGGGTTGTCCAACAAGATGCGGTACGGCGCGCGATCAAGGTGCTGAAGCCGGTCGCTGTTAGCGAAGACGACGCTAGAGCGGAGTTGCTACCCGACCGCGGCTTCTCGATGAGCTTTGAGATTCATTTCGATAACCCATTGATCCGCCGGCAGGACATATCTTTAACTTTCGGTTCGGAGACGTTTAAGGTCGAGCTCAGTAGGGCACGCACCTTTGGACTGCTAGACGATGTCAAGCGGCTCCGAGCGGCGGGTCTTGTCCGTGGCGGTTCTCTTGAGAACGCCATCGTCGTCGGTCGTGATCATGTATTGAATATCGGCGGCTTACGGTATGCGGATGAGTTTGTCCGGCACAAGCTGGTGGACGCTTTTGGCGACCTTTATCTCGCGGGTGGTCCGCTAATCGGGCGCTTTCGAGGCGTGCGTTCCGGCCATACGCACACGAGACGGTTGCTCGCGGTGCTATTTGCTGATCCCGATGCTTGGTGCTACGCGACCGCGAGCGGTGCGATTGGTTCCGGTGGGTTCGAATGGCAAGACGAATTGCAGTTTGCTGGGGAATAACGCGAGAGGTGCCGGCTCTCGCGAGTTGTGCTATAAATGGGACATTAACACCCCTTTACCGAGTTAGCTCATGCGCCGATTGCCCTTCCTTCGTTGGTTTGGCGTCACTGCATTGACCTGTTCGCTGATTGCATGCGGTGGCTCCAAAAAAGAGGCATACGTCGAGAAGCCGGTCGACGATCTCTACAACAGGGCCATGGACGAGCTGGTCGAGGAGCGCTACACGACCGCAGCCAAGACCTTCCAAGAGGTTGAGAGCCAGCATCCCTATTCTGTTTGGGCGACCAAAGGACAGCTAATGGCCGCTTATGCGGAGTATGAGGCAGGGAACTACGGCGAGGCAATCATCGCTGCCGACCGCTTTATCCAGCTTCACCCTGGTCATCGCGACATCGCTTACGCGTATTATTTGAAAGCCATCTCGTATTACGTTCAGATCGTTGATGTAGGCCGTGATCAGAAGACGACAGAATTGGCCTTGAAGGCGCTCGACGATGTTGTGCGTCGCTTCCCCGATAGCAAATATGCGCGGGACGCCAAGCTCAAGCTAGACTTCACTCGAGATCACCTTGCCGGGAAGGACATGGAAATCGGCCGTTATTATTTGAAGCGCGGTCAGTATTTGGCGGCGATGAACCGTTTCAAACGCGTCGTCGATAATTATCAGACGACGACGCATGTTCCGGAAGCGTTGGAGCGCCTCGTCGAATGCGATTTGGCGCTCGGCCTCACCGACGAGGCGAAGGCCAACGCCGCAGTGCTCGGCCACAATTATCCTGGCAGCGAGTGGTACGTCGACGCCTATAACCTCGTCACCACCGGCAACCCGGGTGAGCAGCCTCAAGGTTGGTTCGCGCGCAATTTTGGCCAGCCGTTCTGACTTCTCCGCACCGGCTGTTCGCTTTGAGAAGATGAAAAATTGTTAATTTCGGTCTGATCACCGGCTGACGTGTTTCAGCGCGCGAAAACGAACATCCGGCTATTCCGCGCGATTGGGACAGCGATGAAGGGTTGCCGAGGATTGATCTCGGAGGGTCAAAGCATGTTGCTGCGGGTTGTCGCAGTTTGTCTAGTCGGGCTCGTAGCGCTGACCGCCGATGCCGCCGACAAACCGACCGGCATTACCGGGGTCTATCTGACGACACGGTATCCGGGATTGACAGTGCGCGCCGGCGAGACGACGACAGTCGATGTTTCACTGCGGAATTTTAATCACCCGCCGCAAGAGTTCGCTCTCTCGGTGCCCGAAGTGGCAAGGGGTTGGAAAGCGACCGTACTCGGTGGTGGCCAACCGATTGCCTCGGCGATAGTGGCGCCGGACAGCGAAGAGAAACTGCAGCTACGGCTCGAGCCCCCGGCAGGTACAGGCCCCGGCGACTACCGGTTTATTGTCGAGGCAAAGGGCGAGGGAACCGATCTCAAACTCCCGGTTACGGTTACGATCGGGCAGGAGTTGCCGGCCAAGCTCAAACTCACGACTAATTTCCCGTCGCTTCGCGGAACTGCGACGACGTCCTTCAAGTTTAGGGTCACCGTCGCCAACGACAGCGGGCGCGATGCGACGATCAATTTCAGCGCCGACGCGCCCAAGAATTTCCAAGTGACCTTTACTGAAGCCTATGGCAGCCAGCAAATCACCAGTATTCCCATCGAAGCCGGCAAATCCAAAGATATCGAAGCCTCGGTGGCGCTCCCGCGTGATACGGGGGCCGGCGACTACAAACTTGTTCTGCACGCCAAAAGCGAAGCTGCCTCGGCCGATCTCGACTTGGGCATCACGATCGTGGGTCAAGCGCGGCTGACCTTGGCTGGCGAGGGAGGCCGTCTCAGTGGCGAAGCCTATGCCGGGCAGGACGGCCAGCTGACCGTCATCGTCCGCAATGAAGGCAGTGAGGCGGCGCACGATGTCGAATTCAGCGCGACCGCACCTGAGGGTTGGAAAACGAGCTTCGATCCAAAGCAGTTGCCCGATCTCGCCGCGGGCAAGTCGCAATCGATCAAGGTCACGCTAACTCCTTCGCCGCGCGCGATCGCTGGTGATTATCAGACGACGATCCGCGCCAATGCGACGGGTGGTCAATCCGAGTCGGCGAACTTTCGTATAACGGTGTTGACCTCCACATTGTGGGGAGCAGTTGGGATCGGTGTGATCGCCATCGCCTTGCTGGTCGTCGTTTTCGCGGTTGCCCGTTTCGGCCGCCGCTGACGCAATACCGGTTTCCAAGGGCGAAGAAATCAGAGCGTTGGGATGCCAGAAGAGGTCGTAATACGAGCCCAGGAACTGACTAAGCGCTACGGCACTACCGTCGCGGTCGATCACGTCGATTTCGATGTTCGGGCGGGCGAGATCGTCGGCATTCTCGGACCGAACGGATCCGGCAAAACGACGACGATTCTGATGCTGCTGGGGCTGACCGAGCCGACTGAAGGACGCGCCGAGGTCGCTGGTTTCAATCCGCTGCGCGACCCGCTCGAGGTTAAACGACGGGTCGGCTATTTGCCGGATTCGATCGGCTTTTATGATGGGTTGTCGGCGCGTGACAACCTCGCTTACACTAGCCGCCTCGCAGGGCTGTCGCGTCGCGAAATCGACCAGAGATTCGCTGAAGCGCTGGTACGGGTCGGGTTGCCCGATGTCGGCCGAGACCGGGTCGCAACATTCTCGCGGGGAATGCGCCAGCGCCTCGGGCTCGCCGAAGTCCTGATGAAACGCCCGAGCATCGCGATCCTTGACGAGCCGACTGCGACCCTCGATCCGCATTCGACTCAGGAATTTCTCGGCATGATCCGCGGGCTGAAGGCCGATGGCACCGCGGTTCTGCTGTCGTCCCATCACCTCGATCAGGTGCAGAGCGTGTGCGACCGGGTCGCGCTCTTCAATCGCGGGCGGATTGCGCTGTCCGGCAGTGTGACCGAACTGGCGCAGAAAGTCTTGGGTGGTGGATACGTCATCGATGTCGAAGCTCGCGGCACCGGTGTGCGCGACCGGCTCGCGGCGATGACGGGGGTCGTGCGGGTTCAGGTATTGGGTCCGGAGCTCCACCGGGTCGATTGCGAGCGCGATCTGCGCCCGGACATCGCGCGGCAGCTATCTCCAGCCTGCGAGCTTCTAGGCATTCGCTTTGCTGAGCCGAGCCTCAACGAAGTCTACACCCGTTACTTTGACGAGGTCCGTCATGCGGCGTAGGGGCTCGCCCTTCACGGGTCTCGGGACTGTTCTCGCCAAGGAGGCCGCGGATTATCTCTCTGGCGCCCGTATGTGGGTGCTCGAAGCCCTGGTGTTTCTGACTGCAATTGCCGCCGCCTATGCCGCGATCCTGTCAATCCGCGCCAATATCGGGGAAAGCCCGTTTCTCTTTTTGCGCCTGTTGACAATGGCGCAGGATCCGCTTCCCTCATTTATCGCGCTATTGGGGTTTCTGATACCGCTCGTCGCCATCGCGATTGGTTTCGATGCGATCAATGGCGAGTTCAACCGCCGCACCTTAAGCCGCGTGTTGGCGCAGCCGATCTACCGCGATGCGCTTCTATTGGGAAAATTCCTCGCTGGATTGTTGGCGCTATCGATCGGCCTTCTCTCGCTGTGGCTTCTGACAATCGGCCTCGGATTGTTGCTCTTTGGTCTGGCACCCAATACCGAAGAAATGATCCGCATGGTGGGCTTTCTCATAGCCACGATCGCCTATGGAGGTGTCTGGCTAGCGGTGGCGCTACTCTTTTCGGTAGTTTTTCGTGCTCCGGCCACGGCGGCACTTGCTGCGCTCGGTGTGTGGCTGCTGTTTGCTTTGTTCTGGTCGGTCGTCACACCGCTTGTCGCAACATTGCTGGTCGGTCCGCCGGAGGGAATCTTTGGTCCCAATCTCGCCTATCTTCAGACGACGCTGGCACTGGACCGGATCTCGCCGAATACACTTTACTCGGAAATAGCACTGGCCTTGTTGCAACCGTCGACCCGCGCGCTCGGCCCGGTACTTTACAGCCAAGTTCAGGGCGCGTTGCTCGGCGCTCCGCTGCCGGCGACGCAAAGCTTTATCCTGGTATGGCCACAGCTGACAGGGCTCGTTGCGGCAATGATTCTGATCTTCGCCGTCGCTTATGTCTTCTTCCAGCGTCAGGAGATCCGTGCCTAGCCGACGTCGCTATTAAAAGGGGCGGCCCGAACGGACCGCCCCTGGCGTGGTTGAGGGCCTGCAATCTCCCCCTGAATGCCCCGCCGATCCGTCGGCCACGGCCTCGAGGCCACCGTGTCAACCACACGAGGCAACGTATCGCAGCCGATCCCCGACGCAAGCGCTGGTATCGTTGCCCACAGGCTTACCCCCAGGATAGCGACTCTATCCCCCAAACCGTCCACAGAAGGGGTTTTACTCCGCGAATCTGGGAAGCGATACGTGTTCCTGTCTCTGGCGTAACCCCAGAAGCGCGGTCGCGATCGCGGCGATCAGCGCGAACCCGCAGGCGCTGAGAAAAATCTGCGGCGGGTGCATGCCGAGCGACAATAGGTAACCGCCGAGCACCGGCGCGGCGATGCCGCCCAAGCGGCCAATGCCGAGGGCCCACCCGAGGCCGCTCGTGCGCATGCGCGCCGGATAGAGCTTGCCGCACGCTGCGTTGGCGCCGGTCTGGCTGCCGATGATCGTCATACCAGAGAAGAAGATTACGATCGCCAGCAGCAGGTAGGGCATCGCGAGGAGCGCAATCGCGCCGATGAACACAATGCCGGCGGCGTAATGCCATGCCAACGCCCGCTGGGGCCCGAACCGGTCGATCAACAAACCGAGATAGACCACCGCAAGGATTGCGCCCAATTCACGGAAGCTCGTAGTCCGGGCTGCTTCGGCCGGCGTCATCCCGGTCAGATGCAACACCTCGGGCAGCCAATAGACGAAAAGGAACAGGTTCATCAGGCTACAGAAGAAAATCACCCACAAGAGCACGGTCTGCAGCGCGTAACCCTCTCCAAACAGCATCTTGATGGGGTTGCCCTGAGCGAGATCGAGGCTCTCCGCGGCAGCCTGCCCTGGTCTGATGTCGAGGCGCTGCAGCAACGCGGTCTCCCGCGGCGACAGACTGCCCTTCGCAGCAAGAAAGCGAGGCGACTCGGGCAGCCACACCGCGAGGGCGATCACCATCAGCAGAGGCACGACGCCGCCTACGAGGAAGATGCTCGGCCACCCGAAGCTGGGCAGCAGCACGCCGGCCAGCTGGCCGCACAAGAACCCGCCGACTGGTGCGCCGGTGAAGCTCGCCATGATCATCGTCGCGCGGAACCGCCGCGGCGCGTAGTCGCCGGTTAATGTGGCCGCTCCCGGAAACGCGCCGCCGATCCCGATGCCGGTGAAGAACCGCAGGATGTTCAGCATCGGTAGCGAGCCCGCAAAAGCGGTCAGCAGCGAGGCGAGGCCGAAGATCGTGAGGCTGGCGAGCAGCAGCGGCTTCCTGCCGACGCGGTCGCCAACCGGCCCCGCGGAGAGGGCGCCCACCATGATGCCAATGCTCGACCACGTGAAAGCCCAGGTAAAGGCTGGACCGGGCAGGTTCCAGACGTGGGTCAGCGACGGTACAGAGACGCCGATCGCGTTGACGTCGTAGCCGTCACAGACCTGCACCAAAGCGCACAGGGCCGCGACGCGGATCTGCAACCCACCTAGCCGCTGGTTTTCCAACGTGGCCTCGGTCGATGACAACCGCGTTTCCACCATCGCTTTCC
>Ga0182041_10000980_pt1 | contig 14152 bp, 11 predicted proteins | sample flu12Cox44000178_FD_125967 | JGI IMG/M metagenome (GOLD analysis project Ga0182041, IMG submission 125967) | Lab enrichment of tropical soil microbial communities from Luquillo Experimental Forest, Puerto Rico - flux8day.12C.oxic.44.000.178 | ecosystem: Environmental > Terrestrial > Soil >...
AAGCGGACCGTGGGCCTGGACCGGCCGTTTTCTGTGAAGCCGCTGCCTTGGATCGCCAATTCCCCGCCGGGGATCGCTGCCCGCGGCGACACATTCTCAATGCGCGGTTTCCCCTGAGCTGACGCCATATTCTCTCCTGCTTTGTAGACGCCCCACTTGTTCACCTTTTTCCACAAGCTCATTTCAGTACCAGTCCCACCGCAGACAGCCCGGCCATGCTGTAAACGCCGGCCACGACATCATCCGTCATGATGCCCCATCCCCCTGGCAGGTGCTCGGCCCGCCCGGCAGGAAACGGCTTGATAACGTCGAAGAACCGGAAGAGCGCGAATCCCGCAAGCAGCACCTTCCAGGAAGCGGCGGGACAAAACAGGAACGTTACCATCTGGCCGACCACCTCGTCGACCACCACGGGGCTGGGGTCCCCGCAGCCGAAGTACCTTTCCGCGTGGCCGGCAGCCCAAACACCGAGGCCGAAAATGCCTGACGCCGTGAATCCCACGATCACGCTCAGCCCCGCCGCGGTTAGCGGCAGGCGCTGCAACGCCGCTACCACCACCAGTCCCACGGCCGCGCCAACCGTACCCGGCCAAACAGGAAAAAAACCGACACCACCAGAGGTCGCAATCCACACCGCTAGTCCTCGGTGCTCCGTCATTCCCCACTCTCTTGGGTCGCGCTCGCCGTTTCCTCCTCCTCCCAGCCTGTAACCCCTTTGATCCTTTCTACCTTGTCCGCCGACGTCGAAATGTAATAGCGGCCGGCAAGCCAGTTGTCGAGATCGATCAGTTTGCAGCGTTCGCTGCAAAACGGACGGAGAGGGTTGCCTTTCACAAACGTCTCTTGCCTGCAGATCGGGCAGCGCATTGCAGTGCTCGGTGGTTAGAGCGGCTGGGACCCGGCCGCTCGAAACTGGCAACTGACCTGTGGTTGAATCTGTACCAGGCCGAGCACAGGGCGTGTGGGGCGTGCTGCCGCTCCCAAGAAGTGTTCTGCCCCCAGGTGTGCCACCAGATCGTAGTCAGACGAGTCAGTAATCGTAGCCCAACGGAATTCTCCGGCGCGCGGCGTGCTGCCCGCAAAATCATTGATGAGGATATGACCGTCAATCTCGGGAGCTTGCGACTCCAGCCGACCACGAAAGAGCAGATCGGTCTCTTCCGAGCGGCCTTCCACCAGCACGGGAAAGACTTTTCCAATTTTCTGCCGCAGCCCGCGGCGGGAAATCCGCCGTTGCGCGGCCATCAACCGGCGCTGGCGCTTACGCGCCGTTGCCGCCGGCACTTGATCGGGCAGTTGGAAGGCACCCGACGTCTCCTGGTTAGAGTAAAGGAAGACACCGAGATGGTTGAACTGAGCTGCCTCCACGAATTCCAGCAGGGCAGCGAAGTCCGCTTCGGTCTCTCCTGGGAAGCCCACGATCATCGTCGTCCGCAATGTAACTCCGGGGATGGCCAGCCGGATTCTCTCCAGCATCTTCAGAAACTGACCTCCGTGCGAACCCCGGCGCATCCGTTTCAATACCGACGCGCTCGAGTGCTGCAACGGAATGTCAAAGTACTTGCAAATCTTGGGCTCGCTCGCCACGGTTTCAATCAGTTTGTCGCTGACACGGTTGGGGTAGACATAGAGAAACCGAAGCCAGACCAGATCAGGAATTCGAGCCAGTTGGCCGAGGAGCGTGGCCAGGCCGTCGCGCATGCCGAGATCTTCGCCGTAGCTCGTCGTATCCTGCCCGACCAAGGTCAGTTCGCGCACCCCCGCGTGCACCAGCTTTTCCGCCTCGCGCACCACAGATTCGAATCGGCGCGAGCGGAAGCGTCCCCGCATCTGCGGGATCACGCAGAACGAGCACGGGTGATCGCATCCTTCCGCAATCTTGATGTAAGCGGTATAAGCAGGAGTGGCCAGGACGCGCGGAGTGAAATCCGTGTAAAGGTAAGGATCGAACGGGTGGTCGACCGTCCTCCGCTCGCCTGTTCCTTGGCAAGCTTCGAGCACCCGCTCCAGCTCGTTCGTCCCTAGCACAAAGTCAACTTCAGGAATTTCCTTGAGCAGGTCCTGCCGGTAGCGTTCCACGAGACAACCCGCGACCACCAGCCGCTTCGCGGTGCCTTGCTTTTTATACTCGGTCATTTCCAAGATGGTTTCGATGGATTCGCGCTTGGCGGGATCGATGAAGCTGCAGGTGTTAACGATGATGATCTCAGCGTCCTCGGCGTGCGGTGTCAGTTCGTAGCCGCGACCAGCCAGGATGCCTAACATCACCTCGCTGTCCACAAGATTCTTGGGACAACCCAAACTTACCATTCCAACTTTGGGCATAGAGCAATATGACCATCGTCGCCACGGACCCGCCGGCACACGTCAGCGTCAACCGACTGACAAGCGAAGCGCCGCGGCTGCGACAACGGCGAACCCCGGAGCCTGAAAAAAAATTGTAACACAGGTTCACGAGCGCGGGACACGGACACTCTTTGCCCCGGCCGGCCGGGGGTCCAATCTTACTCCGTCCCGGGGCGGGCGCCGCTACCCGCACACTACTAGTCGCCACCATCTCAGAACCCTGCGACCAATAACTTCGCAGTGGATGCCATGCCTCCGATTGCTAGGCTACACTTTCTGTGTAGCTGATACAGCCCTGTGTTATGGTTGGTTTGGTGCGAACGCCGGGTGGTCTCTTTAACTGAAGTTCGTTCATGAATTCCCGGGCTTCAGGAGCTCCGTTGGAGAGCCGCGAAGCCTCGGAAGATCTTCGCCCAGGTCGCGACCCTTGTGGGACTTGAAGGCCCTCACCCCGCCTTGCCTTCGACTTCGTTCACGGTTCGACTCTGCCGTTCGACAAGCCCTGAGCAGAGTCGAAGGACTCAACCGTCCCTGAGCGAAGCCGGAATGGGTTCTAGATCTGAGATTGCAGATTTATGGGAGCGGTGGCCCGATCGGATGGCAGCATCAGCCTGTACCCGCAGCGAGACTGTCAGGGCTTCCAACCAAAAGCCGGAATGTGTAAGAAAACAAAAGGGTAGCGGAAATCTAATCGCCCATTAACAATTTGGGATGGCTCTCTACCCCACTTGCTGCCCCTCGGGTGCGGCAGACCCTCGGAAGGGCGGGGCTTCAGCCTCGCCGTGCTGACACCCTAACCACAAATTTGTTGAAAATGTTGGGGCGCGTTTTGCCGCGGGGTTGAAGCCCCAACCTGCCGGAGCGCGCCACAACACTTTTGGGGAATTGATCTACTAGCCCTATGTCCAGGGGTCCCCTGGCCGTTTGGGCGATGTGCTGCAGCGCTTGCTGACGTTAGCCTGTGGGTTGCAGGAATCTAATGTCCAGCAAAGTCAGAAATTTGGAGGTTGTTATGCAACAGGAGTTATCTGCGCCGGCCACGTGGCAGGCGCTTTCACAGGAGCTATCCGGAACTGCTGAGAGGGTGGGGCACGCCGTCGTCGCTCTGAACGGCCGGCGCCGCATACCTTCGAGCGGAGTAGTCTGGCGCCCGGGAACGCTCGTCACCGCAAACCACACCCTGGAACATGAAGAGATTACCGCTACGCTTCCGGACAGTCGGACCACGCCGGTGTCTCTCGCTGGTCGCGATCCCAGCACCGACCTGGCGGTATTGAGACTCGAAGGCGTCGATCTGCCTGCCGCGGAGGCTGGCGATCTCTCAAGCGTCAAGGTAAGTCATGTTGTGTTGGCGATCGCTCGAACATCCGAAGGAGGAGAGAGGGCTGCCCTGGCGACGATCGGCGTCCTGGGTCCAGCCTGGCGCCCCCGCGCAGGCGGCCTGCTGGATCGCACTGTCCGTCTGGACAGAAATCTTCATCCCAACTTCTCAGGAGGCCCGGTGGTGGACCAGCAGGGTCGGGTGCTTGGCATTGCCACTTCCGCACTGTCAAGGTATTCGACTGTGGTTATCCCAGCCTCGACGGTCAGTCGCGTTATCGATGAGCTGCTGACCAGGGGACACATCGCGCGCGGCTACCTTGGGCTCGGCATGTACCCGCTTCGGCTACCGGCTAATCTCCGAACCTCGCTCAGCCTGACCGGGGAGAGCGGGGTCATGGTGGTTGCTGTTGAGACCGCGAGCCCAGCCGAAAAAGCCGGGGTCATGATTGGAGACGTTCTGGTAGCGTTCGATGGCTCCCCCGTGCGGGACACGGACGAGGTTCAATCCTTTCTCGGTAGTGAGCGCGTCGGCAAGGCCATCGCGACCAAGATCGTGCGTGCGGGCTCGTTGAAGGAGTTAACGATTGTGGTGGGAGAACGGCCCCCGGTTGAGCCCTGAAGATTCAGTGACAAATGAGAACGTGTGGAAGAATCGAAGGAGATCACCACAAAGGCGCAGAGACACGGAGCAAGTCATTTCCTTCAGAACTCGGTGCCTTGGTGTTTCTGCGGTTCGAATGAACTGCTGGAATTCTTCACACCCTGTGACGAGTAAGGAGTGAAGGTGTTCCATCGGGCCATTGAGTCATTGCGCCGTTGGGTGATGGGGGCAATCATCCTCGGATGTCCTCAACAGGCTGCTGAAAAGGGGGCTTGTCGTGCCGATCCGCATGCGGGATCGGGATGAAATGATCGGGAGGGCTTTCAGCAGCCTGTCAGATCAATTCAATGGCTCGATCACCTCATCACTCAATCGCGCGGTATCATGATACGAGTCCTCGTTTCAGCCAACTCGGCGGTCGAACTGGCAGGGCTCAAGTCTCTGATTAGGTCAGCTCCGTCGTTCGAACTTGTTGGCAGTACCCTTGGGGAGGCGGGCTTGGCAGAACAGATCGAAGCCCTGAGGCCCGACGTCGTTCTCCAGCAGCCGGTCGCTCAAGACGAAGAGTGGCACCCGTCCGACCGGGACTCTGACGCCCCGGCCAGAGTGCTGTTAGTCGAAGAGTCTCAATACACCTGGGCCTTAACAGCCACGGGCGCGGCCGACTCTGGTGTCCGTTCGGTTCTGCCGCGCTTTGCAACGGCTGACGAGATCGTGGCAGCGGTCGCGGCGGTGGCGATTGGGTTGGTAGTGCTTCATCCCGCCGTTCTTGAACATCTGCCAACAGTCCTCAAGCCCGGGCTGCGCGATCCCTCTGCTCCACCCGTTCAGGCGCTGTCGCCTCGCGAGACGGAGGTTCTGAACATGCTCGCCGATGGTCTGGGAAACAAAGAGATCGCGTGGCGCCTCCGCATTTCGGAGCACACGGTCATATTCCATATCGGATCGATCTTCAACAAACTCAACGCGTCCAGCCGCGCCGAGGCCGTTGCGATTGCCGTCCGCCGCGGTCTGATAGCGCTGTAGCCGGCACTCTGTAATCCATCGTTTGCAAACTCTCCCTTCTCCGTTTTACAGTTGCGGGTCGGCGTCCGAAAGGACCGATATCAAATAGACTCGCCGAAATGCTCATGAGAGGCGACTTAGAAGTGAGGAACCGAGATCCTGAAGATAAGGGTCCAGACGCTCTTCGCCGCGCGCTGGAGAAGCAGGACGTGGGGCGGATCAATCCGGTCGGCAGAACGGGCAACCAGATTGCAGTAGCGCGAAAGAGGCAAGAGGGCTCGGAAACGGTGATCACCCTGGTAACGGCTCGCAATATGCCGTTCATTGAGCTCTATCGAGGCGGCCGAACCACCGATTACCGATTCGGATTCCTGCAGGTTAAGCTGAACGAAAAGGGCGAGGGCGTCGGGCAAATAATGGCCGCGGAAAAGATCCGGTTCAACGGGAAAAAGGGTCACTACGAAATTGAGAGTTACGGCAACCAGCACATTAAGGCTGTGAATGTCCGTCCTTGGAAATAGAAGATTACCTTTAGGTCCCACCTGCGAAGCAACCATGGTTCGGAAGCAGACATCAGTATTACGACCGAGGCTTGTGCTTCGAGGATTCCAGCCCGGTGAAAGGGGAATGGCTTCATGCGCCGCTTGCTGATCCGAGCGTGTTTCATCCGTGCCTTAACGATTGTTCTGGTCCTTCTGATGCTGCCCTTGCCGGATTGGGCTACCTGTGGCGGCGGCGGTGGCGGCGGTGGCGGCGGCATGTCGCGGGGCGGCGCTGTGGGTGCCCCTGGGCTTCCATCGGAGCAGGAAACCTATCCGGTGCCGTGGCGCCAGCGCAAGCCTGAGGATCCGCCGTTGGCAAAGGGCCTGGTTATCTATTGGTTTCCTACTGGGGTTAACGAGTTTCAGCACTCCAGTCTCCGCAATTCCCGTACCCTCGCGCTCTATGCCTCGCAATGCGTCTCCATGGAGGTGGCGGATGTTCGTTCCCCATCCGGACAGAAGTTCGCCAGTGACGCCAAGCTGCCCATCGCGGTGCTGGCCCAAGCCGACGGCACCGTCATCGGCAAGGCTGAGAACAAGGATGGCTTCCTCAGAGTCAACCAGGTGGAGCTACTTCTGGAAAACGAGATGAAGCGGCGTGAGGAAACCCTGAAGGCGCAATTGAAAGAGGCCAAAGAGAAGGAAAAGTCGGGAGATACCCAGGGCGCCATCCCGCTCTACCGCTCCGTCCTCGACCAGAAGTGCCTGTTCCCCAGCCAGGCTAAGAACGCTGCCAAGGCACTGAAGAAGCTGGGGGTTGAAGATGTCGGCGAGATCAACGACGGACCGGTGTTTGACCCCGCGAAAAGCGCCGCGATTGAGCGCACGATGCGCCGTGGCCTCGCGGCCGAACTCCAAGCCAACTATCCCCAGGCCGAACGTTGGTACGCGAAGGCTCGCCGCATGGATCCGGCTGACCCCGCGCCCTTGCGCTATCTGGGCGAGCTTTATCGCCACGACATCGGAGACTGGGACAAGGCCCGGGGGGCCTTTAATGAGATTCTGGCAATGCCTGCCGACCCGCTCTCACGCGCCGTCGCCCTGCATGGTCTCGGCAAGATGACAGTCCACGATGGCGCCTTCAAAGCAGGGTTGGCACTCATGGAGAAGTCCGTCGAGACGTACCCGCTGCCCTTGGCTTATCGCAACTTGGCCGTGTATTGGAACTCCGAGGGGGATGCTGCAAAGACCGACCACTACGTTGAAGAGGCGTTGGCCCTCGAACCAACGGATCCTTACAACGTCGTCTTTGCCGCGGTCTTCAAGGCTGCCAGCGGTCACAGCGACGAGGCCTTAAACATTGCCCGCAAGAACGAGGCTCTGCTGCCGGCCTCCTACAACCTGGCCGCCATTTACGCGCAGGCGGGGCAGAAGGAAAAGGCACTCGCCTTGCTCAAGCGCCACTTTTTCGAGTACGAACGCTACCAGGCGGTGCGAAGCAAGGAGATGATGGAGGCGCGCGTGGACTTCGTTTTTGCCTCCCTGCGCGAGGATCCCTTGTTCGTGGCGCTCACGAGTGGGGCCGACGGCAGACTGCCTCTCCCGAACGGTGGAAGTCCGGGCGCGCAAGCTATGAATTAAGGCCACCCAAGGGGTGGCCTTGGCCGGGGCAAGCCCCGGCCCTGCAGGTCTGCAGGGCCGAGCGCGCACAGCTGGCGCCGTACTTTGACGGTTTCCTAGACCCCACTACATTTGGGGTGGCTCGACCGAGCAAACCCAAATCCTTGTGGTTTCCTCTTTACACGCTTCCTTTCTTCGTGCTAAGTTGTCTTCGTAGTTTCGGGGATTCTCGCGCCAGCCTTACCGTTAAGTGCGCCAGCACGGATGATTGGGTTGAAGGACCGGGAATCGCGGGCTGACCACTCTCCTTGGCATTTGGGGAGAGCGATCCCCCACGCGAGGGCGCCTTCGTGCGCCGGCCCAGCAGCACCGGCATTCAGTTGTCGTGCACACAATCATGGAACGGGAAAGGCAGGGATCATTTGTTCAAGCTGAAGCGAGTTGAGCTCCTGGGCTTTAAGTCCTTCGCGGATCGCACCCGCCTGGAGTTTGGTGAGGGCGTGGTGGCCATCGTCGGTCCCAATGGGTGCGGCAAGTCAAACCTGTCAGACTCCATCAGTTGGGTGCTAGGCGAACAGAGCGCGCGAATGCTTCGCGGCGAGCGCATGTCTGATGTCATCTTCAACGGCACCGGCACCCGGCAGCCCACAGGCATGACGGAGGTCAGCATGACACTTGTTGACCCCGAGTACGTGGAGGCGCCCAAACTGCCTGCGCCCCCGGTGGAAGACGTGTGTCGCGGCGATGGCGGTGCGTCGAGTGAGAGTGCGGAGACCGAGGGCGGGGCGGAGGCCAACGGCAAGCACTCGGGGCATCGGACCGCACTCCAGCACCGAGCTAGTGAGGTTACCGTGACGCGCCGCCTCTTCCGTTCCGGCGAAAGCGAGTATTTGCTGAACGGTGAGGTCTGTCGCCTGCGCGACATCCAGGACCTGTTCATGGGCACGGGGCTTGGTCCGGAGTCGTACGCCATCATTGAGCAAGGGCGGATCGGACAGATTCTCAGTTCGAAGCCTTCCGACCGCCGGGCCATCATCGAAGAGGCAGCAGGAATATCAAAATTCAAGTCACGCAAGCGCCTCGCCGAAGCCAAGCTGGAATCCGCGCGCCAGAATATGGCTCGCATCACCGACATCCTGGAAGAGGTCACGAAACAGGTGAACTCGCTGAAACGGCAGGCCTCCAAGGCGCGCCGCTACCGGGAATTGCAGGAAGAGTTGCAAGCACGATTGAAGGTGGTCCTTACCTCCCAGCTCATCAGGCTGGAGTCAGAATGCCAGCGGCTGCGTGACCAACTGGCCATCGCCCTGAGCGCCTGCGCCGAGGCAGCTCAAGAACTGGAAGAGCTCGAACGTCAGCAAGCATCAGCGGGAACTCGTCAGCAGCAATTGGAGGACGAGTTGACTCAATTGCGGGAGTCGCTGGCCGGGGGCGATTTGGAGCAGGAGCGCTTGCGCTCCCGCATTGCTCAGTCGCTCCACCAGGCTGAAGGCCTTGAGGTTCGATCGGCGGATGCGCTTCGTGAGAGCGAGCAACTCAAGGTCGAGCTGGATGCGGTCGAGCAGGAAGCGACGCTGCGCGGTCAAAGCGCCAGCCAAACTCGCCAGGAATGGGCAGCAGTCGAGGAGGATGTCCGCCACCTGTTGGAAAAGCGGAGCCAACTCAGCACTCAACTGGCCGCAGGAGAGGCCGCCGCTGACACTTGCCGGCGTGACCTGCTTGGAGCGGTAAGCCGCGCGGCGGAGCTGCGCAACCAACTCGTGCAGGCCGAAGAAATAGGTGTGTCGTTGGAACGCCAGCTCGCTCGCTCGCAGCAAGAGAGCGAGGGTGCAGAGGAGCAACACGCGCGGGCGAATGCCGATCTCGAAACCCTGCGGACTGACCTGCTGCGCGACGAAAACGCTCTTGCAGCCTTGGCGCAGTCGGTATTGGACACCACCAAGGCGCTGGAACAGACCCGCGGGGATGAGGCGCGCGGCCGCTCTGAGGCCGAAGGCTTACGCCAGGAGTTCTCCCAGGCCTACGCCCGCCGGCAGGCCCTGGAAGAGTCGCTGGCCCGCCACGCTTATTCCACCGAAAGCGTGCGCCGCTTGCTCTCCGCTAGCGTCCCGACCAACGGCCATCGGTTCCGTCCTATGGGTGTGCTCGCCGATTTCGTTGAAGTCTCGGCCGGTTACGAAGAGGTGGTGGAGGAATTCCTCAAGAATGAACTCGACTGCGTCGTAGTGGAGCACCACGATGAAGCCCGACAAGGCATTGCCCTGCTGCAAAGTGAGGGGCCGGGCCGGTCCACTTTCTTCGTCACCCATTTTCCCGCCAATGGACACCAGAATAGTCACGCGGGCGGCGATGCCCGCCGCGAGAGCGGAGTGGTCGCCCCGCTCCGTGAATTGGTTCGCTTTGAGCCCCGTCTAGGTTTGAACGGCGGCCTGCCGCTGCCGGCGCTTGAGAACGCCTATCTGGTTGAAGACGCGGCGGCGGCGGAACGTTTGGCGGCCGCCTATCCTGCCAGCCACTTCCTGACGCTCAAGGGCGAGCATTATCACCATCGTTTAGTCTCGGGTGGCAAGGGCACCAGCGGCGGCCCGCTGGCCTTGCGCCGCGATTTTCGTGAACTCGAACACCGCACCGTGGAATTAGAAACGGAGCTGCGCGCAACCGAGACTGCTTTGAGCGAAATCACGGCACGAGCGACGCATCTTGACGAAGAAATGCGCAGCCTGAATGCTGCGCGGCTCGAAGCCGAGAAGAGAGCGGTGGTGGCGAACGAAAAGCTGCGCCAAACCGATGAGTTTGCGCGTCGCGCCGCTGAACGTCTGGGCGTGCTGCGAGACGAGGGGCGAGCCTTGGAAACTGAGCTTTTGAGTGTCGGGCAGCGTCGTTTAACCCTCGTGTCCCAGCTCGAAGGCGTTGCTGTGGAGCAGGCGCAGTACGAGCAGGAGATCTCCCGTCGAACCCAGGTGGTCCGCGAGGTACGCGCCGAGCTGGAACAGTTGGGCGGCGAGCTCGGAGAAGCCCAGGCAAGATATAGCGCTCTGCAAGAGCGCGCCCTGGCGATCGAAGCCGAGATGTTGCGGTTGGCGGCTGAGACCGAGGCCCTCCGTGGCCGACGGGAACGGCTGGAGCAACAGTGTAGAAACTGGCGCTCCGAGCAGGCGCGGCTGGAGGCGGAACACCAATCGACCGCTGCGCAGCTTGCGGAACTCGAAGTCGTTCAGTGCTCCCGTCGCGAGCAGCTGGAGAACTTGGAGCAGGAAGCCCAGGCTGCCCGCATGCGACGTGACGAACTGCGGCCGCTGGTAGAAATGGCCCGCGCCGAACTCGACTCTCGCCGGGAAAAGCGCTCCCAGGTTGAGATCGCCCGGGCGCGGGCAGACTCTGATTTGGCCCACCACGCCGAGCAGTGTCGGCAGGAACTCTCGACCGAGCCCACCGTACTCGTTGCGGAGCTCTCAGCGGAAGACGTGCTCGAGGAAGAACTCCTTCGCGCCGCCGAAGAAGAGTTGCGTGACCTCAAGTCGCGCATCCAGAACCTGGGCGCCATCAATATGATGGCCCTTGAAGAACTGCAGGAAACCGAGGAACGGTTCGCCTTTCTGGAAACGCAACGACAGGACCTGCTCTCCTCTATCGCTGACACGACGCAAACCATCCGCGAGATTGACCAGGTCTCGCGTCGTCAGTTCCTTGAGGCTTTCAATGCCATCAATGGGTATTTCGCCGAGTCATTCCGAACACTTTTCGGGGGCGGGATCGGCGAGATGCGATTCAGCGACGACGCCGACCCCGAAAGCGGCCTCGACCTTGTGGCCCAGCCACCCGGCAAACGGCTGCAGAACGTTCTGCTGCTTTCGGGCGGCGAGAAGGCGCTAACGGCCCTGGCTCTGCTGATCGCTGTCTTCCGCTTCGCGCCCAGCCCCTTCTGCGTTCTGGATGAAGTCGATGCTCCACTGGACGACTCCAACGTGGAACGGTTCACCCGTATGATCCGGCGGATGAGCCGCCACACGCAATTCATCCTCATCACTCACAACAAGCGCACGATGGAGGTCTGCCAGATTCTTTACGGTGTGACCATGGAGGAACCGGGAGTCTCGAAGTTGGTCTCGGTCCGCTTTGAACAAGCAGCGGCGACCACCATTACTGAAAACCACGAGCAAGCACAAATGACAAAGGACAAATAACAAACCGCTAGCCACAGACTTTTCCGTTGACAACCAAATTCCATCGTCTAAAATGAGCAAGGCTCGGGACCGTGGTGATCCAGACAACTCAGCCGTTGGTATTGCGCGAGACGAGTCTGCCCGGCGCGAAGGTCTTTTCGCGCGGGAAGGTCCGAGACGTGTATGAGGTCTCTGACGATCAACTCCTGATTGTGGCCACGGACCGCCTCTCTGCTTTTGATGTCGTCATGGCCGAGGGGATTCCGGACAAGGGACGAGTGTTGACCCAGCTCTCCTGTTTCTGGTTCAATTTCTTACGAGAATCCGTACCCACACATTTCCTTACTGCGGACATCGAAGAGTACCCGCCGGAGTTGCGGAAGCATGCCGATCAACTGGCAGGGCGCTCGATGCTTGTCAGAAGAACCAAGCCTTTTCCGATCGAGTGCGTGGTGCGTGGATATCTGGCGGGCTCAGGCTGGAAAGACTACAGGGCGAGCGGTGCGGTGTGCGGGATCCAGCTGCCCGCCGGACTTCAGGAATCGGCTAAACTCGATCGGCCGGTATTCACCCCCTCGACCAAGGCGACGATGGGTCACGACGAGAACATCTCCTGGGAGGAGGTCGTGGAAACCGTTGGGTCTGACGCTGCCGAACAACTCCGTGACCAGAGCCTGGCAGTCTACTTCAAAGCTCGGGACTACGCGGAAGCGCGCGGGATCATCATCGCCGATACGAAGTTCGAATGGGGACTGTGGAAGGACAGGGTCATCCTCATCGATGAGGTGCTGACCCCGGATTCGTCGCGATTTTGGCCTCGAGACGGGTATGAGCCGGGCAAGTCCCAGCCTTCGTTTGACAAGCAGTTTGTGCGAGACTATCTGGAATCGATTCACTGGAACAAACAACCTCCGCCGCCCGCCTTGCCGTCTGACGTGGTGGAGAAGACAAGCGAAAAGTACCGGGAAGCATACCGTCGCTTGACGGGGAACTCGCTGAACTAAACAAAACAAGCGCTATGGGCGTGTGGAACTGGCTCGATTGGGTTCTGGCTGCAGTATTCGTGGTTTCGGTAGTGACCGCGATGATGAAGGGATTCATAACGGAACTGATTTCCCTGGCGACGGTCGTCGTGGGCTTGATCGTGGCCGCGGTCAAATATCGGCAGGCCGCAGTTTATTTCGAGGATATCACCAAGTCGCAAGAAGTGGCGCTGGCTGCAGCGTTCCTGACGCTCTTTGTCAGTATTCTCATTCTTGGCGCGCTAATCTCAGTGCTGGCCCGAAAACTGATCAAGACTGCCGGGATTGACTGGTTTGACAGATTCATGGGCGGCATATTCGGCTTGGTTCGAGGCGTGCTTGTGGATTCGGTCCTGCTGATGGTTATGGTGGCCTTTGCGATCAAACCCGGCGCGGTCCAGACAGCCGTTCTGGCTCCCTACGTCACTACCGGGGCGCGGGTGATCGCGCTGGCGATGCCCAGTGAGCTGAAGGCTCAGTTCCGTGCCGGCTTTGAGCAGTTCCGGCAGGCTCTGGCTCAGAGTGACAAAGCGGCGGGGAAAAACTGATTCTTCGGCGGTAGCTACTTAGCCGTGAGGAGTGTTGTCGTGAAAGACCAGCTTGAAGCTCTTATAACCCAGATGATTGAACACGAAGTGGCCTACGAGGATGCCCTCATCGAGTTCGAGAAAAAGTTCATCAAGAAGATGATGGAAAAGAATAACAACAACCGATCAAAGGCGGCGCAGGCCCTGGGAATTCATCGCAACACACTGAGCCGAAAAATCGATGAATACCGCCTCGATCATCGACCCAGGCGGGGCCGGAAATCCACCAAGCCGAAGTCGTGAGCCTCAGATCGCCTGGAACGCGCCCACGGCACACCTACAACTCACGCCTGCTCCACCCTAAGCTAACCGGTCGTCTTCCTCTTAGGTTTGGCCGGCGCCTTTGGTTTGTTGGCCCCCGCCGCTGCCAAGTCGTCGTCGTTGATCTTGCCGTTATCCACTACGAGAACGAAGGTTGGAGTGGCTGTGTAAGACGCAATCTTACCGGCAAATCGCACGGGGTCGCCCGCCTTGAGGTTAGCCACGCCCGCCTGCGAACTGTCCTTAAGCTCAACATCGTAACTGCCCGACGCCTTAGCTTGATCCATGCTTATGCGGACGAGGTAGAGTCCGGGATCTGAACCCTTTTCCACGCTGTTGACGAATCCCGCCAGTTCAAGCGGCTGGTCCTTGAGCCCGTCCCACACCTTCTGAGCAGTGTCTCCACCCGCCTTCAAGGGAAAGACCATATCGTTGAAAGCATCCAGCATCTTGTTTCCGGTCGGCTTCGGCTTCTCCGGCGGGGCCACTTTGAACCCCGCGGGTGGCGTCGGCGATGCCGCTGCTTGCGCGAGCACGTCGCTCAGGCCCTGATCGGACCCGTGGCGGCTGGAGTACACTTGGTTAAAAAACTTGTCAATGTTCGCGGCGTCCGGACCCTTGGCGGCCTTGGCAAGATCATCGGCCCGAGCCAAGTACCAGATGGCGTTGTCGTAATCCGGCGGCTTGGAATAAAGGTAAGCCGTCCCCAGGCGATAATTGGCATAAATGTCGTTGGGGCTAT
>Ga0182041_10000997_pt1 | contig 14026 bp, 8 predicted proteins | sample flu12Cox44000178_FD_125967 | JGI IMG/M metagenome (GOLD analysis project Ga0182041, IMG submission 125967) | Lab enrichment of tropical soil microbial communities from Luquillo Experimental Forest, Puerto Rico - flux8day.12C.oxic.44.000.178 | ecosystem: Environmental > Terrestrial > Soil >...
CCGATCCGGGTTACGCGTACCTGGGAGAATTGCTGGCGAGCCGCGGGTTTATTCTCGCTTCGATTGATGAAAATTTCTTGAATGGCGGGCTCTTCCACGACCCACCCTTGAAGCCCGGCAGTGCGGCGCGGGGATGGTTGTTGCTCGAGCATTTGCGATTGTGGAAAGAGTGGAATCAGAGAGCGGGGAATCCCTTTCAAGGCAAAGTGGACCTGTCGCGCATCGCGTTGATGGGACATTCGCGTGGCGGCGAGGCGGCCGCGACCGCAGCAGCTTTTAATCGCATGAAGTACTATCCGGACGACGCAAATATCAAATTCGATTACGCGTTCGCGATCAAAGCGGTCGTGGCGATTGCGCCTGCAGATGGCCAGTACAAACCCGCGGAGCAAGACCGCTGGATTTCGGATGTGAGCTATCTGACGTTGCAGGGCGCGCAAGACGCGGATGTTTCGTCGTTCATGGGGAGCCGGCAATGGGACCATGTGAAATACACGCAACCGGGGCCATGGTTCAAAGCGGAGATCTATGTGTACCGAGCAAACCACGGGCAATTCAACACCGTTTGGGGGCGGACGGATGCGGAAGAGCCGCTGAGCTGGCTTTTGAATTTGAAGCCATTGATGTCGGGCGAAGAGCAGCGGCGCATCTCCAAGACCTACATTTCCGCATTCCTCGAAGCGGCGCTTCATGAACGCCGTGAATACCTTCCGCTATTCCAGGACTGGCGAGTAGGGCGTGCTTGGCTGCCGGACACTTTGTATGTGAATCGATATCAGGACGCGTCTTACGTGCCGCTGGCTACTTTCCAGGAAGACACGGATCTGAATACGACCACAGCGCCGGGCGGAAGCATCGCAGGAGAAAATTTGTCGGTATGGCATGAGGGCCATATTCCCTGGCGAGCAGGCAATCGCGGCTACAACGGCGTTTTTCTCGGATGGAATCGAGCGAAGGGGGCTCCTGCAGCGACCTATACGCTGACGTTGCCTGACGGGGCTGCAGCAAAATGGCGGGTTGATGAAGGCTCGACGATCGAGCTTTCGGTTGCGGCAATCGATGAAGATGCTTCTCTTCCGGGAAAGAAGACGGAGGAAGAAAAGAAGAAGGAGGAGGAGGAAAGGAAAAAGGAGGAAAAGTCAAAGAAGAAAGAACGGGAGTCGCCGGACTTCACAGTGGAACTGGTCACGAGCGACGGGGCGGCTGCCGATGTGCTGGTGAGCAAGTTTCTTGCGATTCCGCCACCCTTCAAGGAGAGATTCACAAAACTCAGCATTATCGATGAAAAAGCGTACGAAAAAGAGTGGGAGCCGGTTTTCCAGACGGTGCGCATACCGTTGGCGGAGTTTCAGCCGCCGAATGGCGCAAAGCAGTTCGCACCTGGGAAACTCAGCGCCATCAAGCTCAAATTCGACCGGACAGCGATGAGTGTGATCTGCATCAGTGGAATAGGTTTTGGGAGGCGCTAGGACTTTTTTTCGTCGATGTCGGCAACATTACGCTGAACGCACTCAATTCGGTTTTCGGAAAAGGCAGACCCCCGACCAGGGCCGCTTTCCCGCCGGCCCTTTTCTTTCGGGCAGGCGCGCGAGCAAGCGCAGAAAAAAAGGAGGGCGTTTAAACTTTGCGGCGGTCTGCAGTATGGACTTCACTTCCATCGGCTCCCAGCCATACGGCCCAAAAAAGGCTGGGCCGTCCGCCGGCGCGAATTTGAATGGCGCGCCGACCTTGCTCAAATGCTTGCCGGTGGTCTTCTGCATCATTTTGAGGAGTCCCGGCGAGCCGAAATCCATGATCCAACGCCGGAAACTTGCACCGCCGGCGAGGTCCCGCGCGAGGGCGGCGACCTCCTCCGCGCTCAAATAAACGAGCAATCCTTCCGTGAGCACAAGGATTTTCCTTGCACGGCGATTGAGCGTGGCAAAGAGGGTTCGGCGGGCGTCGCCATCCGCCAAATTCAAACGAACGCGCTCCAGTGCGCAGGTCGGTTTCTCGTTTGTGAGAATCTCTTCTTTGTACGCGAGGATTTCCGGCAGGTCGACCTCGATCCATTGCAACGACGCCGGCAGCTCCATGCGGTACGGCCGCGCATCGAGACCCGCGGCAAGGTTCAACACCAGGTCCGCGCCCTGCTGCAGCTCCTGTTTGATGAAACGGTCGAAGAGGTAAGTTCGCGCGACCCAGGCCCAGGCGTGCTTGTTTCCGTCGGGAAGCGTGTTCGCGATGTCGACTCCGTGCTGGCCGCACAAACGCTCAGCAAACGGATCGCGGAAGAGCGCGTCCGGCCGCGTTGTTTCCTGCGCGCGAAAATAGGCCGCCCATCGCGCGGTGTCGGAGACATTGCGCACAGTTCCTGGTGCCGCCGTTGGCTGTGTCCCGGCCATCGAATCCTCCACGTGCCACCTATTCGAATCTAATTCTGCAAAAATATCTTGCGCCAACGTAACTTTTTTTTTCGCTGAAGAAGTGACGGATCTAGGAACAGCGGAAAGATTCTACTCGAGCGGCCAGAGCCAGGCCGCGCCGCGCACTCCGCTCGAGTCGCCGTGCTTTGCCGGCAGGACCGGCGTGTCCGCCTCTTTTCCGAAAACGTATTCCCTTAGGAGTGCCGGAACGTTCTTGTAGATGCGCGGGATTTGCGAAGCTCCGCCGCCCATTACAATCACGTCGGGATCGAGCAGATTGATGACACCTGCCAGCCCGCGCGCCAGACGATCTTCGAATCGTTCCAGTGCGGCGAGCGCGTCAGGTTCTCCCGCTTCGCTCCGCGCGATAATCTCCGGGCCGCGCAAGGAGACCGTTGTGGCGCGCTCGAAGTCTTTTTCCAATCCGGTTCCGGAAATCCACGTTTCGACGCAACCATTTTTTCCGCAGTAGCATGGCGGGCCGGGAAATTCCTCTCGGCGCATCCACGGCAGCGTGTTGTGGCCCCACTCTCCGGCGACGCCGTTCGAACCGCTGTGCACGCGTCCACCCACGGCGATTCCTCCGCCGCAGCCGGTTCCGAGAATCACCGCAAACACGAGATGCCTGCCCGCTCCGGCACCGTCAGTGGCTTCGGAGACCGCCAGGCAGTTCGCGTCGTTGGCGCAGCGGACTTCCCGACCAAGCGCGTGGCTCAAATCCTTATCGAAAGGTGTGCCGTTCAGCCATGTGGAGTTGGCGTTTTTCACGAGTCCGGTTCGCGTGGAGACGGTGCCCGGGATCCCCACACCGACAGTTGCCATCCGCCCGAGTTGCTTCTCCATTTCCTTTACGCCCTCTGCTAGGGCGCGAACCGTTCCGTCGTATTCGAAGCGTGGAGTCGGAATGCGATGGCGGTAGAGCTCGGTTCCGTCGCGCGCGAGGGCGACAAACTCAATTTTTGTGCCGCCGAGGTCCACACCAATCCGCAGGGAATCATCTTTTCGAAGAGCCATCGTGCGTTCCCCTTTCGAACGGGGAGCATTCTATCCTGCAAGCCCGCGCAATGGCGCGGCGTAATTCGCGGGATGAAATGGCCACGCCGATAGAATGATCTTTAATCGTTTGGGCGGGAAAAAGGTTGCTGTGGTAGCATCTTGAGGCCTTGATGTCTGACGCCAGGAAGAAGGGTGTCCTTTTTGCCGTCCTCGTTTTGTTTGCCATCAACATTCTGAATTTTTACGACCGGCATGTTCCTGGCGCGCTGGTCGAGCCCATGCGCAGGGAATTCCATCTGAGCGACATGCAGATTGGATTGCTGGGAAGCGTGTTTATCTGGCTCTACGCGATTATGGGCGTGCCGCTCGGACGCATCGCCGATTCAGGAAGCCGCAAGAAACTGCTGGCCTGGGGATTGGTCGTGTGGGCGTCGCTGACAGCGTGCGCGGCGATCGCGACAAATTTTTCGATTCTTCTGATTTCGCGCGTGGGAGTGGGGCTCGGCGAAGCAACCTGCGCGCCGGCGGCGACGAGCTGGCTCGGGGACCTTTTCCCGGCCGAGAAGCGCTCGCGCGTGCTGGCGCTGTTCATGTTGGGCGTGCCATTTGGCGGAGCGCTGGCGTACTTCTCGAGCGGTCCGCTGGCGCAGGCACACGGCTGGCGGGCAGCCATGGTCCTGGCGGCAGCGCCCGCACTCGTGCTGGTTCCAGCATTGCTGATGCTCGAGGAACCGCGGCGCGGCGCCAGTGAAAGGCATCCCGCTCCCGCGGCCCGCACATCGGTGCGCGGCTTGCTCCGCCTTCCGACGCTCTGGTGGATCATTGCTTCCGGGGTTTTTCTCAACTTTAACATGTATGCCATCGGCACTTTCCTGCCGGCGTTTCTGAGCCGGGTTCACGGGCTTTCGCTAGCCTCCTCGGGCATCGCGACGGGTGTGGTCTTTCTCGTCGGAGGGTTCGGTGGGGGGTTGGGCGCGGGGTACGTGGGCGATTACATCGTCCGACGACGCAAGGACGGGCGCATGTTGTGTGCCGCAATCGCGGCGCTTATGGCGGTGCCACTGTCGTGTCTGGGTATCCTCGAGCCCCCCGGGTCTCTGCTCAAAGGAATTACTTTCCTTCTGCTCACGTACGCAGTTTTGACCAGCTATTACGGACTGGTGTATTCCGCTATGCAAGACCTCGTGGCACCAAATCAGCGTGGCATCACCATGGCTATTTATTTCATGGCCATGTACCTGTGCGGGGCTTCGTTCGGGCCGCTGTTGACTGGACGCGTGAGCGACCTGCTGGCGCACCGCGCAGCGGTCTTGGCGGGCTCGCCTGTGGTGACGGAATCGTTTCGCGCCATTGGTTTGCAACAAGCCATGCTGATTATTCCCATTTTTTCGGCGGTGTTGGCGGGAGTGTTGTACACGGGATCGCGGACGATAACTTCCGATATTGCGCGGCGGGAGACACTCGCTTTGGAGCCGGCGTTTAGCTCAGACTAGCGGGCCAATCAAGCTCCGGTAGATCAAGAAACGGGGATTTGCTGAACCCAGATTTTCGCCTGGCTACACTCGCGGTTGGATCACTATATGGATTTGATTGAGGCTATTCTTCGCCGCGGACTTGCCACCATTCGATGCGCGCGAACTCGTCCATTTTTTCCGCGCCGTGATCGGCGTGCCAGCGATTCCAAGCGTCCGCGTCAGCAGGAACATTTTCGTCCGTGATTTCGTGGAGAGCCATAAAACACCAGCGGCGCATCTGCGGCGAGAGGTTCGGCTGCGCCGCCAATTCGATGAATTTCGGCACCATGCGCATGCGCTGCTTGCGAGTGAAAACCCCACCGTCGGAAATGTTGCAGCCGGCGCGGTCGCGGACATTCATGGAGGGATCTTGCGTGAAAGACGTGAACAGTTCATCGAGGACTTCATCCTTGCCCAGGAAACGCAGGCCTTCGACCGCCCACTGGCGCACATTCGGTTCTTTGTCGTTCCGCGCGTAGTCGACCAGCAGCTTGTGGATCCGATCGGAGTCCACGCCACGCCCGGCTAACATTCCGAGGTAATACACAGCCCACGCGCGGTGTTGTGGATCCGCGCTTGCGCGAGCGATAAGCGAATCGGCGGCCTGCTCGTTTTCATGGAAGCCCTCTATCGCCAGGCTCAAGTCCATTTGCGCGATGCGAATGCGTAAGTCTTTGGAGAATTGCGCGCGCCGCACCAGTTGCGCCACACGGTCACTCTGGTTGATGTGCCCGATCCAGCCGTCGATTTGTCGGCTGAAAACTTCCAACGCGCGGGCGTCATGACCAATCGCGCGTTCGAAGAGTTCCTCTGCTTGAGCTTGTGCAGGCAAGGCGAGCACGCGCCCGATGTCGGCGTCGGTGAGCGGGCCGGAAAATACACGCGGTCGAACCGGTCTTGGCCGGGGCGAGGTTGCCGTCCGCGAGCCGTTTGCCCGCACGCTGCGGTTCCGGCCAGACCACTTGTTGGTCTGCCAAGCAAAAAGAGCGAGCACGATCGTGCCAAAAACCGCGAAAGGTACCCAGGAGGAGCCGCTGGTTCGCACGCGGACGCCGGTCTGGGGAGTCCGCAATTGTGCGGGCTGTACCCGGACGCCGAGAGGCAGATTTACTTCCACGTGGGTGTCCAGTTTCAACCCAGCGAGCGTCTCGAGCTGGGAAACGATCCAGCGCGCTTCCTGGCGGCTGCTGATTTCGTCGGCGAGCGTGAACTTCTTGCCGCTTTTTGTGCGTAGTTGAATGGCGTATACCGAATTGTCCGAACTGCTGCCTTGCGATGGGCTGGCCGTCGGTAGAATCGAGGCGATTTCGGCGAACGGAGTTCGCCGCAGCGCGCCGAAGCCGAGCACGCCGCCCCGCGACTGGATTTCTCCGTTGCCGGCAAAAATCCGCGCGCTGCCGAAGGCCACGTGCAGAAATCCAAAAAGTACAAAGAGATCGCCTAAGGCAAACATCGCCGTGAAAAGCAGGGGAACTCGGTTGTGCAGCAACGCATACACAGCTCCCGTAAAAGCCGCGGAGACGACAAAAAGCAGCAGCGCGCGGGCCGGCGTGCGAAGAGGCGGGAAATAAAATTCTGTGCCGCCATCGTGCATGGAGACGACGACTTTGGTTCGCGCCGGTTGCGCAATGGCTCCCGAATCGGCGTCGGCGCTTTTCCCCGCGGCAAAAGCAAACGAACTGAAGCTGTTTGCGTTAGCTTGCGAGGCGGAATCACTCGCGGGCTGGGGGGAATCGGCGGTTCGAAAGACTGGCAACTCGAAATCGTCGGAGTAGTCCACGCCGGGAACGTCAGCTTGCGCGTGGAGGAGCCAAAGTATCTGATCGTCGGCGTTGCTGCGATCGGTGATGAGGCCGTCCGCGGGAACTTCAAAATCCACGGGGATGGCACGACCGAGCGGGCCGGGCTCGATGGCGCCCGAAGGAACGTTCTTGTCTGCTTGCCACAGAGTCGCATTGCTGACCGCACGGCTATCTCCGCAGCCGCTGACGATACGGCGGACGCAGCTGAGGCGCAAATCGATGCCGTGCTCGGCTAGCGTCGGAAAGCGCAGTTGAATCCTGCCGGTCATGCGCCGGCCGGGACAAATAGGTAGCGGATCGAATTCGAAATAGGGGTTGCCAAAGCGCTCGTGACGGATGGTCGCGCGGATAGCGTTGATCGTCAGGATGGCTGCAAAGCAGCAGAAGGCCAACAAAAGAAAAGCTCGAAGATCGCCTTGGCGAAGCAATTCGGGGATCTTGCCAAACATAAAAGGAGCGGTGATGAGATTGACGAGCACCGCGGCGGTCCAGGCGCTGATATAGGTTTTTTTGTTCGCACCTTCGGCGCGGCTTGCAGCCCAGTCGGCCCGCCACAGCCACGGAGAAAGCGGATTTGCTTGCTGAAGCGCGGCTTGCTTCTTCAGAAAACCGTACGCCTTGAAGGCGGCGAAGAGAAGTCCGGCGCCGACCAAGACAAAGACGGAAGCCATGACGGGGCGGAGTGCGAGATCGCCGGGCTTGAAATTCCGGCTTCGAACCATCAGGGCGTAAAGGAACAAGAGTCCACCGCCCAGGAAAGGAAAGGCGAAAATGGTCAAAATGACGGGGCCGACTTTCGACCGCTGGGCCATGACTTCATTGTAGGGTCGGTCGGCCTGGGTCCCGGGTTTTTGCCGGACAACGGAAGCCGAAATCGCACCTGCCCGGGAGGGCAGGTGCGGTCCCGCTCATTGCACCGCGACATTTTTCTTGCGCCCGATGAACTCCTGGCGCGGTTTCAACGAACAACCATACGAGGATCCGGGTGGCGGACGACTGCGCACTACTGGGAACGGATTCGTGGCCCGTATGCGAGTGCCTTTGAAGCGTTCTATCGCGACAATGCGAGACGACTCCGAACGCATGCTTGCGGCAGATTGTCGGCAATGCGCAAGCGAGGGCATTGGCTGTTGAGGGATTAATCTATTGTGTCAGGGAGAGGCGGTTAGCGCTGACGAGCGCAGTGAGATCAGCGGCGACTTTCGTGGCGACGCTCTTGAGTTCATCGGCCGAGGGATCGCGTGACAGCTCAAAGCGCTCGGCGGGCGCGTAGGAAGTGACGGTGATTACCGGGCCGTGGCGAGGATCAGGGGTCGGGGGACTTGCGAGTTCGTAGAGTGGCTGCTCCCGGGTTTTGAGGTTGTTGACGCCGACATAAAGAATGATGTTCGTGCCCACCGGTTCACCCCCCACGAGAAGGCGGCGCGCGCGATTTTGCTCATCAGCCTCGGCAAAAACGCCGCGGATGCGGAGTCCGGTCTGAGGGAGCGGGGCACCCGCAGGGAGACGGCGAACGTCGTAACCGGCTTCCATAAGAGCGCGGATGATGTTTTCTGAAACGGCGCGCACCAGCGCGCTAGCTTGCTCGGCGGGAGTTTCTTCCGTGGAAGTGTCCGAAGAATCAGAGCCTTGCGACGTAGACGATCCGGAAGTCGAAGCCGCGGTCCCTGTTCTCGGCACTCCTGAAGATGAGCGTGAAACGCTTCCTGTCCGGGAGGGCGGGGAAGGGCGCGGCGCAGGTTTGGGAGAGGGCTTGCGCTGAACGACGTCCAAATCAAAATCGCTGACGTAGACGGTCATGGCGCCGGCGGTCGCGGTTGCTTGAGATTGCGCCTCAAGGGTTTGCGATTCGCGCGGCGTCTCGAGAGGCTTCGGACAGGCAGCCACAGAGAGGGCGACAAAGGGTAAAAGAACCAAAAAGCGAGAAGGCCTCATGCAAATCCTCAAAGCGCCAAACCGGACAATGATTAGATGGGCAAGGGCGGACATGCGGCACATTAATGAAGCTGATGATACGAGATCGCTCAGGGTTGTCTGCGAAAGAAGGGTTTCTTGCGGGGCTCGGAATGGCGCAAATCTTCAGCAAAGTCCCTAGGATGAAGCAGATGGAGTAAAGATTTGCCGAGTCGCGGGGTAGACACGGCGAAAAGCTGTATAGCTGGCGTTCAGAGTTGCCACGCCTGCAGGCTGTGGGTCAATCCGTGAGGCGACGCGCACCGCGGCGGCGCAGGCCGCATCTACCGAGCTCCACACGCCGGCGCCAACGGCAGCGAGAAGCGCAGCCCCGTACGCAGCGCCTTCTTCGGCTTCGACGATTTCCACCGCATGGCCGTAGACGTCGGCTTGAATTTGCCGCCAAAGCGGTGAGCGCGCGCCGCCGCCCCCCAGACGGATGGATTGCACGGGAACGTTCATCTCCTTGAACAAAGTGAAAGTATCGCGAAGGCTGAAGGCGACGCCTTCGAGTATGGCGCGAACGATGTGGCCGCGCGTGTGCGAAGCAGTGATGCCAACGAGCGCGCCGCGCGCGCTGCCGTCGAGATGGGGCGTGCGCTCGCCCATGAGATAGGGAGTCCAGAGCAGTCCGTCGGAGCCGGGAGGGGCTTTCGCGGCTTCGGCGGTGAGGTGGTCATAGGACTCCGGCGCGCCTGTCGAATTAGCGGTGAACGTGTCGCGAAACCAGCGCAGTGAGAGGCCAGCAGCTTGCGTTACGCCCATGACGTGCCAGCGGCCGGGAATCGCGTGGCAAAAGGTGTGGACGCGGCCGCGGGGATCAAGCGCGGGACGATCGGTGGCTGCGAAGACGACGCCGGATGTGCCAATGGTGGCGCTAACCGTGCCTCGCGAAACGATTCCCATGCCGACGGCGCCAGCGGCCTGATCGCCGGCGCCGGCGACGACTGGAGTGCCCTGGGCAAGACCGCTTGCGGCCGCGCCTTCCGCGGAAACCTTCGCGCAAACGTCGGGAGATTCGTGGAGCGCGGGCAAGAGGGTTTCTTCGAGCGCGGCCGCGCCCAGCATTTCTGATGACCAGCGGCGACGGGAAACATCGAGCAACAGGGTCCCGGAAGCGTCGGCCATGTCGGTGGCGCGCTCACCGGTGAGGCAGAAGCGGACGTAGTCCTTGGGGAGCAGAAGGTAGCGCACGCGGTTCCATTGATCTGGTTCGTTTTCGCGGACCCAGAGCACTTTTGTGAGGGTGAAGTTGGGAAGCGCGGGGTTGCAAGTGAGTTGAATCAGGCGCTTGAGGCCGAGGGCTAGCGTGAGTTCGTGGCATTGTTTCTCGGTGCGAACGTCGCACCAGATGAGCGCCGGGCGAACGACGTTCCCGCGTTCATCGAGAAGGACCGCGCCGTGCATTTGCCCGGAGAAGCCAACACAGCCGACGTCTTTGCCAGTGAGGTTCGCGCTCGAAAGCGCTTTGCGCACGGCGACACAGGCGGCGCGCCACCAATCCTCGGGCTGTTGCTCGGCCCAGCCAATCTGCGGGGAGGCAAAAGGCTGGTGATCTTGCGTGGCCGCAGAGACAAGGCGACCGGTTTGATCGATTACGACCGCGCGCGTGCCGCCGGTGCCGACGTCGATTCCGAGAACGTGAATGGCCACCCCCCGAGGACTTCTAGAAAGACCTGCGCGGACCATGATATCTATCCCGTCAGCGTTGGCAAGGGAGTTTGCGACGGCGGTCCGGAAGGCAGCCCGTTCGAAGAGGTGGTTTGCGCGGGATCGCAGCAGCTATGCCACTTCGTTGGTCATTAGGAAGAGAGGACGCCTATCGAAGCTACCGTAATGCGGACGCAGACGGTCGGTGTTGTATTGTTCCTTGACGTTGACGACTTTCTTGGAAGCGGTGACGGTTTCGAGAGGAATGTTGTCATAGTGGCCGTTCTTCAGAACCACCAGCCGACCGCTCACATTTTTGAGAAGAAGATCGAGCGCCAGATTGCCGTAGGCCATGGGAGCAATGGAGTCAATCGCGTCGGGATCGCCGCAGCGGACGAGATAACCGAGCTTCTGGTTGATGACGTCAATTCTCTTGCCACCGTTGAACTGGGCGGAAAGCTCGCGGACCCTTTCGGCAACGATGTCGCCGATGCCGCCGAGCTTTTTGTGGCCGAAGGCATCTGCCTCAACGCCTTCGAAGACCATTTCGCCACCTTGAAACATCGCTCCTTCCGAAACAAGAACGATCGAGTAGCGGCTGGGATTCTTGCGGCGGTCTTCGACCAACAGCTCGGTCAGACGCTCAATATTGAATTTAAACTCTGGAATGACGCAGCGATTGGCGGCCCCTGCCATGGTCGGAAGCATGGCGGTGAATCCTGCGTAGCGGCCGAAAACCTCCAGGACCATGAAGCGCTCGTGGGAGCCGGCAGAGGTCCGCAGGCTATTGACCATCTGGATGGTGCGAGTGACGCAAGTGCTGAAGCCGATGCAGTAGTCGGTGCCCGGAACGTCGTTGTCCATGGTCTTGGGGATGCCAACGACGCGGAAGCCTTCCTTGTGGAGGCGGACCCCGTAGCTCAGCGTGTCGTCGCCGCCAATGGGAATGAGCGTGTCGATCCCGAGCCAGGAAAGATTCTGTAGAACTTCGGGCGTTAGGTCGTTCTTTTCCGCGGTGTATTTGTCTTTGAAGTGCGCCGGGACGGCAGACTTGCCGACGCGGGCAGGATTCGTCCGCGAAGAATGGAGAAAGGTGCCTCCGGTGCGTCCCGCGCGATCGACGGTTTCTTCGTCGAGCAGGAAATAATTGTCGGAATTGTCGCAGTCCTTTTCGCGAACCATGTCGACCAGGCCGGCCCAGCCGTGGCGAATGCCGATGACCTGATAGCCTTCGCGCAGGGCGCGCAGAGTGACCGCGCGGATGGCAGGATTGAGGCCGGGAACGTCCCCTCCGCCGGTCAGGATGCCGATGACCCCCCTTTTCGCCTTGACGTTTGGCATGAATCGATAGAACGCCCTTTCGCGGGATGTCGAACCGAGAATTATCCACTTTGCCGATGAATTTAGGAAGGGCTTCGAGAACGATTCGTTTTTTCGCACGAATAGATGCAAAAAAAAAGGCGGATCGGAGTCCGCCCTTTCTGCCTTATTGGAGAAAGCGAATGCGGTTCTTCCAGCGAAAACGGCTACCCGTTGTGCTAGGACGTCGGTGTAGCCGCCATCGGCTCCGCCGCTTCCTGGATCGTCAGCATATCGGTGCGTACCTTTTCCCACTCGAGCAAGGTAAGCCCATGGGATGCGAAGAACTTGCGAATCTTGGCCGAGTCCCAATTCATGACTTTTTCCATCAACGGCACGAGCACGCTCATGGTGTTGTCGCTCAGTACCGTGCGCTTGGCGACGCGCGTGATGACCTTGGCCTCGCTGACCGCGATCGTCAAGCCGTCGTACTGATTGACGTGCATCATCACCGGTAAGTCCGAGCTGCCGTCGCCCATGTAAATGATCTGATCGTGGCTGATGCCGAGCCGCGAGCGAAGTTCCTCGAGCACGGTGATTTTGCCCCAGCCCGCCGATGCGCGAATGATGGAAGCCACTTCGCCCGCTTCGTTGTAGCGGAAACGCGTGCCAAAGATGCGGTCCGGAGGAACGATGCCCTCGAGCGCGGATTGAATAATTTCCTGCGGCGCGGCGGAGATCACGCTGAAGTGGAACTTGTAACCTTCACCAAGGTTATCGAGGGCGCGGGCGAACAGTGCTACGTCGTGCTTCAGGCGGATGCGTTTGCCGGTTTCGATGAGATGCTCGCGCCGGACGTGGCGGAAGTCCGGGTCATGAAGAATCAGATAGCTTAGCTCGGCGCCCTGTTGCACGAGGTTGATCTCCGCCAGGCCTTTCACTTTGTCGTGAAATCCGTGAAAGCCGATGAGCTCGCTCAGAACGACCCCAGAGTCGTTGAAGCTAAGCGTCTGGTCGAAGTCGCTGGCCAGCAAGTATTGTTTCACCATTTACTAGTACTCCTTTTCGGCGCTTCTTCACTAGGGTTGGCTCTTGCTTAGCCCGCACCCCTTGAGCAAACACGTTAACTGCATTGGCCCTAGAATCCCGCACGAATTATTTTGATGGGTGCGATGCGAGAAAGATGTGAAGATTCCGTTATACCTACATTTAGATGCCCGTCGGCGATAAGAGGTTAGAAAGAAAGGAGATGCGTGTACAAAAGGGAAAAACAGTGTACAAATTCCGCGCTGAAGAAGCACATAGCAGTGGCAAAGAAATGGAGAAAAGGTTCGCAAAGCGAGCTGGAGCGTCCCTCCCGGCGAGCCGTGCCTGCCTAAGGGCGAAAGAGCCAGGACTTCAAACCTCTGAGCAAGGTGTCCGAAGCCGAGGCGGGCCGCTCGAGCCGGATCCGCTCGGCGGGTTCGTCGGTTACGGTGTAGAGCTGACCGTTGCGCAGGTAAACCGCCTGGGCCTCGGCCCGATTGAGCGGGCGTGCGCCACGCCGGCCAAAAACGGCGAGCTGATTGCCGGATTCATCCACGGCGCGGTCGCGCTCGATTCCTTTGGAGATGGCCAGCGCCGGGCCTCGCAAACGCGCGGTGGCGATCAGCTTGGGCGTCGGGCGCGGGCTGAAGCCGGAGAAATGCGCGGGGTCGTCCCAGGGGGAAATGATTTCGAGGACGCGCAGGCCATTTTTGCCGTCCGCGACAAAAGCAAACACGCTCGCCGCGACCATTCCAAGTTTCACGTCGTTCACGTCGTTGAGCTGGCCTCCGGCATTAAACACTTGGTCGAGTTTGGGAGCGTCCGGCTTTTCCACGTCGACAATTGCTAATCCCTGTTTCCCCGAGGAAACATAGGCGTACGTGCGTGCGATGTACACGTTGCGTGCGTCTTCGAGCGGGACAAGCGCACCCGAGACGGCCTTTGGTTGCGCGAGATCGGTGACGTCCAAAGCCTTCATGCCGTCGCGGTCCACGATGAACGCATAGCGGAATTGTACGGCGATGCCGCGGGGCTCGTTCAGCGCAGGCGCGCCGATCGTCGCGGTTACCTGCGGGGCGAGCGGGTCGTCGAGATCCACCACGACGAGAGCTTTGTCGGTCAAAACGTATGCGTACGTGCCGGCAATGGCAATGCGGCGCGCGCCGGTCAGAATCCCGCCGGGATTGAAAGTGCGGGCACGCTTCAGAAAATTGTTCGAGGGGTTGCCGTCGAGTAGCGTGCTTACGCCGGGACTGTTGGATTTCAAGTTTGGATCGCCGACGACGATCAACCCTTCTTCCTTGTCAGCGACGTAGAGAAAGCCGTAAGCCAGATGGATCGGCTGCTCTTCGTTTTCCGGCAGTGGCCGGCGCAGCGGGTC
>Ga0182041_10001000_pt1 | contig 14004 bp, 10 predicted proteins | sample flu12Cox44000178_FD_125967 | JGI IMG/M metagenome (GOLD analysis project Ga0182041, IMG submission 125967) | Lab enrichment of tropical soil microbial communities from Luquillo Experimental Forest, Puerto Rico - flux8day.12C.oxic.44.000.178 | ecosystem: Environmental > Terrestrial > Soil >...
AACTGAGGAGGCGGTTGTCCGGGCGGTCTAGGGACCGGTGAGCCCTGAGGGGGCGCCGCGCTCTTCACCGCGGCCGGATCGGGGTCATCGCCACTGGCCAGCAGCTTCTCCGCGAGCAGGTCCCTTCCGGAGAGGCCGATGTCGTCCATGCTCAGCCCGAGATGCGGCGGATCGGCTTCGGGAAAAGCTGCTTCGGCGGCTTTGCGCAACACGCGCTCCGCACCGTCGGCGGAGACAAATGTGATTTCTCCATCCCGCGTCCGCAGGTCTTCGTAAACTCTCCATGTTGTGGCGTTGAGCGTGAACTCCGCGATCTGCGTGTGCCCTTCAAGCGCTGAGGAAGGCAGAGAAGATGGATCACTGTGAGGCTGCTCTGCGAAAGCCCCAGCAGCCTGCCCCAACGGGACGCTCGCCACTGTTCCTGCAAAGTTGGTAATGAATTCGCGGCGTTTCATGAGCCAACACTCTAGCCGAAAGGGCCAAATTTGCAAGCGCTTGCATCAGGGCATGTTTTTTCGCGTACAATGTTCACCGCAAATAGTGCGCGAACATTCCACAACTCCCCACCCACTTGTCTCCTAGGTGAACCATGGACAGACCATCGAACGCGAATACCGCCGACGACTCATCCCGGCGCAATTTCCTAAAAGAAATGTCGGCTTTCCCACTCCTGGCCATGTTCGGAGGGAGGTTTCCGTTCGCCGATCTATCCAAAGATCCATCACCCAACGGGACGAGAACCACAACACCGGCAACCAAGGAAAAATTCGTCGCCATCCAAATCGGCGCGCGCTCTTTCGTGGACGAGGGTGTCGAAAGAGTGCTCGACGATCTTCTGGAAAAAGCTGGCGTCAACGTGCTCATGCCCGCCGTCTTTACTTACGGCCGCGGTCTTGCAGGACGCCAAACTCCCGGGCAGCCGCTGCCCGATCACGGTGTCCAGCAATACGATGAAATTCACGGCGGCAGCTACGCCAAGCTTCACCCCGAATTCTCGGCAAAATCGGTCATCCAAAACGTCCGCGCGCCGGAGCTGGGTGATTTCGACATCCTCGCCGATGTCATTCCCAAGGCCAAAGCTCGGCGCATGCAGACATACTGCCTCTTTGAAGAGGCTTACAACCCTCGCCTCATGCCCGGCTTCGAAAAGATCGCTGAGGTGGATCTCGACGGCCGAAGCGGCGACAGCACTTGCCTGAACAATCCCGAAGCCCGTGATTTCCTCGTGGCGCTGGTGGAAGATTGGTTCAAGTACAACGATCTCGACGGCATGATGTGGGAATCCGAACGCCAAGGTCCGCTCAACAATACGCTTGGTGCACACTTCGGCCAGTTCGCCGGCAACTCATCGATCCATTGCTTCTGCACCTACTGCACAAGTAAAGCCGCCGCGCAAGGCATCAGCGTCGAGCGAGCACGAGCCGGATTCCATTCTGTCGATCAATGGGTCAAGCAAACGCTTAAATCCGAACGTCCTCGAGGAAGCGGTGCGCTTGTCTTACTCTGGCGCCTACTCTTGGAGTATCCCGAACTCCTGGCCTGGCAGAAATTCTGGTTTCGCAGCCAGGAGGAGGTCTACGGTCTGCTCTATCACGCAGTAAAAGCCATCAATCCGAGGGCACAGGTCGGCTGGCACATCATGCACCTGGTGACCATGAGCCCCTTTTATCAGGCAGACCAGGACTTTGGACGCATCGTCAAGACCGCCGATTTCCTCAAGCCCTGCGCCTACAACAATTGCGCCGGTCCGCGCTTCGCGCGATATATCCGCAATGTCCATTCGACCGTGTTTCGGGACCTCGCACCCGATGAAGTGCTCGAACTCCATTACCGGCTGCTCGGCTACGAACACGAAGCCTCGCTCGATAAACTTCCGACAACCGGCATGTCCGCCCAATATGTCGCTCGAGAAACGCGCCGCGCTCTCGCCGACGCGAACGCTGCCGTCCCCATCTATCCTGGAATTGACATTGATATTCCTACTGCACTGGATGAGAAACGCACCCAGCCCGCCGACGTAAGAGCAGCCGTCCAGGCCGCGTTCCGGGCTGGCGCACTTGGTGTTGTCCTTTCCCGAAAGTACGCGGAGATGAAGCTCACCAACCTTGCCGGGGCGGGCGAAGCATTGCGCGAATTGGCGTGATGAGCTGTTTCCAAACCGTGTTGGATTCGATGAATAGCGCCAACGACCTCTTGAGCCGTCCTTTCACGCACGTACCTGCGGTTTACCAACACTTTGGAAACATCCGGGACTCTTCTCAAGGCTGTGCGTTTCATTCGTCGGCGCCGCGGAATGAAATGAGGCCACGTCTGTCGCTTTCGGGCGCTCTATTTCGAGTCAGTGCCGTTGGGTAACAGGCAAAGTTCCTCCCCGTACCGCCCTGGAGACTTTCCCGTGCATCAAGCGACTGGCCAAGCTCGGCCTCAAAAGGAGCTTGGTGCCAGAGCCTGGCAATGCGACGATGGTCCGCAGGCGGTGGGGCAATGCGTGGGCTTAGGGAAGTGCTTCAAGAGGCAGGGAGTCGGCGAGTTGCCTTAGGGCATTTCAATTTTGCTGAGTTGGTCGTATTGAAGGCGGCGGCCGAGGCGGCGGGCGAACTCGGCGTACCGGTGGTCATGGGAGTTTCAGAGAGTGAGCGGGAATTTCTGGGAGTGCGACAGGCGGCAGCGTTAGTGCACAGCATGCGGGAAGAAGGGGGTCGAGAGATTTTTCTGAATGCCGACCACACACATTCGATCGAGAAAGCGGAAGAGGCAGCGCGGGCTGGGTTTGACATGATTGTGTTTGATGCGTCGGAGAAGCCGCTCGAAGAGAACATTGCGGAAACTCGGCGCGGAGTGGAAGCGGTGAAGTCCATGCGCCCGTGGATTCTGGTGGAAGGGGAAGTCGGCTATGTGGGCTCGGGTTCGGAAATCCATGACAAGCGGCCCGACAATATCCGGCTGACGGAGCCGGAGGAGGCGAGGGAATTTGTTGCCGAAACGAAGGTGGATTTATTGTCGCCCTCGGTGGGAACAACCCATGGGATGCTAAAAAGCATGATCCAGGGAATGGAGCGCAAGCGGTTGGACATCCAGCGAATCGCCGCCATCAAAAAGATCGCAGGCGTACCGTTGACGTTGCACGGAGGGTCCGGGACGGATAACCAGGACTTCAGCGAGGCGATCGAGGCGGGGATCGCGATGATCCACATCAACACAGAATTGCGCGTCGCTTGGCGGAGAGGGCTCGAGGAGTCGCTCAGGAAGGAGGCCGGGTCGGTAGCGCCGTACAAGGTACTACCGGACGTCGTGCGCAGTGTGAAGGCAGTGGTGATTGAGCGGCTGAGATTGTTCAACGGTCAGTTATGACCGGCGGCGATTGGAATCTAGCGGCCGGATGTAAAGCAACGCGATCAGGGATCTCCTTTTTACTCGTATCGCAGCGCGACTAGGGGATCGACCTTGGTGGCACGATGAGCTGGAATCCAACAGGCCACTGCGCCGGTAACCAGCAGCAACGCGGCCACAGACACCAGCGTGGCCGGGTCGTACGCCGACACTCCCCATAACTGGGTGGCGATCACGCGCGCGATCGATAAGCTGACGATCAGGCCAATGACTGTGCCAAAGGCAACGAGTCCTACACCCATGCGAATGATCAGCTTCAGCACGTGGCCTTTCTCCGCGCCTAACGCCATGCGGATCCCGATTTCGTGCGTGCGCCGCGCGGCGGTGTACGCTAGCACGCTGTACACACCAATAGTCACCAGCACCAACCCTATGGAGCCGAAAATAGTCATCAGGAAGAAACCGAAGCGCGGTCCAGCGTAGGAAAACTGGCTGATATAGCCTTCGAGCGTTCCCGTGAAGGTGAGCGCGACGTTGCTGTCGGTGGCCCAGATTTCGTGGCGCACGTCGTTCAGCAACGACAGCGGCTCTTTCGCGGTGCGCACCAAAACGCCGCGATAGCCGGTGCCGGTCATGGTGTACGGCACCCAGATTTCCGGCTGGATTGGCTCCTGCAAGCCCCGGTTTTTGACGTCTGCAACCACGCCAATGATTTCAAACCACGCGTCCGGCAATTTATCGGGCAGGGTTTCCAGCTGGGCGATGTGCACACGCTGCCCGAGCGGATTCTCGCTTGCGAGATATTTGTGCACGAAAGTCTGGTTGACGACCGCCAGCTTGCGCTTGCCTTCCACCTCCGCCTCGGTGAAGGGCCGCCCGTCGATAAACTGGATTTTCAATGTAGGGAAATAACCTTCACTGCACAGCTGGAAAATCGCGTCCCATTTCTCCGCGTGCGTTTTGCCTGGGATATCGATGTCGCTCGGAATTCCACCATACGGAGGCAAGGTGCTCGTTTCTGTGGCATCCAGAACGCCGGGCAAGACTGCAAGCCGCCGCAACAACGGTCGATAAAAGCCGGCAACTTGATCGGAGGTTTTGTAGCGGTCCTCGGGAAGGGGGAGCCGCGCCACGAGCACGTGGTCAGGCTGCAGGCCGAGATGCACTTGGCGAAGCGCGAGGAAGCTGCGCATCAGCAGACCAGCGCCAACGAGAAGAGTGAGCGAGAGCGCCACTTCCATCACCACCACTGCGTTACGCAATCGGCCACGCGTCGAACTGCCGCCAGTTCCTTTGCCTGTGTCGCGGAGAGGGTCGTTCAGGTCACGGCGAGCCACTTGTAACGCGGGCGCCAAGCCGAACACGAACGCCGTGAGTACGGCGACGCACAATGCGAACAACAAGACCGGCGTGTTCACTCGAATGACCGCCTCCGCGGGGATGATCTGCGCGGGAATCAGCGCCACGAGCGCCTTCAACCCTCCCCAAGCGAGCAGCGCGCCCAGCACCGCGCCACCCAGTGCCAGCAGCAAGCTTTCCAGAAGGAGCTGACGGACCACGCGCCAGCGGCCAGCTCCTAAGGCTGCGCGGATGGCAAATTCCTTTTCGCGGGCTGTGCCTCGGGCCAAAAGCAGATTGGCTACATTGGCGCAGCCGATCAGCAGCAACAGACCAACCGCTGCGAGCACGATGTACAGGGTCGTTTTAAACTGTCCGACCACGAGGTTGGTCAGCGATTCGAGGTGCACGCTGAAATGCCTCGGGTAGTCCTTGGGATACACCTTCGCCAGTCGGTTGGCGATGACCGTGAAGTCAGATTCCGCTTCGCGAATGGAAACCCCGGCCTTCAAGTGACCCAACATGAACCAGTATTTTGGGAACCCGCTGCGGAGCTGTCCTTCGGCGCGGCTGGGCTTTTCGGGGAGCCACAAGTCCGCGTTGCCCCAGGCGAAGCGAGGCGGCATGATGCCGATCAGCGTGCGCGGCGTGTTGTTCAAGATGAACGTTGTATTGAGCATCTTGGGGTCGGCGCTGAAGCGGTTGACCCAGACCTTGTAGCGCAGGACAAAGACCGGCGGTGCGCCCGGCTCGTAGTCGGCGGGTTGCATCACGCGCCCCAAAAGTGCGGGCATGCCGAGGAACTCAAACGTTCCCGGCGTCACCAGGTTCCCGTTGAAACGCTCCGTGCCCTCGCCCGATCGGTAGAGAACGTCTTCGTTGCCGTTCGCTATCACCCGGTCAAAGGCGTGATTCTGCTCGACATAGTCGAGGAATTCGGGCCCCTGAAAACCGCCGCGGCCCCCCGGTTCATTGCGCTCGGCGTCGTGGATTTGCACGGACATCAAACGGTCGGCATCGGGGTACGGGAACGGCTCCATGAGCACGTTGTCGATCACGCTGAAGATCGCCGTGGAAGCTCCAATGCCCAGCGCCAACGTGATCACGGCCACAACGGCGAAACCACGGCTCTTTGCCAGCGTGCGCCAAGCAAATCGAACGTCCTGTCTAACCGTGTCCATCGAACCCCCTTTCGTGCGGTGAGCGATAGACGGCTATACGGGGCACGAGACGAAAAGTTCGTCAAAGCTGCGTCAAACTCTTCTAAATTCGGGCGACTTGACGCTGTGAACGACGAGGGATCGTTGACGCAGTGGAAAGGGATAGCTTCTACAAGCAGGGACTTGTCGGCTGGCTCAAGACGCACTTCGCGAATGAGTTGCCAGGCTCTCCAGACGATGCAACCGTCGTCGCCTTTCTCAAAGAACGCTTACATGAGTTGAGTCGACGTGACTAAAATTCGCCCGTAGCTGTAAACAGCAGTCGTCAACTCTGATTAGCCCTAACCGGAAATCAAGTTGTTTCGGGAATCGTCTTTCTGAAGTGCCATATGGACAGGCGGCGGATTGCGGTCGCAGCCTGCGTTTGTCATTTTGTCTATCGATCCCAGCGAACGGCAATCGGATCGTTGAGACCGGGTAGAGGGAGCGATACCGCTTCAGCCTCGACCGCATCGCGTTCCTTGGAGGAGAGGCGGCGCCATGTCTCAATCGAGACATCGGCCGCCGATCGGCGCCACACCCCTACGATTTCCCCACCGACGAGCAACGCGCCGGGCCACACGCGTGTCGTCCACAAGGCGGCCCGCCGCTTGGCCTCTTGTACTAGGAGAGTTCGGTCGGCTCCCCACAGGAGGAAGTACGCATCACCGCTCGGCAGGAGGCGCGCGAGCGCCGGGGGGCCGGGCTGAGCCAGAAACCTCGCCTCGTCGCTCGCGAGGATCCAAGCATCACCGATCGGCGTGTGCACGGGCGTCAGCTCATCGGCGAGCGCCTCGAACGCGGTGCGCACCTCTGCCGGCCGCATCCCGGCCCAGCGCGCGAACGACGGGGCCGTCGCCGGACCCAAAATGTGGAGTAACGGCGCACGAGCTCAAGACGCGCATTCCGCGCGTCCATGTTGGGAGCTGCGGCGGTCCACACGACCGGCTGATGCGCACCGTCCAGCGCAGCAGGACCGTACCCGTCAGCGCGGCGTATCGCAGGCTGTTCGGCTGGACGCTCATGGCACGCCCGGCTTGGCCGAACGGCATTCGCAGGCCATCGAGGAACGCGTGGAGCCGCGCAGCAGTATCGCGCGCCCTTTCTCGGCGGGGGCCGTGATCCGGCAACCGCCCGAGCGAGAATACAGCGAGGTCCTTCGCGGCCACGACGTAGGCGCTGAACCGCGGGCCCCAAAGCTGGATCAGCGAAGGGTGCTCCCAGGTGGTTGAGGCCGTACGCTCGACTCGCGCATGGATCGACAATAAGGCGGCGCGCGGCATGGAGTCCTGCAACCCGGCCCATGCGGCCCGGCGGAGTGACTTCGCTCCCGCGGGGAGGCGTTCGTCAAGCGAGCCGACCCTCCGCCTGAAACAGAGGATCTGCGAGCGAGAGAGCTCAAGCCGAGGCATCATTCGTGACAGGTTTTCGCTTGATCTATTTACCCACCACACGAGAGCATCCGTCCGGGACTTGCGAGGGCGACCTGCTCGCTGGAGCCACTCAGGCGGGCTCGAGGTCGCCGCGGCGAAACTTTTCGATCAAGTGCTCACAGGAACGCAGACTAAAGGCCATGATGCTGAGGGTGGTCGTCTTGTCCGTGCAATTGAGAAAGACGCTGGCGTCACAAGCGTACAAGTTCGGCACGTCGTGAGCCTGCCCGAAAGCGTTGGTGACGAATTTTTTGGGATCGCGCCCCATTCGGCACGTCCCGGTATCGTGGAGGCTCCAGCCGGGAACGTTCGGTGAATCGCCGGAGCCCTCGACCACGCCGCCCGCCGCACGAAGCAAATCGGCACAGACCTGCTTTGAGTGTTCCCACATTTTTAAAACGTTTTCGTCCCACTGAAAATGAATCCGCGCGCACGGAATCCCGTAAACGTCTTTCACTTCCGGATCGATGTCCACAAAGTTAGCGTCCGTTCTCAACGAAGGAGCTTGAACGGTGAAGCTGACCGGTGTTGGGTAGCGACGCCTGACTTCGCGCTTGTAGGAGGAGCCGAAGCCTTCGGCCCGAGTAGCATACCAAGGGTATTCGCCGCAGCCCCCGCCGGGATATACGCTGTATCCCCGGATGAATTTTTCTTCGTGGGGATCTTTCAGGTTTTGCCAGCGAGGCATCCACACGATGGTGTTGTCGCCAACGCTGTCCGGGAAACTTGGCTGACCTAAGAGCTGGGGCAGATACCCGTAGGCAGACTCTCCGTAAAGGTGGTCGCACAGATTGCGACCCAGTTGGGCACTGGAATTCGCAATCCCGGTGGGCCAGTGACGTGACTTGGAATTGAGCAGGATGCGCGCGGTTTCGACATTGGTGGCCGCCACGATGACGGCACGGCCATAAACCTCCACCTCCTGCCGGGACTTGCGGTCGATATACGCAACGCCGTCCGCCAGGCCCTTTTCATCCACAAGGATATTCTTTGCCAGCGCGTCGGTGCGGAGTTCGAGATTCTTGGTCGCTTCCGCGAGCGGCAAGAAACGCCACGGCGTCGAGAAAAAAGAGCCGGTGTCGCATCCCGTGGTGCACGCGCCGCAAAAATGACACGCCGGATGGCCGGCGTGGTCGACGGTGAGTTGCGCAATGCGGTCCGGAAGATAAGGGACACCGATTTTTTCGGCGCCTTTCTGCAAGATGTGGTCCAGGCAGCGCAAATTAAACGGCGGCAGGTATTCACCATCGGGATTGCTCGGGCGGTTCTGGATTGAACTGGACACTCCAATCATACGCTCGACGCGCGAATAGTAAGGAGCGATCTCCGCGTAGGTGACCGGCCAGTTCACGTCGTAGCCATCGAGCGAAGCAGCGAGGAAATCGACATCGCTAAACCGGGCGGAGGACCTCCCCCAAAAATTGGTTTTTCCACCCACGGCCCAGCAGCGTGGCCAAGTCCACTCGGTGCCGGGAGCGGTGGTATACCTGATTTCGTGTTCCCACACGCCCGGCACCCATTCGCTGTCCATATAACCAACGGATTCCGAGCGCTTTGCGGGATCGCCGAAGCCGCGAAAGGTCATCTGCCATGGTTTGCGATGGTTGCGGAAGTCTTTGGCGGGATCGAGCCTGCGCCCGGCGTTAAGGCAGCAGACCTTGAGGCCAGCTTCGCAGAGCGTTTTGACGGCCATGCCGCCGCCGGCGCCGCTTCCAATCACGATCACGTCATAGATTTGTTTCGGCATGACGCCTCACCATTTGGGCGGAGGCAAATGTTTGTGTTCGGGATCATCGACGTGCGGGCATGCAGGCGACTTCGCATAGAACTTCAGCGCCGGATTGTCGATTTCCTTGTAGCCGATTTCGCTGGTGTAAAAACCCATTACTGTGAGTTCTTTGATGGCGGAGAAGAATCTGCGGCCATCTTCTTCGCCCGCGCGATGCTTCGCTTTGTATGCCAGCGGCTCGAGGACAGCCACCTGTTGCACGTCAGAGAGGGACATGAACGTTTTGCCGAGCAGGCGCTCGCATTGCGCGTTCAACCAGCTGATTCCCATGCGCATGGGATATTGCTTGTCCTTATCGTGGGCTACCATGAAGTCCACAAACTCGGCGACGCCCGCCTCTTTCGCTCCAGGAGTCGAATCGTTGGGAATAATGAGTTCCGTAAGACGCTCCACTATGGGGTATTCGGAGGGAGAAAAGAACAGCGGCTGATAACTCTCTGGCCGAATGGATTCCACGGACTTGTCGTGGGAGCAAATGAACGACCATTTGGCGAATCCTGGAAATTTCGACGCGGCGGCGGCGGTGGCCATAATGCGAAGCATTTCTCGACGTTGCAGGTCTTGTCCAGCCATTGTATTTGTCCTGTTATCGCTTCCGCCTTTTCCCTTCAATCCTCCTGCTCTCGCCGATTTCCGGATTGGAACCGAAGTTTTTCCCGATTAAACCCGTTCGATAGTTTTCGGTCATGACGGTCATCGGCGCCGGGTTTCGCCACATGAAAATGTCAGGGACGCAATCCTTGCCCAGGTTGTAAGCATAGCGCAATCCATCGAGCTAGGGGCGGTAAGCCCGTCAGGCACGACCCCGCGCTGACAAGGGCAAACATGCGCAGAACCTCCTCCTGGGCTGTTTCATCTGATCGCCGGGGCTTTCGTATCTTTTTGGCGAGAGAAGATACAAGCCATCGGGATTCGCAACCACGGTGAAGGCACCAATAAAGGAGCAAACCGACCGAACAGAAGCCCTTGGATCGGGATTCGGAGCGCAGACGACCGGCGAGGAGGCGCTTGGCGGCCGCGACCTTCGGGGAAAGGTTGCAGTTGTAACCGGCGGCCACTCCGGTATTGGCCTGGAGACCACGCGCGTTCTCTCGAAAGCGCGGGCGGTCGTCGTCGGCGCCCGCGATGTCAAAAAGGCCAGGGCTAATCTCGAAAAAATCGGGAACGCGGAAGTGATCCCGTTCGATCTCGCCAGCCCGAGCACCATCGACAGCTTTGCCGCTGCGTTTCTGAAATCGAACCGGCCGCTCGATATCCTCATCCACAACGCGGGGATTTCGGGGCCGCCACTTACCAGGGACGAGCGCGGCTACGAAATACAGTTTGCGACGAACCACCTGGGACACTTCCAACTGACCGAGAGACTATTGGAAATCGCTCAAGAAATCAGGCCATGCGCGCGTCGTAGCCTACTCTTCCATCCGCCACCGGGTTGCCGGAATGGACTTTAACGACCCGAACTTCAACAATCGGCCCTATGATAAGTTGGTGGCTTACGGCCAGTCGAAGACCGCCACGCCATTGACAAGATCGCGGCCGAAGCCCTTTGGAGACTGAGCGAGAAGCTCACCGACCTGCAGTTCACACTCTGAGGTAATTCAGGAGAGAAAACACCAATGAACTTCTCAGAATTTGAGACCATCCAGAAAATCAAAAAATCTGCAGCGGCCATTCGCAAACACGAGAAGGAACTCGCAAAGCAGGAGAAAGTTTTAGCAGAAAACCAACTGTTAGCCGAGAGGCTTGGACTCAACAAGAACGCGGAAGGCCAAACCCTTCGTGCCGCAGCGGAAGCCGCTGTTAACTCGATGCGAACCAAACTCGCGGAAATGAAGGCGACACATAACAGGTTTGTCCACGAAAACGGCCTTCGATTAGAACTGTTCCCAGAGTGAGTTAGTTCACGATCGAAGTAAAGCCTACCGCGTCAACTCCTGGGTTAGTTCGGCTTGAAACCCAATCGCGATAGTACCGCGTAGCGATTCGGCCCGCACATTCACTTTCCAGGACACCGTCTACTCAAGCTCATCGAAGTGGCCTCGCGAACATGCCCGACAAAGTTCCGACAAGTTACCGATCAAATAGGCATTTTTGTGGCCTCGATTTGGTCTGTCATTTCTGACAGTGTGAATGCAGTTATCCGGTTGACAAGCTGAACGTGATTCCTGGTCTATCGGGAGTGGGATTAGATGCGAGCAATTCTTCGTGGCATACTCGTTCTAGTTCTTCTTCTGTCGGCCTTCCTTCTATATCCTCATCCCCATCCGACCAGACCGAAGGCAGCTTGGGCATCTCGGCGATCAACAAACTTGTCGTACGCCGCGCCTCCGCGATGGATCGTGTTATGCGGAATCCAGGATCGTCCTTGCGTCACATACATCGTCGTCTATCATCAGCGCACGCGGGCGCGCGGAGATTCACAAGGTGAGGGTGTAGACTACGAGCACAAAACCATCTCCGTAACCTGGAGATCGTTTCAAGAACGTCGAAGCTCTTGAACACGAGGTCATTCACGCCGCTTTGTGGGAACGAGGGTTTCGTGACACCGACAGCTGGGCAATCCGTGACTGGATTTACTTTTCTGATGAAACTCTTCCGTTGCTTCTTCACGATAACCCTCAGTTCGCCGAGTACCTAACCGCTGGATACTAACGAGGTAGAATCAGTGCAGAGCGGTCATTCGGCGCTAGGCTCCTGAGTACTCCTGATTGCCTCTTCGACACGCCGCTAGTGCCGGGACCTTGTCCAGAGCGACTCCCTGAATTAAAAGGACTTATCAGCAAGTTCCGGGGGATCCCCTTGGACCCAAGAACGCCCCAAGAGTTGGATAGGCGAACAAGGTCCGGTCCATTGCCTGCGATTTCCTGTTTGTTCGTTTACCGCACCTTGCCGATTCGTTCCGAATGACCGGGTCCCGACGACAACTCTGCCGCTACCTGCCTGCATCTAACGCCGCGCGGCCATAGCGAGCGCCCGTCAAAAGCATGCAGAGGAGCTTCCTCTATGTCCAAACGAGTCAACTTGTTCCCCGTGATTGTAGTCTTGGCACTGACAAACCTGGATTCGCCCAGACTGGGTTTCGCGCAGGAGAAAACCCCCGGGGATAAGGTCGGCCGGCAAGACGTCATCCTCCGTGAGGTGGACGTCGTCTCTGTCTACTTCACTGTGCGCGACGACAAGAAACGCCTGGCCAGCGACCTCCCTCAGGACAAGTTCACCGTCTCAGAAGACGGAAGGCGGCAGGCCATCAGGTTCTTCGCCCACCACAGTGATGTTGTCCTAAACGTGGGTGTGCTCTTGGATACCGGCACAAACATGTCCTGGATTCTCAGCGAGGAGGCGCAGGCCTCAAGGCTCTTCGTCCAGCACGTGGTGCGGCCCACTGACCTGGGCTTCATCCTGAGCTATGCCTCCCGCGTGGAAACCGTGCAGTTGCCTACGTCGGACGTTGCGCTTCTCGAGGAGAAGGCGGGTACGATACAAATCGGAGGAGCGGCCATCGGGCTGCCGGAGCAAAGCTCGCCCCGGCCGCCGAGGGTCTGGTTCCCAGGCGGAGGGACGGTGGGCATCAATGGGAAGCCCATCAACCAGCAGCGCGAAGCGCACCTTTACGACGCCATCCGCGCCGGGACTCTTCGCTACCTCAAAGGCGAGGTGGGACGAAAGGCCGTCGTCATTGTGGCCCTCTCTGGCGATTCCCAGAGCGAGTCTACGATGGAAGACGCTTTGCAGGCCCTGCTCGAAAACGATGTGATCGCCTATGTCCTACAGATTTATGATGCTCCGGGCCACGACAAGTGCGACGTGCTCCACATCTTTGAAAAAGACAATCTCAAGAAGCTCGCCGAGGCTACCGGCGGCCGCATGCTGGAAGTCAAGGGCATTGATAAGCTCGAAGCTGCCCTCGACGAGATCTCCGACGAACTGCACCACCAGTACAGCCTCGGCTACTATCCCGAAAACAAGAATTGGGATGGCAAACTCCGCAAGATCCAGATTTCTGCCGGGGAGAAGGGCTACAAAGTCTACGCTCGCAAAGGGTATTACGCCAATCGGCCGTCAGGGGATGCAGCAGCAACCCATTGATCCGAGCTAGCTTGTTCAGCCTAAACCAACGAATTAGAAACCCCACACAGGCAGAACCTCTCCAATGCCGCCCCAAACGGGGAGGCCCTTCGCCCTGACTCCTTATGGTCTTCCTGCCGGACATCTTGCACCGAATACTCAAGCAGGCTGGTTAGCGCGTTCTTTCGGAGTTATGCTTCGAAAATGCTACAACACGCGGAACGTCAAGATCGTCGGCCTCACGCCGTCGCGAACTCAACCTGGCACAGGGTGGAAGAGGGACTCCCGTGAAACCCACGAAGAAAAATCGGAGAAGAGTGAGAAGTCCGGAGCGCAATGGCCAAGGCGCACAGCTTCGGCCGATTGGTTTGATCCGCTCTAGCATCAAGCAACGCAGCGAAGCGCCCAAGCAAGGTTCGGAGGGGGCGCCCGACGCATGGCTCGAAGTGAGTCCGCTGGTGGCGAAGGGGCTCGATGGCCTCGCGGTCGGCGACGACATCATCGTTGTGACTTGGCTACACCTGGCTCGCCGCGATGTCCTCAAGGTTCATCCCCGCTCAGACCGGACCAGGCCACTTAGCGGCGTATTTGCGACACGATCGCCCGACCGCCCAAATCCTCTCGGCCTTCATCGCGTCACCGTTCGCGAGGTCAAGAAGAACCGCCTGCGAATCGGCCCCATCGAAGCCATCGACGGAACGCCTGTCGTCGACATCAAACCAGTGCATTGCGGCAAAACTGGCCGGATGAGTGAGTGCTAGCACCCGCTTTTCGGAGGCCCGTTTATCGTACTTGCTCGGAGGCAAACATACCGTTGAGACGCGGTAGCAGGGGCGTTCCCCGTCGTCAT
>Ga0182041_10001005_pt1 | contig 13993 bp, 13 predicted proteins | sample flu12Cox44000178_FD_125967 | JGI IMG/M metagenome (GOLD analysis project Ga0182041, IMG submission 125967) | Lab enrichment of tropical soil microbial communities from Luquillo Experimental Forest, Puerto Rico - flux8day.12C.oxic.44.000.178 | ecosystem: Environmental > Terrestrial > Soil >...
CACGCGTTGTGTGCGGAAATCGGTGCGGAATATCTAGCGCACGTCCAACTATTTGTGTGCTCAGATTACAGCGCTCCGGTTTATACCGTCCGTCTGGGTGTGAATATCTGTGGCATTGCAGTCGGTGCGACAGGTCACATTTACAAGCATTTTGGGGACGGGCCTAAAGGCAGATTCGCAGGTGAGGTTCGTCCACTTAGGGTTAGCCATATCGCATTGGCTCCCCCGTTGAAGCCGACTATTCGATCCGCGACATGAAAAGAACATTGAGGTAAACCGTTATGGTCGAGAAAGAAGCATATGCCGTCCTTAATTGGCCTCACACTGGAAAAGGAAATAGCGGTGATGAATGGTTGGCGTTCCGCTGTCCCACGCCGGGTTGTCCATCGGAAGGCGTCTCACGCAACCGAGATCATGATTTCGGCAGGTGCGGCATCTGCGGCGCAATTATGGAAGCTGTAGCCCCCGCAAGCACTCATCCACGAGCAAAACAGAAAACGTCAACAACACCTCCCACAGCCAAGCCCGCAAAGCCTGCCAAGGAATTTGACGTGCCAAAGGAAATTGCCAGCGCCCAGAAACTTGGTGAGCAGTTGGAGGAGCTAGTGGTTAAGCGCGGTCAATGCCCTGACGATGAACGGAACATTCTCTTGATGGGATATTGGTCGCTCATCTTTGATTTTCACAAGGCTATACTAAGTCTCATACCGAGCCAGTTATGCGGCAGCGCGTTTGCCCTAGTGCGACCATGCTTAGAAGCGCTAGTGCGTGCTCATGTCGCGGTGAAAGGATCAACCGACGATATAAAGAAGCTACAGGACGACACTTATGTTACGGATTTCGACAGGATCGGTTCGTGGATCGACAAAGCATTTGGAACTGACGATTTGTTCACGAATCTTCTGGAAAAAGCGCAAAGTGCGCTCCACAGCTTTGCGCACGCTGGCCTGTCTCAAATAGGAAGACGCTTCGATGGACACGACTTGGAGGCGTCATACGATGATGGCGAAATCGTCGAAGTGATTCGTGTTTGCACAAGTGCGGTTTGGATGGTCACGAACCTCGTTACGATTCATTTGGGATTCCGTCCTGAGGCGAACAAAGCCCAGGCACTCTACCTTGAATGGGGCAAGCACTAGCTAGTGGTTCAAGCAGCCACAACAAAGACTTGGCCTGCCGACCTGAGATACGTTCCGTCTGAGTCGTAGAAGATTGACCAACCGCGTCCCAAAATCTCAGGCAATCGATCCTCACGACCGAACCTGCCTTCGACTCCAAGTCTCACAGGATATCCGTTATCTACATCTTTCCCGATACCGTAGGTTCCATCATTGCCCGAAGGAGGTTTGTCTGGGAATAACTCGAAACTCCGCTTTGTCGAAACCCATTGAAGTCTGCCGCTGAGTTGTACGAGCGCGGGTCGCGAATCGCTAAATTTGCGAATTTTCTCGATGAACGATTTCGGGATATCTACGGCCCGCTGTGAGTCCATCTTTTGAAAAACAAGGCATTCGTCCGAGTCTTCCATAAGCATGAACTCGGACTGTTCGTGTTGGCGAGGAACTATCGGCGTGATCCGCACTCTCGCATGTTTTGCAAGATTGCTAGAATCTGCGTTTCCAGTTGCTCTGGTTTTTCCACCGCGAGGTTTAGGTTCCTCTTTCGCATCTGCCCTGTCGAATTCGGCGGCGGACCATGATGTCACGCAATTCTTTCCCTGATGTTTTGATCTGTACATCGCTTTGTCGGCCGCAGCTAATAATTCCGCCGCCGATCCGGTAGTCATTCGGTCGCTCCCGCTGACACCGATGCTCGTAGTCACAGACAAATCATCGCCGCCCGGCTTCGCTTCTTCCACGGTGCGCCTAATTCTTTCCGCTGTAGCGTGCGCCTCATCAGTGGAAAAATCAGGAAGTGACACAGCGAACTCATCGCCTCCCCAGCGGTAGAGAATACCCTTTCTGCCTAAGACGCTTCCAATCGCTTTCACAACGCGATCAAGGCAAGCGTCACCTTCTGGATGCCCTTTGGTGTCATTTACGTCCTTAAAATGGTCAAGGTCTATCACTAGCAGTGCGATTCCGCCCTTTCGTGTGAGAAAACTACCAACATCTGCCAGTAGCTTCTCTTTGTTTGGGAGATCAGCAATGTGGTCGGGCTGCTCAGAAATATCGAGCCGGTCTAACGATCTGCCGTATGGATGGTTCTCGATATTCATCCGGCCTCGCTCAATCTGCACATCCCAGGGATTACTGACTTTCATCACTTCGTAAATTCGCTCGCTAACCCGGAAGGAGGTTAGAAAGATTTGCTTTGTTTCCTTTTGCATCGTCCAAAAGACGCTCAATTCTTCCGCGAAATACAGTCCGGTACGGACCATCTTTTCATCGACATCGAATTTCAAGTTGCGGGCTTCCGCTTCCACATCCGAAGGTGAAAGGTTTCGTTGCTCTTGAGGTTCCTTGTCCAACTCATGCTCATACAGGCTAAGAAGCGCTTGCAAAACGATTTCAGTAGATTTCTTTGCAAACGCCAATGCGTCAGGGTCGCCACAATAATGAAACGCAATTGCCCTGGGAAGATAGGTCTCGTTGTTCGAGACCTGTTCCACGGACCTGAGAACGGCGCGATCCACTAATCTTCGCAGGGCATCGGGCAGATCACTTTTGAATTTCTTGAGCAAAGCGTGTCGACGGGTGACATCACTTTGTTCTAGGAAGTGATGAACTACGAATTGACAAATGTCTTGTTCGACTTTCGTAAGCGGCATGCGCGATATTTTATCACTGACCGAATGACCAAATTTATGACCACACTGAAGCCGTATGACATCTCCCTCGCTTCCGATTAGAAGGCTATTTTCGTTGAGCCGATGGACGTGCCCTCGTTGCAAAACTACCTGGCGAGGCCGCCCAATTGCGCCCAAATCTGAGCGAGTTTTTGGTTCGCTCCCGTCGCCCAAAATTTTGGGCGATGGGTAAATTTGGGCGCAACTTGGGCGCAAAATCCCCCTTTTTTATGCCCAAATAAGGTCTTCGAGGAGTGTAAGGCCAACTGATTCAACGGGACTTAGTGAATTGGCGATAGGTTCGATTCCCATCGCCCGCTCCATAAATCACGATGTCCCAATTGGTCTTACACGGCTAACCTACCTGAATCCACTGCAAAATCGGATCGTTTTGGACCCCAAAATGGACCCCAGTGCGTCCAATTGGACCCTAAACATTGAGAGCTCAACTTTTCCGCAATGGCTGAACCGAAGCCGTCTCCAGTGAATGGGCGTCAGTGCTAAGAAAGCCGACTGTTCGTCCAACCGGTTATTGGACTGAAATTCGGTCAATTGGACCGAAGAAAAAAGACTAAGGCCGAGTATCACGCCATCGTGGCATCTCCGCTTACCTTGTCGAGAGGCTCGTGAGTCGCCGCTGCCGTGACAGCGCACTGCTATTTCGTACCTGAAACTACGCGGCACCGATCGCAGCCACTTCGCAGTTTGGAACCGTCAGGAACAAATATTGAAGGAATCTACGAGGCGACATACAGCGCGTACGGCAGACCAATGGGCGGTTAGATTCCCGTATCCTTAACGGGGTGCTAGCGCCATTCGACAAAACGATGCTCGGAGCGAGGGTCTGACAATCCACTTTGGAACTTTCTCGTGCGCACGGCGCGGAAAGCCTTCCTGCTTTTGCTCGGGTGGTTTGCGCAGGTGAATCTCCGCGCCGTTTCGTCGAAATGAAACTTCGTCCATAGCCAATTTCATTAGATGAATACCGCGCCCGTGTTCTGCAAGCAGATTTTCCAAAGCCAGAGGATCCGGCAACTGATTGGGATCAAATCCGTGTCCCTGATCTCTGACGATAAACAGCACTCCCTTGTTATGATCGCAGCAGCAACGGATATGAACCAACCTGCGAGGATCCAAGGAATTGCCGTGCAGCATGGCGTTATTCAATGCTTCTTGAAGCGCAAGAGCAACAAGATCCTCTTTTCCTGCGACACAGCGAGAAGCAACGATCAGAGTCATGAACCAGTCCACGACCGGCGAAATCACGGTGATTTCAGTCCGTATCCAAGTGTGAACTTGAAACGGAGTGCGAATGAAACGAGTCCGAAGCGCTGTTTGCAGAGATTTGAAACTGCCGACCCAGACCATTACGACCTCCCTAAGTACCGATCATCACCCACCGATAACTCGACTAGCTTTTGTCGCAGCATAAGGAGTAAGAGCTCTTGAATTCCGCAATCCTCTCAACAGCTCAACCACCGAGCGATTAATCTATGCTACGTATCCGCCGTCAATAGTCAGGCTGGCCCCGGTAATAAACCCAGCCTCGGCTGATGCTAGGTAGGCGACGAAGCTCGCGACCTCCGAGACATCTCCCATTCGCTTCAAGGGAATAAGCGTTTTGACCAGCTCTGCATGCGGTGAACTCATGTCCGTAGCCGTTGGTCCAGGTTGAACGTTGTTGACTGTGATGGCGCGTGGGGCGAGATCGATTGCAGCGCCTCGGACAAGGCCCGTGAGCGCAGCCTTGGTCATGCTGTACACGCTTGCGCCAGGGAAGGCAGTGCGGATGGCTGTATTGCTGCCAATGATCACGATTCGACCACCTTCTTTCATCTCTTTTGCGGCTGCCTGAATTCCAATGAACGCGGCGCGCACGTTAATCGTGAGCATGCGATCAAAATCTTCGAGACTGAAGGTGTCGATCGTACCTCTAGCAAGAATCCCGGCGTTGCTAACAAAGATGTCAAGTAGGCCGAGCCCCATTACGGTTCTCCTGATAGCGGCGCGGAGTTCGTCGGCCGAAGCGCTGTCGGCTTTGATAGCTAAGACTTTGCCTCCTGCGGACTCGACTTCGCGCGCGAGTTGGAGCGCCTTTTCTTCGGAACTTGAGTAGCTGAATGCAACAGAAGCACCCTCGGCTGCGAGGCGCCGGACAATACCTGCTCCAATGCCCTTTGAGCCACCCGTTACGAGAGCCACTTTGTCTCTAAATCGTTTATCCTGCATTGCTTGCTTCCATCCTCCCCCAATAATTATTCAGTGATTGTGCCGATGATCTCGCCAAGCCCAACTGTGGAGGCCTGAGAACTCAAAGCCCCTTGAGATAAAACCTTGTTTTTCGAAATTGACTGTGACGGAGACAGCAGCGTTCCCAGCTTGACGCGCGCTCGGGAGAGGCGTGACATCACTGTTCCCAGCGGGCACTGCAGCAGCGCAGCAATCTCCTGATATGAAAGCTCCGCAAATTCACGCAGCACGATGATTTCGCGAAGCTCTTCAGGGAGTTGCTCGAGCGCCTCACGTACTTGGTCAGTCTCGATTTTCTTCACGTAGAGCGAGTGAGGATCTTTGGCAGTTTCTACCGCGAGACCTGCACTCTTCTCATCGATGTCAAGTTCGAGCAACTGGGGTCTGGTACGTTGTTGCCGTATTTGGTTCAGCCAAGTGTTCCTGAGAATGGCGAAAAGCCAAGCCCTAATGTTGCTGTCTTGGCGGAGGCGCCCCATGGCCTTTATGGCACGGACGTATGTTTCCTGGACTAGATCCTCGGCTTCAAACGAATTCCGAGTAAGCGCCATAGCATAGCTAAACAGTCCATCGAGATACTCCAGTAGCACCATAGCCGCAGCATAGAGGGTCTGTCGTGCCGCGTCTTACAGGAAAGCAAGGTTTTTGCAGGACAGTGTTACTGAGTGCGGCGGTACTCGGCCGGCGTGACTCCTACATGTTCACGGAAAACGTGTGTCAGGTGGGCTTGACTAGAAAATCCACACTCAGCGGCAACCTCAATAATAGACATCTTCCGGAGTTTCAAAAGGGATTGAGCATGCTCGATTCGTCGGTTAAGGACATACCGATGGGGTGTGATGCCTGTCGAGGCGCGAAACATTTTAAGGAAGTGTCCTCGACTATAGCCCGTTTCTTGCGCCAGCGAGACTAGGCTAACCGCGGACTGAAAGGTATGCTCGATCCGGTCGAGAACACGCTTCAAGATGTAAGGCGGAAGGGCAGATACGGCCGAGGCCGGTTTCGGGCTCTCGTCGCGTTCACCTAATTGCAAATATCGGATTGCCAGAGCGTGAGCGAGCGAATCGGCGTATAACCTCCCTGAGGGCGCTCCCATTCGAACTTCTTCAAAGAGAAGTGTCATGATTCGTCGAATTGCAGGATTGTGGAACTTGGAACGAATGATCGGTTCAACATTAGGACGCCGGTCCATCTCAGACAAAATATTCCCAACATAGGTCGAATCCAAAGCGCAAAGGACAACTTCGCCAGGCTCATGGCATTGCCACTTTGGCACGACTCCTGCTGGTGTCACGGCTATTGTTCCAGGCCCTTCTTTGCACTGAACGAAGCGCCCACGAGATGGCGCGTATTCGCCGGAAGAGGGCGTTGTCCAAAGCCACAGAACGTGCCGATTTGTTACGGTCTCGACCTTTTCCCCGACAGGAACGAGATGATCTTCAAGAACAAAACCGTCCCAGTTGTGGCTCTCGCTTGAATGGACAATCGAAGATGGAAGTGTCAAACGAGCGAGGGGAGATGATGAAGTCTTGAGATGGGACGCAATCAACATTTGCTCGACTCGACTGGACCAAGGATATTGGCGACTCTATCGCACCCTCGTTGGATGCCTGTTTCCTCGATCGGGTCACATCAAGTCACTGACCCCGCCAGTATTCGGCTGGAGTAACAATCAAAAGGGCCGCGTTCTGACCATTGGATGTTTATGGGAATTTGCGCCCCTGCGAGGCAAACCGCCGAAGTTTTCTTCTTCCTTCCTGGAATAAATCAACCTTCGGTGTGTTTTGTCAATAAGTCCAGAACGAACGGTGAAAGGAAGAAACGGGTCTTATGACAACGAAACAAACGAGTGCATCTCCCCGCGAGGGTGTTAATTCGGGTGTAGCGACCACGGAAGATAAACCCGCTCAGGCGACCACAATGGGCAGGTCCGCCCGGCCGATGACGGGCGAAGAATATGTTGAGAGCATCCGCGACGGGCGAGAGGTCTATCTTTACGGTGATCGCATCAAGGATGTTACGACGCATCCAGCATTTCGCAATCCTGCGCGCATGCTGGCCCGCCTTTACGATGCGCTCCACGATCCGAAGAGTCGTGAAGTGCTGACCTGCCCCACAGACACCGGGAGTGAGGGCTACACGATGCGATTCTTCCGGTCCGCGCGCTCGGCGAAGGAACTTGTGGATGACCGCGACGCGATTGCAACTTGGGCGCGGCTTACCTACGGTTGGATGGGACGTAGCCCGGACTACAAAGCCTCATTCCTCGGCACTCTAGGAGCCAATGCTGACTTCTACGATCCCTTTCAGGAGAACGCGCGGCGCTGGTATCGAGAATCGCAAGAGAAAGTCTTGTTTTGGAACCATGCCATTATCCATCCGCCGGTGGACCGAAACCGCCCGCCCGATGAAGTAGCCGACGTCTTTGTTCATGTTGAAGAGGAACGAGATAACGGGTTGATTATCAGCGGCGCGAAAGTCGTCGCGACGGGCTCAGCTCTCACCCATATGAACTTCATTGCGCATTACGGCATTCCTCTCAAGAAAAAGGAGTTCGCGCTGATTTGCCCCATACCCATGGCTGCACAAGGCATGAAGCTCATCTGCCGCCCATCCTACTCCATGACCGCTGCCGGCATGGGTAGCCCGTTTGACTATCCGCAATCGAGCCGGCTTGATGAAAACGACTCCATCTTCATTCTCGACCGTGTCCTAATCCCTTGGGAAAATGTGTTTGTTTACGGAGATCTTGAGAAGGCCAGTTCATTTTTCGCGCGGTCAGGCTTCTTCCCGCGCGCCATGTTCCACGGCTGCACGCGGCTTGCGGTCAAGCTTGATTTTCTCGCCGGACTGCTTCTGAAAGCGTTGGATATCACAGGGTCTAAGGGCTTCCGGGGCGTGCAGGCCCGTTTGGGGGAGGTCCTCGCTTGGCGCAACATGATGTGGTCTCTGACGGATTCGATGGCCCACAATCCAGACCCATGGATCGGCGATGCCGTTCTGCCGAACGCAAACGGCGCGTTTGCGTATCGTTGGTTCATGACCGTCGGATACCCGCGCGTCAAGGAAATCATCGAGCAGGATCTCGGCAGCGCCCTCATCTACTTGAACTCCCACGTCGGCGACTTTAAGAATCCCGACATCCGCCGATACCTTGACAAATATCTTCGCGGCTCCAACGGCTACGATGCTATGAATCGCGTAAAGGTGCTGAAGCTTCTGTGGGATGCCATTGGCTCCGAATTCGGGGGCCGCCACGCGCTCTATGAGCGCAACTACGGCGGGAATCACGAAGCCATCCGAACAGAGATACTCGAAGCGCAGGAAGCCACTGGTCTCACTGAAACATATCGTCACCTCGTCGAGCAGTGCCTCTCCGAGTACGACCTCAACGGTTGGACCGTCCCCGATCTCGTCAATTCTGACGACATCAGCATTCATCGCCAGAAATTAACTCCCGAAGTTAACCCCTTATCCGAGACGGCCTAACGTGACGAATCAGACCTTCAACCCCCGCGAGTTTCGCAATTCGTTGGCTCGCTTCGCGACAGGCGTTACGGTTGTCACGGCGCTTGAGAACGGGAAAACGCATGGCATGACCGCTAATGCATTTATGTCGGTTTCACTCGATCCGCCTCTTGTCTTGGTATCCTTGGACAATCGCTCACAAATGCACCGAGTCCTCCCGATGGCCGGGCGATACGGCATTAGCGTGCTCGCAGAAGATCAGAGAACTGTGAGCGACCACTTCGCCGGACGGGCAGCAGCAGATGCGAGGATCCAGTTCACAAATCGAGCCGGCGCAGTACTGCTGGATGGTGCTGTAGCCTATTTCGCCGTTAAGGTCGTAGATGTCCACCCAGCTGGGAACCACACTCTATACGTCGGCAGCGTCGAGTATTTCGAGTTCCGTGATGATAAACCACTCCTTTTCTACGCGGGAAAGTATCGGCAGTTGCTTGCCCCAAGAGAATGAAAGCCGTCGCGCTTTTACAGGCGAACAAATGCCAAGGTGGTGCATGAGGCATGGCAAGCCTCTCAGGTGAATGGAACATTGAGAATAAGGTGGAACGATGAAACCAGATCAGCGGTAACGCCAGAGCCGTCGGTCGCCACAATCCCTCGGGTCGCAATTATAGGCTCGAGCTTAGTAGGATCTACCACGGCATATGCACTGATGATGTCAGGGATGGCGGCCGAGATTGTACTCATCGATCGCGACCTCCGCCGTGCTCAGGGACAGGTAAACGATTTACGCGATGCTGAAGTGTTTTCTCACTCGACGCGCATATTTGCTGGCGATTTGTCTGACTGCTGCTCTGCCGACGTAACTCTCATCACAGCGGGAGTTAGTCAAGGTGGCCAGAAATCTCGGTCAGAAGGACTGCAAGATACCGGAGCGATACTCCATTGCCTTGTAAGCGAGGTCTGTCTTCAGAATCCACGCTGTATTCTGGTTGTAGCATCAAACCCCGTCGATGTTATGACCTATGCGGTATGGAAGTGGTCAGGACTTCCTGCGAACCGTGTCATCGGTTCAGGAACAGCGCTCGACACCTACCGGCTTCGGCGCCGGCTCGCGGAGGGCTACGGCGTTTCTTCTGCGAATCTGCACGCGTACGTAATTGGAGAACACGGTGACAGCCAATTGCCGGCATTTTCGTCGGCTCGTATCGCGGGATTTCCTCTCGAAGAGTTTTGCGAACAATTAGGGCTGCCTCAAGACCAGGACGTGTTCCAGAAAATCGCAAACGAAACCCGTAATGCCGGTTCGGAGATCGTAGAGCAAAGGGTGCCACCTATTACGGGATCGGAGCCGCGCTGGTTCGTATCATTCGTGCGATTTTGCAAGACGAACATGGGATATTGGCAGTCTCAAGCCGGGTCCCTGAATCGCTGGGACTGGGTGATGTCTCTTTGTCTCTACCAAGCGTCGTTGGTCGGAACGGAATCGTGCGTGTGTTGTCGGTTCCGCTCAATAGTTGGGAGCGGAAAGCTGGAAGCATCTGCGGGAGTCATCAGACAAGGTATCGCAATTCTTTCTGTAACGAGACCGATCCAGGGCTTTACCGCATAGAAATGAGGCCTGTCGAGCCGTGAAGACGAACGCAGCACGGGTTCTAGACCGACTCGGGATCAAGTATGAGTTACGCGACTACGAGGTCGATCCTAGCGACTTCTCGGCCGAAACGGTGGCGGCGAAGGTTGGCTTACCACCCGAGCAGCTCTTCAAGACACTTGCGATCCGCAGCGATCGAAACGAAATCTACTTGGCTGTAATCCCGGCGAATGAGGAGCTGGACTTCAAGGCCATCGCGCAACTGACCGGCAAGCGTAAGATCGAAATGCTTGCTTTGAAGGAAGTTCAAGCTGCTACCGGGTACATTCGGGGAGGCGTTACCGCTCTAGCCTGCAAGAGAGACTACCCCGTGTATATCGATGAGCTCGCGGAAATCTGCGATGTGATCTCCGTATCCGCGGGCATTAGGGGATTGCAGATCGTGCTGGCCCCACGAGACTACATCCGCGCCGTCAATGCCACCGTGGTCGCGATTGTAAAATCTAAATAGTATCTGCGATGAAAAATTCATTGTTGATCGCGCGATATATCCCCGCGTTCGTCGCCCCTCATGAGTGGTTTCATCAGAGACCATAACCGCCCTGCTGTCTCCTGATCGATTGCGCAAGGCCGCATGGCTACGTGGCCAATTCGAGTCACGCGGAGGCATTCCGCCGTAGCAATCCTCGCGACCGCTCTGTGCGTTCGTTGCCGCCGCTCCTTTCATGAAAATGCGAAATAACCAGAAAAGGGCGACGAATTGCAGAGTTCTTGCAATCGTCCGTATCTGGCGTCCTCGCCACAACATCTGTCGAGTTGAGGATCGAGATTGGGTTGAGTCAGCGATCCATGAATGACGCAGCGAGTCGACGAATTGGAGCGAGTGCCCGGATGGCAACAAAACTATTCTTCCTTCTTTGGAATAAACATGCGGGGCGCGTGTTTCACATATCGCGTCCACGAGATGGTTTGCTCAGGTCGAAGCATTGAACACGAGTCACACATGAGAAAGGAAATGGAGCACGCGAAATGAACCGAAAATCGGCAAGCGAAGTTAGCTCGAGTGGCACTGGTTCGCCGGTCAATGAAGGCCAAAGGAGACGGTTAGAGCAAAGCCTCACAAACCGGCGCTCGTTCCTGAAGAAGAGTGTGGCAGCCGGCGCCGTCGCGACTGCGAGTCTGGGCCTTCTTACAGGAGCACCCTCGGTGTTAGCGGAGCAAGAAGGGGAAGGTAACGAGAGACTTACGAAAGGAGACGTGGCGATACTGAGGTTCCTGGCCGCAGCAGAAATCATCGAAAGCGACCTGTGGCTGCAATATCAGGAGTTGGGAGGAGTGCAGGACGACGAAGTATCCAAACTCGCAAGTCAGCTGATTCCGGGCTATCCCGCACAACCCACTGGCGGAAACCCATCGTACGTGCAGGACCTTTTGCCGCTCGACGGCGATATGCCGCAGTATATTCACGACAACACTGAAGATGAACTAACGCACGAGGTTTTCATCAACAAGTACCTCGCCTCGAAGGGCGCACCGGCAGTTGATTTGGACCACTTCCGGACATTGCCGAGCAGCAAGGCAACAGGCGCGAACCAATTCGGTCGGCTTACGAACTTGACGCAGCTGACCGTGGATACCTCTTGGTGGACACGCTATCGCAGCCGGAATAGCAACCCCGATTTGGGCGATACATTTCCGCAAGCCATTCCATCCTTAGCCGTTGGCCAACATCCGGCGATCCCCCGGACAGATAAGGACACTGCCAACCCCAACTTCCTGCAGGCAATCGCGAACACAGCTGGCTTTCATTTTGCTTTCATCGAGCAAGGAGGCAGTAGTCTCTACCCCCAGCTCGCGCAACGAGTCAGCAGTGTCGAGGTTTTGCGCATCCTTCTCAGCATTGGCGGAGTGGAGATCGCCCACTTTCAGACTTGGCATGATAAGGCCGGCAACGCACCGCAGTTGACTGATGTGGTGGATCCCGTGACAGGTGTGAAAGTCACTTTTCCCGACTTGAATTCAGCTCCGTTTGGCGGAGAGGACTTTCAAACTAATCTCATCATGCCCGAGCCCACTACATTCCTCAGCAGACAATTGCCTGCATGCTCGATCATTCGTCCGACTGAAACGAACCGAGCTGCAACGGGAGCTTTGGCGGGCCTGACTGCGGACGGCCTTTTCATCGGCCAATCGGCCGCGTTCTTTGAGTTCATGCGTGATCTGGGCGAAAGCGCGGACGCAGCTCAGCGCGAAGACTGAATTGAAATAGTTCTTCAATTTCCTTCGCGTATTTGTTTTCAGACTAAAAAACAATTTGGCCCAGAGAACCACTTACATTCCTCGTGTGGGTCGCTGGTCGTGTTGCGAGAGGACTATCTAAAAGGAGATAGCGAATGAAGAAACTGTTAATGCGTTTTGCAGTGAGCACCGTCCTGATTTTGATAACGGGAATTGCTAATTTCGGGCAACACTACAACCAAACCAATCTTGTTTCCAATACCTCAGGGGCTGCTGTAACCGATCCGCAACTGACCAATCCCTGGGGCTTATCGCGCGGTTCCGGCAGCCCATGGTGGGTCTCAGACAACGCGACCGGTGTCAGTACACTCTACAACGGCGCGGGAGCCAGGCAGTCTCTAATTGTGACAATCCCGCCAGCCGACCCGACGAACAAGAACACGCCGATAGGCTCGCCAACCGGCACCATCTTTAACGGCGGCCAGTCCGATTTCTTTTTGGCACCCGGTAAACCGGCTATCTTCCTGTTCTCGACGATTGACGGAACGATCGCGGGGTGGAACCCAGCCGTCGCAGTAGCTCAAGGGGCCGCGCCTCCATCGACCCAGGCTGTGACCATGGTCAAAACCACGGACGACTCCAGCTACACCGGCCTCACCAGCGCATTCATTGATGGCAAGCCTTACCTCTATGCAGCGAACTTCACCAAAGGCCGCGTGGATGTTTATGACAGTTCCTTCCATCTGGTGAACGCTTCCAAAACGCATCTTGGCGAGCATACCGTTGCTGGCGACAGCGATTCTGAGGACTCTTTCGTGGACGAAAAGTTGCCGCCCTCTTACATGCCTTTCAACGTGCAGGCCATCGGCAACGACATCGTTGTCACCTACGCGCTCCATGAGGAAGGTTCGCGATTTGAAACCGATGGCCCGGGTGTGGGCTTCGTGGACATCTATAGTTCCACAGGCCGCCTCTTAGTGCGTCTCGAACACGGCGACTGGCTGAACGCTCCATGGGGAGTCGCGCTGGCTCCGCTCGATTTCGGGCGATTCAGTCACGACCTGCTCATCGGACAATTCGCGGGCGGGGGCGATACGCAGTCCAGCGGGTGGATTGCCGCGTACGATCTTGCAACAGGGAAATTTGATGGTCTCTTGGAAAATGCAACCGGAAGCCCTCTTGCGATAAACGGCATTTGGGCACTTAGCGCAGGGAACATCAGCCCAGCTAATAGCGATGCCGCAGCTGAGCCTGCCGCACACGTGTATTTCACGGCAGGACCCAACCGCGGATCGGGAGGCTTGTTCGGCTACTTGACGGCGGTTTCAGCGGAGTTGACTGAGGGCAATGGCCAGTAGGCGAGTCAAACGATTCACATTGCTTGCGTGTGGAATGCATCTCCGTCTGGCGATGCATCCCACGCCGCAGTTAGTAAATATCCATCTGCTGCTGCACCACCAAGGACGCAAGATAGCTGGTTTAGGAGCGCTGAGAGGATTATGCAAGACATTGAGCATATGAGTCTATCCGCCGCTACGGTCCCAGTCATCCAATGACTCGGCAACAGAAGGATAGCCAAAGATTCCAAGGAGAATGACCAATGCCGAAAACATGGTTTATCACGGGGGCGAGTCGCGGGCTTGGAGCCGAGATTGCAA
>Ga0182041_10001007_pt1 | contig 13987 bp, 14 predicted proteins | sample flu12Cox44000178_FD_125967 | JGI IMG/M metagenome (GOLD analysis project Ga0182041, IMG submission 125967) | Lab enrichment of tropical soil microbial communities from Luquillo Experimental Forest, Puerto Rico - flux8day.12C.oxic.44.000.178 | ecosystem: Environmental > Terrestrial > Soil >...
CTTCAACCTGGAGGATCCCGAGTGGGTGCTGCCGGACCGCAACACGATTCCTCACAACGTCGCCTTTTTCCAAAACCTGCGCAATTTGATGCCGGAGATTTGCCACAAGCACGGAATGCTGGCGATTGGCGGAATGACCGCCCTCTACCCGAGCCGCGAAGACGCAGAGCTGAACAGGCGCGCTCTGCAAGTGCTTGCTGAAGACAAGAAGAACGAGGCGAATTCGTTGATGGACGGCGGGTGGACGGGGCATCCCGACCAAAACGAAATCGCCGTGAGCCAGTTCCCCGCCCCCAACCAGTTGTAGACTCGGCCGGTGAACACCACCACGCATACCGATTTGCGACCAGTGCCGGACGGGGTGGGCGAGCGGACGCTCGAGGGAACACGTGGGGCCATTCGCACGGTGATTCGGTACCGCAACGGCGTTCTCCGCGGGAAAGGCGCCAGTTTGCTTGATGGCTACATGGAGGACTTGGCGACGGACCGGATTTGCCGGCTGATGATCGCGCAGCGCATGAGGCATGCGCGCCAGGCCGAAATTCTTGATGCTAGGGGCACTGCAGTCGAACAAACGCCGGAATTGATCGGCCGGCTCTTCGACGAGGAACTCGACCGGCTGCTTCAAGAAAGGAAGAGCGACGATCCGCAAATAGCGGTGACGCTTCGCGAAGCGCGCCGAATCAGTGAAGAGATGATTCGCCGGGAGGAGTTCGATCCCAAGTGAGAAGCGCTTTTGGCAACTGCTTCTCGTTCAACGAATTTTGAATTGTGGTGCCCTTAGTAGCGGTTTTTGATTCGGTTCCTCAGAGGTGCCGGGGCTTTGCAGGCGCTCTTCTGATTCCAAATAAACGATGATGGCAATATTGCAAGGGCACACGGTCGGAACATGGCGTAAGGCAAAACCAGGGCGCGTAGCGGCGCATGCACCGATGGCAAACTAGAATACGAGCTTGGCGATGAGACAGTTCGACTCTCGACGATCTGGCCTTAAGGCATTAGGCGGCAGTTCGCTGGTGCCCTAGGCGCCCGGGAACATTTGGCCGTCGGCGTAGAAGTAGTCGCGATTCGAATCGGCCGACCTTGCTGGGAGCGCGTAGCTAACGCTCGTGGAATTCTTCATGACCGCGGCGAACGCGGACTGGAAACCGTCCATATCCGCCTGCGTGCCCACCGAGATGCGCAGATGGGTGGGCCAAGCCGGCCAGATGCGGCCGATAAACACCTTTTTGGCAGCCAGCGCGTCGATCACCTGCTTCGCAGGGCGCTTGGCGTCCAGCATGAAGAAGTTGGCCTGTGACGGCGTGAAAGAATACCCCTCACTGCTGAGCCAATCGAAGGTTTTCTGGCGAATCGTAGTGTTGATGAGTTTGCGCTCCGGGACCAAATGCTCGTGCGTGAGGCTGGCAGAAGCGGCGACCAGCGCGGTGATGGGCATGGCGCTTCCGCCGCTTTGGGGGATCAGTTTCTCGAGCAAATCGGGCCGCGCGATGGCCGCGCCGCAGCGTAAGCCCGCCATGCCGTAGATTTTCGAGAAGGTGCGCAGCACAATGATGTCCTGGCCGGCTTTGACCAGGTCGATAGTCGTGCCGTTCAGGTCCGCAAAATGGATGTACGCCTCGTCGACAAGCACGACGGAGCCCTTCGGTTTTTGGGCCAGCAATTCTTCGACGGCGGAGTGCGGCGTGAGCGTGCCGGTGGGATTATTCGGCGTGCAAACGTAGAAAAGGCCGGCGTCGGGCGCGGCGGAAAGCATGGCCGGAATGTCGTGCGCGTAGGATTTCGTGAGCGCGGTGTTGACCACGCGCGCACCCGAGAATTTGGATGAGTGCATTCCGGACTCATAGCCGGGGTCGGCGGTGACGTAGCTGCGGCTGGGCGAAGTAAACGCCATCACGGAAAAATGCAGTGGTTCGCTCGAGCCCGGGAAAATCGCCACGTTTTGCGGTTTTACACCGACCGAGTCCGCCAATGATTTCGTGAGCTCCTCCCTTAGCCACCAGCAATAGCGCCCTCCGTCCGGGATGATCTCGCCGAGCGCTTTTCTCGCCAGGTCACACGGCCCCAGAGGATTCTCGTTGGCGTTGATGATCACCGAGCCGGGAGGAAAATGCTGAAGATCACGGTCGACCGCCGCAGCGGCGAGCAGAGGCTCATTTACGATGCGAAAAGCGGAGACGGCCGCGGCTGCGGCGGACCATTGAAGGAATGCCCGGCGCGAACCGTTCGGAAGGGTCGGTCTCTGGCTCATAGCGAACCTCCTGAAACACGGCAGAAATCGCATTTGACGCCCACCACTATAGCACCGAATGGGGGGGTTGGGGGCACAACAGGCTTCCTTGGTAGGCAATAAGGCCGGCACACCGAGCTGGTAAAGGAGAAATGATTTGGCGGCGCCTACCAGATAGAATGCCAGCTCTCCCTGCTCTAAACTGTGTGTTTGGCGCGTTCGATTCACTGCCACGGGGGAATGCCATGGCCGAATCAGCTCGAAAAACATTGGCGGCTCAGTCCGTCGAGGAACGCCTCGCCGCGCTCGACTGGGAAGCGGCGGGGAACTCCCTTTGCGAGCGCGGTTATGCGGTAACGCCGCCGATTCTCTCGCCTGAGGAATGCATCTCGCTCGTGGCAATGTACGCTGAGGCAAGCCGGTTCCGCAGCCAGATTGTGATGGAGCGCTACCGTTTCGGCGTCGGAGATTACAAATACTTTGGCCATCCGCTGCCGGAAATCGTCTCGTCGCTCCGAACCAGCGCTTATCCGCATCTCGCCAAAGTAGCCAACCACTGGGCCGACCTTCTCGGAGACGAGCGCCCACGTTTTCCCCCAGAGCATGAGGCGTTTATGAGGATTTGTCACCAGGCCGGGCAGATCAAGCCCACGCCGTTGCTGCTGCACTACGAAGCCGGCGGATACAACTGCCTGCATCAGGATATTTACGGCGAAATCGCTTTTCCGTTGCAGATGGTTTTCCTGCTTGGGCAGCCGGGCCGCGTTTGGGAAGGCGGGGAGTTTCTTCTAGTCGAACAGCAACCACGGGCGCAATCCCGAGCCGAAGTGGTGCATGCCGATCAAGGGCAGGCGATCATCTTCACGACGCGCTACCGCCCGGTGCGCGGCACCCGCGGCTATTATCGTGTGAACGTGAAGCACGGAGTTAGCCGCGTCGATCGCGGCACGCGTTACACGCTGGGAATCATTTTTCACGACGCGAAATAATGGACTCGGACCGCGCCAGTAATCCAAAATTCGAAGGCGCAGAAAAACCGACCCTTCCGCGCCAGGCCGCGGTAGACGCGACGGCGGAGCCGGGACCACATTCGGGCGATCGCAGGATCGGACGGAATCCTATTCGCGGCCGCCGGCCAACTCGCGAACAATAGCGCCCGCGAAATTCTTGGCATCGCCAAAAAGCATCAGCGTTTTGTCCAGGTAATAGAGCGGATTTTCAATGCCCGCGAAGCCCGCGCCCATGCTGCGCTTGATCACCATCACCGTGCGCGCCTTGTCCACGTCGAGGATGGGCATGCCAAAGATCGGGCTGGTGTGATCCGAGCGGGCGGCGGGATTAGTGACGTCGTTTGCGCCAATGATCAGCGCGACATCGGTCTGCGGGAATTCGCCGTTGATCTCATCCATATCGAGAAGTTTGTCGTAAGGAATGTCGGCTTCGGCAAGCAGCACGTTCATATGGCCTGGCATGCGTCCGGCCACGGGATGGATCCCGAATCTCACATCAATGCCGCGTTTGGTGAGCGCGTCGTAAAGTTCGCGCACTTTGTGTTGCGCCTGGGCCACGGCCATGCCGTATCCGGGGACAATGACAACTTTGTTGGCGGCCGCAAGAATCGCAGCGGCTTCTTCCGGTGTGGCGCTGCGCACACTGCGCGCCTGCTCCGAGCCGAGCGCAGCGCCGGAAGCCTGTTCCTGACCGAAGGCGCCGAAGAGCACATTGGTGAAGGAGCGGTTCATGGCCTTGGACATGTTCACGGAAAGAATGAAGCCCGAAGCCCCGTCCAGCGCGCCGGCAATGATAAGCAGTTTGCTTTGCAAAACGAAGCCCATCGCGGCCGCGGAGAGACCGGCGTAGGAATTCAGAAGAGAAATGACCGTCGGCATGTCCGCGCCGCCGATGGGGATAATCATCATCACGCCGAAAACGAGCGGTATCCCGACGATTACCGGAAACAGTTGCATTTTCTCGGGATGCCTCACCAACGCCGCCGCAACAACCACAGCCAGGGCTAGCAATCCAAGGTTGACAACATTTTGTCCCTTGTAGGTGATCGGTCGCTGCGGAAGAATTTCCTGTAGTTTTCCCGCCGCCATCAAACTACCCGTGAACGTAAGCGATCCCAAGATCACTTCCATTGAGAGAACGCCCATCATGAACGGCGGCACGTCGGGCGCACGAAGATAATATTCGGCCGTGCCGACAAGCGTCACGCACAGCGCGCCGAACGCGTGGCTCAGCGCGGTCCGCTGTGGCACCGCCGTCATGGCCACTTTCCCGAGCGGCACGCCGATGATGGAACCAAGAACGAGTGCGATCGCAATCCATTTGTACTCGACGATCCCCTGATACATCAGCGTGCCCCCAACCGCCAGGAGCATGCCGATTTCGCCCGCGAAGACGCCACGCCGCGCGGTAGTCGGAGAGCCAAGCCACTTTAGCGAAAGAATGAAAAGCGCGGTGGCAATTAGGTACGTGGCTTCGATGAGATGTTCGGTGGGCACGCTGGTTATTGCTTTCTCGGCCCGCTGGCCTTGAACATGCGCAGCATGCGGTCGGTGATGAGGAAGCCGCCCACGATGTTGCTGGTGGCGGCGACAATGGCGATGGTGCCGAGAACTTTGGCGAGCAGCGCGCGATGCTCGTGAGATTCGCCGGCCAGGATGATCGCTCCGACCACCGCGATGGCGTCGAGCGCGTTGGTCAGGGACATCAACGGCGTGTGCAGCAAAGGCGAAACACGCCGGATCACTTCAAATCCGATAAATGCGGCCAACATGAAAACGTAGAGGCTGGTCAGCAAGTCCAGCTTCATGATTTGGCAACCTCCTTGGACGCCGCCGGCAGGGCCGGAAGCGAAAAGAATTCCCGCACGCGCGCGTTCAAGACTTCGCCGTCCTTAGTGAGCAGCGTCTCGCGGATGATTTCGTCTTCTAGGTTCAGCTGCAGCCTGCCGTCTCTGACAAGATGCAGCAGAAACGCGCTGAGGTTTCGCGCATACATCTGGCTCGCGTGGTAAGGCACGCTGCTGGCCAAATTGAAGGTCCCGATGATGGTGACGCCATGTTCCACAACGGTTTCCGCCGGTTTGGTCAGTTCGCAGTTCCCGCCGCGCTCGCTGGCCAGGTCCACGATTACGGAACCAGGCGCCATGCTCGCCACCATTTCCTTGGTTACCAGCAGCGGCGGCTTTTTCCCCGGAATCACCGCGGCGGTGATGACCACGTCGCTGCCCGCGACGGCTTTCCCGAGAAGCTCCCGCTGGCGCTGGTAAAAAGCTTCGTCCTGCGCGCGCGCATAGCCCTGCGAATCCTGTGCGTCTTTCGCTTCGATGGGAAGCTCGACAAACCGCCCACCGAGACTTTGCACTTGTTCCTTGGCAGCAGGCCGCAAGTCGTACGCCGAAGCGACCGCGCCGAGTCGCCGCGCCGTGGAAATCGCCTGCAAGCCGGCCACGCCCGCGCCAATAATGAACACTCGCGCGGGGGTGATGGTTCCCGCGGCGGTCGTCAGCATGGGGAAAATGCGCGGCAATTTATCCGCCGCGAGGATCACCGCCTTATAGCCACAAATCGTGGCCATCGAGGAAAGCGCGTCCATGCTTTGCGCGCGTGTGCTTCGCGGCATCAGCTCCACGGAAAAGGAAGTCACGCCTTTGGAGGCAATTTCCTGAATGGTCTCAATTGAGCCTAGCGGCCGCAAAAATCCGACCAGCACTTGGCCTTGGCGGTACAGCGGAACATCGGCCTTACCGGTTTTGTCGTTCGAGCCGTAACACAGCACTTGCGCGACGATGTCCGCGGCGCGAAAGACGTCACCGCGACTTTCTACAATTTTTGCACCTTTCGCGGCATACTCCCCATCCGGATAACCCGCGCTAGTGCCCGCCCCGGACTCGACGACAACGTCGAATCCCGCTTTCGTGAGATTTGGCACCACCAAAGGCACCAACGCCACGCGGCGCTCATCGGGGAAGCTTTCTCGCGGAACGCCCACAATCATGAAGTTTCCTCCAGGACCAAAACCATTCGACTGCTTATGGGAATTGCACACTATCGACGAGACGCACCCAAGCAAGCTCAATCAGAGGTCTGCTCTACCCGGAAAGCATACACTCTTCACCGGCGTTTCGCTAAGGGCGCTCCCCCGCAGTACCGTGCAACTCATCGTCGCATGAAGAAGAATCTGCAGTTGCGCGCTTGGGCGGGACAAACACTCTCAGGTCTACTCGCCTATTCTAGCCGCTTGCCATCCTTCTCTCTTTCGCGGTGATGCGTGTCCCTGTTTTCCGTGGTGCCATCCGGGTTCCCGCAGCCTCCTATCCCGGAGTTATACTTGCCTATGCGCTTAGCGTCTCGATTCTCGCTTGACCTCACCAGGATTCTGGCTGGTCTTTTGCTCGCCGCTCGACTCCTCGCCCAGAACGGCAATTTAGAGCGAGACTTGGCCGCCTGGCGCACGCAACACGCCGCGGAACTTTTGAAGCCCGATGGCTGGCTCTCGCTGGTTGGACTGGAATGGCTCGAACCGGGCGACAATACTGTTGGCTCCGGCTCCGACAATAAAATTCGCCTCGCGAAAGGGCCCGCGCATCTCGCCGTCCTGCATCTCGAGGGAGCAACGGTCACGCTGAACCCGCCTTCGGACGGATTCCCGCAAGATTTTCTAGTGGCGGGAGCACCCGCAACACCGCAATCTCTTCACGCGGAACCCAACCAAGACAAAGTCGCGCCGCGCATGACCATCGGCGAGCTCAACCTCTACGTCATTCGCCGCGAATCCCGCTTCGCTCTGCGCGTCAAGGACGCCCAGTCTCCCTCGATTACTGGATTTCACGGACTCAAGTGGTATCCCCCGGACGAGACGTATCGCGTCACCGCCAAGTGGATCCCCTATGTTCCGTTCAAGACCATAACGCTTGCGACTCTCGTCGGCACCAACTACGACCAACCTGTCCCAGGCGCAGCAGAATTCCTGCTCGCCGGTAAGACCTGGCGGCTCGAGCCGGTGCTCGAAGATCCGACGGTCGCTAAACTTTTCTTTATTCTTCGCGACACCACCAGCGCGACCACGACCTATCCCGCGTGCCGTTTCCTCTATACCGGTTTCCCGACGAGCGGTCTTGACAAGCCCGGCGAGTTGGTGCTGGACTTCAACCGCATGGAGAATCCCCCCTGTGCCTACACGCCATACTCCACCTGCCCGCTGCCTCCCGCGGGCAATCGGCTGCCGATTGCTCTGCCCGTCGGCGAGCAGCGCTATCACGAGTAAGCAGATTCACAGTGCCCAAAACCGCATCGACCGGTGTTCCCATGGCCATGCCTGGTTCGCCTTCCCATCCCGGGGGCAATCGCGTGTTGGCGGCTGATCCCTCAGACAGCTTTCTCGGCGCGTCCGAAGACGACCGTTCAGGCGGGATTCTAGTGAACAACGCGGGCGACTGACGGCGGTGCCGGGCTTGGCCCTTCGCAATTCCCTTTGTCGGCTGTGCGTTCGCTTGCATATTCGGTTCGGCGCGTTTCGGCACGCACTCGACTGAACTGGAGCAATGTTCCTGTTTTTGTGCTTGAGCCGCTAAGCAGAGCGAGTCGCCCTTCAACGGAAATCCACTACGGTTGGGTTTTGACCGTCGGATACCGGATTCCCAGTTGTTCGAGATAACTCTTGTAACGTGCAGGGTTGTAGTAGAACTTCTTCAGTTGCGGCAGAAACTTTTCCATTCTTTCTTTGTTCATCTCAATGGCCGGTTTGTCCTCGGGACTCAGGAGCGACCTGTAATGGATGTCCTTCGTCTGTACGTTTTGGAAATATTCCCATGCCTGTTGAACCAGCTGCGGCTGCAACAAAAAATCAAGGGCTGTAAGGGCCTGGACCTTCGCGCCCGCAGTGGAACCCTTGTGCGCGATAGGCGTGGCCATCGCAACAGCGTCCGGCCAGCTATGGCCCGGCAGGTTGGGTATGTTGGCGGGATACATCAGATAAGTCATGGGCACATTCCAGGAGATGTCGCCCACGTCGTCGGACACGCCGCCGGTCAGGTTTTTCTCGGGTTCCGAGAGCGGTTCAATTTTCTCCTTCAGACCCTCCACTTTTGCACCGATTTCTTTCTGCAGCGATTTCGCGAGCATCTGATCCGCGTCGTTCCACTTGGGCATACCTACGGCTGCGATGTTTTGCTGCTGCGCCTCCGCAATGACCTTGTTGAAAAAGGGCGGCCAAGCGGACCCCACGAGCTTGTGGTCAACGGTGGTGCCGGTCATCTTCGCAGCCGCATCGGCGATGGAATTCCCGACGTCGTAGAGTTCCTTGATGTGCTGGTAATCCAGTTCGCGGAAGTAGTACCAAACCGCCGCTTCGGAAGGGACGACGTTTGGCTGATCGCCACCGTTGAGGATGACGCGATGGGAGCGCTGCGCAGGTCGTAGGTGCTCGCGGCGAAAATCCCAGCCTGTGTCCATCAGTTCAACTGCATCAAGCGCGCTTCGTCCCTCCCAGGGCGCCATTGCCGCGTGGGCCGCTTTGCCATGGAAGAAATATTCGACCGACACCAGACCGCTCAACTTGCCGTCGCCGGTGGCGTACGAAGTTGAGAATCCAGATCCCACGTGGGCTCCAAGCACAAGATCCACATCGCGGAACAGTCCGGCACGCACATAGAACGCCTTGGTCCCAAGTAGTTCTTCGGCAACACCGGGAAAAATCTCGATGGTTCCGGAAATGCGATGTTCGTCCATCAGCTTTTTCAAAACGAGCGCGGCGGTCACATTTACGGCCATGCCGGAGTTATGCCCTTCCCCGTGTCCCGGGGCGCCTTCCACCAGAGGATCGTGATAGGCCACTCCAGGCCTCTGAGAGGCGCGCGGAATGCAGTCTAAGTCGGTGATAAAAGCTAACACCGGTTTACCGCTCCCATAAGACGCCACCCAGGCGGTGGGAATGCCCGCAACCTCGCGCTCGATGCGAAAGCCATTTTTCTCGAGGATGCCGGTAACGTAGCGAGACGTTTCGAACTCCTGGAAGCCAAGTTCACTGAAACTGAAAATCTCATCGATCATTTGCTGAGTGAGCGTTTCGAGCTTGTCAACTTCTTTGACCGCTTCCTCTTTTAAAGCAGGCAGTGAGCTCGGCTGCTGACCCAAAAGAGCGGGCGCTGCGCACGAAATCAGGACGGCCAAACCAATTCTTTTCATGGCTTTTTTCCCTCGCTGCCGCGCGCATGGTACATCGGCTTAAGCAAAAAAATACAAACAAATTCCGCAAATCCCTCCTGAGAACCATTGCCCTGCTCGTCGGCACGAGGCCCTTCCCCGTGATCTCTGATCTAGGTCTCTCCCATCGCTATTCTTTGACTACGCTTGTTTTGAAAATTGGCAGTGGCTATCGGAAAATAGTGATGTAGACAGACATGGACTCCGCAAACTCCAAATTAGAGGGCTCCAACCACGACTCCCCGGCTCGCGAAAAGCTGATTGCCTTGCGGCTGGCGCTTCTTCGCGTGCACAAGAAGCTCTTGGAGATGGAGCGCCGAAACTACGAGCGCGAGCACGGGCACGTCAACGCCGGTGAATTATTCCGTCTGGTCGTGGACCATTCGCAATTCGCCTGGCTGCATAACATTTCGGAGTTTGTCGTGCGCATCGACGAATCTCTCGCCGCACAAGAGCCGATCACTCCGGAGTACACCAAGGTAGCGTTTTCCCTCGCGCGAAAGATGTTCGTTCCGACAGAATCCGGAGACGGGTTTCAGAAGAAGTATTTCGACGCGATCCAAAACGACCCGGCCGTGGTCATCGAGCATGCGGAGTTGGCCCGGCTCTTCAACAACGAGCCGCCGGACTCCTCGGGCGCTTAGCCATTGGCGGATTGCTGATAGAATCTTGCCCGCCGGAGGGTCCGTGAGCAAAGCGAGAAACCCAGCAAAAGCGGGGTGCGTGTGGAGCTAAACCTGGACGATGTAGTCGTCACCCACCATGAAGAGGCCCACCGCTTCGAGGCCACCGTGGATGGGCTTCGCTCTCTTATTAGCTATCGCCGATTCCCGGACCGTCTTGTGTTGCAACACACCGAAGTGCCCTCGCCACTTCAACACAAAGGACTGGCCGCCAAGCTCACGCGTACCGCCCTGGATTTCGCCCGCGCCAATCATCTGCGCGTCGTTCCTTTGTGTCCCTATGCTTCCAGTTTCCTGCGGCAGCATCGTGATTACCAGGACTTGCTGTCGGCAGATGATCTTCAGCAGATTCTGTCACCCGGAAAGTGAATTCGCATGGCCTCGCCCTGTCCTTCACCAGAGACGTCTTTCAAAGCATCACCGCAGAAAATCTCCATTCGGCGAATCCGCCGCCCGGAACTTCCCGAAGAGACCGTGGAGCTATCGCGCTTCCTGATCGGCAAAGTGGTAGTGCACGAACTGCCTGCCGGACGGGTCAGCGGTCGCATCGTCGAGACCGAAGCTTATCCTCCGGGCGATCCTGCCGGACATCATTTTCGGGGACCCACGCCGCGAATCCGTTCGATGTATCTTGCCCCGGGCCACGTCTATGTTTTTTTCAACTACGGCGTTCATTTCATGCTCAACGTGGTGAGCGAGCGCCCGGAAATCGCCGCAGCCATTTTGATCCGCGCGCTCGAGCCACTGGAGGGAATCGAAATCATGCAGGGGCATCGCAAAACCACTGAGTTCCTGGACCTCACGCGCGGGCCGGGGCGCCTCGCGCAAGCCCTGCAGATCGATCGCCGCCACGACGGGGTCGATCTCTGCGCGGATGAAAAACTCTGGCTTGGCGCGATCGACCATCCTGTGGGCCGCCTCGGAAAGAGCGTGCGCATCGGCATCACACGCGCAGCCGACAAACTGTTGCGCTTTTTTGAACGCGGCAATCCTTTCGTGAGCGGCCCCAAGCGGTTCCTCGAACTGTCACCAAAGCGGCCCAAGAGCCGGCACGCGGCTTGATCCCGACATGATCCGGAATAGGTTCGAGTTCCGGGCATGTCATTCATGATACGGTAGTTAGGGAACCCACTCGCAATGGCAACCCATTTCGTGCCACAATAATTGCGGCGACCGCTTTGGCCGCGGCGCGCTTCAAATTCTAATTCTCGACGTCCAGCCCCGTCCAAGGCGCCAGCGCGCTCAGTCCGACTGGCCGCATGCACTTGCTTGCTTTCAGCGGAGGCAAGAACTCTCCGGCTTGAGGTGCAATGATGAGTTTTTCCTGGAAACAATACGAAGGCCAGGTCATCAACAACACGTTTCCTTTGCAGCGGTATCTTGGCGGCTCCAGCGAATCCGCCGTTTTTCTCACGCAACTGGCCGGCCCGCAATCCTCCAGGGCGGTGATTAAGCTGATTCCCGAAGGCGCATCGGTCGATCTGCAACTTTCCCTTTGGCGCCGCGCTTCGAAACTCACGCATCCCAATTTGCTGCAGTTGTACCAGGGCGGCCGTTGCCGCCTGGCCGACATGGACTTGCTTTACGTGGTCATGGAATACGCCGAAGAAAATCTTTCCGAGATCCTCCCGCAGCGCGCGCTCACTCCCTTGGAAGCGCGCGACATGCTCGGCCTGGTACTGGATGCCCTAAGCAACTTGCACGCTCAAGGACTGGTTCATTCGCATTTGAAGCCTGCCAACATTCTGGCCACCAGCGATCAAGTCAAACTCTCGACCGACCGGCTCTTCCCTGCCGGCGAAATCCGCAAGTCCACCTCGAAGGCCACACCGTACGACGCTCCGGAATCCGCCAATCAAGCGCTTACCGCAGCCAGCGACGTGTGGTCGCTAGGCGTCATCGTGATCGAGGTGCTGATGCAACGCGTTCCCGGCGGAGCCCCTGCTCTTCCCACGGTCCCGGAATCTCTTCCGCAGCCGTTTCGGCAGATCGCGCAGCACGCGCTCGAACGGGATCCCCGGCTTCGCTGGAGCATCGCCCAGATCGCCGCCAGCCTGAATCCTCGCGCTGCGGCGGCCGCACAAAGCGCGTCGCCCTTGTCCGTGCCGTTCTCGCCCGCTCCGGCGCTTCCGCCTGCAAGGCCGCAAGCGCCGAAACCGGCGCCGGTCATCCCGCCCCAGCGACCTTTTTCGCCGCCTGCGGCAAAAGCTCCGAAGCCCGCGCCGTTCGAGCCGCCGCTCAGCAAAGAACCATCGTTCGGGTCCTTCACAGTGGGCGGCGCGAAGCGAGACATTGTCCTGCCAAGCTATGTCGTTCCCCTGGCGGTTGCCGTCTTAGTTGTTCTCTCGATCATCGCGCTGCCCAAAATTCTCGGCCGACACGCGGATACCTCCTCGGCATCGACCAGCGCCGCCTCGCGCGCCGCTGCGCCGGGGCCGGAAGTGCCAGCAGCAAGTGCGGGAGGTTCTCGCAACGCAAAACTCGGTTCATCTGCCGCCAGCAAGGATTCACTAAAGATCGCCGCCGCGAAAGCACCCGCAAAAGATACTTCCCAGCCGCCGGCTGCTTCTCCTTCTCCCGCTTCTCTCCGCACGGAGACGAAAAACGAGGCGGAGACGCCGAGCAGTTCGGGAGCCAATTCCGGCGGCAGTGCCGGGCACGGCGAAGTGCTGGCGCAAATTTTGCCCGATGTTCCTGACAAAGCGCTCTCGACGATTACCGGCAAAGTGCGCGTCTCCGTGCTGGCTCATGTCGACGCCGCCGGCAATGTTTCCGACGCCGACTTCGAGGATCCCGGTCCAAGCAAGTATTTCGCGGACGCCGCGCTGAAAGCCGTTCGCCGCTGGGAATTCACCTCGACCGAAGTCGGTGGCCGCAGCGTTCCCAGTCAGTGGCTGGTCCGCTTCGAGTTCTCCCCGTCCGGCGTGAAAGCCTTCCCGACAAAAACCTCGCCCTAGGGCGCCATCTTCACCGAGCCCGAGCGTGCCCCTTAGGCGGGTGCAGGAAACCAGGCGTTTCGTCCTTTCGCAGCGGGAAAGCAACGGATCAGTCGCTCGGCTCGCTGCCCGGCAGGAACAGGACAGCATCCTCGTTGGATGCTCGACGACCCCTTGCAAACGTGCGACGGTCCATCTACGCTAATCGCGGCGAGAAACTAAAGGCTTACGATGCGGCCGGCTTCCCCGACAAGCGCCGGGATGAGCAGAAGGCGTGCCACTGCAAGAGGAAAAACACGGGTCTAAAGACCCGCCATTCGAGGAAAATATACTTCATGCCTAACATTTCGCCTGACCTCCTCGCGGGATTCATCTGGTACGTGGTCTTTCTCTTTTCCACCACGTGCCATGAGGCCGCGCACGCGCTCGTTGCCAAGATGGGCGGCGACGAAACAGCCTTCCTCGGCGGGCAGGTGACGCTCAATCCCGTGCCGCACATCCAGCGCGAACCCTGGGGCATGGTGATCATTCCCATCCTGATGCTGGTTGTTACCCACTCCGTCATCGGCTGGGCCAGCGCGCCTTACGATCCGCATTGGGAGCGGCGCCATCCCCATCGCGCCGCGTGGATGGCCCTCGCGGGCCCGGCGACGAACTACACCTTGATGGTTGTCGCCGCGATTCTTTTGCGTGTCGGCTGGCATCAGGGATGGCTGCACCAAGGTTCTTTCGCGGAAAATCTGATCGGCGCAATGTTCTCGCTTAATCTTTTGCTGGGCACGTTCAATTTGCTTCCGGTGACGCCGCTCGACGGCAGCACCGCAATCATGTTGTTCATGGGCGAGACGCGGGCGCAGCGCTACCTCGATTGGCTGCGCGGCAATTCCTACAGCGTCCTGGGATTGGTGGTGGCGTTGTTGGCGTTTC
>Ga0182041_10001016_pt1 | contig 13927 bp, 10 predicted proteins | sample flu12Cox44000178_FD_125967 | JGI IMG/M metagenome (GOLD analysis project Ga0182041, IMG submission 125967) | Lab enrichment of tropical soil microbial communities from Luquillo Experimental Forest, Puerto Rico - flux8day.12C.oxic.44.000.178 | ecosystem: Environmental > Terrestrial > Soil >...
ACACAGGTGCGAACTGGAACCTGCTTTCCGGACACGGCTTTCATAGGCTCGCCGCACAGTTGCGACACGTCGTGTCACCCGACGCCCAACATGCGAATATGGCCGGTTATACAAAGAGCAGGCCATGGGCGTTCGTCCTCTTGATCTTCTGATCTTCTCTTGGAAGTTTTGCTCTGCCCTCGATTTTATCGCATGATATGCGGATTGGTTCGGTTTAACTTAACGACCCTTATCTGTGTTGAATTGCGAACTTTGGGTCTTTGGATTCGCAATTCCCTTGGCGATATATGGGAGCGTAGAATAGGCGATTCGAAACGCAGGGTTCGAAAGGCAGAAAGCGCGGGATGATTCGGTTTTTGAAAGAGTGGACTCTGCGCAGCAAACAGGCTGGGTTCATGCTGGGACCGCTGGAACTCAGAGCTGATGCAGATCCTGTGGTCGCGCGGCGAGAGCAGCGTCCGCGAAGTCGCGCGTGAGCTGGAACGCCGACTCGCCTATACGACGGTAATGACCACGCTTGACCGACTATATAAGAAGGGGTTCCTTTCACGACGCATGCTGGCCGGCGAGCCAAGCTCAAGGTCTGGTACTGAGCGAAGGCGCGGGATGGGACAACTATAATAGAATCCCTCCCAGTATCTCTCCACGCGTAATACCGAGAGCCATTTTGTTCAGGGAACGATGGCTTGAAGAAATGTTTCCTGTTTCCCATTCGAGAACGATAGGCCCGGACTTAGTTTCAAGCATTGCGTCAAACTTGCCTGGATTTCGCTTCCCGCCGTATCTTGCTGGACCTTCCATCCGAGCTTCTCAAGGTCAAGCATAAGACCGACTTCAATCGGCTTCACTCCGTTCCCTTCGCCCCGTTTCTTTCCACTCTCAGGGTAAATCGTAAACGTGTTGCTGCCTGGCGGCCACGGAACCGCCTTGACTGCGGTGGGCAAGCTGGCGCGGATTTCCTCCCACGCTTTGGATGTCACGAACTCGCCGCAAGAAATCAAAATCTCTTCACGTACGATTTTCAAGTGCCAGAGAGGGTACTGAGTCGAACACTCCTGACCTTCGGGCCAGCTGGTCGGGCGGCTCCGGGCCTGAGACGCTGGGATCCCATGGCAAACGCTCACGAAATCTTGGAAAAAATGATGAACGAAAGGAAGCTCGCAGAAGTCTTCGAAGGTTGGGTGCAGTCGATGCGGTCAGAACTGAAGCACCGAACCATCGACGAAGTGCGGGAAGCCTTCGAGCCTGTTGAATTGTACCAGCGTCTTGACGGCACGCGTGGCTTCACGGTCAGGTTCAAACAAACGGGCGAAGTGTTTTCGGTCGATTTCGAAGCGGAGTGGTTACACTAAAAAGTGCCGCGCGGCAGTTCTGTACCGTTTCCGTACCACTTGGCCTTTGGGTGGGGTGCAACACCGTTCAAACCATTGGACTTTTAAATTTTGTAGTTAGTTCTGTTAGTTCGACTCCCACTCCGGGCACCCATTTTCTTGCTATTGGGGGCCACACAGAGGAATCGTGGACACAGCAGGTGACTCAGGCGACGACGCTTGAAAACATGCAACCCGGCGAACATCCCGCGGTTGGCTTAGGCTAGTGGCGGGCCGCCGACTCGTTTGCCCTTGAGGTGAAAGTTCACGTCAACATGGTCAGCGATCTTGATGAACGGTATACCCTTGTTCATCCCGTAGTCCTTACGGTTGAAGACCATACTTCCCTTTATCTCGCCTGAGCCTGTCCCCTTGCCGGACACAGTTAACACCAATTTCTCTGGGTTTGACACTCCGCGTATCGTAAAGTCACCATCGACCTCAAACGTGTGAGGACCTGTCGCCAAGAACTTCGTCGATTTAAATGTAATCAGGGGATTCTGCTCAACGTCGAAGAAATCTTTGCTCTTGAGTTTGCTGTTCTTCATACCGCTTCCGGTGTCGACGCTCGCCGCTTGGATTTTGATTTCTAGAACGCCAGTGGTTTCGTCAGGAGACGTAAATGTTAGAGTGGCATCCCATTTATCAAACTTCCCGGCGATTTTCACTGACGAATTCACGTGGAAGTTGATCTTGCTGTCTAGCGGTGTAATCTCGAAAATCGGGGCTTGAGACCGACTCAGCGGCGGAAACACAACCGACGCGAGGATGCCGAGAATGGTTAGCCGCATGTGCAGTAATTGAATCGTCGTTTTCCAACTCATGAGACGTCTCCTTAACTTTGCTGAGCGCGGATCGATCGAGAAATGCCGACCGAAAAGAGCAAAATACGGAAGGCTTAGCCTCACCGATAAAATAGTCCGAGGTCGTGCGGTCCTTTAACGAAGACTTTAAGTCCTGGCAAACAGGATTATCGGAAGAGTGGCAGGAAAGCGCCCGACCTAGGGCGCGGCGAACCAGCACTTCCCGCCTTAGGAAGCAGTGATGCCCACATGCATTCGGAATTCGGTGGTGCGGTAGCCCTGAATGTGAGATAGAGGGTGGCCTCGCCGCCCGCCCGAATCCGGCTCTCGTCATCGCGAGATCTTTAGAACACAAATGTCACAGACGGGACCACTGGCAAAGTTGCCAGTCCGTCTTGTTGCGTGTACCCCGGGCCATCAAATCGTGGACGGAAACGGCGACCAAGTCGAAATAAAAGTAACTCGCCCCTGATCTCCTTGACAGCCTAGGAGAAGCTTCGCCTCCCCCAAAGCTTCAGCTTTGCTTCAGCGGAACCCGCAAATGCTTGACGGCGCGTTCGGTGTCAGCGCGGACGTGCGAGGCATCCAGCCGGAGCGACTGCGCCCAACCGCGCAGTGAGCTGCCGAAGGCGTAAGACAGGGTGTGCCGATCGGCGGAAACGATCCCGGCGGTCCTGCTAATCGTTGGAGCCAGTTCCAAAATCCTCGCCCGAAGGGACAGCAAGGCGCGATGCCCTTGCCTCACCGTCCACGCAGCGAGAGAGTTCACTGCTTTTTCATAGAACATCCACACTCCTGCAGCGATGCATGCCAGGAACAAGAGCACGAAAAACACCCCAGCAAACAGAAGGAGGGCAAAAAAAAGCTCCTGAAAGTAGAAAACCCGGGAAGCGAGGACGGTGACCAGGAGCCCGCACACTGCGATCAGCGTCCGTTTCTGAGCCCGTGCCGACATTGCCGACTGTACCTCCGTTACTCCCAGCCGCTTAGATGCTGCATACGCGGTTCGGGTCTCTCATGGCCGGCAACGAACTCCGAAATTTCTTGCTCCTTAGCAGCCGCAGGATTCAGCGCGACGTGGGAAGCCCTCTCGCGAAGCTCGGCCCGTATGATTCGGCACATCGCGGAGAGAAACTTCCTTATTTCTCCCGCTCTTCCCCTAGAATCCTCCCAGCCCTGGAGTGCAATGCGTATCGTTCTTTCGCTCTTTACCGGGAGGCTCGGGTGGGTTCGACTGCAAGTTTTGACCTGATTGTGATTGGCTGCGGTCCTGCCGGCGAAAAGGCGGGCGCCCAGGCCGCCTATTTTGGCAAACGTGTCGCGCTGATCGAACGCGCCCAGCACATGGGCGGCAGTTGCATCAATACTGGTACCGTTCCCAGTAAGACTTTGCGCGAATCGGCGCTCTATTTCTCTGGCCTGAAACAGCGCGGTCTTTATGGTATCGATTACTCGCTCAAAGAGAATCTCACTGTGCACGACTTGATGTATCACGAACGCGAAGTCGTGGACATGGAGCGCCGCCGCATTCTCAAGAATCTGGCGCTGCACAAGATTGAGCTCGTGCGCGGTCAAGCGTCCTTCGAAGACGGTCACACCGTTGTGGTCTGCGGAGCCGACGGCACGCGCCGGCTCAAGGGCGATGTGATCCTCATCGCTACGGGCTCGAAGCCGCATCGCCCTTCGGAGATTGCTTTTGACGATGTCCACACTTTTGACTCCGACACCTTTCTACAGATGGACCGCATACCCAAAAGCCTGGCCGTGATTGGTGGCGGCGTCATTGGCTGCGAATACGCTTCCATTTTCATGGCCCTTGGCGCCGAGGTCACTCTGGTCGACGGACGCGATCGGCTACTTCCCTTCCTAGACAACGAAATCTCTAGTCGTCTGCGCGAGCGGCTCGCCTTATTGGGCATGCATTTCCGTTTCAACGATCGTCCCGTGAAGACCGAGAACTCCAAGGACGGTGTGCGTTTGAGCATGAAGAGCGGCAAAATCCTCGAAACTGAGGCGGCACTTTTCGCCGCGGGCCGCCGGGCCGCGGTTGACGGCCTGGCACTCGAACAGGCGCGACTCGCCCTCAACGATCGTGGCTACATTGCTGTGGATGAGAACTACCGAACCTCGGTTTCGCACATTTATGCGGCCGGTGATGTCATCGGCTTTCCCGCGCTCGCTTCCACCTCCATGGAGCAAGGACGCGTCGCCGTCTGCCACGCTTTTGGTTTGAAATACAAACAACGCATGGCATCCTTGCTACCTATGGGCATTTACACGATTCCGGAGATTTCCGCCGCGGGCGAAACGGAGGAATCCTGCAAAGAAAAGAAGATCGATTACGTGGTCGGGCGAGCGCTCTATGAAAACAACGCCCGCGGCCACATCACCGGCGACACGGCCGGCATGCTCAAACTCATCTTTGCGCGTGCCGACAAGAAACTCCTCGGGGTCAGCATGATCGGTGAAAACGCCACCGAACTCATCCACATCGGCCTGACCGTTTTGGACAAGGGTCTCACCATCGATGAATTCATCGAACAGGTTTTCAATTATCCGACACTCAGCGAAACTTATAAGTATGCGGCGTACGACGGCCTCGGCAATCTGGCAGGCCACAAATTGCGGGAGGGCTGATTTCGAATCGGGTAGCCCGGCTGCCGCGTTTCGGATGCGAAGTTTGGTGAGAATTTGATGGTCAAACGCGTACCCAAGTTGGAGGTAACCAAGCTTTTCCCTGTGGCGCTCATGGTCATTGCCGCCCTGTTCGCTTTTGGAACGCAAAGCCGCGTCTTGTCCGCTCCTCGAGAAGGTGAAAAAAACTACTTGGGCTTCGACCGCAATATCTATCCCGGCGATGATGCCCTGCCCGTTCTCCGAAAAACGTTTGCCTTCTCAAGCTTCTGGCTTAGCCCTCCCCCCGGCGAGAAAAGCAACAGCTGGACCGGGAAGCGGGAGCGGCTGCGCGCGCAAGGTTTCGGCTTTGTGGTTCTCTACTTAGGCCCCGATAGCCGCGAACTTAAAACTCAAACATCGGCGAAAGCCAGAGGAACTCGCGACGGAGAGGAGACTGCGGCCTCTGCGAAAACAGAGGGCTTCTCCGCCGGCACCACTATTTTTTTGGATATTGAAGAAGGCGGAAGACTTCCAGACACCTACCATGCCTATCTCGCAGCGTGGTCGGAAGCCCTCATTCAGGCAGGATTTCGCCCTGGTGTCTATTGCTCAGGAATGCCCGTCAAGGAAGGGCCCCGTCTGACGATTACTACGGCGGACGACATTCGCAATCATGCTGGAACGCGCGGCATCTCCATCTGGGCCTTTAACGATGCCTGTCCTCCCTCTCCCGGATGCACTTTTCCACAAGATCCAGCGTCTCCCGCAAAAAGCGGAATCCCCTATGCCACGGTCTGGCAATTCGCGCAGACTCCGCGGCGCAAAGAATTTACGTCTCGATGCGCTGCGACCTACTATCGGAACGGAAACTGCTATGCGCCCGGGGACTCCGCTCACTCTTGGTTCCTCGACGTGAACTCCGCCACTTCGCCCGATCCTTCACTAGGAGCGAAGTAAGCGCGGTGGAAATGAGCGTCGCAAAAACGTAAGGGCGACGGCCCCAGCCGCCATTTTCGTTGACGCAATGCAATTCTTCGAACTCTAGATTTGGCCTAGCCCGCCGTCGACGTTGATCTCTTCCCCGGTGATATACGACGCATCTTGCGAGGCCAAAAACGCAACCACGCCGGCAACTTCTTCCGGCTGTCCGAAGCGTTTCATCGGCACCTTTGCCACAATGTCCTTAGCGAATTCATCGACCGCTTCCTTGGGGAGTCCGGTTCTACCGAAGATGGGCGTCACAATCGGCCCTGGCGCTACCGAGTTCACGCGGATCCCGCGCCCCACGAGTTCTGCGGCCGCGGTTCTGGCTAGTGAGCGCAAAGCGGCTTTTGTTGCGGCATACGCGCTTGCGCCCGTTGTGCCTTTGCGGTCGGCAACGCTGGTATTCAGAATGATCGATGCTCCGTCATTCAGGAACGGAATCGCCTTTTGCACCGTGAAGTACGCTCCCTTGATGTTGGTGTCGAACTGTTCGTCGAAGAGGCTTTCGGGCGTCTCGGCAAGTGGTGCAAATTTTGCGATTCCCGCGTTCACGAACAAAACGTCGATCTTTCCAAACTTCTTCGAAACTTCCGAATACAACTTGTCGACTTCAGAGAGCCTGGACATATCAGCCTGAACCGCGAGGACGCCGTTGGTGACGGTCTTCACGGCTTCGTCCAGCGTTTTCTTGTTTCGGCCCGAGATGGCCACCCGCGCGCCCTCCTCTTGCAGGCGTTTCGCGGTGGCCAGCCCAATGCCGCTGTTCCCGCCCGTAACTACGGCTACTTTTCCTTCCAATCTTTTGGTGCTGCTCATTTTGTTCTCCGTTGCTCAGAGGATCTATTCGAAACCACCGCACATGTCATCTCGGGACCCGAGATTTCGATATTTAGATGAGTATCGAAGTATAAGGTTACAATCCTCCTGGCCCTTGGGACCAGGAAGCATCTAAATCCGCTGGCGGCAGAGTCCGCAATTAGCTAGACTCCGGCCAGTCGCTGGATATCGCTCCAATGAACCGGTCGCAAATCGAGAAGATCTCCAAAGCGCTGGCCGACGAAACACGCCTCCGCATCTTCGAATCCATCTCGCATCGCGGGCACATGAGCTGCGGGGAAATCGTCGCCCTAAGAGGGGTCACGCCGGCTACGGTCTCGCACCACCTGAAAATCCTTAGCGAAGCAGGACTTATCTACTGCCGGCGCAATGGGCAGTTCGTGCACAGTGAGGCGGTGCCGGAAACGGTGGAAAAATTTACACGAGCGCTTGCGAAAATGGCGCGAGGCAGGAAGTCGCAGGGGCGTTGATTTGACAAGGATGGCCGCGGCGCCCTAATTCGGAAGGTCGGGATGCACCCTCCCGCCGGGGATTCAGTTCGTGGGATTTCTTGGAAATTTGAAATACGGCAGACGCACGCCCTGATCGGTAATCTGGTCGGCGCGAATGCTCGTGGGCGGCTCGAATCCGAGTGTTCCGCCATTCGCGACGTAATCGTCTTCATCCACTCCGTCGCCGCTAACACCGAGCCCGCCGACGAGCGTGCCGTTGCGATACAGGCCCGCGCTGCCCGGAAAGAAAACGATTCCGCTCTTATTCGCATTCGTGGCGCCGGTTTGCAATCCTTGCGTGCAAGGATTGGCGACGTCCATCGCATAAAGATTGAAGAACGGCCCGGCCCTCGTACCGTCAATTCCAGGGGGATAAAACGGCTGCGCGCCAAAGCCGATGGTGCGGTTGGTCACCGCCGTGCCCAAGGGCACACCGTTCAAGTCGACGGCAGTTCGCGAATTGCCATTGAAGTACACCATGTTGCGCGCCTTGGTCACCGCAACATCGACACTAAAGACCGTGGAATCCGGCATGCGCCGCAATCCGATGATCGTTCCGTCCAGATCCGCGACAGCGATTACCATTTTCGTTCGTGAGCCGATCGGCAGGCGGATCGCCGCGCGCGTGGTGTTCGCGGTTGCTTCCGCATTGTCAAGAACCTGCTTTACGTCCGCCGCGCTCAACCCGCCGAGTGGCCCCGCTGCCGGCGCGATCAAGTCGCCTTCGGGCGGCTGCCCCTGGCTGTTTGTTGGCGGGATCAGAAAACTCCCCGCGCCGGCGACCGGCCCCGCGGAAAACCCCGCCGGGAGCGAAGTCTGATTTACGAAAGGCAGCGCGACCCCGCCGATGAAAACCACACCCGGAGCGGCCGCCGTTGGCCCGAAGCCGTCGGTCGGCCCAGTTCGCGCCGTTGTCGATCCGGTGAACGCGGCAAATTCTGCTACATTCGAATTGCTTGCTGAAGTAACAACGCCGATCCCGCCGAGCACGACATTCTTGTAAAAAATCGGGAGGCCCCCGGGGTTCACGGCGGTGGCGCTCGAGTCGTTCGTATCAGCCTTACCGGTGACCACGCCGGGACCGAATCCCCCGTTGAGCGTAAGTGAAGGAGGAGTCTTGCTTTGGAAATCTGGATCGTTTACCAGCGTGCACCCACGATTCGTGTTTTCGATGCCGTACAAATCCGCAGGCGGCTGATTCGCGACGCCTGGCGGAAAATGAATTCCGCTAATAAACCGCACCGTCCGTGACGAAAGCGGCGCTTGATCGTTGCTGAAAAATGCGCCGGTACGTCCGAGGGCCACTGCAAGATCATTGGCGTCCACCGGCTGCCCAAAGTTTCCCATACTCATTGCCGGTGCATTCGCCGTGCGAAACACGCCAAGCACAAAACCCGCACGGTCCACCACGGCCACGACCATATCCACATTCACAGAATTCACCGCTGCCTGCACGATGTTTTGCACATCGGAAACCTCAAGCGGCTGAACCGCCGGGGGCAGAGGCGGGGAAGCCGGCGCGCTGTTCCCGCCGCCGCAACCCAGCAGCAGAAACGCCAGTACACCAGCGACACCCAGGGCGAGAAAGGCGCCCGCTACGAGGACTCTTTTTCGCGAGCGAAGCGCCTCGCCCCATGCCACCGGCTTGCGCAGTTTGTGAGTGAGGGCCATCGAAGGATTCCCTTCGTTGGTAACACACTCCTTCGCAGGCGCTCAACGGATTTGCCCGACTTTTGAGGCGTATCGGTGAATGGGCTTACTTTCCGACTTGTTATTGACTCGCGCCATCCATGCCGGAAAGGTGTTGCTCCACTGTACTCGATATTGTTAGCTAGAACGCGATCTCTTCTTTTTTGCGGACACGTTCAGGCGAAGGAATGCTCGGCTCTGTTCTGAGACTATCGTGGCGTGCGGTCGGGGCGGCCTGCTGCTCTTCGATCCTCTTTTCATTCGGTCTGGAGGCGAGAACCCTTTTGCAGCAAGGGCCGCCGGCGCAGAGTTCGGCAAAAGAATCACGCGAACAAGGTCCGCAGCAGCGCATTCCGCGCCAGCAAGCGCAGCACACAGCAGCACTCGACGGATTTGTTCGCGACGCCAATTCGTCGAATAATCCGCTGCCCGTTCCCGGCACGCTCCTGACACTCCGGAACCTGGAATCCGGGAAGGTCTTTAATGCAACTACTTCCGCGGAAGGCGTTTTTCGGCTGTTTCCCTTGCCGCCCGGAAAATACGAGTTGCGCATGGAGGCACCGAACTACGCGCCTTTTGTCCTCGCGGATCTTCTGCTCCAGCCCAATGAAATCGTTACGCTGGAAATTTCTATGGTAAGTGCCGGCGCCAACGGAGCAACTTCCCGACTCCCGCGCCTTCCTGAACTTGGTCCCGCACTCTCGCCGGGCGCCACCGAGCCTTCGGGACTGTATCGTGAGCTACGGCACCGGCTCGATTCCGATCCCAACTACGTCGAAAGCACCTCGCCAGAAATGCTTCCGCCGGTCGCAGACGTTTACCATCCAGTTCCGAATCGCTGGGCTTTGCCGCAGCCCGACTACCGGCGCTATTCGCAGAAGGGCGAGTACGTCTATGTCAAACCGCGCTGGTACGATCCGTTCAATCGCAATCGCTTCAAGGGCGACGAACCGATCTGGCCGCAGATTCTCGGCCAGCAGGTCTTTCTGAACCTGACGGCTTCGACGGAGACTTTCTTTGATGGGCGCCGTGTGCCTTCGCCGAGCAACGTAAGCAGCGCAAGGCCCGGCAGTGCCGATTTCTTTGGCAAAGGCCAGCAAGGGTTCTTCGATCAAACGCTGCGCTTCGCGTTTGATTTATTCCATGGCGACGCGTCGTTCAAACCGGCGGACTGGCGTATTCGAATCACGCCCGAATTCAGCCTGAATGATTTGAATGTGCGGGAGCTAGGCATCGTAGGCCCCGACGTGCGGAGCGGCACGAACCGCTTTGACCATCATCTCGGGTTTCAGGAAGGGTTCATCGAAGCGAAGCTTCACGACCTCGGGCCGACTTACGACTTCGTTTCCGCCCGCGGCGGCATCCAGCAATTCAACGCGGATTTCCGGGGCTTTCTGTTTGTCGACGAGCAGCCCGCGTTGCGCGTCTTCGGCACTCTCGACAGCAACCGCATCGAGTACAACGTCGCTTACTTCTACTTTCTCGAGAAAAATACAAACAGCGGGCTGAATACGTTCGGCCGCCGCCATCAACAGGTCGTACTAGGGAACGTTTATTTGCAGGACTTCTTCTTTCCGGGCTACACGGCGGAGTTCATGGCCGCTTGGAACAAAGATGATCCCAGTTTGCATTACGACGACAACGGCTTCCTGGTTCGTCCCGCTCCGGTCGGAAATGTGATCGATCAAAACCCCGGGGCTGGCCCGCGCTTGCACGGCGTGCGCGTGGGATATTTTGGCTGGCTCGGCAGCGGCCACATCCATCGGATCAATCTAACGCATGCTTTCTATCAGGCACTTGGCGAGGACACATTTAATCCGATGGCGGGGAGGCGAGTGACCGTCAACGCCCAGATGGCGGCGGCAGAAATCTCTTACGACAGGGACTGGATGCGGTATCGCGTCTCTGCTTTTTACACATCGGGCGACGCAAACCCGCGAGACGGGCGCGCGCGCGGCTTCGATTCCATTGTGGACCTGCCGAATTTTGCGGGAGGACTGTTCAGTTTCTGGAACCGCGAGGGGCTTCGCCTGCTTGGCTCCGGCGTTTTGCTCACCGCTCCAGGCAGCCTGATTCCCTCGTTGCGCTCGAGCAAAGAGGAGGGGCAGGCCAATTTTGTGAATCCAGGACTTTTTCTAACAAACGCGGGCGCGGAATTCGCCATTACCCCAAAACTGAAAGCCTTTGCCAATTTCAACTACTTGCGTTTCGAGCGCACCGAGCCGCTGGAGTTTCTGCTATTTCAATCGCCCATTCGTCACGCCATCGGCGAAGACGCGGGCATCGGTGTGGAATACCGTCCGCCGCTCACGGAAAACATTGTGTTGACCGCTGGCGCTTCGGCGCTACAGCCTGCGCAGGGTTTCAAAGATATCTACACGGGCCGCACACAGTTCTCGCTTTGCGGCTCGGCGAAGTTTACTTTCTAAGGCGCGCCGACGATGCTGATTCTCGATAGATCCATCGCCTCTTCCGAGCGAATGCTCTCTGTGCTCTCCGTCTCTGCGTTATCTTTTCTTTTTGCTCTTTATGGTGCACCCGCAAAAAACGCCGGGCTAAAGCCCGCCGCTGCGTCCACCGTCAGACAGTCTCAGGAAGAAGCGGACAAAAAATCTGCGGGATGTGTTTCCTGCCACACACGGACGGACGAGCCGACCATGCATTCGACGAAAACCGTGCATCTTGGCTGCACCGACTGCCACGGTGGAAATTCTTCGATCGCCATTCCGCCGGAAACCGCGCCGAATTCAGCGGACTACGCTGCGGCAAAAGAAAAGGCCCACGTGCGGCCGGGCAATGCCGCCGTCAAAGATCGCTCGAGCCTTCCCGAACGCGGTTACACGCTGTGGCTCAAGGAGTCCTCCGAATACGTCAAATTCGTCAACCCGGGAGATTTGCGTGTTGCGCCGGAGACTTGCGGCGCTGCCGGCTGCCACGCGACGGAAGTGCGCGCCGTTTCCACCAGCATGATGACGCACGTCGGCCTGCTGTGGGGTGCCGCGCTCTACAACAACGGGGGTTTCCCTTACAAGAATGCGCATTTTGGTGAAAGTTACAGCCATGAGGGCTTGCCGCAATCGATCAAATCCTTTCCAAAACCCACGCCCGAAGAAACGCGTGCCAAGGGCATTTTGCCGGAACTGGATCCGCTGTATCGTTGGGAAATTTCGCAGCCCGGCAACGTGCTGCGGGTTTTCGAGCGCGGCGGCCATCGAAAAGCGGAGCTCGGCAATCCCAATCGCCGGGAGGACCCCGGCAAACCGGACGACAAGCTCAGCGATCGTGGCTTCGGCACAGGGCTTCGCACGGATCCTGTGTTCCTTGGTTTGCAAAAAACGCGCTTGGTCGATCCGGTGCTGTCTTTTCCCGGCACCAACGATCACCCCGGCGATTACCGCGGCAGCGGCTGCACGGCTTGTCATGTGATTTATGCCAACGACCGCGATCCGTCCCATTCCGGCGCCTACGCGGTGTTCGGTCATTCCGGTTTCAGCGCGTCGTTGGATCCGACGATTCCCAAAGACGAGCCGGGACACCCGATCAAGCATGTGTTCACGCGATCGATTCCCTCGAGCGCTTGCATGATCTGTCACATCCATCCGGGCGCAAACATGATGACGACCTATTTCGGGCTCACTTGGTGGGACAACGAAATCGACGGCGACAAGATGTACCCGAGAGAACAGCGCAACCCCACCGAAGAACAGCGTTACCAATCCTTCTTGCACAATCCGGAAGGCACGGCGGTTCGCGGACTCTGGAGCGATAAAAACTTTCTTGAACGGACCGGCACCGCGGAATTCAACAGGCAATTGAAAACCACGCAGTTCGCCGATTTTCACGGGCACGGTTGGATCTTTCGCTCTGTCTTCAAGCACGACCGCAAAGGCAACTGGCTTGACAAAGACGACAAGCAGATCGCGTTCGACGACCCCGACCGTTTTTCAAAAGCTGTCCACCTTGCCGACATCCATCTGGAAAAAGGGATGCAGTGCAACGATTGCCACTTCGAGCAGGACAATCACGGCAACGGGAAAATTTACGGCGAACCTCGCGCGGCCGTCGAGATCGATTGTATCGATTGCCACGGCACGATTCGAAGGAAGGCCACGCTTGTCAGTTCAGGGTCGGCGGCGCCGGAAGCGGTTACACCCGGAGGCGAGCGCGGCCGCCATCTCGATGAGCTGCGCACCCCGTGGGGCTTGCGGCGATTCGAATGGCGCGGCGACCGATTGATTCAACGTTCGATGTCGGTAGAAAACCAAGAGTGGGAAATCGTCCAGACGGTGGACACGGTCACGCCTGGAAATCCTCACTTCAGCGAGAAATCGCTACGGGCCAAGCTGACGACTAAAGACGGAACCGTTGCCTCGCAAACGCCCGAGGACGATCGCACGCTCGCTCACGCAAACGACAAGATGACCTGCTACTCCTGCCACACATCGTGGGTGCCAACTTGTTTTGGCTGTCATCTGCAAATGACCGCCAATGCTCGGCGTCCGATGCTGCACAACGAAGGCCTGGTCACGAGAAATTACACCAGCTACAACTTCCAGGTTCTGCGCGACGACATTTACATGCTCGGAGTCGATGGCACCGTGACCGGGCATCGCGTCGCGCCCGCGCGCTCGTCTTGCGCGATTCTCGTTAGTTCGCAAAATGCAGACCGCGAGTGGCTCTACTACACGCAACAGACCATTTCCGCGCCAGGATTTTCCGGGCAGGCGTTTTCCACTTTTGTCCCGCACACCGTGAGGGCCAGAGAAACAAAGGTATGTAGCGATTGCCACGTTTCCTCGCAAAACGATAACAACGCCTGGATGGCGCAGCTTCTGCTGCAAGGCACGAACTTCATGAACTTTATGGGCCGCTATATTTACGTGGCAACGGGCAACAAAGGATTCGAAGCGATCGCCGTTGCCGAGCACGATGAACCGGAAGCGATTTACGGAAGCGACCTTCAGCGCATCGCTTATCCGGATGACTTTAGGAAGTTCGTCGAGCAAGGCCGCGAGCTGCGGGCCGCGTCGGAGCACTCCGGCAATGTCCTCGACATTCAAGCGCGCGGGGAATATGTATACGCGGCAACCGGCCCCGGCGGTCTCCGCGTCTACGACATCGCTAACATCGACAACAA